>WNFW01000292.1_pt1 | contig 40262 bp, 39 predicted proteins | sample 5400131 | NCBI WGS metagenome assembly WNFW01 (sample SAMN13153362, study PRJNA577476) | soil metagenome | isolation source: 20 cm soil or saprolite under grassland replicate 1 | place: USA:California | collected 2016-06-15
CGGTCCTCGCTGCCGATATTGCCGTAGAAGACTTCGCCGACATGCAGGCCAACATAGGCCGTCGTCGTCGGCCGCCCTTCCCCCGAGCGACGGGCGTTGAGCAAACTGATGTTGCGCCGGAAACGATGTTCGGCGCGCAATGCGGCGCGTTTTGCAACGGCCATGTTTTCACGGGTGAACATCGCCAGCACGCCATCGCCGATCAGCTTGAGCACCTCGCCGCCGGCATCGTGGATGGCGTCGATGGAGGCCTGCGCATAATCGTTGAGAAACGGAATGATCTCGTCCGGTTCGATGCTTTCGCTGATCGCAGTCGAGCCGCGCAGGTCGGAAAACCACAGCACGGCCTTGATGCGCTCGGTGACGCCGCGCGAGATGCGCCCGCGCAGCACCTGCTCCGAGGCGTCGCGCCCGAGATAGACCCGGCCCAGCGTTCGCGCGACGCCGACCTGCGCCGCGGATTTGATGGCCAGCCCCAGCACCGGCACCAGGTCTCGCAACGCCGCCAGGCCTTGCTCGCCGAAACCCTCGTCGCGCCGCGTCAGCCAGTAGGAATAGACGCAGTCCATCAGGCCCATGGCTCCGGCCTCGCCGAACCGATGCACGAAAGCGACAAAATGCTTGTGGCCCTTCGCCGCGAGATCGTCGATCATCGGGAAGTCGAGCGAGGCGCAATCGGCGAGATCGATCGCCAATTCGTCATAGCCGTGTTCAAGCATGTGGTAGAAGATCGAGCGGCGCCAGTTTTGCGCGGCGTCGCCCTCGTTGGTCGATCCATATTCGAACGTGTCGCTCTCGTTGGTTTCGGTGTCGTTCCAGCGAAATCCGTGTCCCTCGAATATCGGGTGCAGCGTATCGATCAAAACGAGCCCGCGCGACAGCTCCAGCCCTTCGGCACGGCAACGCTCGCAGAAGCCGCGGATCAGATCGTTCTCTGGCAAACCAGTGAGACCCTGGCTGACCAGCCAGTTCATCAGGCGCAGACGGGGCGTGAGTTCCATGCCGTATTATGCCGCGCAATCATGCCCGACGAAAGGATGGACAGGTCGTTTCCGGAGGATGGATCGGAGGCGCGATAGCATCTAGCCGGCCGCGTGGGGGTGTTCCTGCGTCAGCCCAATCCGTAGGCTCTGCGCGCGGGTCACCAGCACTCCGCCGGTTGGTCAGGATCGGATTCGCCTGCGATGCGACAGGACTATCGAGCGCGAACGAGCCTTCTTTTGCGCGCAACTTGCATCTTCGAGACGCTGGCTTTCTTCGTCGCTGGCGCACACTCGCATCCCGCGTCGACGCCGATGTCCAAAAGGCCGCAGAGTTCGGGGTGTCCATTACAGCAATCATTGATTAGAAACGAAATCAGCGACTGCATGCCATTGACGTCCGAGCGGTAAATGATCGTCCGGCCGTCCCGGGCGCTGCACAAGAGGCCCGCGCGCACCAAAATGGCCAGATGCGACGAAAGCGTATTGTGCGGCGCGCCAACCGTATCGGCGATGACCCCGGCCGTGATTCCGATCGGTTCATGTTTGATGAGAAGCCGAAAGATCGCGAGTCGCGTCGGCTGTGCAAGTGCGGCAAGCGCCGCGATTGCATGGGCTTCCTTCCGCGCATGTCCGGAGTGAACGGCGCCAGCGTGACTGGCGACGGCTAACATGGATTTCCGCATCGCTGTGATTCCTCCAGCACCGATTTTTTCTAACCGACCCCGGTGCGATAAGCTAGGTGACAAGCTCAAACCTTTCCACTATTAAACATGTCGAGACGTCTCGACATATCGCCGTACGGACCGTGACCGTCCCGGCCGCAGAAGCTCCAAAACACAGAGGCGCTCGGCCGGTAGGCGTACCGGTCGCATCCTTGAGGAAACCCACCGGTAGGCGTACCGGCGCATTCGAGGAGAACGTCCATGAGCCATTGCGACAAGATGGTCGATGCGGGCCGCCGCCGATTCCTGGGTGGCGCCGGTTTTGCCGCCGCGGGAGCGGCGGTGGCAACGATGGTGCCGGCTCAGGTCACGGCCGCGCCCGGAGCGGCCCGGGTTGACTATCCCGCGAGCCGCCTCGCCAATATCTCGGATCTTAAACCGAACGAACCTTTCACCGTCGCTTATCCGGACAAGGACGCGCCCGGCGTGCTGCTCAAGCTCGGCAAGCGCGTCCCGGACGGCGCCGGCGCCGACGGCGACATCGTGGGCTTTTCGACCACCTGTCCGCACAAGGGTTTTCCGCTCAACTACAACGGCGCGGACAAAACAATGAATTGTCCGGGGCACTACTCGCGGTTCGACTGTGAGTCTGGTGGTCTGCAGGTCTGGGGGCAGGCTACGCAAAACCTCCCGCAATACACGCTACGCGTCGACGACAAGGGTGACATCTATGCCGAGGGCGTGGACGAGCTCTTGTATGGCCGCCTGTCCAACGTGTTGTGAGGAGATGCTATCATGGCTTACAAGCGTCAGATCGACCGTCTTCCGATCGTCCCCAGGGACGCAAAGGAATTCAACGTCACCTGCCATTACTGCATCGTTGGCTGCGGCTACAAGGCGTATACGTGGCCGACCAACAAGCAGGGCGGCACCGCCGCTGATCAGAACAAGTTCGGCGTCGACCTCGGCAAGCAGCAACCGGCCGAGACGGCTGCGTGGTACGCGCCCGCGATGTATAACATCGTGCGCCAGAACGGCAGCGACGTGCATATCGTCATCAAACCCGACCGCGACTGCGTCGTGAACTCCGGCCTCGGCTCGGTGCGAGGAGCGCGCATGGCCGAAATGAGCTATTCGCGGCAGCGCAACACCCAATTGCAGCGGCTCACGGACCCGATGGTTTGGCGTTATGGGCAGATGCAGCCGACCGGCTGGGACGACGCGCTCGATCTTGTCGCTCGCGTGACCGTCGCTGTCATCAATAACATGGGCGAGGACGGCTTATTCGTTTCGGCCTTCGATCACGGCGGCGCCGGCGGCGGCTATGAGAATACTTGGGGCACGGGCAAGCTCTATTTCGGGGCTATGAAAGTCACAAACATTCGCATCCACAATCGCCCTGCCTACAACTCCGAAGTTCATGCCACGCGCGACATGGGCGTGGGTGAACTCAACAATTGCTACGAAGACGCCGAGCTTGCCGACACTATCGTTGCGGTCGGCACCAACGCGCTCGAAACCCAAACCAACTATTTCCTGAACCATTGGGTGCCGAATCTGCGCGGCAGTTCAATGGACAAGAAGAAGGCTGAGTTCGGCTCCGAACCGGTCGCGCGCGGAAGGATCGTGATCGTCGACCCGCGGCGAACCGTTACCGTCAATGCCTGCGAGGTTGAAGCCGGCAAAGAGAATGTAATGCATCTCGCCATCAACTCCGGCTCGGACCTGGCGCTGTTCAACGCGTGGCTGACATACATTGCGAGCAAAGGCTGGACCGACAAGGCCTTCATTGATGCCTCGACCAAAAACTTCGACAAGGCACGCACCGCCAATAACGTCAGCCTCGACGAAGCCGCACGGATCACCGGCCTGACGGCCGACCAAATCCGCCAATCGGCGGAATGGATTGCCCAGCCGAAGGAAGCTAATACGCGGCGGCGCACCATGTTTGCCTACGAGAAAGGTCTTATTTGGGGCAACGATAACTACCGCACCAACGGCGCGCTTGTGAACGTGGCGCTGGCAACCGGCAACATCGGACGTCCCGGTGGCGGCTGTGTCCGCATGGGCGGCCATCAGGAAGGTTACTCACGTCCTTCGGATGCGCATGTTGGACGGCCCGCGGCTTACGTCGACAAACTCTTGATAGAAGGCAAAGGCGGCGTGCATCACATCTGGGGATGCGATCACTACAAGACGACGCTCAACGCCTTCAAGTTCAAGCAAGTCTACAAGAAACGCACCGACATAGTGAAGGAAGCCATGATGTCGGTGCCGTATGGCGACCGCACCGCGATGGTGAATGCCATCATCGGCGCGATCAAGAAAGGGGGATTATTCGCGGTTGATGTCGATATCGTTCCGACCAAGATCGGCGAGGCTTGTCATGTCTGGCTCCCTGCAGCCACCGCAGGGGAAGCCAATCTCACCTCGATGAACGGCGAGCGCCGCATGCGCTTGACGGAGAAGTATATGGACCCGCCGGGGCAGGCCATGCCTGACAGTCTCATTGCTGCACGCATCGCCAACCACATGGAACGTGTGCTGCGCGAACAAGGCAAGGGACAATACGCAGACAAGTTCAAGGGCTTCGACTGGAAGACCGAGGAAGACGCGTTCATGGATGGCTACCACGGCCACGAAAAGGGTGGCGAATTTGTAACCTATGAGCGTCTGCGCGCGATGGGCACCAACGGTTTTCAGGAACCCGCGACCGCGTTCACCGATGGCAAGATCATCGGCACCAGGCGGCTATTTGCCGACGGCAAGTTCAATTCCAAGGACGGCAAGGCAACGTTCATGGAAACACAATGGCGCGGGCTTCAGGCGCCCGGCAAAGAAGAAGAGCGCAAAAAGTGGCCGTTCCTCGTCAATAACGGCCGCACCAATATTGTCTGGCAGAACGCGTATCTCGATCGCGACAATGAGTTTGTCATGGACCGCTTCCCGTACCCGTTCATTCAGATGAACCCCGACGACATTGCTGAACTAAAGCTCAAGCAGGGCGATCTCGTCGAGGTCTATAACGACAACGGCTCGACCCAGGCGATGGTGTATCCAATACCCAGCGCGAAGCGCAAGCAGACCTTCATGTTGTTCGCGTACCCTACCGGCGTTCAAGGGAACGTCGTGTCGGCTGGCGTGAATGAGTTCATCATTCCGAACTACAAGCAGACGTGGGCCAATATCCGCAAGATCGCAGATGCCCCGGAGGGCGTGAAGCATCTCAGCTTCAAGTCGATCGAATACAGCGGCTGAGACAGAAGGTATCCTCCTCGAAATGCGCAGCCTCACGCCTTCGAAAAGCGTGCTCACGGCAACGTGGGCTGCGTGGCTTCTCTCCGTTCACGTAGCGCGCATTGGTTTACGGAACGTCGATGATCTCGCCGTCTTCTTTCACGAAGCGGCCGACTTTCGGATTGGGGAGAATATCGAGCACGGCCTCCGACGGCCGGCACAGCCTTGTGCCCTTTGGCGTCACGACAATCGGCCGGTTGATCAGGATCGGATGCGCCAGCATGAAATCGATCAGTTGGTCGTCGCTCCATTTTGGGTCGGCAAGCCCCAGTTCGGCATAGGGCGTGCCCTTTTCGCGCAACAGCGCGCGGACCGGAATTGCCATCGTCTTGATCAATTCGACCAACCGCGCACGGCTTGGCGGCGTCTTCAAATATTCGATCACTTCGGGCTGTTCGCCGCTTTGCCGAATCATCGCCAACGTGTTGCGCGAGGTGCCGCAGGCCGGATTGTGATAGATCGTCACGCTCATCCCTGTGCCTCTTTCAGTGCGGCTTGCCCGCCTTCTCGCAGCAACCAGCTCATCAGCATCAGCGCAGCGACCGCGCCGCAGAGTTCGGCGGCGATAAAGCCGGGAAGATCTACGGCGCGAATTCCCGAAAACGTATTGGTCAAGGACCGCGCGATCGCGACGGCGGGGTTGGCAAACGAGGTTGAGGCCGTAAACCAGTACGCTGCCGTGATATAAAGGCCGACCAGCCAGGGCACGGACGCGCGTTCAAAACGAATGCCGGCCAGAATGGTCGCGACCAACCCGAACGCGGCCACGCCTTCGGCAAGCCATTGCGCGCCGCCGGTTCGCATTTTCAGCGACGCATCGAGCAGCGGCAGCGCGAACATCGCATGCGCCACCATGGTTCCGGCGATACCGCCGGCGATTTGCACCGTCATGTAAAGCAGCGCATCGCGCGGCGTCAGTTCGCGCTTCAGCGCAAAGACGAGCGAAACGGCGGGATTGAAATGCGCCCCCGAAATCGGGCCGAGAATCGTGATCAGCACCACCAGGATCGCGCCGGTGGGCAGCGTGTTGCCGAGCAGCGCGAGCGCAACATCTTTGGTGAGGCTTTCGGCCATGATGCCCGATCCCACCACGGTCGCGACCAGCAGCGCGGTCCCAAGCGCCTCGGCGGTCAGGCGGCGCGGCAAATCAAACTCGGGCATCAGCTAGCTTTCTCCTGGCCGGAGGTTGATCCCTCGCTGCGGCCGATGTCGCGCAGCCTTGTCCCGAGCGACAAACAGTCGATGCTTTCCAGCGGCAGGCTTGTGAAGGCGGCAATTCGATTCCTGAGATAGCGCAACGCTGCGACGAACGCCGCTTCCTTCTCGAGCTCGCTGCCCTCGACTTCGGCCGGGTCTTCAATGCCCCAATGCGCCGACATCGGTTGTCCCGGCCATACCGGGCAGGACTCCCCGGCCGCGTTGTCGCAAACCGTAAAGACGAAATCCATCACCGGCGCATCGGGGCTCGCGAATTCCTCCCAGCTCTTCGAGCGCAAATTGTCGGAGGGGTAATCAAGGGTGTTAAGAACCTTGATTGCGAACGGGCATGGACGCTCCTTTGGGCTTTCCTCTTTGGCTTTGGCGGACAACAAGGCGCGAGGCTTTCGATCAGCGGCGCACATATTTCGGGCCGTCCGTCGCAACAATCCCTCAGCATGAACAGCACGACGGTCTGCAAACGTGCCAGATCGGCGCGATAGATGATCGAGCGGCTGAACCGCTGCGCCCACACCAGCCCCGCGCGCGACAGAATCGCCAGATGCGATGACATGGTGTTTTGCGGGACCGCGAGGGCCCTGGCGATGTCGCCCGCGGCGAGTCCTTCAGGTTCGTGCTTCACGAGCAGTCGAAATACATCCAGCCGGGTCGGTTGCGCCAGCGCCGCCAGCGCCTGAATGGCTTGTTCTGATTCCATATATCCAGGTTTATGGATATATTGTCGTTTGTCAATGAGACTCGTGACCGTCACTGCCATTGGTTGTCTGTTACGCTTCAGAAGATCGCCGGCTTTTGAAAGTTCCACTGGGGAGAGCGGCAAATCACATGGGCGATGGAACCACGAACATAGCGGGCATCGAGATTCCCTCCACCAACCCGGTGTTCCTGACGGTTGTAGGGATTCACATCCTGCTGGGGCTCGCCTGCACGGTCACCGGCGCCATCGCGATGCTCAGCCGGAAACGTGCCGGCCGCCACCCCCGGAACGGCACGATCTATTTCTGGTGTTTGGCTGGGGTCTTCCTCACCGCGGCCAGTCTGGCTGCGGTGCGATGGGCTGAAGACTATCATTTGTTTGTCCTTGGAGCGTTATCATTTGCCGCAGCTAATCTGGGCCGACAGGCCAGGCGGCACCGCTGGCGTCATTGGGTCAGGCTGCACATCAGTGGCATGGGAACATCTTACGTTTTGCTGCTGATCGCGTTTTACGTGGATAACGGCAAGAGCCTGCCACTTTGGAAAGATCTTCCTCCCGTTGCATATTGGCTGTTACCCGCGGCCATCGGAGTTCCCCTGATCGTGCGCGCCCTGCTGCGGCATCCGCTGGTCCGTCAGCCAAGCCCGCTTTGAACCAAAACAAGCGTCTGCTGGCGCTTCCTATTTCCATTATTCTAGAAATACGGTTGACGGCGTCGCCACTGTGTGAAAGACTGGCAGCATGAAACTGGATGACGCCGCCGCGCATCTCGAAGCCCTGGGCAATCCCACGCGGCTTAAAATCTACCGCACGCTGGTTCGCGCGGGAGCCGCTGGCCTGCCGGTCGGCCGCCTGCAGGATAGACTGAAAATCGCACCGTCAACGCTGTCGCATCACATCAAGGCATTGATGGTGGTCGGACTGATCAATCAGGTGCGCGACGCAACCACGCTCGTGTGTCACGCCAATTACGATGTGATGCGAGATCTGGTGGACTTTCTGGTCGCCGAATGCTGCACCGAGACCGCCGAGGGCAAGAACACCAAGACGGCAGCGTAGCGTCCTCAGGACCTTAACTTCGATATTTCTAGTTTGATGGGAGAACAACATGAGCGAAGCAAAGTCAGTCGCCATCATCGGAGCCGGTCCGGTCGGTCTCGCCGCGGCCGCGCATGTGCTTGAACGAGGCTTCAGGCCGATCGTGCTGGAAGCCGGCAACAGTGTCGGGCACTCAGTGCGCCAATGGGGCCACGTTCAACTGTTCTCGCCATGGGAATACAATATCGATCGGGCCGCGGCGCGCCTGCTGGCGTCGACGGGATGGAATTCTCCCGAACCGGATCAGTATCCTACCGGCGCGGAGTTGTTCGAGCGCTATCTCGAACCGCTCGCAACCAAAACCATTCTCGCAAGACATATCCGCACATCGAGCCGAGTCACCGATATCAGCCGCGTCGGCTTCGATAAGCTCAAGACAAAAGGCCGAGAAAGCGCGCCTTTCGAAATTCGATATCGGAACGGGCAAGGTCCTGTGGCCGTGAGCGCTGATGCCGTGATCGACGCATCGGGCACCTGGCATTCTCCAAACCCGGCCGGCGCCAGCGGGCTCAGTGCCATCGGCGAAAAGCAGGCGGCCGACAGGATTGCTTACGGGATGCCCGACGTGCTGGGAAAAGACCGCGCGCGCTATGCCGGCAAAAAAGTCGCGGTGCTGGGCGCGGGACATTCGGCGGTCGGCACGCTTACCGATCTCGCAAAGCTCGCGGCGCAATCGCCTCAGACCAAGCCGATCTGGCTGCTACGAGGCAATGATCCGGCAAAGGCTTTCGGAGGTGGTGCGAATGACAAACTCGCCGCGCGTGGCGAACTCGGCGCCGCATTCGCAGCGCTGGTTGCGGCGGGCGAGATCAAGGTGGAGAGCGGATTTCGCGTCTCGCGCCTGGCCGCTGACGGCCCTCGCCTGATTGTCGGCGCCGGAAGTTGTGGTCGTGAGGTGGCGGTCGACGAACTCATCGTGGCAACAGGCTTTCGGCCAGACCTGGATTTCGTGCGCGAACTTCGCATTCAGCTTGATCCTGCCATTGAATGTCCGGTTGCGTTGGCGCCGCTGATCGATCCGAATGAACACAGCTGCGGCACCGTGCGGCCGCACGGCGCGCGAGAACTGGCCCAGCATGAGCCGGGCTTTTATTTTGCCGGTATGAAATCCTACGGACGCGCGCCGACCTTTCTGATGATCACGGGATACGAACAGGTCCGCTCGATTGCCGCCGATATCGCCGGCGATCGCAGGGCCGCGGAACGCGTCGAACTGGTGCTGCCCGAGACCGGCGTCTGCAATCGATCGGCCATATCCGATGCCAGCAAATGCTGCGGTGGGCCGGCATTATCGGGTGTTGACGCCTGTTGCGTGGCGGATGCAAATGCCAGGCAGGACGGCAAGACCGGATGCGGATGCGGATAAGGCGGGCAAGGATTAATGATGGCGCCTGAGCAGTGAGCCAACGGCAGCTTCCTATCATTCTGGCACTCGGTACGACACAGACCCTGGCATGGGCTTCCAGCTACTATCTGCCGGCGATTCTGGCCGATCCGATCGCGCGCGACCTCGGCGTCTCCTCGAACTGGATTTTTGCCGCGTTCTCGGCATCGCTGGTGATCTCGGCCCTGCTGGGTCCGCGCGTCGGCCGGCAGATCGACCTCGTCGGCGGACGGCAGGTATTGTCAGCGTCCAATCTGACGCTGGCGGCAGGCCTGACGCTGCTGGGTTTCAGCACTTCAATTCCGGTCATGGTGATCGCCTGGCTGGTGCTCGGCGTCGGCATGGGATTTGGCCTGTACGACGCGGCCTTCGGCGCGCTCGGGCGGATCTACGGCGACGCGGCGCGCCGGTCGATCACCGGCATCACCCTGATTGCGGGTTTTGCTTCTACCGTCGGCTGGCCGCTGACGGCTTTCGGGCTGGAAAGCGTCGGCTGGCGCAACACCTGCTTCGCCTGGGCGGCGGCGCATATCCTGATCGGCCTGCCGCTCAATTTCCTGATGCTGCCTCCGGTGAAGGGCGCAAAGGCGGCGGCCGCGGCATCCGTCAAGCCGCACATCCCGATCGATCGGACCATGATCCTGCTGGCATTCGCCTTTGCCGCGGCCTGGAGCGTCACTGGCGCGATGGCGGCGCATCTGCCGCGGATCCTCGAAGCCGCCGGCGCAACAAGCCTGCAGGCGGTGTCGGCCGGCGCACTGATCGGTCCGGCGCAAGTATTTGCCCGCATCGTCGAGGCGAGTTTCCTCAGCCGCTATCATCCGCTGCTGTCGACCCGGCTCGCCTGCCTGACGCATCCGACTGGCGCCGCGATCGTGGCGCTCGCGGGCGGCGGCGCAGCCAGCGTGTTCGCGATCTTTCACGGCGCCGGCAACGGCATCCTGACCATCGCGCGCGGCACCCTGCCGCTCGCGATCTTCGGACCTCTCAACTATGGCTACCGCCTCGGCATCATCGGCGCGCCGGCGCGGATGGCGCAGGCCGCGGCACCATTGGCCTTTGGCCTGTTGATCGACGTCATGGGCAGCCGCGTCCTGATCGTCTCCTCCGCGCTTAGCCTCTCCGCCCTGCTGGCGCTGTTCCTGCTGCGCCAGCAGCCGGAGGCGCGGTGAGCGCGCAGAAACTGAATGCATTTGCGCTTCCAAATCGACACCATTTCGAGCAAAACCACGGCATGGAAAACCAGACCGGCCCGGCAACAGCGATACGACGGTTTGTGCGGTGGGCGATAACGCCGCCACAATCCTATGCGCTGTATCTCGTCTGCCTTTTCCTGGTCGCCGGCTTGTCGTTCTACGTCGGAACGCTGAAGCCGAAGAAGCCGATCGGCTTGGGCCCCCCACCCGTCTCCGCTCCGCGCAACTGAATTCCGCGCCACCGCATTTTTGGGAATCACCGCCATGACCCGCGACACAATGCCTTCGATCGTCCGCATCAATCCGCCTGAACTGGGCGCCCCGCCGGGCTATTCGCAGATCGTCCAGGTCAGCTCCGGCCGCATCATCTTTATTGCCGGCCAGACCGCGCTCGACCGCGACGGCAATGTGGTCGGCAAGAATGATTTTGCCGCGCAGGCAGAACAAGTGTTCCGCAACCTCGATATTGCGCTGCAGGCAGCCGGATGCACGGCAGGCAATCTTGTGAAGCTGACGGTGTTCCTCACCGACATGGATAATCTCGCCCGCTATCGCGAGGCGCGAAACCGCTTCTTTGGCTTGGTTACCCCACCGGCGGCGCCCGCGGTGACGCTGGTCGAAGTGTCGAAACTGTATGGCGCCGATTTCATGATCGAGATCGACGCTATCGCGGCGGCGTGAATAGCGGGTCACGGCTTTTTCACGTCCGTCGTCGCGATCCAGATCCCGGCAAATACCGCGCCCATGCCGACGACAAGATTAGGCGTGATTGGCTCGCGTGTCTCGCCGGCATCCGGTCTCTATCGTGCGATCAGCTGCAGCAACAGAACGCAGCTCATCCGCGCGAAGCCGAATATATGATCCCGGCAGATCGCGCGCGCCAGCGCCGATTGCTGCTCCGGAGTATCGCTGGCGCGCCCGAGCCTTTTTGCGTTCGGGACGGTGCGAGTCATGGTGGGAACAAAACCGCTGCCCGCAAGCACAAGTGACCCCCACCCGATCCACCACGGATTTTCGCCTTGCACGATCTCGGCGCAGATGGCGGCAAGTGTCAGCAGCATCACCAGCGCGACCAGGCGGTTCATCGGATAGGCCTCGGTGGTGACGCGCCGATAGTAGGCTGAAATCGAGGCCAGCACTTCCGCCGGCAGCACATCGCCCGCGTGCTTGCGCGTCTGCACGTCGAACATCAGGTCGAACCACAACACGGCAAGCAGGAAGCCGGCGCCGGCAGCGGCGAATGCATGCATGTCGAAGCCCCCCTGTTTGCGCCATCTTGATTAATCACTGGCGCTGACAGGGTCTCAGCTTGAGTGTTGAGCCGCCAGCGGCTCATGCGGACAAGCCTCTACTTCAATCGTGACGTGGCTGAGACCCCGCAAGCCCCTCAGCCGGCGCTTGTAGATCGCCGGCGGCAACGGGTTGTCGGATATGACCGAAATCACCGCGGCGCGGTGACCCGGACCGACCTGCCACAGATGCAGGTCGGTGACGCGGTCGCCGCGGGTTTCCAGCCGGCCGCGGATGACGGCCTCGAGCTTCGTATCGACGCTGACGTCGAGCAGCACCGCGCCGGAAGCGCGGATGAGGCCGAAGGCCCAGCTTGCGATGACGATGCTGCCGACGATGCCGACCGCCGGATCGGCCCAGACCCATCCCGAATACATGGCGGTCAGCAGCGCGGCGATCGCGAGAACCGAGGTCGCCGCATCCGCCAGCACATGGACATAGGCCGCGCGCAGGTTGTTGTCGTGATGATGGTGGCCGTGCGCGCGGTCGTGGTCATGATGATCGTGATCATCGTCATCATGCGAATGACCGTGGCCATGGTGATCATGGTCGTGCGAATCGCGCAGCAACCAGGCACTGGCAAGATTGACGCAGAGGCCGAGCGAGGCGACCGCTATCGCCTCGCCATAGATAATCGAAACCGGATGGAACAGTCGGACCGCGCTTTCATACGCGATCTGCACCGCGATCATCGCCAGGATGATGGCGCTGGAAAAAGCGGCCAGGTCGCCGAACTTGCCGGTGCCGAAGGCAAAGCGGGAATTGCCGGCGTGCTGGCGCGCGAACAGATAGGCGAGCGCGGCGATCCCGAGCGCGGCGGCGTGGGTTGCCATATGCCAGCCGTCGGCGAGCAGCGCCATCGATCCGAAAACCGATCCCGCCACGATCTCGCCGACCATCATGACCGCGGTCAGGGCGACCACAAACCAGGTGCGGCGCTCGTTATGGGCGTGCTTCGCACCGAGAAAGACGTGGTCGTGGGTCCATTGGTCGAGAGAGTGCGAGTGCATGGGCGATCCTCGGAGGCTCCGGCCGAATCCGTATCCCGAATATAGGTCGGGCGCCGGCCAGTTTTAAGTGATTGGATCGCCGAAACCGCCGTTGCCCCAAGCATTGATCCATCGCCCGCCTCGCCAGTAGGGCGTGGCAACCCTTAATCATGATCGCGCCTCTCACTGTTTTTCCAACGACGTCTGGGTCGAACCAACACAGGGGCGCCGCGCAAGAAATAAAGCTCTCACCATGTGAACGAGTTCACATCGGCTTCCTGCATTTGGACCCACGATCGGCCGGAATGGTCTGGCGCGGTGGCGTCGGATCCCAACCAGGCCATGTTTTCATAAATTGCTTTGCATGATCGGCCCACTCAACACGTGACAAAAAGCGGACATTGGGCGAATTGCCTGTTCGGGCCACAAGCAGAAGTTCGATAGCCAAGGGCAAGGCACATCGCGTGCGCGGTGCGCCGGCAGGCGAGCAATCAACGCGGAAGACGCAATCATGGCGATCAAGAACGTGAAAGTTTTTTCGCTGGTTCTGCTCCTGCTCGTCCACGGAGCGCTCTTCGACACGGCATTGCCCGCCTACGCCATTGACGACGACAGCATTACAGCGGGCGATCAATGGACCGTGCTGACGCTGGCAAGCGATGGTGCTTGGGGGACGGCAAGCGATTTCTACATAGGGCGCGCGATTACGTTCGCGATCGGGGATTGCAGGGCGATGTCGAAGCGACCGATCGGATGCGGTGCCAATTTTATCACTACCCGCGGTGGCTGGGGCGTGGCGATGTTGTGCGGTCACGAAACGATCATCGCAAAAGGGAGGCAACTCGCCGACGCCGAGCGTGCGGTGGCGAGGCGCGAAATCGAACTCAGGCAGGTCTATCACCGGGACATGGCGCCGTGCGTCCGCGCTGTGACCGTCGATCCTGACGGGGCAGTCGTGGGGCCATACCTCCATGCCAAAGACGTTCAATAGGCGGCGCACGATCAGGCATCTCTGGCCAGCAGGCATGGAGGAGTCAATATGTCGCTCTCGAAAGCTTCTCGTTCGAAGGCTTCTCGTTCGGTGAAATTGGTTGGAGCAGTATCTAAGGATGGGATTGGTATTTGCCGTCACCTGCACGCTGCTACCCGCAGCCGCATTTGGGGATGATCTTTCCGACTGCTCTCAACCGAACGACATGCCGCGCGTCGTCGCTGGCTGCACCAATCTGCTGCAGGGACGTAGCAGTCAGTATCACTATATCGCCTATCGAAATCGCAGCAGTGCTTACGCGGCGCCAGGTGACTTCGAACGCGCCGAGCAGGACTATCAGCAGGCCATCGCGTTGAATCCTCAATACCTCAATTCATCGCGGGCGAACGTAGTGGACGCGGCAGCGCCCAAATGACCGAATTTGGCACCAAGGCCGAAGCGAAAAGCCGTGTGGCCGGCCAAGCGGACCTGCCAATCGCGCTGACCAATGTCGCTTACGGCACTGAACGAACATGCTGACCGTTCCGACCGATATCTGCTTTTGCAAGGGTTCCGCGGCAGGATGACACCGTTCGCGCATTGACAGTCCGCGCCGGTTTCGCTGTAATGGCGCTCTGGGGGTTCTGCGATCCCCCCATGAGGCGACATGCCCAAGTATCGCGTCCCGTTTCTTATGCGAGGGCGCATCCATGTCATCCCATACATCGATATCTCCCGATAAACTTGCCCGCCTGATCGGCACGGCGAAGACGCCTGCCCTGATCGACGTCCGCACCGACGAAGACTTCGCCGCCGACCCGCGGCTGATTCCCGGCGCGGTCAGACGTAACCATCAAGACGCCGCCAACTGGGGCGAAGAATTCTCCGGGCGTTCGGCGATCGTCGTCTGCCTGCGCGGCCAGAAGCTCGCCCAGGGCACCGCGGCCTGGCTGCGGTACGTTAACGTTGCAGCCGAGGAGCTTGAGGGAGGCTTCGAAGGCTGGAAGGCAGCCAAGCTGCCGCTGGTGCCGGCTTCAAAACTCCCCGCGCGCGATGCGCAGGGGCGCACGGTCTGGGTAACCCGCGCGCGGCCCAAGATCGACCGCATCGCCTGTCCCTGGCTGATCAGGCGCTTCATCGATCCGAACGCGGTGTTCTTGTTTGTAACGCCGCCTGAGGTCGAAGCGGTCGGCGAGCGCTTCGACGCGGTTCCCTTCGACATCGAAAACGTGTTCTGGAGCCATCGCGGCGAGCTCTGCACCTTCGACGTCATGGTCGAGGAGTTTGGCCTGGCAACACCGCCGCTGCTGCGGCTGGCGACGATGGTGCGGGCCGCCGATACCGCCCGGCTCGATCTCTGTCCGGAAGCACCGGGCCTGCTGGCGGCTTCGCTGGGCCTGTCGCGAATGTATGATGACGATCTGGAGCAGCTCGCGGCCGGAATCGCGCTGTACGATGCATTCTATCGCTGGTGCCGGGATGCGACCGGCGAAACCCATAACTGGCCCACCAGCAAGGCGAAGCCGTGATCGATATTGCCACCAACGAGACGACGCCGGAAGCGGATGCCGGCCACGGCATCAGCTTCCGCGAAGCCTTCCGGGTCTGGCTCCGGGTCGCCAGCTTGAGTTTCGGCGGCCCGGCGGGCCAGATCGCGGTGATGCATCGTATTCTGGTGGAGGAGAAGAACTGGATCTCCGAGAGCCGATTCCTGCACGCGCTCAACTACTGCATGCTGCTGCCCGGCCCGGAGGCGCAGCAGCTGGCGACCTATATCGGCTGGCTCACGCATCGCACCGCCGGCGGCATCATGGCCGGCGGCTTGTTCATCCTGCCCGGCATCATCGCCATCATGGGCCTGAGCTATATCTACGCCGCCTTCGGCCAGGTCGGCTTCATCGAAGCGGTGTTTTTCGGATTAAAGGCGGCGGTGCTGGCGATCGTGATCCAGGCCGTGGTCCGGGTCGGCAGGCGCGCGCTGCGCAACCGGATCATGATCGCACTTGCGGCCACAGCCTTCATCGCGATCTTCTTTTTCAACGTCCCCTTCCCGCTCATCATCATATCGGCAGGCGTAATCGGATATTTCGGCGCCAAAAGCGGACGGCCGGAATTTGCCGCGGTCGAACATGGCGGCGGCAACAACGCAGCCGCCGTCGACAGCATGCTCGGCGAAGAACTGCCGGATCATGTCCGCCCGAGCGTTGCACGCGCGCTAAGAGTGAGCGCGGTCTGGCTGCTGCTGTGGCTGGTGCCGGTCGCGGCACTGCTGATCGCATTCGGACAGGCCAATGTGTTCAGCCAGATCGCCCTGTTCTTCAGCAAGATGGCGATGGTGACCTTCGGCGGCGCCTATGCCGTGCTCGCTTACGTGGCTCAACAGGCGGTCGAGCATTATCACTGGGTGCAACCCCGCGAGATGCTGGACGGGCTGGGGATGGCCGAGACCACGCCGGGCCCGCTGATCATGGTGCTGCAGTTCGTCGGCTTCATGGCCGCCTATCGCGATCCCGGCACGCTGTCGCCGATGCTGGCGGCGACCCTTGGCGGATTGCTGGCGACCTGGGTCACGTTCACGCCGTGCTTCCTCTGGATTTTCCTCGGCGCGCCGTTCGTGGAAACCCTGCGCGGCAACAAGGGACTGGCCGGCGCGCTGACGGCAATCACCGCCGCCGTGGTCGGCGTGATCCTCAATCTGTCGATCTGGTTCGCGCTGCACACCGTGTTCCGGGAAACCTCGCCGGTGCGATCGTTCGGGCTGTCGTTCGATATGCCTGTCATATCGAGCGTCGATATTCCGGCGCTGGTTTTGGCGATCGCGGCGGCGAGCGCGATCTTCCGCTTCAACCTGGGCATGCTGACGGTGCTGGGGGGATCCTGCGCGGCGGGAGTTTTGTTGCGGCTGGTGGGGGTGATTTGAGGGGCATCGATCGAAGCTTTGGGGCAGACCAAGGAGAGAACGATGAAACGAAACCTGATGCTCTTGACGTTCGTCGCCGCGATGGCATTTCCCGCACTCGGTAACGCAGCCGAGATCGATTGGAAAAAGGTCGACGCCGCGCTGGGCAAGACCGCCGCCGTCTCCGGCGAGGTCCATCGTTACGGACTGCCGCGCTCCGACCTGCGCGTGACTCTGGACGGAGTGGCCATCAAGCCCGCGCTGGCGCTCGGAGGATGGGTCGCATTCGCGCCGATGCACGGCGAGGCCATGGTGATGGGCGATCTCGTGCTGCTAGAGACCGAAATCACCCCGGTGATGACAAAATTGCTCGACGGCGGGCTCGACATCACGGCCATTCACAATCACATTCTGCGCGCTTCGCCGGCCACCTTCTACATGCATGTCGGCGGTCGCGGCGATCCGGAGAAAATGGCGACCGTTATTCGTTCGGCACTTGCAGCAAGCAGTACGCCGTTCGATCCGCCGGCAACCACCGCCGGCCCGGCGCCATCAGTGGATCTCGAGACCGCGAAGCTCGATGAGATCATGGGCGTCAAGGGCACGGCAAACGGCGGCGTCTATCAATTCGGCGTGCCGCGCCGCGATCCCGTCATGGAAAGCGGAATGCAAGTCAGCGGACCGCTCGGTGGATCCAACGCCATCAATTTCCAGCCGACCGGCAATGGCAAAGCCGCGATCACCGGCGATTTTCTGGTGACGGGTAACGAGGTCAATCCTCTGATCCGGGCCTTGCGCGCCGGGGATATCGAAGTGACGGCGATCCACAGCCACATGCTGGACGAACAGCCCCGCCTGTTCTTCATTCACTTTTGGGCCAATGACGACGCCGCAAAACTCGCTCGCGGCGTTCGCACGGCGCTGGAAACGACCGCGATTGCAAAGACCCAGTGAAGCAGCGCCGGCACCGAGGATGGATTCCCGGTCCGGCGCCTTCTCTCACAGCGAAACCGCGATCAGCTCCTCGAGCAACGGGCCGCCACCGGCGGGGAATGCGATATATTGCTTGCCGCCGGCCATATAGGTGATGGGCGCGCCGACCGCGTTGGCGGGCAGCGCAATCTCCGCCAGCATTTCGCCGCTGGCCTTGTCGTAGATCCATAGTTTGGGATCGAAATTGTTGAGATCGGCAATGCGGCGCGTACCGCCGGGCGGCAATCGCGGCGCGCTGAAATATCCGGACTGTACGACAATCATGACGGTCTTGGTCAGCAGCGCCCAGCTGCGCGTTGGAAAGCCCAACTGCTCGTGAATGCCGAGCTGGCGGATCGAGGGAATAAGCTCGCCGTGGCCCACCGGAATGCGCCAGCGGTGCTCGCCGCTGTTTATGTCGATGGCGACGATGCTGCCGAACGGAGCTTTGAGCAGCGGCAGTCCACGCGGTCCCGGCAAATAGCTGAACTCGCCGACGAAATCGTAAGACGATTCACCTGGCCTCGGCTTGCGAACGGCGACAACGAATGGCAGGCGATAGGTCCCGACATAGAACATGCCGGTTTCCGGATCGATCGCAGCGCCAGCCCAATTGCCGCCGCCGGCGACACCGGGCATCTCGATCGCGCCGCGCTGCGACGGCGGCGTGAACAGCGGACCGTGATCGTATTTGGCGACGATATCGATCGCCTCCTTGTGAATCTCCGGCGTCAGATCGATCAGGTCGTCATCGCGCACCCCCTGAATATCGATCGGCGCCGGCCTGGACGGAAACGGCTGGGTCTTCGATGCGATTTCGCCGGGAACGCTCGAGGCCGGCACCACCTGCTCCTCGATCGGCCACACAGGTTTCCCGGTGACGCGATCGAACACATAGACAAAGGCCTGCTTGGTCACCTGCGCGACCGCCCTGACCTTTCTGCCGCCGACGGTGATGTCGATCAGGTTGGGCGCGGCCGGGTTGTCATAATCCCACAGCCCGTGGTGGACGAGCTGATAGTGCCAGACCTTTTTTCCCGTCGCGGCGTCGAGACAGACCAGGCTTTCGCCGTAGAGGCCGTCGCCCGGCCGATGGCCGCCATAATAATCGTTGGTCGGCGTGCTCACCGGCAGATAGACATAGCCGAGTTCTTCATCGGCGCTCATCGGCGCCCAGACATTGGCGTTGCCGGCTTCCTTCCAGGAGTCTTTCTCCCAGGTCTCGACGCCGGGCTCGCCTTGTTGGGCCACCGTGTGGAAGGTCCAGAGCAGACGGCCGGTCACGACATCGAAGCCGCGCACATCGCCCGGCGGCGAAGGCCGGTGCCCCCACCAGTCCATCACCGACGAGCCGACCACGATGACGCCGCGCACGATCACCGGCGGCGAACTCATGGTGTAGTAATCGCGATCGACCGGGCGTCGCAGGCCCTCGGCGAGATCGACCCGGCCGTCGGACCCGAAGGTCGGTACAAGCTTTCCGGTTTTGGCATCCAGCGCGATCATCTGGGCGAACGCGGTGAGCATCACGATGCGCTCGTCGTCGCCGTTGCGCCAATAGGCGACGCCGCGATGCAGCCAGCCGTCATTGGCGGGAATGCCGAGGCCGTTTTGGTAGATTTTTGGATCGAATACCCACTTGGTCTCGCCCGACGCGGCGTCGATGGCGGCGACCTGCGACAGCGACGTCGGGGTGTAGAGCACCCCGCCGACCATCAGCGGCGTCGATTCATTGGCGCGGCTGGGGCCGACCTTGGGATTGGCGTCCTTGACGGCCTGATCCGGCGACTTCCAGCGCCAGGCGACATGCAGGCTTTTGGCATTGGTCGGATCGATCTGCGTCAGCGGCGAATAGCGCGCTGCGGCATAGGTGCCGCCATAGGCCGGCCATTCGCCTTGGGACAGCGCAGCCGTGGATTCTGGGAGTGCGCCGGGGATGGCCTGCGCGTTGAGCGTGGCAGGCACGGCGAGCAGCGCGAGAGCGAGGCCGATTATTTTCAACAGAGCAAGCGACACAGTCAACCGCCCCCGCAATCCCGCTTCTCGCAACGCCCCCTCCCGACGTACTCTTGTCATGGCCGGGCTTGTCCCGGCCATCCACGTCTTTCATGCCGCAACACTGTAAAGACGTGGATGCCCGGGACAAGCCCTGGCATGACGAACCTATATAGCCACTACCGTGCAAATGACGAGGCCGGCCCTACTACACGGCCCGCCCGAACTTGTTCGACTTCGGAAAGCCCTTCGGCGGCAGACGGCCGGCGTCGGGACGATTGCCGCGCCAGTCGCCAAGCTCCTTGATGGTGGAACTGAACTCGATCCGGAACAGCGATCGCGACGTTTAGACCGCGGCGGCCGTCCGGGATCCACCGAGGCGGTTGTATTGCGCGACAAAATTCTCGTTGGGAAGGCGACCGTCCGGGCCGCGGGCAAACTCCGGCTTCAAGCGATTGAGGAAAAACATTTCATGCGCGCGCTCGTGCTTGGTTTCGATGAAGCCCCGCGGTTCAAGTTCAAACAACGCCTGGACGCGTCCGGCCACGGTTTCCGAGACATTGATCCGGCCGGGAACATCGCGCGCCTCCATGAACCATGCAGTGTTGACCGCGTCGCCCCAGATATCGAAGGTAAATCTGCGATTGCCGACGATGCCGGAAATGACCGGCCCGGTGTGCAGGCCGACGCGCAACTGAAGCGCCGGCAATCGCATTTTCTCGCTCTGTGCGTTGATGTCGGCGACTTTGATCTGCATTTCCAGCGCCGCGAGGCATGCATCGATCGGATGCCGACGGCCGGCGGCGAGCACGCCGGCAACAGCCATATAGGCATCTCCCATCGTCTTGACCTTCTCCAGCCCGTGGCGAGCCCCGACGTCGTCGAACGCCGTGAAATACCGATCAAGAAGGCCAACCAGCGCCACGGGCTCCGCACGCTCGGCCAACAGCGTGAAGCCGTGAAAATCCGCGAACAGGATTGTCGCGGAGCGCGTATATTTCGGTTGCACCTTGCCGTTTTTCCTGAGTTCGTCGGCGATTGGCGCGGGCAGGACGTTGTCCAAGAGCTCTTCGGCACGCGCTTTCTCGGCGGCGGTCTCCGCCCGCGCCTGATCCAGTTCCTTGATGGTCTGGTCATATTCAATCAGCTTGCGGCGCAGCTCCAATTGGGTCAGCACCTGGCGTGACAGCCGCCGCAATGATTCAGTCTGTTCGAATGTGAGCTGGCGCGGCTCGAAATCCATGACGCAGAGGGTGCCCAGCGCATACCCCTCATCGGTAATGAGCGGCATGCCGCAATAAAAGCGGCAGGGCGGATCGGCCGCCGCCATGGGGCTTTTATCAAAACGTGCGTCCTGCTTCATGTCGGGCACCACCAGCACCTCGGTGCCGCAGATCGTCGTCGCGCACACCGCATTCGCGCGCGGCGCGTTGATCATATCCGGCGTCAGGCCATATCTGGCTTTGAGCCACCGCCGATCGTCCTCGATGAAGCTGATGTAGGCGACCGGGCAGCGGCAAACCTGTGCCGCCAGTTCTGCGATTTCGTCATAGGCGATTTCCGGCGCAGTATCGAGAATGTCGAACGCGCGCAGGGCGGCGAGCCGTTGTGGTTCGTTGGTGGGTATCGGGAACGACACAGGCGGCTCCCTCAGCGGCGGGCACCTGGCCGGCGGTCCCCCGGTGATTCATAGAGCGGGTAGCGGGCAGCCGTTCTGTGCCGGCCAACGGCACCCGGACTGTTTCATTTGGCAATTGGCAATCATTTGGTCATTTACCAAATGGGCGACAAGGGGGCGAAGACCATGTCGCCGGTTCGCACGTCTGGCGTTCACGGAACTCCGGCGCACCGTTCCAGTTCCCACGGAAAGCGCCGGTTTTCAGGTCAAATTTGCCGGTTTTTGGCGTGGCGCCTTGCTCATAAGTCCGCGCCTATCGCGCCTACTCCACCGCCCGCCCGAACTTGTTGGACTTCGGAAAACCCTTCGGCGGCAGGCGGCCGGCGTCGGCGCGGTTGCCGCGCCAATCGGCGAGTTCCTTGATGGTGGCTGAGAATTCGCGGCCGGCGGAATCCTTCCAGCTCAGGCCTTCCCTGGCGTCAAAGGTCGCGACATCGGACAGACCGCCGTCCTTGTATTTCTGCAGCCGCACGCCGCGGCCGCGCGCCATCTCCGGCACCTGCTCGAGCAGAAACAGCAGCATCTTGCGATTGACACCGATGACAGCGACGGTGTCGCCGGTAACGGTGGCAATCGCGCGGGCTTCGTTCGGCGCCTGGACGTTGAGCACCTGCTTGCCCTTGCGGGTGTTGCTGACGCAATCGTCCTCGTTGACGACAAAACCCTGGCCCTCATGGCTCGCCACCAGGAATTTGCGTCCGCCCTTGTTGACGAACAGCGACACGATCGCGGCGTCCTGCTCCATGTCGATGAACATGCGGATCGGCTCGCCGTGACCGCGTCCGCCCGGCAATTTGGCGACGTCGAGCGAGTAGAACTTGCCGTTGGTGGCGAACAGCAGCAGTTTTGACGTGGTCTCGGCGAAGAACGCGGAACCGAGCTGGTCGTCGGTCTTGAAGGTGAGGCCCGAGAGATCGGCGGCATGGCCTTTGAGCGTGCGCACCCAGCCCTTGTCGGAGACGACCACCGTGACCGGCTCGCGCTCGACAAAGGCTTCCTCGATCGCGGCGAGATCGTGCTCCGGCGCATCGGCAAACTGGGTGCGGCGCTTGCCGAGCGGCGTCTTCGGCCCAAAAATGTCGCGCACCTTGCGGACCTGCTCGCCGACCTTGGACCACTGCTCGGTCTCGGAACCGAGCAGGGACTTGATGCCCTTCAATTCGGCGCGAAGATTCTTGTCTTCGGTGCGAATCTCGAATTCCTCGAGCTTGCGCAAATTGCGCAGGCGCATGTTGAGGATGGCGTCGGCCTGGATCTCCGTCAGCTTGAACGCCTTGATCAATGCCGGCTTCGGTTCGTCCTCGGTGCGGATGATCTTGATCACCTTGTCGATATTCAAATACGCGATCAGATAACCGCCGAGCACTTCCAGCCGATGCTCGATCTGCTCTTTACGATAGTTGGAGCGGCGCACCAGCACGTCGCGCAGATGGTCGAGCCATTCGCGCAGACACTCGGCAAGGCCGAGCACCTTCGGGATCTTGCCCTTCACCAGCACGTTGAGGTTCAGCGAGATCCGGCTTTCCAGCTCGGTCAGCCGGAACAGCGATTCCATCAGCAATTCGGGATCGACCGCGCGGGATTTCGGCTCGATCACGAGGCGGATGTCCTCGGCGGATTCGTCCCTGACGTCGCCGACCAGCGGCAGCTTTTTCTCGTTCAGCAGTTCGGCGATCTTCTCCACCAGCCGCGACTTCTGCACCAGCCAGGGAATTTCGGTGATGACGATGACCCAGGTGCCGCGGGCGCCCTCTTCCTGGCTCCATTTGGCGCGGGTACGGAACGCGCCGCGCCCGGTGTTGTAGGCCTCCGCAATGCTTTCCTTGGAATCGACGATGACGCCGCCGGTCGGAAAATCCGGGCCCTTCACCCATTTCATCAGCGCGCGCGACTTGGCCTGCGGCTTGTCGATCAAGTGCAGCGCAGCGTCGCAGAGCTCGGCCGCATTGTGCGGCGGGATCGAGGTCGCCATGCCGACCGCGATGCCCTGCGCGCCGTTGGCGAGCAGGTTCGGGAATCCGCCGGGAAGCACGACCGGCTCTTTCGACTGGCCGTCGTAATTGGCGCGGAATTCGACGCCGTCCTCGTCGATGCCCTCCAGCAACAGGCGGGCGACTTCGGTCATGCGGGCTTCGGTGTAGCGGTAGGCGGCCGGGTTATCGCCGTCGATGTTGCCGAAATTGCCCTGGCCGTCGACCAGCGGATAGCGCGAGGCAAAATCCTGCGCCAGCCGCACCAGCGCGTCGTAGATCGACTGGTCGCCGTGGGGATGGAACGAGCCCATCACGTCGCCGACGATTTTGGCCGATTTCTTGAACGGCGTGCCCGGATCCAGCCGCAGCAGCCGCATGCCGTAGAGGATGCGGCGATGCACCGGCTTCAGCCCGTCGCGGGCATCCGGCAGCGCGCGGTGCATGATGGTCGAGAGCGCGTAAGCGAGATAGCGCTCTTCCAGCGCATCGCGCAGCATCACCTCGTGGATTTCGGCCGGCTCTTCCGGCGGTAGCTGTCGTTTTCCCATAGGGAGGGGATAAACTGGCGGGGTTGATCGGGCAAGACGCTAATCGCGGCAGTATTTTCCGACGCCGTCCCTGCGAACGCAGGGACCTATAACCACAGGGGTTTGTTAGGAAAAAGACTCAAGGCGTCATGTCAAACGGCCGCCGCGGGGCATGGGTCCCGGCGTTCCGCCGGGACGACGTGTTGAGACAGTAGCCGTCAAGCCGAAGAGATGATTCGCGTCCGCCGCCTGGTCACCGCGTTGATAAACCCGTCGCGGGCGTCGGAATGGCGCTGCCCGCGCGGTTCCAGCACGTGGCGCAGCAGGAACAGACCGGTGAGCTGAAAGCCGTCGCTTAAGTCCTGATCCGACCAGCTATTGGCGCCGCCTTCGCCCTGGCGCAGGAACGCCGGCAGCCGCAACAGCCGGTCGCGCCAGGGGTCGCCAGCCTGCCGCGACACCGCGCCGCCGGATTTCGGCGACACGTAAATCAGGTCCGACGTCGCCCCGGTCGCGGCGCAGTTTTCCAGGTCGAGCCCAAAACCGAGCTCGGCCAGCATCGCCAGCTCGAACTTGATCAGGTGAACCGCGGCTTCGCCAATGTCGTCGAAATCATCGAGGGTGCGGTCCAGCATTTCGTAGATGTCTTGGTGCGGGTCGCGCTCCGGCAACAGCCGCGCCAGCGCGGCCAGATGGGTGACGCCATAGACCGCGTGCGATGACGCCAGCACGGTGGCCGCGCGCAATTTTGTGCCCTCGATCTGGTAATAGCCGAGATGCTCGTCGAGCCGCGCCCGCCACACCGCGGTGACGCTGTTGCCGGGTTGCAGCACCGGGCGCATCCGTTTTCCGGCCCCGCCGCGCACCAGGCCGAGATGGCGGCCATGGCTGCGGGTCAAGAGCTCGACAATGGCGCTGGATTCGCCATGCCGCCGCACCCCGAGCACGATGCCTTCGTCGGTCCATTCCATGGGGTGGAGTGTACAGGATTCCAGAACAATTCGCAGCTCTTGCGGCTACGTTCCCCGGATGCTGCGCAGCGCGCAGCGGTGCGCTGCTGGTCCGGGGTCCATCTAGGTCCCGGCTCTGCGGAGCAGCGTGAAGAACGCTGCACCGCGTCCGGGACACGAGACTGCAGTCTCACGCGTTGAACCAGCCCACGGCGTCGCCGGTAAAGGAGAAATACAGTCCGGCCGCGGTCAATGCGCATGACACGATCTCGATGCCGCTGTCGAGCTGCACGCCGTTATCCCCGATGATCTGCAGCAGCGACAGCACGGACAGCAGCAAGGCGGCGGCGAGCGCCCAGCGCGGCCAGTTCTTGCGCCGCTTGGCGGCGAGCCAGACGAAATAGACCAAGAGCAGGATCAGGCAGGCCGCCATCACGGTCGCGACCGCGATCATCTGCTCCGTCATGTCAGCACTCGGGGTCCGGTCCTGGAACGCCACCGACAGCGCGTCGAGCGTGAGCGACAGATACAATAGCACTTCGAACCACAGCACGTTCTTGGGCACATTCATTGGACGCCGGTCATTCCTTGGGGAATTCAAGTCCCATTTCACGGTAGCGATTGGGGTCGTCGCCCCAGTTCTCGCGCACCTTCACGAACAAAAACAGATGCACTGGCACGCCCACGATCTCGGCGATCTCCTTGCGCGAGTCCGCGCCGATCGACTTGATGGTGGCGCCGCCCTTGCCGAGCACGATCTTGCGCTGGCTTTCGCGCTCGACAAAAATCGTCTGCTCGATGCGGATGGATTTATCCTTGCGCTCGGTCCAGCTGTCGGTCTCGACGGTAGATTGATACGGCAGTTCCTGATGCAACTGGCGGAAGATCTTTTCCCGGGTGATTTCCGCCGCCAGATGCCGCATCGGCGCGTCCGACATCTGGTCTTCAGGGTAATGAAACGGCCCCGCCGGCACCATGTCCGAAAGCGCATGCCTGAGGTCGTCGACGCCGTCGCCTGTCAGCGCCGAGATCATGAAGGTGTTTTCGAACCTCAGACGCTCGTTGGCGGCCATGGCCAGCGCCAGCAGTTTTTCGCGCGGAACCAGGTCGATCTTGTTCAGCACCAGAATCTTCTCGTGATGAACGGTGGCGGCCTTGGTGAGGATGGCGTCAGCCTCCTCGTCGATCCCCGCCTTCGCGTCGAGCAGCACGCAGACCGCATCGGCGTCATGCGCGCCGCTCCAGGCCGTCGACACCATGGCGCGATCGAGCCTTCGTTTGGGCAGGAAAATCCCGGGTGTGTCGACCAGAATGATCTGCGCGTTGTTCTCGATCACGATGCCGCGGATCAGGGCGCGGGTGGTCTGCACCTTGCGCGAGACGATGGTGACCTTGGAGCCGACCAGCGCATTGACCAATGTGGACTTGCCGACATTGGGGGCGCCGATCAGCGCGACAAAGCCGCAGCGCGTCGGGGCGGCCGCGGCGTCGGCAGGGGTTTCATCCCTCATTGGAACCGCCGGCGACGCCTTCGCGCTGGATCATCACGGAGGCTGCGACTTTTTCGGCGGCGCGCTTGTTGGGGCCGACGCCTTCGGCCGGCGCCAGACCCGGTAACTCCACGGCGACACGGAACTGCGGATCGTGATGCGGGCCGGTGCGCTCGACCTCGCGGTAAACCGGCGTCGGCAAGCCCTTGGACTGCGCCCATTCCTGCAAGACCGTCTTGGGATCGCGCAGCGGCCGGCGATGCTTGCGCATCCGCTCGGTCCAGTTGCGCTCGATGAACTGCGCCGCGGCGGCATAGCCGCCATCCAGAAACACCGCGCCGATGACAGCCTCGCAGATGTCGCCGAGCACGGATTTGCGCAGGCGGGCGTCCGCCCCTCCGGCGCCGACCGCGCCGAGCTTGATGTCATCGAGCAGCCCCAGCGACTTCGCGACATCGGCGCAGCTTTCCTTGCGCACGAGATCGGCGAGGCGCTTCGACAATTCGCCTTCGTCGGCCTTGGGAAAGGCGCGATACAGCATGTCCGACACGATCAGCCCGAGCACGTGGTCGCCGAGAAACTCCAGGCGTTGGTAAGAATCGCCCCGTTTGCGTGCGGATTTCAGCGCGGAAACGTGCGTGAAAGCGGTGGCCAGCAGGGTGCCATCGGCAAACTTGTGCCCGATGCGGGCCTCGATCGCGGCCTTGGCGGCGGCCTTGCTGCGTTTCTTTTTCGCCGGCGCGACTTCGCGGCCGGCGTCAGGCTGAGGGCTTGCTTGGTCTGAGGCCGATGAGGTCTGGATGTCAGGTGTTTCGTCGTTCATCGCACAATTGAGAATATGCGATTCCAGCGCACCGCGGCCGGCCAGCGCCAGAACATCCAGGCGTGTTCGCCCTCGGCAATCGAGAAAAAGATCATCTGGGCGCGGCCGACGATATTCTCGAACGGCACGTAGCCCACCGCCGACAGCACCCGGCTGTCGGTCGAGTTGTCCCGGTTGTCACCCATCATGAACAAATGACCGGGTGGAACAGTGTAGACATTGGTGTTGTCATAGAAGCCATTGTCGACGCAATCCAGCGACTGATAGGTGACGCCGTTGGGCAGCGTCTCCTTCCAGCGCTTCACCCGCGCGGTGGCATCGGAGCCGCAAGGGTCCTCGCCGATGAAATCGCTCAGCCGCTCGCGTGCGACCGGCTTGTCGTTGATATAGAGCAGCCCATCCTTCATCTGGATGCGGTCGCCCGGCAGCCCGATCACGCGCTTGATATAATCGGTGGTGTCGTCTTTCGGCAGACGAAACACGACGATATCACCCCGCCCCGGCTCGGAACCGAATATGCGTCCGGAAAACAGCGGCGGCGACAGCGGGATGGAATAGTGGCTGTAACCGTAGGAAAATTTCGAGACGAACAGGTAATCCCCGACCAGCAGCGTCGCCTTCATCGATCCCGAGGGGATGTTGAAGGGCTGGAACAGGAAGGTGCGGATCACCAGCGCGATCAGCAGAGCGTGGATGACGACGCGGACGGTTTCACCCAAGCCGCTTTCAGATTTTGTCCCGGATGTCACGCTCATCGCTTTCTCGATTTCCCTTCGCGATCGCCGCACGGTGGCAGTGCATCTTGCCCGCGCGAATCGCCCTCCGTTTCGCGTCAACAAGATGGTCTAGATCTGGCATTGGGAGCGGATTCCGGCGCAAGCCCGAATTCGCCCAGTTCGAAGTATCCCTTGAGCGCGATGCCTCAAAAACTTCTCTTCGCCCCCGCTGAAAGGCCTTTAAGAGAGCTTTTGAGCCTAAATCACGCTCGAATCGCGGTTTTCTGGGTCTTTTGAATCCGAGTTTCGCTCCAGTGCAGCAGCGATATAAGCGAATTCCGGATTCAAGATACCGGCGTTTTAGACGGTTGTCCGCAGCGGCGCAATCAACGGCCGTATCAAAACTTGCTAATCCATTGACAAGGCGAAGATTTTTAGTTTTGCGGCGGGCCGCCGGACACCACGCCCCCGCGTCACGGTTTGCCCGCATTGACCGCCGAAATTATGACGAAGGCCTGCGCCAGCGGCCAGTCGTCGGTCATGGTGAGATCGATCCGCGCCTCATGGCCTTCGGGCGTCAGCGCCTCCAGCCGGGCCAGGGCCCCGCCGGCCAGCTGCATGGTGGGCCGGCCGCCCGGCAGATTCACCACCCCCATATCCCGCCACCAGACGCCACGCCGAATGCCGGTCCCAAGCGCCTTGGAACAGGCCTCCTTGGCGGCAAATCGCTTGGCGTAGGTCGCCACCACCATCTTCCCGCTTTTGGCGCGGCGCGCGGCCCTGGCGCGCTCGGCCTCGGTGAAAATGCGGTCGAGAAAGCGGTCGCCGTGACGCTCGATGACTTTGGCGACGCGGCGGATGTCGATCAGATCGGAACCGATGCCGATGATCATGTTTTGCCCGCGGGATTCCCGCTTGCAAGCGTCTGACCGGCCGGGTTTTTGCGCCCGCGTTCCATCGCCGCCCGCATCGCCCGAACCGTCTCGCCGATGCCGACGAACAACGCCTCCCCGATCATGTAGTAGCCGATGTTCAGTTCGACGATCTGAGGCAGGCTCGCGATCTTCTCCGCGGTCACATAGTCGAGGCCGTGGCCGGCATGGACTTCGAGGCCCGCGGCGCGCGCAAGCTCGGCGCCCGCGACAATGCGCTGCCATTCCGCCTCGGCCTTTTCGGCATGACCATCCATCACGGCGTCGCACCAGGCGCCGGTATGAATTTCGATCACCGGCGCCCGCAGCCTGGCCGCCATTTCGATTTGGCTGGGATCGGCGGCGATGAACAGCGACACCCGCACGCCGGCATCGTTCAGCCTGGTGATGAACGGCGCCAGCGCGTTGTGCTGTCCGACCACGTCGAGACCGCCTTCGGTGGTGAGTTCCTCGCGGCGCTCCGGCACCAGGCACACCGCGTGAGGCCTGGTCGCAAGCGAGATGCGCAGCATGTCCTCGGTTGCCGCCATCTCGAAATTCAGCGGTTTTGAGATCTCGGCCTTCAGCCGCGCCATGTCCTCGTCGCGGATGTGTCGGCGATCCTCGCGCAGGTGGGCGGTGATGCCATCGGCACCCGCCGCGATCGCGGCCAGCGCGGCGCGCACCGGATCGGGATTGCGGCCCGCCCTCGCGTTGCGCAGGGTGGCGACGTGATCGACATTGACTCCGAGACGCAGCGGAGGAGTGGGCATGGCGGACTCGCGGAATACCGGTGGATTATCCCTCATCCCCGGGGAGCGGCGCCTTCGCCGCGTCTCGAAGGACGAGGGCTCGATTGTGGCCTCATGGTTCGAGACGGCGCAAGAGCGCCTCCTCACCATGAGGGGATGAACTAGCGCGTTCGGAGCTACCCATTGACGCGTTCGACCCGTGCGACGACGGCTTTGGCGCGCAACTGGGCGATAATAGCGCTGAGATGCTTCAGGTCATAGACCTCAAGATCGATGGTGAGCTCGGTGAAGTCAGGCGAGCGCCTGGACATGCTGATATTGTCGATATTGCCGTCATGCTCGGCGATCACGGTCGCCACCTGGGCGAGGCTCCCGGGCTCGTTGACGTTGTCCACCATGATCCGTGCCGGAAAGCGCTGCGGCGTCGATTCGTCGACATCCCAGCGGACGTCGAGCCAGCGCTCCGGCTCCTCTTCAAAATCCTTCAGCGCCGGCGACTGGATCGGATAGATCGTGATGCCCTCGCCCGGCGAAACGATCCCGACGATGCGGTCGCCCGGCACCGCGCCGCCGTTCGGCGCGAACTTGACCGGCAGATCGGAATTGATGCCGCGCACCGGTATCGCGGTCGGACTGCGCGCGGAATCGGGCGGCGATTTCAGCTTCAGCTTGACCGCGAGGCTTTTCTTGGCGCCATAGCGCGCGACCCGCTCTTCCTTGTAGTCGGGATACATCGCGCGCGCGACGTCGGAGGCCTTCATCTCGCCGCGCCCGACCGCTGCCATCACGTCGTCGATCGAGGCGCGCGCCAGCCGCGGCAGCGCGCCCTTCAGCTTGTCGTCGGCATATTCGATCTTGGCGCGCACGAACAGCCGCTCCACGAGGCGGCGGCCGAGGCCGGCATATTGATCGCGCACAGCGGTGCGCGTCGCGCGCCGGATCGCCGCCCGCGCCTTGCCGGTGACGGCGAGCGATTCCCAGGCCGAGGGCGGCGCGGCCTGCGCTTCCGAGGTCAGAACCTCGACCTCGTCGCCGTTCTGTAGTTCGGACGACAACGGCGCGAACTTGCCGTTGATCTTGCACCCGACCGCGCTGTTGCCGACGTCGGTATGCACGGCATAGGCGAAGTCGATCACATTGGCCTGCCGCGGCAGCGCGATCAGCTTTCCCTTCGGGGTAAAGCAGAACACCTGATCGTGGAACAGCTCCAGCTTGGTATGCTCCAAAAACTCTTCCGGATTGGCGCTTTCCGACAGAATGCCGACGGTATGGCGCAGCCAGGCGAAGGCGTTGGATTCGCGCTTCAATAGTTCGGTCGGCGAGCCGATGCCGTCCTTGTAGAAGGCATGCGCGGCGATGCCGCGTTCGGCGATCTGATCCATGTCCTCGGTGCGGATCTGCAATTCGACGCGCTGGTTGCCGGGTCCGATCACGGTGGTGTGGAGCGAACGATAATCGTTCTGCTTCGGGGTCGAGATGTAATCCTTGAACCGGCCGGGTACCACCGGCCAGGTCGTGTGCACGACGCCGAGCGCACGATAGCAGGCTTCGACGTTATCCATCACGACGCGGAATCCGAAAATATCGGACAATTGTTCGAAGCCGACCGACTTGCGCTCCATTTTGGTCCAGATCGAAAACGGCTGCTTGCGCCGGCCATAGACATGCGCGGCCATGCCGTTGTTTTGCAGGTTGTTGGAGAGCTGGCTCTCGATTTCGCCGATCAGGTTGCGGTTGCGCTCGGCCAGCGCATCCAGCCGCTGCTTCACCACTGCGTAGGCTTCCGGATCGAGCGTACGGAACGAAAGGTCCTCGAGTTCCTCCCGCATCTCCTGCATGCCCATGCGGCCGGCAAGCGGCGCATAAATATCCAGCGTCTCCTCGGCGATCCGGCGCCGCGCCGCCGGCGGCACGAATTCCAGCGTACGCATGTTGTGCAAACGGTCGGCGAGCTTGATCAGGAGAGCGCGGACATCGTCGGCGATCGCCAGCAGCAATTTACGCAGGTTCTCGGCCTGCTTGGCCTCGCGCGACACCAGCTCCAGCCGCTTCAGCTTGGTCAGACCCTCGACCAGCGCGCCGATCTCGTGGCCGAATATCTGGTCGATCTCGGCGCGGGTGGCCTCGGTATCCTCGATGGTGTCGTGCAGCAGCGCGGCGACGATGGTGGCGTCGTCGAGATTGAGGTCGGTGAGGATCGCGGCGACCTCGAGCGGGTGCGAAAAAAAGGGATCGCCGGAGGCGCGCGTCTGCGTGCCGTGCGCCTTCATGGCGTAGACGTAGGCGCGGTTCAGCAGATCTTCGTTGGTGTCGGGATTATACGACCTGACACGCTCGACGAGATCGTATTGCCGCATCATGCGCGAGCGTGGCGACTTGACCGGCTTCGCCCGCGCGGCCTCGGACGGCGCCACGGCGACCGCATCGGTCGCGGCTTGCATCTGCGCTAGGCTGCGGCGCCTGTAAGCCATCTTATCGCCGCCTTCACTGTCGGCCCAGTATGACCGCATTACCGTATAACCTCGATCGAACCGGTACCCGCGTCGGGTCCCGAAACGTTGGAGCGCAGTCTAACGCCAAACCGCCCGTCGTCCGATCAAATCGAGGGCAGTCATCGCAGAATTAACCCGAGCCGATGTCCGGCGTATGGTAATCATGAAAACGTCAACAAAAGCAAAGGCCCGGATCAATGTCCGGGCCGTTTTTGTCAATCGGTCGTTCACGATACAAGGAGGTACGAATCGAGCCGCCTATTCGTCCTCTTCCGGCTGCTCCTCGGGAGGCGCGAGGCCCTCAAGCCCCTTCAAGAGCTCTTCCTCGGTCATCCGCTCAACGGCGACCTCGGTGTCGTCGGCGTCCACGCTGGCGCCCGCCGATCCGATCAGGGGCACGGTATCGGGCTCGGGTTCGTCGACCTCGACGAATTTCTGCAACGAATGAACCAGCTCTTCCCGCAAATCCTCGGGCGAGATCGTTGAATCGGCGATTTCGCGCAGCGACACAACCGGGTTCTTGTCGTTGTCCCGGTCAACCGTGAGTTGTGAACCGGACGAGATCATGCGGGCGCGATGCGCCGCCAGCAGGACTAGGTCAAACCGGTTATCGACCTTATCAATGCAATCTTCTACGGTGACGCGAGCCATCGACTGTCGCTCCGTTAAATGGGGGACCGGATATGTTGATTATGCGCGTTAGTTATAGGGGCTGGGAGCTTTCCGCAAGGCCAATTTGTGATTTGGCCCTGGCAATCGCCTCTGCTAACCAAGCCGACGGCTGCCCTTGCAGGAGCGTCCGGAGCCCTCATATTCTGCCGTTCGGACAAGAAAACGCTTCATTGCGTTGCCAGAAGTATATGCCTATTGCCCTTACCTCCCTTAAATTGCGGTGGCGTCTGTCCAAACTGATCCGCACGACTTGGGCAGTAATGGTTCTTTTGAAATGCGCGGCCGGCTCCCCGCCGCGCCAAAAATGATGACCAACAACCAGGCGAGAAACCATGTCACCACCTTCCAATAAAATCGCGCTCTTTATCGATGGCGCCAACCTGTACGCGACCGCCAAGACACTCGGCTTCGACATCGACTACAAGCGCCTGCTGAAGGAATTCCAGAGCCGCGGAACGCTGCTGCGCGCGTTCTATTACACCGCGATTATTGAAGATCAGGAATATTCATCGATCCGCCCGCTGATCGACTGGCTCGACTACAACGGGTACACCGTCGTCACCAAGGCGACCAAGGAATTCATCGACGCCAGCGGCCGCCGCAAGGTGAAGGGGAACATGGATATCGAGCTCGCGGTCGATGCGATGGAGCTCGCCGAGCATGTCGACCAGATCGTGCTGTTTTCCGGCGACGGCGATTTCCGCTCGCTGGTCGAAGCGGTGCAGCGCCGCGGCGTGCGGGTTACCGTGGTCTCGACGATTTCGAGTCAGCCGCCGATGATCGCCGACGAGTTGCGGCGCCAGGCCGACGTCTTCACCGATCTGGTGGAACTGCAGTCCAAGCTCGGCCGCGATCCATCCGAACGTCCGCCGCCGCGCGAGCCGCGTCATCACGCGCCGCAATTCCTGCAGCGCGCCACCACCATGGCGCCGAGGGGCGATGACGAAGATTTCGACGATTAGCAACGAAACGGCGCCCGGCCGGCCGGTGCCGGCCGGCGCCGCCCTCCCTGGCATCGAACCCGACCGCAACTGCCCGCTGTGTCCAAGGCTCGCCGGTTTCCGCGAGGCGGCGCGGGCGCGCGAGGCGGGCTGGTTCAATTCACCGGTGCCATCGTTCGGCGATCCCGACGGGCGGTTGTTGATCGTCGGGCTGGCGCCCGGCCTGCAGGGCGCCAATCGCACCGGACGGCCTTTCACCGGCGATTACGCCGGCGACCTGCTCTATGCGACGCTGCTCGCATACGGCTTTGCCAAAGGCCAATATCAGGCGCGCCCCGACGACGGGCTGACGCTGGTCGATTGCCGCATCAGCAACGCGGTGCGCTGCGTGCCGCCGCAGAACAAGCCGCTGCCGACGGAAATCAGCACCTGCCGGCAGTTTCTCGCCGCGACCATCGAGACCATGCCGAAGCTGCGCGCGATCGTGGCGCTCGGCCGGGTGGCGCACGAATCGATGCTGAAAGTGCTGGGCCTTCGCACCGCCGCGACGGCGTTCGGCCACGGCGCGATCCACCAGGCAGGCTCGCTAAAGCTTTACGACAGCTATCATTGCTCGCGCTACAACACCAACACGCGGGTGCTGACGCCGCAGATGTTTCGCGACGTGTTTGCGAACGTGCGGGCAGATCTCGACAGCTAAGCAATTGGATCATCGATGCCCGAAAAACCGCGCCACCTTCCACTGCATCCGCTACCATGGAGCGCGACCGAGGCAGCGGCAGCGATCGAAGAAATCGTCGCGGACGCATTGGCAAACTTTGACGGCGCGCATTTTTGGCCGGCGCATCCGCTCGAAGATGGTCTGCCGGATGGCGACACCAGTTTTTACGTCGGCGCGACCGGCATCATCTGGGGGCTCGACTATCTTGCACGCTTAGGAGCGACCAAAACATGCTTCGACTTCCGATCCATTTTGCCGCACTTGATGGAAACCAACAAAGCGGAATTCGCGTGCAGGGACTATTCAGCGCATGGATCCCTGCTGTTTGGCGATCTCGGAACCTCGCTTGTTGCCATGCGCCTGAGCCCCGAGCCCGGCGTCGCCGACGCCATCTATTCCCGGGCTGACGGCAACACCGGGCTACCAATTCGCGAGCTAATGTGGGGAATGCCGGGCTCGATGCTGGCCTGCGTCCATATGCATGACATGACGGACGAGCCGCGCTGGCGCACACTCTTCAACACGCAGGCTTCGCGTCTCCTCAACGAACTGGAGGAGACCGCCTATGGCGCGCTATGGATGCAGGATTTGTACGGCAGCCATCAGCGATGGCTCGGTCCGGTCCATGGTTTTGCCGGAAACATGATACCGCTCCTGCGAGGCTGGAACTGGCTAACCGACGATCAGCGCAATCGCATTGCTGAGGTGATCCCACAAACGCTTGCCCGCAATGCCTGCCAGACGGAGTTGGGCGCGACCTGGCGTCCGGTTGCGGTCAGCGGCGACAAGCCACCCTATCTATGCCAGCACTGCCATGGCGCTCCCGGCATGGTTACGGTATTCGCCGACGTACCATTCGAAGCGCCCGAGCTGTTCGATTTGCTGCTCAAGGCCGGTGAATTTGTCTGGAACGCCGGCCCCCTGAGCAAAGGATCAAACCTCTGTCATGGAACAGGAGGCAATGGCTACGCGTTCCTCAAGCTCCATCGCCGAACCGGAAATACCCTTTGGCTTGATCGTGCTCGTGCCTTCGCGATGACGTCCATCGCCCAGTGCCGTGAAGCACGATCGCAATTGGGAAGAGGCCGCTTTTCGCTGTGGACCGGAGATGTGGGTCTTGCGATCTACCTTTGGGATTGTTTGACAACCGAACCGCACTTCCCGACCATCGACGTTTTCTAAAGTGCGGCGTCTTTAGTCTCTGAACAGTCTCTAAACCCCATTCTCCTTCAGCCATGCCAGCACGTCGCCGGCGTTTCGGTCCGGCGGAAACACCGGATAGAACACCTTCGTGATCCGTGCGTTATCGACGATCAGCGCCAGCCGCTTGATCAGGGTCAGGCCCGCCACCTGCATGGTCGGCAAATCCAAGGCCCGCGTCAGCACGAGTTTCTCGTCGGACAAGACCGGGAACGGCAGATGCAGCCGCGAGGCCATTTCGGTCTGGTAGGCGTTGCTCTGGGTCGACAGCCCGAACACGTGTTTTGCCCCGGCGGCTTTCAGATCGGCGAACAAATCGCGGAACGCGCAGGTTTGCGGCGTGCAGCCGCGCGCGCCGGGGATCATGTCCCAATCATCGACCAGCGCGATCTTGCCGGGCTCGCCGGTTCTGGGATAGGCGAACACCACGGTGCGTCCCGGCAGCGCCGACAGCGTCACCGAGCTATCGTCGGTGGCAACCAGGCTGAGCGGCGGGATGGTCATGCCGACGAGGTGTGCCGCCGCACCGTCGTCGGCCGGCGCCGGAATCTTGCTCCAATCGACTTCAAACAGATTTCTCTGGTTCATCCAGCAAACCCTTTGTCCAACACGTCCAGGCCTCATGGTGAGGAGGCGCACCGCAGCCAAGTTTACGCAGCCTGCGTAGACTTGGCTGCATCGCCGTCTCGAACCATCATCGAATCCGGGCTCATCCTTCGAGACGCGGCGAAGACGCCGCTCCTCCAGCGATAACGGCGAAGCCGTTACGCAGGGATGAGGAATCCACCCTATCCCCGCGCCCGCAGCAGGCGGCCCTTTTCGCGGCTCCAGTCACGTTTTTTCTCGCTCTCGCGCTTGTCGTGCAGCTTCTTGCCCTTGGCCACCGCCAGCAACAGCTTGGCGCGGCCGCGTTCGTTGAAATAAAGCTTTAGCGGAATCAGCGTCATGCCGTCGCGATCGACCGCGCCCATCAATTTGTTGATCTGCTTCTTGTGCAACAGCAGCTTGCGCGGCCGTTTCGGCTCGTGGTTGAAACGGTTGGCCTGCAGGTATTCCGGAATATTGGCGTTGATCAGCCAGATTTCGCCGTCCTTGGAGTCGGCATAGGATTCCGCGATGGTGGTTTTGCCGTTACGGATCGACTTGACCTCGGTGCCGGTCAGCGAGATGCCGGCTTCAATCGTGTCCTCGATCGCATAGTTGAAGCGGGCCTTGCGATTTTCGGCGACCACCTTGATCGCGCGCTCGTTCTTGTCGGCCATCGTGAAAAATGCCTTGGAATCTATCTATGGCGGGCAGCGATAACACTCAGCCCGCCGATGCGCACGTCAAGACTTTTTGAGCAGATCGCGAATCTCGGTCAGCAGTTCGACCTCTCGGGTCTGTTTTGGCGGCGCCGGCGCGGCTTCATCGCTGCGCTTGAGCTGGTTCATGACGCGGATGACCATGAACAGCACAAAGGCGACGATGATGAAGTTCAGCGTCAGCGTCAGGAAATTGCCCCAGGCCAACACCGCGCCCTGCTTTTTCGCATCGGCCAGATTGGTCGCCGTGACCGCTTTCGACAATCCGGCGAAATAATTGGAGAAGTCGAGGCCGCCGGTGATCGCACCGACGATCGGCATGATGACGTCGCCGACCAGCGACGTGACGATGCTGCCGAAGGCCGCGCCGATGATGACGCCGACGGCGAGATCGACCACGTTGCCCTTCATCGCGAATTCGCGGAATTCCTTCAGCATCCGCAAGCCTTCCTCTTCAGCTTCACGAACCGGCAGGATTCATGGCGGCCGGGTCGACAGATCAGTTGATCAAGCCGTGCAGCGGCATCAGCTTGTCATGCAGCTTCAGCGCGGCGGCGACGTCGCCTTTCCGCCAGGCCAGGTGAAACTCGGAGCACAGCCGCGGCGCGACGTTGGAGGTGACCGAAATGCAGCCGTGACCGCCATGGGCCATGTAGCCGAGCACGGTGGCGTCCTCGCCCGACAATTGGTTGAAATCCTCGCCCATTGCGGCGCGCTGCTGCGACACCCGCACCATGCTGGCGGTGGCGTCCTTGACACCGGCGATGTTCTTCAGCTCGAACAACCGCTTCATGGTGTCGACCGACATGTCGATCACCGAACGCGGCGGAATGTTGTAAATGATAACAGGGATTCCGATCGCGTCGTTGATCGCCTTGAAGTGCTGGTACATGCCTTCCTGGGTCGGCTTGTTGTAGTAGGGGGTCACGACCAGCACGGCGTTGGCGCCTGCCTTCTCCGCATGTTGCGCGAGTTCGATGGCTTCCCTGGTTGAATTGGAGCCGGCGCCCGCGATCACGGGGACGCGGCCCTTGGCCTCGTCGATGCACCATTCGACCACGCGCTTGTGCTCGTCGTGGCTGACGGTCGGGCTTTCGCCGGTGGTGCCGACCGGCACCAGACCATGGGTGCCCTCGGCGATTTGCCAGCTCACCAGCCCACGGAAGGCCGCTTCGTCCAGCGACCCGTTCTTGAACGGCGTGACCAAAGCGGTGAACGAGCCCCGGAAATTCGTCTTGGCTGCCATGGACTTCCTCCCGAACCCGCCACCTGCCGTCAAAACCGGCAAATAAGAACCAATTCATAACGGGTCTGGGGACCCGGCGAAAGCCCCGCCCTACCCCCTTGCTATCCCCTTGCGCCCCTGGCCGCGATTTTGCCGTGGTCCTGGCGCAGACAGCGCCGGTTTCCGCGTATTTAGTATTTTGTCCACATATTCAATTAAATAGAGCTAGGGCTGCAGCGATTATGTGATTCGCCGCGAAGGAACACCGTGACGCCATTTGCCCCCGCCCCGACCTTGCGACGGACCGCTTTAGCCACCAGCGCGCTGGTGGCGATGGCGTTATCGGCGTTGGCGGCGGACGCCGCCTGGGCCAAGCCGACAGTTCCGCTGCCCAAGCCACGGCCGATCGCCCGCAACGTCGTGCCCCATACGGCCGCCAAAACTACCGCGCCCGACGCCACGTCAGCCAAAACTACCGCGCCGGCCGCGACAGCTGCTGCCGCAGCGCCCGCGCCCGTAGCCCCTGCCCTGGCTCCAGCGACGCGCCAGCATGCGGCCTTGCCGCCGCCGCCGGCGCGCAAGCAGGCCGCCCCGGCGGCGGTTGCGGCGACGACATCGACGTCGCAGGCCGATACCGACGCGCTGGAAAACGTCATCGACCTGGTGCGCAAGCACAAGCCCGCCGATGCCACGCAAGCCGAAGCCGCGATATCGGATCCGATCGCGAGGAAGCTTGCGGAATGGATCATCCTGCGCAGCGACGATAACGGCGCCTCGGTCGAGCGCTACCGTGCGTTCATCACGGCCAATCCAAGCTGGCCATCGCAGACCTTCCTGCGCCGCCGCCTCGAAGCCGCACTGTGGGACGATCATCGCGACGACGCCGTTGTGTGGTCGTGGTTCGAAAACGAATCGCCGCTATCGGCCAAAGGCAAATTCTCGCTGGCGCGGGTCATGATCGCGCGCGGCGACCGCGCCAATGCCGAGCGGCTGGTGCGCGACGCCTGGCGCAACGATTCGATGTCCGAAGACAGCGAAAACACAGCGCTCGATCTGTTCGGCGCGCTGCTGACGCCGGGCGATCAAAAGGCGCGGATGGATTTCATGCTCTATGGCAGCGAGCACGAGATCGCGCTGCGCGCCGCCAAGCGGCTGGGCGCCAATCACGTGGCCTTGGCGAAGGCGCGCATCGCCGCCTACAACAAGGCGCCCAACACCCGAGCGCTGCTCGAGGCGGTTCCGCGCGAACTGCACGGCGACCCCGGCTACATCTTCAGCAAGATCCAGTTGCTTCGCCGCGAAGAGAAATTCGCCGAGGCAGGCCAACTGATGCTGAGCGCGCCAAAGGACCCGGCCCGGCTGTACAATCTCGACGAATGGTGGATCGAACGGCGATTGCTGTCGCGCAAGATGCTTGATATCGGCGAACGCCGTAGCGCCTATCTGATCGCGCGCGACGCCGCACTTCCGGCGCGCGACATCTACAAGACCGAGCAGGAATTCACCGCGGGCTGGATTGCACTACGTTTTCTGACCGATCCGGCCATGGCCGCGCAGCATTTTGCGCGCATCGGCGTCGGCAGCGCCAACCCGACCGCGCTGGCGCGGGCCGGCTACTGGCAGGGCCGTGCCGCCGAAGCCGCGGGCCGCGCCCAGGACGCGCGCGCCGCCTTCACCGCCGCCGCGGCGCAATCGACCAGCTATTACGGCCAATTGGCGCGCGCAAAACTCGGACTGCCGCAGATCGAACTGAATGGCGCAGCCGCCGCGCGCGGACGCGGGGCCGAGCGGCTGGAAATCGTGCGCGCGGTGCAATTGCTCTACGCGCTCGACGGGCGCGAGATCGCGATCCCGATCTTCGCCGACATGGGCGAAAACGGCGATCCCGACGCCTTGGTGGGGCTCGGCGAACTGGCCTCCCGCAACAGCGATGCCCGTGGCATGCTGCTGCTCGGCAAGGCCGCGCTCAATCGCGGGCTGCCGTTCGATTTCTACGCCTATCCGGTGACGGGGATCCCGGCGTTCAAGTCGATCGGGCCGGAGGTCGAGCAGAGCATCGTGTTCGCCATCGCACGCCAGGAAAGCGCCTTCAATCCCGCGGTGGTCTCGCCGGCACAGGCCTACGGGCTGATGCAGGTGACGCCGGACGCGGGCCGCTATGTCTGCAAACGAGCCGGCGTCAACTTCGATCTGGCCCGGATGAAGTCCGATCCGGTCTACAATGCGGCGCTGGGCGC
>WNFW01000483.1_pt1 | contig 40251 bp, 44 predicted proteins | sample 5400131 | NCBI WGS metagenome assembly WNFW01 (sample SAMN13153362, study PRJNA577476) | soil metagenome | isolation source: 20 cm soil or saprolite under grassland replicate 1 | place: USA:California | collected 2016-06-15
CCCGAGCCCGCATCCGCGTCGCGCAGATCCTCCCATGACCGTCTCCACGCGGCTCGCCGTGCTCAGCGCTGTCGTCGCGATCGGCGCCGTCGCGGCGTACGCGCTCCTCCTCCGGGTCGCGATCGTCCGCAACCATCCGGAGAGCTACGTGATCGCTGCCGCGCTGGGGACGGTGCTCGCCGCGCTGGCCGTGGCGCGCGCGCGGGCGCGGCGATGGCCCGCGTGGCTGGCACTCGGGCTCGCGAGTCTCCTGCTGGTCGGCAGCGCCTGGTTCAACTTCGTCCTCGCGCGCATCCCGGACACCCCGACGACGCTGCTGGTGGGCGAGCGGCCGCCGGACTTCACGCTCCCCGACGCAGGCGGCCGGCCGGTCTCGCTCGCGGACTACCGCGGCAAGAAGCCGGTCGTGCTCGTCTTCTACCGCGGCTACTGGTGACCCTTCTGCGTGGCGGAGCTCCAAGGGCTTGGAGCTCAGCTGTCGGAGGCCGAGCGCGCCGGCGTCGAGATCGTCGCCGTCTCGCCCGATCCGAACGAGCAGAGCCAGAGGCTCGCCCAGGGGCTGCGCCTCGGCTACCGGTTCGTCGCCGACCGCGACCTCGCCGTGGCGCGGCGCTATGGCCTCGTGCACGCGGGCGGCGGGCCGGAGGGGCAGGACGTCCCGCGTCCGGCGACGGTCGTGGTGGATCGCGACGGGGTGGTGCGCTGGTTCTCCGTCAGCCGGAACTTCCAGGTGCGACCCGACCCGGACGACGTCCTCCGCGCCGTCCGCGCGCTCTAGCTCCTACGGCAGGAGATCGGCGACGCGGACGCCCGCCGACGGCGCAGCGAGCGGCGTGACCGTCGCGTCGGCGCCGAGCGTCTCGATCGCCGCGTAGCCCCAGTGCCGCCGGGCCGGGCCTGGTCTCGCCGGCTCGCGATGAACTTCGAGCACGCGATCGACGAGGTTGACGATCCAGTAATCCGCGATCCGCGCGCGCGCATAGGCCGCCGCCTTCCGCCCTCGGGCCAGGCGCAGGCCGGACTGCGCGACCTCGACGATGAGCGCCGGGCACGTCGGATGCGCATCGACGTAGTCACGCGGCGAGCCACGGACCACGCAAATGTCCGGCTCCGGCTCGGACCGGTCGCCGAGAATGATCGGACTGTGTGTCTGGACGAACCATCCTTCTCCGAACGCCCGCTCCAACGCCTTCGCCACGAGCAGCACCGCCGTCCTGTGCGGGCTCCGCTGCGGCTCCTTCACGAGCAACAGCCCGTCGAGCAGCTCGATCGGGTCGTCCTCGTCGAGGAAGCCGTGGTCGATCAGCCGCGCGTACTCGTGGCGCGTGAAGCGACGCAGGGCGGGCCGCTCCGCTTGCTTCATGACGGTCAGGGGAGGAGACGCGAGACGGGGATGCTCGATTCCGGCGCGGCGAGCGGGGTGACGCGGGCGGAGGCGTCGAACACCTCGCGGCGGGCGTAGCGCCACCCGAACGGCGCGGCCGGATCGGGGACCGGCTCCTGGTACACCTCGAGGACGCGGTCGACCAGGTTGAGGATCCAATAATCCGCCAGGCCAGCCCGGGCGTAGAGACTGCCCTTACGCTGGCGATCGATGGCAAGACTGGACTCAGCGACCTCGACGGTGAGGACCGGACGCGAGGGATGCGCGCGGCTGTAGTCCTCTGGGCTCCCCGGGACGACTGCGACGTCGGGCTCGGGCTCGGAGTCGTCGTCGAGCCCGATGGGCCCCTGCGTCCGCGCGTGCCACCCGGGCCCGAAAGCCGCTTCCAGCGCCTTCGCGGTCTTCACGATCGCCGTGTAGTGCGCGACGCCCTGCGGCTCGGCGACCATGAGCTCGCCACCGATGAGCTCGATGGGCTCGCCCGGCTGAAACACACCGAGCTCGATGAGCCTTTCGTACTCGGCCCGGCTGAAGCGTCGGGTCCTGGTCTCGTAGCTCGCCATCACGCGCATGGTAATCGGCGGCCCACAGACAGGTCAATGTCGTCGGACGGATACACCACAATCCGCGGTACGCTACGCTCGGAGCCCATGGAGCGCTCATTCCCGATCGTCAGACACCCCGCGCCGGGGACGCGCACGCCGGTGCTGGTGAGCGTGCCCCACTACGGCACCGAGCCCCTGCCCCACATCACCCGCGACGACTACCGCGAGCCGTCGTTCGCGACCTTCGCCTACGGCTTTGCCGACACCTTCGCGGCCGATCTCTACGCCGACCTCTATGAGGATGGGGCCACCGTGCTGGCGACGCCGTTCTCGCGCATGTTCGTCGACGTCAATCGCCGCCGCGATGACTTCGAGCACACGGACGGCGAGGTGCGCTCCCGGCGCGGGGTGGTGCGCACCCACACCATGCGCGATGCGCCGATCTTCGCGCGTCCGCTCACGCTCGCCGACCTCGAGAAGCGATTGCAGGCGCTCTACGACCCCTACTACAGGACCCTGGAGCGCCTGCTCGCCGAGCTCCGTCAGGCCTACGGCGGGGCGCTGCTGCTCGATGGCCACACCGGGAGTCCGCGCCGGATGAAAGACCATCAGGTGATCATCGGTACGCGCCACGATGCAACGTGCGCCCCCGAGCTCGCGGCGACGGCGGCCACGATCTTCACCCGCCACGGCTTCGAGGTGCATCAGAACGTCAGCGGCTACACCGGGGGCAACATCGTCGCCACGTATGGTCAGCCCCAGACCCGGCGCGTCCACGCGCTCCAGCTGGAGATCAACGCGTCGTTGCTGACGACGACCACCGGCGAGGAGCTCATCGCCCAGGTGAAACGCGGAGAAATCCCCGAGAAGGCGGACCCGAGCATCGCCCGCATCCGCCGGTGCCTCCGGGAGGTGCTGGCGGCCCTGCCGTCGGTGCTCGCGGCCGTGCACGCCTCATGACGGCGATCGACAAGCGGAATCTCGTCGCGCAGTGGGCGTTCGACACACGCCCGGTGCTGGTGCGCTTCCACCTCTGGCTGGAGGACGTCGAGGTCGAGCGCGCGCAGGCCGAGCCGGTCTCCGCGCACACCTTCGCGCCGCGCGGCATCGCCCGCTGTCTCGCCATGACCTCCGCGGCGACCGCGCTCGGCACGCGCCTGTTCGGCGAGTACGGGGCGGGCGCGGGCCGGGACAAGGCCACCTACAACCAGATCAAGAAGTCGGCCGACGCCGTCAGCGCCTACGTGATGAGCGAGGGGCTCTGGCACCTCACGCGGACGCTGCCCGAGAACCACGCGCTGATGATCTGCCTCGGTGAGGGCCTGATGCCCAAGGCCGGCGAGACTCCCGAGATGGGCGCGAACCCGATGCTCGGCTTTGGCCGTGTCTACGCCCGGCCCGAAGTCGCCCGAACCGTCGACCGCCGCGTGCGTCGGCTGCTCAACGAGCCTGGGCACACGTTCGAGCAGTTCTACGAATGGCTCCATCACCGCGGCATCACGCTCTGGGGCGCCGCCGCCGACACGCTCGAGAACACCTCGCGCTTCGCCGAAGGCAAGCCCACCGGGCCGATGGCGGTTTTCCACCTCTTCGACTCGCCGCTCAGGCTGTCGCGCCCGTACGAGTCGTACATGGGCTGCCTGACCGTGCCCGCGCGCGTGGCCGAGGCGGCCGAGGGCGCCTCGGTGCTGCTCGACTACCGCACGCCGCGCAAGCAGGTGGCCGAGGCGATCGAGGCGGCGTATCCCGGCATCCGGCGCGAGCACATTCACGTATGGACCCTGCGCGGCACGACTCGGGTGGGCCGTCTGGGACGGCTGTGGGAGGAGTGGGAAAAGCTCGGTGTCCACCTGGTCGAGGACGGCTGGACGGCACCCTCCGGCCTTCCGGTGTTCACCGACTCGGGGACGTACGCGCCCACCTTCCTCGTCGGGAGCTGGCGGGACGCGGCGCAGGCCACCCACGTCTTCCTCTGCGACGGCTATGCGGCGACCGCCGAGGCCGTGCAGGCGGCGAGCCTCTCCGACGTCCTCGACGTCCACGCCACCATGGCGATGTTCTCGCCCTCCTTCGCCCTGCCGTGTGACGTCGAGGCCCGGCTGATGCAGCTCGACCCATCGGCGCCCGACTTCGCCCAACGGCTGGGCACGCTGATCGGAGGCCGCGAGGTCGACGCGGGCAGGGTCCGAACGTACGCGGCGGCGATCCGTGAGGCGGCGGCCTCCAACATGCCACTGGGCAAGCAGGTGCTCCAGGCCGACGACTTCCTGCCGGAGAAGGACTGGCGCGTGCTCGCGAGCGTCGGCTACATGTGCGACGACCCGTACACGGGCGCCCCCGGAGTCACGCAGGTGGCCGACGGCATCTATCGCGTCACCACGCGACTCGCGACGCGCAAGGCCTCGAGCCAGATCACCTTCACCCTCAGGTTCATGGAGCCGTTCGAGACGACGCGACAGGTGTTCAGCCCGCTGCTCGTGCAATTTCTCTCGGGCGTCGATCACACCACGCGACCGGTCAAGATCTCCGACTCGGGGCGGATCCTCAACGAGCTCCAGACGATGCTCTCGCAGGCGCTCGAGCACGACGGCGAGCGCATCCGCGTTCACTTCGAGCGGATCAACGAGATGGTGATGCCGCGCGAGAAGCAGGCGGCGGTCCGGAAGGTGCTCGAGTGGTACAAGGCCAATCACCCGGTGTGGTTCGAGTGGCTGGAGGTCGTCTGACATGAAGATCCGCATCGGTGTCGGGGCCGCAGGCGCTTCCGCGACGCCCGAGGTGCTGGCCGAGCTCGTCGCGGGGCTCGATCGGCTGGGGTTCGACTCGCTCTGGCTCTCGGAGGTGCTGACCGCGCCCGTGCTCGATCCCCTGGTGGGCCTCGCCTGGGCGGCCGCAAGCAATCCGAGCGTGAAGCTCGGGACCACGATGCTGTTGCCGGGACGCAACGTGGTGCGGCTCGCCAAGCAGCTCGCGAGCCTGGACGTGCTGTGCCAAGGGCGGCTCTTGGTGACGCTGGTTCCCGGGCTCACCTGGGCGCCGGAGCGCGAGGCCATCGGCGTCGAGCCCAAGCGCCGCGGCGCGTTCATCGACGAAGCGCTTCCGCTCTTGCGGCGCCTCTGGGCAGGCGAGACGGTGAGCCACGACGGCGCCGCCGGCAGCTTCCGTGACGTCAAGCTCTGGCCGCTACCGGTGCAGCAGCCGCTCGAAGTGTGGCTGGGCGGCACGGCGCCGGCCGCGCTAGAGCGGTGTGGTCGGTTGTCGGATGGGTGGCTGCCCTCGCTGTGCACACCCGACGAGGCGGCGGCGGGACGCGTCGTGATCGAACACGCCGCGGCCCGAGCCGGGCGCTCGATCAGCGGCGAGCACTTCGGCGTGAGCATCGGCTACGCCCGTGCGCCCATCGACCCGGCCACCGCACGCACGATGACCGCCCGGCGTCCGCGATCGGTCGAGCTCACGCCGGTCGGGCTGTCCGCGTTGCGAACGCTCATCGAGCGCTTCATCGCCGTCGGCTTCTCGAAGTTCGTCGTGCGTCCGGTCGTCGCGCCCGGGTCCTGGCGCGCCGAGCTCGAGGCCCTGTCGGCGGCGGTGGGTGACCTCCAGACCTGAGCGTGTGACCTAGGGGGAAGCCGCCAGCCGGTTCCGCGCCGCGAGCTTGGCGTCGTCTCCGCCGAACGCCATGGTGTAGTGATGCGCGTAGCCGGCCGACTCCAGCCGATCGAAGAGCGCCTCGAAATCGATCGTCCCCTCGCCCGGCGCCAGATGGATCTCGTACTCGCCCGTGTTGTCCGCGAGCCGCACCTCGCCGATCCGTGCGATGCCGAGCCCGTCGAGGAACCCCTCGATGCCCTCCGGCACGAGGTGCGCGTGGTTGACGGTGAACGCCCACCCGAAATGGTCGGACGCGATCTGCTCGAAGTACGGTCGGCATTCCTTGACCGTGTGCGCGAGGTAGTGGACCTCGGCGCGCTCGGGCTCCGCGTTCAAGTTCTCCAGCAAGAGCCGCGCGCCCACCCGCTCGGCGTGTCCGGTCAGACGCTTCAACCGTTCGAGCGACGCCGCCTGACGGGCCTCCACCGCACTGCTGAAGTGAAAGCCCGCGTGCACGACGACCCATTCGCACCCGAGCCGCACGGCCAGATCAGTATTCGCCTTGAGATATTCGTCGACGGCCGGCGCGACGTGCGGCGAGAACTCGGCCACATTGACGCCGGACAGCGTGTGCAGCCCGAGATGGATCCCGTGGCGCGCGCAGGTGTCGCGCACGGCGCGGACGCGGCCCGGCGACCACCGATCCAAGTGATTGGGCCCGACGTCGGCGTTGAAGTCGACGTAGTGAAACGCCTGACGTGCGGCCCAGTCGAGAGCTTCCTCGAGCTCTCTCGAACCCGCGTCGAAGCCGATCCGGTCTCGCAGCATCATGGTCCCTCCTCTGAAGCCTTCGTCGCGCGGTATGGTACCCCTCGAGCGCGTTTCGCGCGATAATGCGCGCACCTCAACGACCAGGGGGCAGAGCCATGACGACCACGCGCAGGGACTTCCTCCAGACCACCGGCGGCGCGCTCGCCGGTCTTGCATTCGTCGGATGCGAGCTGATGGCCGCCGCGCCCGCGCGGGCGCAAGGGCGCCGCCGCGAAGTGGTGGTGAGCGGCAAGCGCGCGAAGACCGTGGACGTGCACGCGCACTGCGCCGTGCCCGAAGCCCTGGCGTTGATGAACCTGAAGCTCGGCGGGCCGTTGTACCGACCGGACCTGGACATGGCGACCGCGGTGGCGGCCCGCCTTCGCGCGATGGACGAGCAGGGCATCGACGTCGAGGCGCTCAGCATCAACCCGAACTGGTACGAGACAGACCGCGACCTGGCGAGGCGGGTCATCCAGGTCCAGAACGAGAAGCTCGCCGAGGCGTGCGCCGCGAACCCCGAGCGCTTCGTCGCCTTCGCGACGGTGGCGCTCCAGTACCCCGACCTCGCCGCCGAGCAGCTCGAGGAGGGCGTCAAGAAGTACGGGCTGCGCGGCGCCGGTATCGGCGGGAGCGTCAACGGCACGGAGATCAGCGATCCGAAGTTCCACCCGTTCTGGGCCAAGGCCGAGCAGCTCGGCGTGGTGGTCTTCATCCACCCGCAAGGGACCGGCGCCCCGACCGACCTTCAGCACCGGCTCAAGGGCAGCGGCTATTTGGAAAACGTGATCGGCAATCCGCTCGAGACCACCGTCGCGCTCTCGCACCTGATCTTCGAGGGCACGCTCGACAGGTTCCCCGGCCTGAAGATCTGCGCGGCGCACGCCGGCGGCTTCCTGCCGTCGTACGCCGGCCGCTCCGATCATGGATGCCCGACACGGCCCGACCGCTGTGCCGGAGGAACCTACGGGACGATCAAGAAGAAGCCGTCGGAGTATCTCAAGCAGCTGTACTACGACACGATGGTGTTCAGGCCCGAAGGGGTTCGTCACCTCGCCGCCGAGGTGGGCGCGAGTCAGCTCCTGGTGGGCACGGACTATCCATATCCGTGGACGAAGACCGCCGTGGATCTCATCCTCAACACACCGGGGGTGAGCGACGCCGACAAGGTGGCGATGCTCGGCGGGACGGCGATGAGGCTGCTCGGGATCAAGACGTAAGCATGGCCGCGACGCGGGCTCCGGCGGCGGCCGCCACACGGCGCGGCCCCCTGCTGGTGGCCTGCGCCGCGGTCTGCTGGAGCAGCGGGGGGCTCATCGCTCGCCTCGTCGCCACCGGCCCGTGGACGACCAGCCTCTGGCGCGGCCTCTTCGCCTCGCTCTTTCTGACCCTGGTGCTGCGGGTGGTGCGGCGCCTCGGGATCTTCGCGCTGTGGCGCGACGGCGGGCGCCCGGTCCTGATCGTGGCCGTCTGCATGGCGACGGCCTCGACGTGCTTCATCTTCTCCCTCGCGCACACGTCGGTCGCCAACACGCTCATCCTGATGTCCACGGGACCCTACGTGGCCGGGCTGCTGGGCTTCATCCTCCTCGGCGAGCGTGTCGCGCCGCGCACATGGCTGACGATGGGAGTCGTGCTCGTGGGGGCGATCGTCATGGTGTCCGATTCCTACCGTCGCGGCGCGATCGTCGGCGACCTGCTCGCGATCGTCATGGCGTCGAGCTTCGCAATCGCCACCGTCCTCATCCGCCGGCACCCCGAGATCCAGATGGCGCCGGCGGCGGCGCTGGCGACGGCGCTCACGGCGCTGGTGGCGCTCCCGATGGCCGACCCGCTCGGGACTGCGCCGCGCGACCTGGCCCTCCTGGCGTTCTTCGGCGTGGGGCAATTCGGCGCGGGCTTCCTGCTCTTCACCGCCGGCGCGCGGCTGATTCCCGCCGCGGAGAGCTCGCTGATCGGCATGCTGGAGACCGTGCTGGGCCCGCTGTGGGTCTGGCTCGTGCTGAGCGAGCGGCCCGGTGCAGCGTCGCTGGCGGGTGGCGCCCTCATCCTGGCAGCCCTCCTGGCGAACACCCTCGTCGACCTCGTCAGGCCGCGGCGGCCAACGGCGGGAGATCGGTGAGCTCAGCGCGCTCCATTCGCGCGGGCCCTGGAGTACCATGGCTTCGCGAGGAGGCGACGATGGCGAGGATCGAGCCGCTAGGCATCAACCAGGTCGACGACGAGATCCGGCATCTCTGCGAGGAGGCCGAGCGCCAGTCCGGCACCTCGGCGAGCGCGCGGACCTACGCGCGGAACCCCGGCGTGCTCAAGGCGCTCGCGGCTTTCCGCGCGGCGCTCGTCAGGGAGGGGACGATCGACCCCGTGCTCCGCGAGCTGGTGCGGCTCAGGATCGCCGCCCTCAACAACTGTCGCTACTGACTCACCCTGCGCTATGCCGGGGCCCGGCATGCGGGGGCGACCGAGGCGAAGATCGCGGCGATCGACGACGAGAGCTCGGACCTCCTGAGCCCGCGCGAGCGGGCGGCCATCCGGTTCGCCGAGAAGCTCGCCGTCGACCATCACAAGGTCGACGACGCGCTCTGGTCCGAGGTGCGAGCGCACTTCTCGGAGGCCGAGGTCATCGAGCTGGTGGCGCACACGACGCTCTACATCGGGTTCGGCCGGTTCAACGAGATCGTGGGGCTGGATCCAGCGTAGGCGTTTGGGCCCGAGGACAGGCATCAGTCGCGCAATCGCGCGATCACGTCTCTTCCGTAGCGCAGCACGTCGTCAGGCGTCTTGACTTGGGCCGGGAGCCCCGCGGCCGCGCTGACCGGTACGGTCACTCGCGTCACGCCCAGCCTGGCCAGCGCCTCGATCTCCGCGGGCTCGGCCGGGGCGGCGACGGTGATCTCGATATCCGCGGGGTTTCGGCCCGCCTCGACGGCGGCACGGCGCATCTCGTCGAAGAGATCACCCGGCGCGCCACGCGCGGGGAAGTAGCCATCGCCGAGGCGGCCGGCTCGCCGAGCCGCGGCCTTCGTATCGCCGCCCACGATGATGGGAATCCGGCGATCGGGAGGCAACGGCCGACAAAACACCTCGCTGAACGAGACGAAGCGCCCCTTGAAGCTCGCGCGCTCCTGGCTCCAGAGGGCGCGCATGGCGGCGACGTACTCGTCGGTGCGCGGCCCGCGATCGTCGAACGGGACGCCCAGAGCGGCGAACTCCTCGGCGAGCCAGCCCACCCCGATCCCCAGGAGGACGCGGCGTCCGCCCGCCAGGTGATCCAGCGTGGCCACCGCCTTGGCCGTGATCACGGGATTGCGCTGGGGCAGGATCAGGATCGCCGTGCCGAGCTTGATCGTGCGCGTGGCGGAGGCGATGTAGGCCAGCCAGATCAACGGGTCCGGAATCGGGAAGTCCTCGAGGCCCGACCCCATGCGGCCGGTCGGCGAATACGGATAGCGAGACTGATAGCCGTGGGGTACCACGACGTGTTCGACCGTCCAGATCGACTCGAAGCCGGCCGTCTCGGCGGCCTGCGCCAGCTCGATGGCCGCCCGGCCGTTCGCGTATCGACCAAGACTTGCGTACCGCAATCCGAACTTCATCGCCCGACCTCCCTGCGCGTGGCGATCTTCGCGGCTTCGCCGCTGAGCCTCACGATGTGCAGCCCCGTGTTGGCCCGGTCCGCGAGGTAGACGAATCCCCGCTCGTCCGCCTCGACGTTGTTGGTCTGGATCGCCACCTTGCAACTCCGCGTCCCGTTCGTCACGCAGCGCTCGGCGGTCCGCTCCGTCGTCGCGGGAATATAGAACGCGGCCTCACGCGGCGCGTAGGGGTTGCGGATGTCGACGGCCCGCACGCCGGCGTTGAAGTAGGCGACGAACACGAGCTTCCTGTAGAAGATCGGCGCGAACGATTCGCTCGACGAGTGGGGGCCGAAGCGGCCGCCCCGGCGGCAGAAGTTGCCCGTGGACTCCGGGACCTGGAAGGTGGCCACCGAGAACGGCCGCGTCTCCGTGGTGACGTCGACCACGAACGTGGCGTGCCGCGACTCGCGGCACTCGTTGGCGGTGGCCTCGGAGACGAGGACGACGACGTCGCGGACGCGTCCCTTCGTGTTGGGCGCCCAGTCGGCGATCGGGATGCCCAGCACGGGGAACGCCGTGTGACCGCCCCAGTTGGGCGACATGTAGAGCCGGCTGATCTCGGGATAGTTGAGATTCGCCGCGGTGGGTTCCCTCGGCCCGGTGAGCAGCTTCTGCCGGTCGACGATCTGGAGGACGCCGTCGGTGCTCGTGCCGTACGCGAAGTACACGCGGTCGCCGAGCACGATCGGCCCATGGGCGCCGTGGGCGACCGTGATGGGGCCGGTCGAACCGGGCTCCTGGCCGGCCAGCCCGAAGTCGCGGATGAACACGGGCTTCGCGGGGTCGCTGAGGTCGTAGATCTTCGTCATGCGCCACGTGCGCCAGCCCGATGGACCGAGCTCGGGCGGCTCCGCCTTGGCGAGATCGCCCGAGATCAGGTAGGCGATCCCCGTCTCGCACTCCCACCAGTTCTTGTGCGTCGAGGTCAGCCCGGAGACCACCGTGCTCACCTTCTGCGGCTTCGCGGGATCGGTCACGTCCCACACGTCGTGGCCCGAGTTGGGCGCCGAGTTGCCGACCGTCCGCAGCAGGTATGTCTTGCCCTGCCGATCGCACACGCGCGCCATCTGTGCGCCGCCCTGTTCGGCGCCGCCGGGCATCCCGGGGATGTGGGCGAGATAGCGCGGCCGCGCGGCGTCGGTGACGTCGACGATCGACGTCCCGTTGTCTTCGTCGGCGCCGGTGAGCGGGTTGCGTGCGCGCCCACCGTGATGGCCGACGTACGCGATGAACCGACCGCGCTGCGCGTGGATCGTCGGTTGATAGGCCGACCGGCCCTGGAGGTCGTCGTGCCCGACCAGCTCCATGTCGTGGGCCTCGGCGCCGTGGCCGCGCGCCGGCGCCTGGGAGCGCGCGGGCGCGGCTACGAGCGACACCAGGACGAGGCCGAGGAGGACCACCGAACGCCGGGGCAAGGGTGACGTCATACGCACCTCCTTTCAGCGACCGCGGCGCGCCGGGAGGCAGCCTCCGGCGCGACGGCGGCGCAGAGTCTATCACCGGTCGCCCCGCCTGCGGTGTCCTTGCGAATGCCTCGCGGCCGATGTACGCTACCGCTGCTCAGGTGACATCGATGCACCTATTTCGCTGATCCGACCGAGTAAGCGAGCCGCGTAAGCGACCCGTCCCACCCGTCTTCGCCCCGAAGACGGCGAGGGAGGCGGCGGGCGCATGTAGAGGCCCGGCGCGCTCGACGCCTAATCTCGGTCTCCCCGTACTAACGCGATCTCTTCCGACCGGTTCGTCTGCGCACGTCGTCGTGTCCGCGACGCACGCGGGAGGCTCATGATGATGCATCCGGCTATACAGGTACGCGAGCTGCGAAAGCGGTTCCGCAAGCGCCCACGCACATCGAGGGCGGCGGAATGGGCGCTCGCGGGCGTCTCGTTCGACGTGGCGCGCGGAGAGATCTACGGCCTGCTCGGGCCCAACGGCTCCGGCAAGTCGACCCTGATTCGCATCCTGTCCACGCTGCTCTTCGCCGACGGGGGCGAGGTTCGCCTGCTTGGATACCGCCTGCCCGACGAGCAGGCGCAGGTGCGCCGGTTGATCGGACGCGTGAGCGTGGATGCCGCCTTCTACAAAAAGCTCTCCGCGCGCGAAACCTGCTCTACACGGCGTTGCTCTACGGGCTCAAGCCGTCGGTCGCGGAGCAGCAGGCGCTGCAAGCGTTGGAGCAGCTCGGGATGGAGGACCGCACGCTCTCCATCCCGCTCGAGGAGATGAGCCGCGGCATGCAGCAGAAGATCAGTATCGCGCGAGCCCTGATGATCAACCCGCCGTTGCTCTTGCTGGACGAGCCGACGACCGGACTCGACCCAAAGAGCCGGCGCGACGTGCAGACGTTCCTGGAGGACCTCCGGCAGCGGGAGGGCACCACCATCCTGCTCACGACGCACGACATGGCAGAAGCCGAACGGCTCTGCGCCCGGATCGGTTTTCTCGCGCACGGGCGTCTCGTCGCCGAAGGAACTGCCGAGGGGCTCACGTGTCAGGCGGAGGCCGAGACACTCGATGACGCCTTCATCAAGCTCACGGGCGAGAAGGTGGCCGGCGGCGAAGAGCCGGCGGCGCCGGCAAAGGACGCGTGATGGAGCTCGGCGTGGAACGCTCGCTCCGTCAGACGTGGGCCTTCATGTTCCGGGGCTATCATCTGACGCGACGCTACCTCTCCTGGGTCATCGTCTTCAACTTCTACGCGCTGACCGGATCGGCGGCCGTGGCCCTCATCGGCGTGGCGGCCCACGATCATCAGTTGACGCTGACGCTGGTCGTCGGCGCGCTGCTGTGGAACTTTCTCTCGACCCTCTACAACGAGATCGCCATGTCCGTCGCCTACGAGCGTTGGGAAGGGACGCTGGAGTATACCTTCATGGCTCCCGTCTCCCGGCTCGTGCACCTGGCAGGGCTCAGCCTGTTTGCGCTCTGCAACAGCATCGTGAATACCGTGATCGTCTTGCTCGGACTGATGCTGCTCACCGACCTGAGCCTGGCGGGAGCGAACCTTGTCGGTGTGGTTGTCGTCCTCCTGGCGAGCACGCTGGCCTTCGTGGGGTTGGGAGTGATGGCGGCGGCGCTGCCGGTGATGAGTCCCGAGCGCGGCGCTGAAGCGACGCACATCTTTCAAGGCTCGCTGCTGCTCGTCTCAGGCGTCTACTATCCCGTGGACGTCCTGCCCGGCTGGATCAGACCGATCTCGGCGCTGTCACCGGCGACCTACACGCTCTCGGCGTGCCGCCACCTGGTCGGCATCGGGAATCCGGCGACGACGCCTCATCGATTGGCCGGCGGCCCACTGTCGGCCGTCGCGTTCGAGCTATCGGTCCTCGCCATGATGGGGGTGGTGCTGATCCCGCTGGGGCTCTGGGTCTTTGGTCGGGTCGAGCGATGGGCCAAGTACACCGGCCGCTTGAAGAGAACCGGGTGACCGCCAGGAAGTCCGCCTCGCTTGACAGTCGGCCGCACGGAGGACGATGATCGATTCCATGACGACCCTCGAACGGGCGGAAGCCGCGGAACATGCGCTGAGCCAGGAGCTGGATCGCCTCGTCATCATGAAGTCCGTGATCTACACCTCGGGTGAGCGGGATCCGAGGGTGCCCGTGCCGCGGCCTCCGGACCAGGGCAAGCGCTATCTCATGGGGCACGACCCGCGCCTGGCGCGCATGCCCGACAAGCCGACCCTGTTCGATTTCTTCAAGTACCGCTTCGCGCCCGCGAATCACCTCCTCCAGAGCGCGCGGCTCGCGCAGAAGAACGGCATGGGCGAGAAGATCGTCCTCGCCTGCCTGCTCCACGACATCGCCATCGCCGGATTCATCCGTGGCGACCACGGCTACTGGGCCGCCCAGATGCTGGAGCCGTACGTCGACGCGGAGGTGAGCTGGGCCATCCGCTACCACCAGGCGCTGCGGTTCTTCGCGGACGAATCCGTCGGGTATCGCTATCCGGAGCTGTACACGCGGCTGTTCGGCCCGGACTACACGCCCGAGCCCTATATCGAGCAAGCCTACCGGTACGCTCGCGATCACACGTGGTACATGACGGCGCGCCTGGTCACGGTCAACGATCTCTACTCCTTCGACCCGAGCGTGCAGGTGGAGCTGGAAGAGTTCACCGACGTCGTCGGCCGGAACTTCAAGCAACCGAAGGAAGGCCTCGGCCTCGACGCGAGCCCGTCGGCCCACATGTGGCGCACGATCATGTGGCCGACGCGGTACCTCTAAGTGGCCACGTCCGTCGGCTTCATCGGCGTCGGCAACATGGGCAACCCCATGGCCTCCAACGTGCTGAAGGCGGGCTTCCCGATGACGGTGTTCGACCTGCATCCGCCCGCGATGGAGAACCTGCTCCGAGCCGGGGCCAAGGGCGCGGCCTCGGCGCGGGACGTCGTCGAGCGCAACGAGATCGTCATGACGTGCCTGCCGGCATCGCCCGACGTCGAGGCCGCCTACCTGGAGCCCGGCGGCCTCGTCGACCGCGCCGCGCCCGGGACGATCCTCATCGATCTCAGCAGCGTCCTGCCCTCCACGCCCCGCAAGATCGAGCCGCGCGCCACGTCGCGAGGCGTGCGTTTCCTCGAAGCGCCGGTCAGCGGCGGCGTGAGCGGGGCCCGCGCGGCCACGCTCGCGGTCATGGTGGGTGGTGACCCGGAAGTCCTGGAGCGGGCCCGTCCGGTGCTCCGGGCGCTGGGCCCGAACATCTTTCACGTGGGACCGGTCGGAGCGGGCAACACCGTCAAGGCGATCAACAACATGATGGCCTGCGTCAATGCCCTCGCCATGATGGAAGGGGTCGCCCTCGGCGTGAAGGCCGGGCTCGATCCCCTGACGATCTACGAGGTCGTGAAGGCGAGCAGTGGGGCAAGCAAGGCGCTCGAGCGCATCCCGACCGCGCTGATCCCACGGAAGTTCGAGCCGGGCTTCAAGGTGCGACTGATGAACAAGGACCTGGAGACGTTCAATACGATCGCCAAGGAGCTCCACGTCCCGGTGAGCTTCGCCAACGTCGCCCAGCGGTACCAGCAGGCAGCGATGGCGGCCGGGCTCGCCGACCAGGACACGTCCGTGGTCATGACGATCATCGAACATCTGGCGGCCATCGACGTGCGGCCGCGGTCATCCTAGCCGATCGCCCGCCGGCTCTCGATTACGAGAGCGTCAGCACGGCCTTCCCGTGGAAGCGCCGGTTCATCAGATCCTGCGCCACCTGACCGATCTCTCCCCACGGCCGCTCCACGCCGATGTGGGGCGCGAGCTGCCCCGCCGCCACGAGGTCGGCGAGCCGCCGCAGCCCCTCCGACGCCGGCTCGCTCCCGACCTCCGTGAAGAGGTAGAACCCGTAGAGCGTGGTGCGGCCGGCGTGGAAGAACTGCCGCGCGTCGAACGTGACCTCGGCGGCGGCGGAGACGCCAAGCGTGACGCAGACGCCGCCGCGCTCGAGGGCGGCCAGCGCTGTGCCGAGCGTGCGTCCGCCCACCGACTCGACGACGAGGTCGTACTTGGGCGAAGGGGGGATCTCCTCGCCCACCACGATGTCGTGGGCGCCCAGCTCGCGGAGAGCCGGCTTCTGGTCGGCGCGCCGGGCGGCCGCCGTCACGTGAGCGCCGGCGAGCCGCGCGAGCTGCACCGCGAAGTCGCCGACGCCGCCGGTGGCGCCCGTGACGAGCACGCGTCGACCGAGGAGCGGCCCTCGCTTGGCGAGGGCGTACAGCGCGGTGAGTCCGGCCACAGGAAGAGTGGCCGCCTGGGCGAACGTCACCTTGTCGGGCAGCGCGGCGAGCGCGTGTGTCGGCACCGCCACCCGCTCCGCCCACGCGCCTTCCGGTAGGAGCCCGACCACTCTCGCCCCGACGCGTGGGCCCGAGCCGTCCGCGGCGGCGCGCTCGAGCTCGCCGGCCAGGTCCCAGCCCGGGCGCCAGCCGGCCGCGGCCATGCCCGAGCGCCGCACCTCGCCGCGGTTGAGCGAGATCGCTCGCACGCGCACGATCGCCTCATCGCGGTCGGGGACGGGCGCCGCGATCGGACGGATGACGAGCCGGCCCGGGACGTCTGGATCGACGACGACGGCACGAGTATCGCTCACGGGTCACCTCCGCCGGAAGAGTAGCGGCGCGCGGCTCGAGAGGTCAAATGCACGATTCGACGCTGGGCTGCGGTATTCTGGCGCTGCGCTCAAACCCGAGTCGGCCCGATCACCGGGTGAAGGAGGCCCCACGATGAACGTCGGCGTCTCGGTTCCCCTGCCCGCGTACCTCGTCGACGTCGGCTTCATGGCCCGGAAGGCCGAAGAGCTCGGCTTCGAGTCGTTCTGGTGCGCCGAGCACCCGTTCATCCCGGTGCAGTCGGCCAGTCGCTTCCCGGGCTCGGAGGACGGCGTGATCCCTGAGAGCTACTCGCACTTCGTCGACCCGTTCGTCGCGCTCGCGCGCGCCTCGGGGACTACGAGCCGCATCAAGCTCGGGACCGGGATCGTCCTGGTCCCCGAGCGCCACCCGCTGCTGCTCGCCAAGGAAGTGTCCACCCTCGACCTCTTCAGCCGCGGGCGCTTCCTCTTCGGCATCGGCGCGGGCTGGCTCAAGGAGGAGACGCAGATCATGGGCGGCGACTTCGACCACCGCTGGACGCAGACGCGGGAGTCGGTCCTGGCCATGAAGGAGCTGTGGACCAAGCCCGAGGCCGAGTTCCACGGCCGGCACTACGACTTTCCCCCGGTCAGGTCCTATCCGAAGCCGGCGCAGAAGCCGCACCCACCCGTGCTCCTCGGCGGGGCCGCGAAGAACGTGCTCCAGCGCGTCGTCGCCTGGGGCGACGGCTGGCTGCCGAATCGCGTCACGCCTTCGAGCCTCCGCGAAAGTCGGCAGACTCTCGACCGGCTCGCGAAGGACGCCGGCCGCGACCCCTCCGCCCTCACCATCTCGGTCCACGGCCAGCCGGCCGACCGCGACCTGATCCGGCGGCTCCTCGACGCGGGCGCGAACCGCGTCATCGTGCGGCCGCCCGCGGTGAAGACGGAGTCGGAGATGGCGACGGAGCTCACGCGCATCGCCGAGGTCGTGCTGCGGTGAGAACCCCAACCAGAGAGGAATGACAATGACGATGAGGAAACGGCCGACTGTCGTCCGTCTTGCTGCGGTGCTCGTGCTGCCGCTCGCTGTGGTCGGCTGTTCCACCGCGATACGGAGCACTCCCGACAACCCGACGAGCGCCGGCGGCCTCACCCCGAACGTGAAGGATAAGGACGCCGGGCTCGTCGGCATGGCGCCGGGCTTCGACGTCAGCAAGTACAAGATCGTCGTGGTCGAAAAGTTCCCGGTGACCGACCCCGACGTGAAGGACGAGGGCGATCGGCGGTTCGCCGCTAAGATGGCGCCCAAGCTCCAGCAGGAGCTCGTGCGCCGCCTCTCGGACAGCGGCCTGTTCCAGCGCGTGGTGAACGCAAGCGAGTATCGGCCGAGCGCCGGGGCGGCACTGCGCCTCCACGGGGCGATCACCCGGTTGGGGCGCGGGTCGCAGGTGGCCCGCTACTTCGTCGGCGGGTACGGAATCGGCCGAGCCCGGGCGCAAGCTGACATGCGCATCGTCGACGCCGCTTCGGGGCGCGTGGTGATGGTGACCGCGAATCGCTGGATCGCCAACGCCCCATGACCTCACGAACTTCCTGATACGCCTGTCCAAGGGCGAAAAGCCCGGAGAGTGAGTGACCCGATGACCATCGATCGTTACCTCAAGGCCGTGCTGACCGTGATCGCCGTCGCGCTCGTCGCGATCGCCGCGACGCCGTGGCTCCGGCTGGTCGTACCCGCGCCCGCCACCGCGGCTGACACACCGTACGAGCTCAACGTCCCAAAGGCGTGGGGCCGGATCGTCGCGTACTCCGACGGCAACCTGCTGCTGGAGACCCCCGACGGCTCGCTGCGCGTGGCCGAGATCACCGGCAAACCGCCCGAGTACCCGAAGACGAAGGCGCTGATCAAGCGGAACTGAACTTCGGCATGACCTCCCTGGCGAACCAGCGGAGCTGCTCGAGCATCACGGCCTTCGGCGTGCCCATGCTGATGCTCATGTTGACGTGCCGCAGGCCGGGAAATCGGGCCTCGAGATCCTTGAGGTAGGCGACGAGCTCCTCGGGCGGGCCCGCGAACCACGCGCCCGTCTTCGTGTAGTGCTCGACCGTGGGGACGCCGGCGGCGCCCCAGCCACCGCGACGCGCGGCCGCCTCGACCTGGGCCCCCGTGATCCCCGGCACGAAGCCCAGGGGGGCGAACATCTTCACGTGCTCTTCGTAGTAGGGCGTGATCTCGCGGATCGCCTTCTCCCGGGTCTCGGCGAGGTAGAAGAAGATGCCGAGGCAGAGGTCCTCGCCGAGGGCGAGATTCCGGCCCGCGCGCGCCGCGGCCTCGCGGTACGCGTGGATCGGACCTTCGGCCATGGTCGCGGCGCCGCCGCCGATGATGCCCTTGATCCCGTGACGCACCATGAAGAGAAGCCCGCGCCGGCTCGCGCTCACGATGGGCTGCCAGCACTCCACGGGCCGGTGGATGGGACGCGGGACCAGCGTGATCTCGGCGAGCTCGTAGCCGCGATAGGGGACGGCCGGCGGCAGCGTGTAGTGCTTGCCGTGATGCGAGAACGACTCCTCGTTGAACGCCTTGAAGATGATCTCGACCTGCTCCTCGAACAGCTCGCGGTTGGCCTCGGCGTCGAGCATCGGGGCGCCGAGCGTCTCGACCTCGCGGGTGTGGTAGCCGCGGCCCACGCCGAAGATCACGCGCCCGCGTGTCAGGATGTCGGCGGTGGCGAAGTCTTCGGCGAGGCGCAGCGGGTGCCACATGGGCGTGATGTTGAACCCGCAGCCGATGCGGATCCGCGGCGTCACGTGGGCCAGGTGCACCGCCACCATCAGGATGTTCGGCAGGCACTCGTAGCCCTCGTGCTGGAAGTGGTGCTCGGCCAGCCAGATCGCGTGATAGCCGAGATCGTCCATGGCCCGCGCCACGGCCTCCGTCTTCTCGAAGACCGTCGCCAGGTGCGCGTTAGGGTAGCGCCGCTCGTTGGCGGGCGTGGCCCCCTGCCCCATGTCGGGCAGATCCACGTGGCCGGCGTAGACCGTGGCGAACTTGTCGATCATGGCCGCGTCACCCGCTTCCAGCCGAGCCACGCGCAGAGGGCACGTCCCATGATCAGCTCCTTGTCGCGCGCGGAGAGCCACGGCAGCTCTTCCGTGAAGAGCGTCACGCACTGCCGCCACGCGCACGGCATGCGCGTGATGTCGGTGCCCCAGAACATCCGTTCGGGACCGAAGGCGTCGTAGATCTGGCGGAGGTATCCATGGATGTTGCGATAGGGATAGGGCTCGCTGGAGTAGCTCGGCGCGCCGGTGGCCTTGACCGCCACGTTCGGATGCTTCGCGAGCGCGAGGAGCTCGCGAAGGTTCGCCCAGGCCGCCTCGTCCTTGGTGCCCGAGGGTCTCCCCAGGTGATCGACGATCAGCGGGAGACCCCGATGCCGCTCCGCGACCTGCCCGACGAGCGGCAGGAAATTGGCCGCGAGAAGCGCGACGGGCAGCCCGGCGCGCTCGGCCGCAGGCCACAGCCAGTCCATCGTTCCGTCGGCCGGCCACGTCCGCTGATGCGGCTGGAGGAACGTGAAGCGCAGGCCGAGCATCCCCGGCCGGCGCGTCCAGCCGTCGATCAGCGCGCGGCTCTCCGGACGATCGAGAGGGAAATTGCCGAGGATCGCGAGCCGGTCCGGGAACTCGCGCGCGGCGTCCACGGCCAGCTCGTTGGAATTGGGATCCCAGCCCGGCGGATGGATCACGGCCGCGTCGACGCCCGCGTCGTCCATCTCCTTCAGGAGATCGTGTTGCGAGAAATCGGACACCTGTCGATGGGCCGGATTCGTCGGTTTGTTGTTCCTCCAGATGTGGACCTGGGCGTCGACGATCCGCATGCTCCCCGCTCCTTCCCTCACGCCTTCTCGAAGTCGATCCGCTCGTGCACCGGCAATCCCTGGAGATAGCGGCGCAGGCAGTCGAGCCCCATTTCGCAGGCGCCCAGGCGCACCCACTCGCGGCCGCCGAGAATGCGACTGCGCCGCGAGGCGACCTCCCGCTCGGTCGCGATTGCCAGACAGATGGTGCCGCCGAAGTCGATCCGGTCGGCGCCTTCGTCGAGGTCGATCAGGACCGCCAGCGCATGGGTGGAGCCGGTCGCGCGTCGTGCGGCTCGGGCCACCGCCTCGGCCGCTTCGCGCGTCATCTCGCCCGGCGCGGAGGCGCCCTCGAGGCCGACCGCCGCGCACACCTCGCCGAGCTCACGGGCCACGAGGCCACGGCGAAAGACCTTCTCCGCGCCCGGGAGGTGGGCGATGCGCGCGGCGATCTGGCCGCTCGTGAACATCTCCACGATGGACAGCGAGCCCCGACGGCGCGTGAGCTCCTCGAGGACGACCCCCTCCAGCGTCGCATCGTCCTCACTGAGGATGAAGTTGCCGAGCCGCTTGCGCACTTCACGCTCGACCGGCTCGAGCTTTCTCCGGATGTCGTCCATGTCGGTGCCGCGCACGGTCAGCTTGGTCTCGAGCTGCGGATAGTGGGCTCGAAAGCCGAGCTTCACGCTCCCGTCGTCCACCAGCGCGTCTACGCCAGCGAGCAGGGAATCGACGTGCGATTCGCCGAGCCCGTACGAATGGAACCGCTTCAGATAAATGGCCGTCTGCATCCCGCTCTTGGCGAGGAGCCGCGGAATGATCTCCTCCTCGAGCATGCGTCGGAGCTCGCGCGGCACCCCAGGCGTGAAGAAGAAGCGGGCCTGGCCGATGTCGAGCGCGAAGCCGCAGGCAGTGCCGACCGGATTGTCGATGATCTCGGCGCTCGCGGGCAGCATGGCTTGCTTCCGGTTGTTGGGCGGCATCACGCGGCTACGACGGCGAAAGAACTCCTCCATCCGGTGAAGCCACGCTTCGTTGAGGACGAGCTCGACGCCGGCGGCCTGGGCCGCCACCTCCTGAGACAGATCGTCGACCGTGGGCCCGAGGCCGCCGTTGACGATGACCGCGTCGGCGCGCTCCCCCGCCAGCCGAAAGGCCCGCAGCAGGCTCTCCCGATCGTCACCGACCGTCGTCTCCCAGTGGACCGAGAGCCCGACATCCTCCAGCTTCTGGCTCATGTAGCTGAAGTTGGTGTTGACGATCTTCCCCGTCAGGACCTCGTCACCCGTGCAGATGATCTCGATGCGCATACCCTGGCCTGTCAGCTAGAGGATCATACACGATGCCCGATTCGGGAACCTTCGGCGAGGGCCGGACGTTTACCGAGCATCTTCGGCCACGGTGCAGGGGGGTGATGCACACTCGCGGCCGGGCCGTCAGGGTGGTTCAGCCAACCGTCGTTCAACCCAATGGAGGAACAGCACGATGATGAAGATTCCTGCCCTTCTGCTCGGTCTCTTGATGGTCGGTTCGGTCCCGGTCGCGCTGGCCGACGACGACGACGACAACGGTCAGACCTTCGCGGCGCGGCTCTCTGGCTACAACGAGGTTCACTTCATTGCGGCACCGACGCCCGCCCTTCGTGGCGCCGTCTCGACCGCGGCCAGCGGACTGTTCACGGCCTCGATCGACACGGACGTGATCCACTACACGCTCAGCTATGCGGGGCTCGAGGGAACGGTGACCCAGGCCCACATTCACTTCGGCCAGCCATTCACGGTCGGCGGCATCGTGGTCTGGCTCTGCCAGACGGCGAGCACTCCCGCTCCGGCGGCGGTCGCCGCGCTGACGCCGACGTGCCCCGCGCCCGGCGGCACCGTGTCGGGAATGATCACCGCTGCCCAGGTGCTCGACGTCACCGGACAGGGGATCGCGGCCACGGAGTTCGGCGAGCTCATCGCCGCGATCCGCGCCGGCGCAGCCTACGCCAACGTCCACTCCACGACCTTCCCGCCCGGCGAGATACGCGGCCCGATCGGGAGGAATGGTGGCGGCCTCCAGTTCAATCGCCGCCGCCCCGACTAGCAGCGCGTCGGGGTAGCCCGCCGCACGAATGCGGGCTTCGCCCTTCGAGCGCCGGCTTGGCCGGCGCAACGGATCCTTGGCCGAGGATTCGCCAGGGGGGGCGAAGCCCGCCGGCGCCGTCAGTGGTTGCGCCTCGGTTGCCGGTCGTGGTACGTCTTCCGAGGACTAGATGGCCCAGTCGCCGCTCGAGGCCGCACGGAAGTTGGTTCCCCTGATCCGATCCTGCGCCAATGAGATCGAAGCCGCGCGCGAGCTCCCGCGGCCGCTCTTCGAGGCGCTGGCCGACGCCGGGTTGTTCCATGTGGCGCTTCCACGCGCCCTGGGCTGCCCGGAGCTCGACTTGCCGACCTACGTCCAGGTGATCGAGGAGATCGGAAAGGCCGACGCCAGCACCGGCTGGACCGTCAACCAGGGCGCGATCTTTGCGACCTACGCGGCACGAATGGAGCGCGACGTCGCTCGCGCGATCTGGATCGATACGCCGCGCAGCGTTGTCGCGAACACGCCGGCCCCGACTGCCCAGGCGGTCGTGGTGCCGGGCGGCTACCGGGTCACGGGGCGCCAGGGCTTCAGCACCGGCTGCCGGCATGCCGCCTGGCTGGCCGCGCACGCCCAGGTCGTCGAGAACGGCCAGCTGAGACTCGAGGACGGTCAGCCAGAGCGGCGCTACCTGTTCGTGCCGGCCGCCGAAGCCGAGCTCCTGGACACCTGGCACGTCCGGGGCTTGCGCGGCACGGGCACGCACCACTTCGCGGTGAACGACGTCTTCGTACCCGCGGAACGCACCGTTCTGTCCGTCACGGCACCCCTGGTGGACACCGGGCCGCTCTACCGGATCCCTCGGACACTGCTGTTCGCATCGGGCGACGCGAGCGTCGCCTTGGCGGTGGCCCGCACCTGCCTGGACACGTTCGTCGAGCTGGCTTCCGCCAAGACACCGCGGGCCATGGAGGCGCTGCTCCGCGATCAGCCGGTCGTTCAGGCCTCCGTCGGCCAGGCCGAAGCCCATCTTCGATCGGGCCGGGCGTTCTTGACCGACGCGGTCCACGAGATCTGGAACGCCGCGAGGTCCGGCACGGTCAGCCTGGACCAGCGCGCGGCCCTGCGCCTGGCCACGACGCACTCGATCCGGCTGGCGGTCCAGGTCGTCGACGCCGTCTACAACGCCGCCGGTGCGACGGCGGTCTACGAGGAGCATCTGCTCCAGCGCCACTTCCAGGACATTCACGTGATCAGCCAGCACCTGCAGGGTCGCCTCTCCCACTACGAGCTGGTCGGGCGACACGGGCTCGGGCTCCCGGTCGACGAGACGCGACTGTAGGCCAGCGGATCCGGGGACGAGGAGGAACCTCATGACGGCAAGCCAGAGCGACAAGGCCGCCCGTTTTCGCGCGCTGCATCAGGCGCCCGGCGTCTTCGTGATTCCCAACCCGTGGGACGCCGGCTCGGCGCGCATCCTCGCGGGGCTCGGCTTCGAGGCGCTGGCGACATCGAGCGGCGCCGCGGCCGGCGTCCTCGGTCGGCGCGACGGCAACGTGACGCGCGAGGAGGCGCTGGTGCACGCCCGCGCCATCGTGTCGGCGACCGACCTTCCCGTCTCGGCCGACCTGGAGAAGGGCTTCGGCGACGCGCCGGAAGCGACGGCGGAGACCATTCGCCGCGCCGCCGGAGTGGGGCTGGTCGGAGGCTCGATCGAGGACGCGACCGGCGACAAAAACAAGCCGCTCTACGACATCGGCCACGCGACCGAGCGGGTGGCGGCGGCGGCGCAGGCGGCGCGCGCGCTCGCCTTCCCGTTCACCTTGACCGCGCGGGCGGAGAACTTCCTGCGCGGCAAGCCGGACCTGGACGATACGATCGCGCGGCTCTTGGCCTTCGAGAAGGCCGGGGCCGACGTGCTGTTCGCGCCCGGCCTGCCCGACCTGGCGGCGGTGCGCGCGGTCTGCGCCGCGGTGTCCAAGCCGGTCAACTTCATGGTGGGCATCAGGGGCAAGTCGTTCACGGTGGCCGAGCTCGCGACCGCCGGCGTCAGGCGGATCAGCCTCGCCACGTCGCTCTACCGTGCGGCGATGAGTGGTCTGCTCGACGCCGCCCGCGAGGTGAAAGGAAAGGGGACGTTCGGCTACCTCGACCAGTCCCTCACCACACCGGAGCTGAACGGCTTCATGCAGGGCTGAGGGTTCGGGGCGCCGCAGAGGTCCTCTCGAGACTCCATCGGCGGCAGGTCTTTCCGGCAAGGCGAGGCGCCGGACACCGTCATGCCGAACTTGCAGTGTCGTGCCAGATCGCCATCCTGCCGGGCGAAGACCGTCGGATATTCGCGGGATTAGCCGTGGCACGTCCCTTGAAGTTGCACGCACATCGATCCAGTTTGTCAGGCCATGGACGGAAAGAAGCGGGACGGTTACCTCGAACTGCGAAAGGAGTCGAGCGGTGCTGAATGACACAGAAGTCAAACGAATCATCGAGGCGATCAACGAGTATCGGGAACTGGTCCAGCAGTCCACCGAGATGCGCGACCAGCTCGAGTCGCTCCAGAAGCGCTGGTTTTCCCTTCGGCAGGAGCGGGAGCAGCTCCGGACCAGCGTCGACTCGCTCCACATGACTCTTGCTCAGGTGAAAGTCGACTACCAGGCCGTCATGAAGCGGATGACCGACCTCTATGGGACCGAGGACACCGTCCTGGACAACATGAAGTTCCTCATCGATGAGCTGACCTCGGTTCTCAAGAAACACGAGGCCTAACCGTGATGCGCATAACTCGCAGCGGGCCCGAGGCGCCCCCCACCCCATTCACGGAGGAGCGCATTCAGGCCGAAGGGCAGAAGGACGGGGAGCGAAACCTCCCCGAGATGGGGTCGTATATGTCTGCGCCGTTCGAGCAGGCCCTGATTTCGCACGGGGAGCAAGATGTTCAGGAGATCTACAAGCAGGCCTCGGCCCGGATTGCCCTGCTCCAGCCGGTGTTCCAGGCCTTTATGCGGCGCCTGGAAGACATCGAACGCCGGATCCAACCGATCACCGAGGGCTACAAGACTCGGACCCAGGAGCTCGGACGGGACGTGACGATTCCGTTCCCGGCCGCGCTGCACTGGGCGCTGATCATCTTCCTCGGGATCGGGGAGTTCCCCCTGAACACCGTCGTGTTCCGCCTGTTCGGGGAGGCGGAGTACCTGACGTACGTGATGGCGTCCACCCTCGCGATCATGATCCCGCTCATCGGCGTGTTCATCGGGATGCACCTGCGGCATGCGCTTCCCCGCATGGCGGGCAACATCCTGATCGGGGCTCTGACTCCGATCTCGGTTGGCGGGGCTCTGTTCGCGGTGAGCCTGCTCAGGAACATCTATATCGGGTCGCAATTCGCCCCGGGCGCCGCCTCGGCCCGCACGAAGCTCTTCCAGATCGCCCCCAAGATCAACGGGGAGATCCAGGCGGCCAAGAGCCAGGTCGAACAGGTTCGGGCGATGACCAACCAGCGGGTGGCGCTGTACCGGCAAACCAACATTCGCTTTCGCAAACTGCTGCCGCCGTACTCCTTTCGGAGGCCCCCGGAGTTCCCCAAAGTGAACTGGTGGCCGGAGGTCTCCGTCAACGGCGAGAACGGGGCCTCGCATGATCGGTAGGTCCCTCGCTCGGGGCCGGCTGACGCCCTGGGTCGGGGCTCTGATGACGCAGGCGCTGATCCTGACGACAGGCTGCGCGCCCTCCACGCCGGCCGCCACCCACGAAGGGACCGCGGTCGTCATCTTCGTCGACTTCTCGCAAAGCATCACGAACGAGGACCGGGCGTCGTTCCGGATGGAGATCGAGAAGGAGATCCTCCCGTCCCTCGTGCCAGGCGACCGATTCCTGATCGCGCCCATCAACGACAAGACCCTGACCGACTTTCGTCCTCTCGTCGAAGCCAGTCTCCCGGCCAAGCCCAAGTTCAACGGCTGGTTCAACAACGTCATGAAGTTCAACCGGGAATCCAAGGAGATCGAGGCCCAGACGCTGCTCCTCAAGGACAAGATGAAGGCCGAAGTCGCTCACGTGTTCGCGAAGCGCTACGTGAGCCCGCAAACGGACATCTTCAGCTCGCTGCTCATCGCCCAGAAGCTGTTCTACGACGACTCGCGACGGAAGGTGCTCGTCCTGATGTCGGACATGATCGAGGACAATCCGCCCTTCGACTTCGAACGGATCGCCTGGAGCTCCGCGGCGATCGAGAAAACTCTTTCCCAGCTGGACAAGAAGGCCCTCATCCCCAAGCTTGCGGGCGTGTGCGTCTACGTGTCGGGGGCGTCCGCGAAGTCGGCCGAGCTCGCGGAGAACATCGGCCGGTTCTGGCAAGCGTACTTCCAGCGGGCGGGGGCCGACATGGATCCGAGCCGGTATGCCCACGTCCTCCTGCACTGGCCTCCGGCCAACTCCTGCCGTCCGACTGGCCCGCAGCGCGCCATCTGAGGCCGGTCGCTCAGCGCGGGGTTGACGTGCGCCCACCCCGGATCAGGCGTAAGCGCGTTCTCTGGCGCCCGTTCGCAGCCTGACGAATAGCACGGAGCTCGGCGACGATCGCCGCGCTGAGTCGACGCGAGATCCAAGGCTCCCCGTCCGCAACCGCGCACACGGCCTTCGGCAGATGGCGTGGAAGATCGCGCTCGGTGAGGTAGCCCCAGGCCCCGCGTCGCAGGCCCTCGAGGAGGACCGCTGTGGGCGTCCGGTTCCGGCTGAGCAGGATGACGCCCGTCGTCGGGCTCAGTCGTCTCAGGCTGGGGAGAACGCCGAGCGCTTGAAGCGGGGACGCCACGGCATCGAGCAGGAGCACCCTGGGCCGGTAGCGACGAAGGAGACCGGGCGCGTCTGCGAAACCAACGCCACGGCTCTGGACACCACCGCCCCGGGTCCCAGCGAGGATCGCGTGGCAGCGCTGCCGCAACTGGTCTGACGCGACGACGGCGACCGAGAGGGTTTGCGGGCTCCGCTCCACCCTGTCAGTTTTCCCACGATCGTGCCCCTGCGAACAATCGGACTGAGGTCTATCGGACCTTCGGCTGAGAGCCCGGCGGGCGTCCCAGAGCAAGGGCGAGCTGCAATCGCGTCGAGAGCCCCAGCTTCTTGAAGATGTTCGTCAGGTGCGTCTTGACGGTCTTGATCGAGATCGACAGCTGGTGCGCGATCTGTTTGTTGCTCGCGCCGCGGGCGACCTGGCCGGCGACCTCGCGCTCGCGGGACGTCATGCGCGCTCCACCCGAGACATCGTCGGCGTCGGGAGCACGCAGCGTCGCGAGTTCCTCGATCAGGCTCAGCATGACGCGCCGCCCGACCCAGATCTCGCCCGCCTCCACGAGCTGGACGGCTTTCCGGATAAGCGCCGTCGCGGTGTCGCGCGAGCAGAAGCCGCTGGCGCCCGCCTTCAGGGCCTGGATCGCCAGCGCGTCATCGTCGGTATCGGCGAGAACGATCGTCTTCGCCAGGGCGCTCAGAGCGGAAACGACCCCGAGGGCGTTGGCGTCGGGCTCCGCGCCCAGATCGAACAGAATGACGGACGGCAGCAGCGCGGCGATGTGGCGCTGAAGATCCGGGTGCGAGGAAACGTCGAAGACGCTCCTGGCGTGGGTCTCGGCCCCAAGGCTTTGCCGCAGCCGGCGCCGGCACGCCGGGTCGGCGCTAGCGATCACCAGGCTGCCGCTCGTGACACGGGGGCGAGCTAACGCCGTCGAAGCCATCGACGGTTGCGGACGCAACCGCGAGGCCAACGCTTCGAGTCACGTGAAAACAGGACGTTATGCGGATTGAGCGCGCCGCGTGTGCGGGGGGTTGGAGGATTTTGAGCCAGCCGTGTGTCGCAAACCTGGTCAGCGGAGTAGCAGAACGCGTCTGGCTTGCTATACTCGGTGGGCACGCGGCTCCCTCAGGGCAGACCACACAAGCTCCCGGCCCCAGAGCGCTGATCGAATGGGCGGGCGACGTTCGGCCGGCTGAATGGAACGCGACATGTCGGAGGCGCCGACCACGGAGCGGCCACGAGGCCCCGACCTCTCGGGCCTCAAGATCGACGAGCGCGGGCGGCGTGATCCGACGCGCCGCGGGTGGCGCGCGGGTGGAGCAGCGCTCGCGGCGTTCCTGCTCGTTTCGGCGGGGCTGTTCCTCGTCCTTCGAGAGAAGGCGCCCGTGGTGGAAGTGACGACCGTGCGCGCGGACAAGGGGGGCCGGCCGGCCCTGCTGAACGCGAGCGGCTACGTCACGCCTCGTCGGCGAGCCACCATCGCCGCCAAGATCACGGCACGGGTCAACGACATGTTCGCGGAGGAAGGCATGCACGTCGAGCCCGGGCAAATCTTGGCCGTGCTCGACGATTCGGACGCGCGGGCGCGGCTCGGCTCCGCCAAGGCCGATCGCGACGCGACGGCGGCAACGCTGGGCGACCTGCGTGTCAACCTCGCCAACGCCGAACGCGAATTGCAGCGCACGGAGGAGCTGTGGAAGCGCGGACTGGCGGCCGAGCAGGCCCGCGATCTGGCTCACACGGCGGTGGAGAGTCTCAAAGCCCGGATCGCGCTCGTTCGAGAGCAGGTCGGCGCCGCCGAGGCGCGCGTCCAGGTCTCGAAGCAGGACCTGGACAACTGCACGGTGCGGGCGCCCTTCGCCGGCGTCGTCGTCTCCAAGGACGCTCAGCGCGGCGAGATGGTGTCGCCGATCTCCGCCGGCGGCGGCTTCACACGGACGGGCATCGCGACCATCGTCGACATGAGCTCCCTTGAGGTCGAGGTTGATGTGAACGAGTCGTACATCGCCCGCGTCAGGTCGGGGCAGCCGGTCACGGCGGTGCTCGACGCGTACCCCGACTGGCAGATGCCGGCCAAGGTGCGCACCGTGATCCCGACCGCCGACCGGCAAAAAGCGACGGTCAAGGTCCGGGTGACGCTCGATCGGCTGGACCCGCGCATCCTCCCCGACATGGGCGTGAAGGTCACGTTCCTCGGTGAGGAGCCGGGCGCCGCGGCGGCGGCAGGCGGCCGGGTCCTGGTCCCGCGCGCGGCCATGCGGGACGAGGGCGGCGCGGCGGCCGTGTTCGTCCACCGCGAGGGGCGGGTGGAACGCCGCGCCGTCCGTCTGGGGCAGGCGCGCGGCAACGAGCATGAGGTGATCGCGGGCCTGTCGGACGGCGAGCAGGTGGTCACCACGGGAGTCAAAGAGCTGCGCGACGGCCAGCACGTGCGCGTGAAGCGGTAAGGAGGCGCGATGGTCAGGATCGACGGCCGAGGGGACGCGAATAGCCTGATTCGGGCGCGCGGGCTCAGCAAGACGTATCAGCGGGGCAGCGAAGCGATCCACGTGCTCCAGGGGCTCAACCTCGACGTCGACGCGGGCGATTTCGTCGCGTTCATGGGCCCCAGCGGGTCTGGCAAGACCACGCTACTGAACCTCCTCGGCGGGCTGGACGTGCCCTCCGCCGGGAGCGTCACCGTGGCGGGCGACGAGATCACGCGGATGTCGGCGCGCAAGCTGACGGCGTGGCGCGCGCGCCACGTCGGGTTCGTCTTCCAGATGTACAACCTGATTCCCGTGCTCACCGCGTTCCAGAACGTCGAGCTGCCGCTGCTGCTCACCGGCCTCTCAAAGGCGGAGCGGAGCCGGCACGTGGAGACCGCCCTCGCGGTCGTGGGCCTGGCGGACCGCATGCACCACTACCCGCGGCAGCTCTCCGGAGGACAGGAGCAGCGGGTGGGCATCGCGCGCGCCATCGTGGCCGACCCCACCTTTCTGCTCTGCGACGAGCCGACCGGGGACCTCGATCGCAAGAGCGCGGACGAGATCCTCGACCTGCTCGAGCGGCTCGTCGGGGAGCACGGCAAGACGGCCCTCATGGTGACCCATGACCCGCTGGCCGCCGAACGCGCGCGCCTCGTCCTTCACCTCGAAAAAGGCGTGCTCGTGGACACCGTGACGGCGGGACGGGCCCGATGAAGTACGGCCACCTCATCCTGAGCGGCCTGCTCCGGAAGAAGATCCGCACGGGCCTGACGGCGGGCTCCTTCGCGGTGGCCCTCTTCCTGTTCGCCATCCTCGCGGTGGTCCGCGGCGCCTTCCAGCAGGGCGTGGACGTGGCCGGGGCCGACCGGCTGGTGGTGCTGAACCGCGTCTCGATCATCCAGCCCCTTCCGCTGGCCTACCGCGACCGGCTGGCGCGCATTCCCGGCGTGACGCAGGTGACGTTCGCCAACTGGTTCGGGGGCGTCTATCAGGACGAGCGCAACTTCTTTCCGCAGTTCGCCATCGACCGCGAGACCTACCGGCAGATGTTCCCCGAGTTCGTCGTCCCCGACGCGGAGTGGCAGGCCTTCCTGGCCGACCGCGAAGGCGCGATCGTGGGCGAAGCCCTGGCCGAGCGGTTCACGTGGAAGGTGGGCGATCGCATCCCCATCAGAGGCACGATCTTCCCGGGGACGTGGGAGTTCAACATTCGGGGCGTGTACCGGGGCCAGCGGGTGCAGGACGACACCTCGCAGTTCTGGTTCCGCTGGGATTACCTCGACGAGCGGAAATCGTTCGCGAAGGGCTTCGTGGGCTGGTACACCCTCCGCATCGCCAATCCCGACGACGCCGTGCGGCTGGTCAAGACGATCGACGAGCTGTTCGCGAACTCTCCCTCGGAGACCAGGACCGATACCGAGAAGGCCTTCGCCGCCTCCTGGGTCAAGCAGATGGGCAATATCCAGCTCTTGCTGCTGTCGATCGGCAGCGTGGTGTTCTTCACGCTCCTGCTCGTGACCGGCAACACGATGGCCATCGCCGTGCGCGAGCGCACCCGGGAGCTGGCGGTGCTGAAGGCGGTGGGATTCTCGAACGGCTTCGTGCTGACGCTCGTCATCGCGGAGACGCTGGTCGTGGCCGCCGTGGGCGGAGGCGTCGGGTTGGGCCTGGCGAAGCTCTTCACGCTCCGGGGGGATCCCACCGGCGGCCTGCTGCCGTTCTTCTACCTGCCGCCGAGCGTGATCATCCTCGGGGCGGCGCTGGCGCTGGCGGTGGGCCTGATGGCGGGAATCCTCCCGGCGCTCTCCGCCGCGAAGCTCCACGTCGTCGACGCCCTCAGGCGGGTCTGAGATGGCGATTCCCTTGATCTACAACGTGCGCAGCCTGAGGGCGCGCTGGACCTCGACCGTGGTGGCCGTGCTCGGCATCGCGGGGACGGTGGGCGTCTTCGTGGCCATGCTCTCGCTGGCGCGAGGGTTCGAGGCGACGCTGGTGGGGTCCGGCTCGGCGCGCAACGCGATCGTCAGGCGGGCGGGCGCCACCTCGGAGCTGGACAGCGGCGTCACGCTCGACCAGGTGCGGGTCATCGAAGATGCGCCTGGCGTCGAGCGCGCAGAGGCCGGCCCGCTGGCGAGCCCCGAGGTCGTCGTGGTGGCCGCGTTCCCGCTGAAGGGTCGGGATACCGAGGGCAACGCTCAGGTGCGTGGCGTTTCCCCGAAGGCGCTCGCGGTCCGACCGAGTGCCCAGATCGTGTCCGGGCGCCTCTTCCAACCCGGGATGACGGAGCTCGTCGTGGGGCGCAACGCCGCGGAGGCCTACGACGGAATCGCGCTGGGCAAGAGCGTCCGGCTCGGCGGCGCCACCTGGACGGTCGTTGGCGTGTTCGACATGGGCGGAACCGCGTTCGACTCCGAGCTGTGGTGTGACGCCAACGTCCTCAAACAGGTGTTTCAGCGCCCGCCGAATCTCTTCCAGTCGGCCACGGTGCGGCTCACCTCCCCCGAGGCCCTCACGGCGTTCAAGGACGCGCTCACCGCCGATCCGCGCCTGACCGTGCAGGTCGATCGGGAGGTCGACTACTACGCGAAGCAATCGCGGCAGCTGACGACGCTGATCACGGTGCTGGGCACGATCGTGGCTCTGGTCATGGGCATCGGCGCCGTCTTCGGCGCGCTGAACACGATGTACTCGGCCGTGACGGAGCGCGCACGGGAAATCGCCACCATGCGCGCGCTGGGCTTCGGGAGCGGCAGCGTCGTGATGTCCTTCGTCGTCGAGGCCCTGTGCATCGCGTTCGTCGGCGGTGTCCTGGGCGGCGTGGTCGTCTTACCGCTGAACGGTCTGACGACGGGGACGATCAACTGGCAGACCTTCTCCCACCTGGCGTTTGCGTTTCGTGTCACGCCGCTCTTGCTCGTCTGGGGGCTCGCGTTCGCGCTCCTGATGGGGCTCGCGGGCGGGGTGCCGCCGGCCATTCGCGCCGCGCGCGCGCGAATCGCGGTCGCCCTCCGGGAGCTCTGACCACGCCTCGGAACGGCGCCTCACAGAACCCGCAGGACGGGGTGGGACGAATGCGGTGTCAGAGCAAGATCCATGCTCGCAAAGCGCACCAAGCCGTACTTCGATGCGGGTTCGAGGAGCACGGCCAAGGCGGGCCCGCAGTCGGGGGCAGGACGAAACCAATTGGGTGCTGCCTGGAAAGTCGGAAAAGAATTCTCCCAGCCCGTGCGCAAAGAAACTGTGGATCACGGCGTCCGTATTTTTGCTTCGGCAAAACACCGTGGTTCTCCCGCACCCGTGAGGCGATGAATTCGAACCGGCGCTCTATGGCTCGAGAATGACCTGCCGGCCAGAGATTCACCAGGTCCACGCCTGGCCAGAGTCGCGGAAGCTATTGATGTTCCTGGAAATCGCGCTCCGGTATGCGATTTGCCCTGGAATGGTGTCATGCAAAAATCAAATTCCGGAGATCAACGCATCGCGCTCGAGCACTGCCCGGCTTGTGGCGGCGAGACTTTGCCTGAGGTGGAGCGCCACGACGGTCAGGGAGGGCGGGTCCCTCAGCTCATCATCGTCGCAGACGATCGCGCGCACCTCTACGAGCTGTTCCAGCAAGCGTTCGCGTACCACGAGACCGTGCGAGTGCTCCGGGATCGTCGCGTCACCGAACGGCGGCGGCAGCGCTCGGCGTCTGACGCGACCGACCGACGCCGGAGCGATCGGCGCTCACCTGCGACGATCGACGGGCTCCTGCACTCGCTCGGCTGGGCCATCGTTCCTCCGGGGTGTCCACGATCGGCATCGGGACTCTGCCCACTCGTGCTGTCGGGGGCAGGCCCGGGCGGGTCGCTCCTCGGGGCCGCCGGACGGTCGTCGATGGTCGACAGACGGCCGTTCGCCAGTCGGCACCTCCTCGGCGTTGGGGTTCTCCTTCTGACGATGACCCCGGGGTACCTCGCGGCGCGCATGAACGGCGCGCATGAGGCACCTCATGTGAGGCACGCCCCCGCCGGTCTTCGAGAAGAGGTCGAGGGAACGCCGGCGGTCGAGGACGCGCCCGAGGTCGTGGGCACGCCGGAGGTCGAGGGCACATCAAGCAGCATGGACATCGACTCCCTCATCAGAGCCGTGGCCGCACGACACGGTGTTTCGGAGAACCTCGTCGCCGCGATTATCGAAGCCGAGTCTGAGTTCAACCCACGCGCCGTCTCCCGCACAGGCGCCTGCGGCCTGATGCAGCTCATGCCGCAAACGGCGGCCCTCCTCGGCGTGGTTGATCCCTTCGATCCCCGCGAAAACATCGAGGGCGGCGTCCGACACCTGCGTAGCCTGATGGACCGATTCAACGGCAACCTCCCGCTCGTCCTTGCCGCCTACAACGCCGGCGAGCGTGCGGTCATCGGCCATGGAGGAGTTCCGCCCTATCGGGAAACGCGCCAGTACGTGAAGCGCATCCTGCGCCGGCTCGACCGCGATAACGCCAAGACCTCGGACCAGGGTCACCGGGCCCGCAAGGACGTCGGGTGATCGGCCGCGCTGTGGGAGTCGCGCCCTGTCTACCGGAGCCGCCGGCCGCGCCCGGCGACGGCCCGCACCTTCCGCGGCGCGGCAAGCCAGATGGCCAGCGCTGAGAGCGCGCTCGCGCCGATGGCGAGGACGAACGCCAGCGCGTAGCTGCCGGTGGCGTCGTAGAGCGCACCCGTGACCCAGGGCCCCGCGGCCCCGCCCACGATGGACGCCAGCATCAGGGCGCCGAAGATGGCGCCGTAGTGCCGACCTTGAAAGATCTCGGCCGGAATGGCGCCGATGACAGACGTGAGACCATAGCCGAGCATGCCCTGCGAGGCGACCATGAAGTAGAGCAGCGTCGGCGTCGGAGTGTCGCGCAGCAGGAGCAGGGCCACGTAGCAGAGCGCGAAGCCGAGGCTCCCCACCGTCCAGACCCACTCGCGCCCGATCCGATCCGAGAGATGACCGAGCGCGATCTGGCCGGGGATGCCGGCCAGGCTCACGAATCCCAGCGCCCACGCCGCCTCGGTCGGACTGAACCCGATCTCGACCAGGTATTTCGTCTGATGGATCTGCACCGCGTACCAGGCGAAGAGGCCGCAGAAGTATCCCACCATGAGCCACCAGAAGGGGGCCGTGCGTAGCGCGCGGCCGAGGGTCCAGTCCACGGCGGCCCAGGCCGGGTCCACAATGTCTATCGCCGGCCTGGCGGCGGCGCTGCCGGAGGCGTCGTCGCCGTCAGGCTCGAGACCGAGATCCTCCGGCCGCCGCTTCAGCAGGAGGTTGAGTGGCGCGAGCAACACCAGCACGAGGATGCCAAGCGCCCAGCAGGCGGCGCGCCAGCCGGCGCGCCCGATGAGGGTCCCGAGCCACGGCAGCAAGACGATCGACCCCACGCCGACGCCGGAGAAGGCGAGGCTCATCGCCAACCCTCGCCGGCGCACGAACCAGTTGGGGAGGAAGAGCGCCTGCCCGGTGTAGCCGAGACAGACGCCACCGCCGCCGACGAGCACGCCGAGCGTGGCGTAGAGGTGCCACGGCTCTCGCACCAGCGTGGCCAGCATCAACCCGGCCGCCATGAGGCCCACGCCGAGCTCGATCACGACCCGCGGCCCGCGGACATCCATTAATCGGCCGAGCGAGGGGCTCAGAACCGCCGAGACGAGGAAGCCGAAGGAGAATGCGCCGGCCGTCACGCCCCGCTCCCAGCCAAACTCGTCGAGGATCGGCGGGAAGAGCAGCGAGAAGGCGGTGCGCGCATTGACGCCCACCCCCATGGTGACGAACGTGACGGCCACGATGACCCAGCCGTAGAAGAAGGGCAAGCGCATGACGCTCGACTCTACAGCAGAAGACACCGGCCTACTCCGATAATGGGATCAGATTCACCGGGGGCTCGCCCCGCGCGGTCCGGTGGATGTTCTCCGCGATGAGCTTCGCCCGCGCCTTCAGCATCCCTTCGGTCCAGCCCGACACGTGCGGTGTCATGAGCACGTTGGGCAGCTCGTGGAACGACGCGGTCGCAGGCAGCGTGGCGCCGGCACCCGTCGGATAGCGATACCACACGTCCAGGGCGGCGCCCGCGATCGTGCGCTCGGCGAGCGCGCGGTAGAGCGCGTGCTCGTCGACGATCGCCGCGCGGGACACGTTGACGAGCACCGCCGTCCGCTTCATCGCGCCGAGCTCGCGCTCGCCGATCAGCCCGAGTGTCGCCGGCGTCGCCGGCAGCGTGATCACCAGATAGTCGGAGCGCCGGAGCACCTCGTCGAGCATCGGGAGGCCGCCGAGGAGCGCGAGCTCGTCCCCCGCCGATCGCTCGACGTCGCGACGGATGGCGTAGACCTGCATGTCGAACGCGCGGGCGCGCCGGGCGACACACTGGCCGATCCGCCCGTAGCCGAGGATGCCGAGCGTCTTGCCGCAGAGCTCCGGCCACGGCGCCGGCGGCGTCGCGCCGACCGCCCATTGGCTCTCCCAGATCCCGCGTCGGAGGGCGGCGTCGAGCCGCGCAAAGCCACGGGTCAGGGTCAGCATCGCGCCCATCACGTATTCCGCGATGCCCGTCTCGTGGCCGAAGACGTTCGCCAGCACCGTCCCTGCCGGCAGCGCTGAGCGGTCGATCCGGTCCAGGCCGGCGCCGGGCACTTGCACGAGCTTCAGTCGTCCGGCGGCGGCTCCCATCTGACGCGTGAATGCCAGGGTGACCAACACGTCCACGTCGGAGAGTCGCGAGACGATCCCGACCTCGTCGGCCAGGATCACGTCGCATGGCATTTCGAGGTGGGCCCGCACCGGCGGTGCGAGGCTGGCGGAAAAGGTTCCGGCGAACGCGACCCGGAGCATACGAGCATCTTCCGCGCCGCTCGCGAGGAGATCAATTACCTGGAAGGTAATTGGCTGCTGGGACGGTGGACGCGTATAGTGCGGCCGTGAAGGTCGGCCAGGGCGCCCGACGACAGCCACGCGGGACGACCGCGAGCCCCGTGGGCAGGCTGCTCAAGCAATGGCGCGAGCGGCGCCGGATAAGCCAGCTCGGCTTGGCCGTGGAGGCCGAGATCTCGACGCGCCACCTGAGCTTCCTCGAGACCGGCCGTGCCCAGCCCAGTCGCGACATGGTGCTGCTCCTCTCCCGGGTGCTGGAGGTGCCGATGCGCGGACGCAACGAGCTCCTGACCGCGGCGGGATTCGCGCCGATCTATCGTGAGACCGCGCTGGAGGCGCCGGAGATGGCGCACGTCCGGCGGGCGCTCGACTTCATGCTGCGTCAGCAGGAGCCCTATCCGGCGATAGTGCTCGACCGGCACTGGAACATCCTCATGACCAACGAGGCCATGGGCCGGGTGATCAGCCTCTTTCTCGATCCCGCGGCGGCCGCAGCGGCGGGAGCGCCCAACGCCATGCGGCTCTCGTATCACCCCAAGGGGCTGCGGCCCTTCATCGTCAACTGGGAGGCGACCGCGGCGGCCTTCATCCAGTGGCTCCACCGCGATCTGCTGCGCTCGGGCGACGTCGAGACCCGCCGCCTCCTCGACGAGCTCCTGTCCTATCCCGACGTCCCCCGCCAGTGGCGGACGCTCGACCTCGACGCGTCGACGGCGCCGTTCCTCGCCATCGAGCTTCGCAAGGGCGACGCTCGCTTCAGCTTCTTCACGATCCTCGCCAGCCTCGGAACGCCCTACGACATCACGCTTCACGAGCTCAGGGTCGAGTGCTTCTTCGCCGCCGACGAGGCGACCGCGGAGGCGCTCCGCCGGCTCGCCAGCGCGCCATAGAGCTCCTCGGCGCATCCCACCGGCGAGCGCCGATGACCGGGCCGGTCATTGTTCTCGGAGTCGGGACTCGGTAGGCTAGGCGGCGTCACCGAGCGGCTCACCGCACCCGGCGCCACGCCCAGGGAGGGTCTCATGTCTGTCGCCCTCATTACCGGTACCAGCACCGGCATCGGTCTCGCCACCGCGCTCCACTTCGCCCGCGCGGGGCACGACGTCTACGCCGGGGTACGCAACCTGGCCACCGCCACCGAGCTGACCAAGGCCATCGAGAGGGAACCGCTCGGCGTCACCCCGGTCGTCATCGACGTCGACGACGGGGCGTCGGTCCGGCGCGGCGTGGGCGAGGTGCTCGCGAAGGCGGGGCGCGTCGACGTCCTCGTCAACAACGCCGGCATCGGCGGTGGCGGTCCCCTCGAAGACGTTCCCGTCGACTGGGCGCACACGCTGTTCGAGACGAACTATTTCGGCGCGATCCGCATGATCCAGGCGGTGCTTCCCGGGATGCGCGTGAGGCGGAGCGGCGCCATCGTCAACGTCACCTCGATCGCGGGCCGGGTGGCCATCGCCGGCCACGGCCACTACTCGGCCGTGAAGCACGCCCTCGAGGCCGCCAGCGAGGCGCTCGCCCAGGAGGTGCTGGCGTTCGGCATCCGCGTGGCGATCGTCGAGCCCGGCGTCGTCGTCACCCCCATCTTCAGCAAGGCCCGACGCTTCGCCGACCCCGCCTCGCCCTACGTCGAGCACGTCCGGCGCCTGCTCGCCTATTACCAGAAGCAGCTGCCGTCCGCCGCGCAGCCCGCCGACGTCGCCGCGGTCATCCACGAGGCGGTGACGACGCGCGCACCGCGACTGCGCTGGCTCGTGGGCGACGATGCGAAGCGCCTGGCCGAGGGGCGGCGGCGGCTCAGCGACGAGGAGTACGTCGCGGCGGCGCGGCCGGCCTCCATCGACGAGTACCTCGAGACCATGCGCAGGCACTTCGGCTTCGACTGGCGCTGAGCGGGCGCGGGCGCTTCCGATGGTCTGGAAGCGCCCGCGGTCAGCCCGCGTCCGTGAATTCAGACTTACTCGTCGTCGTCGTTACCGCGGGTGCTCCTCGAGCCGAATTCCACGAGGCTCACCACGTTGTCCGTGACCAGTCCAACTCCCGGACAGTAGATCTTGACCGTTTGACCCGGTTCGAGGGGAGTCGTCTCGACGACCCGCACGCACTTCTCAAACGTGCCGGCCGGCGTGGTGACCTCGAGCCCCATCGCCACGTGCTCCGCGCGATCCATGGCGACGCCCTCGGCCCGCTCCTGGAAGTACCTCGACCCCAAGAGGAAGGTCCCGGGCATGATCACGCCAGGCTGCGCCGCGCCGTCGCCGGCGGGCTCGCCCGCCCGCCATGCCCCCTCGTGAGTCACGGTTCCGTCCGGATTGAAGATATCGACGGCCTCGCCAAAATAGAAGACGTCATTGGTCTTGTCGCAGATCGCGAAGAGGTTCCTCGACACTTCCACAAGTTCGCCACCCACCGTTTCCCTCTCCTCGACGACTCTGGCTCTCACCACGCCGATACCCGGGAGAGAGACGGTTTCGGTCTGGCGAAGAACGGTGATCACAAGGCGGACCGTCTCGCCATCCTCCGTCCCCTCGAACACCTGTCGATAGCCGGGTCTGAGAATGAGGTAGGGATTCGCTCCCGTCGTCTTGAACCTGCAGTCCTCCAGCCGAAACTCCGCAGTGAACTGAGGCGCCTGCGCCATCGCGATGCCACTCGACAGCCCGGACCACGTGAATGTCAGAGTGAGCGCCAGACAGGCGAACACGCGAGCCAACGTCTTCATGATTTCGACCGCCTTCCTTGTCTGCTCCGTTCCGGTCTTGTCGGGCGGGTGCCCGGAAAACATCGCGGGCTCCATTCGCGGAAGACCCGATGTTTCCCGGGAGGCGAGCGTGCCCTCCTTCGGTAGCCCGGCCGTCAGGCGCCTCGCCTGGCCCGTGGCTTTGCGGCCCCGTCTCGCGACGGGTGTGCCCTTATCGGGAGGGGTCTTCCCCAACGAAAATCAAAGATTTTGCACGCGGGGTGCCAAGGAGTGTTGACGCGAGGTCCCGTGTCTTAATATCCGGAAATCGCTAGGGACTCTCGTGGCTGTGTCGAATTCGCTCGGATGTCCGGGAGCGCGCCACCCGTGCACATTCGACATGAGTGTTCGCTTTCTGACATCTCTGGTTCGCTAGCAGAAGGCCTCGGTTCGCCGGGCTCCTGCCTGTCATATGGGCTGGTGACGTCAATCTTGCGGCAGCACCCATCGGTGGCGATCGTCCTTCTCCGCAGGCTCATGTCTCACACATCCGTTGCCCGGCGCCACCGTGAAGGTGCGGGACACCGAAGCCCGATCAGAGCGTTGCAGTGCAGACCGTTGCAGTGAGGGAGTCACAAGGAAGGAGGCCAACGATGAGGACGGGGCAACAGGGGTTCATCGTCATAGGGGCCGCGCTGGCAGTGTGGTGGGCGGGAACCGCGGGCGCACAAGGGGGCGCGCCCCCGCAGCGATGCAAGGCCGGCCAAGCCCACGACCTCCTAGCACTCGGGCGACGACGGGGACAGTCAGGCGGGCGCCACACGGAGCTACACGGACAACGTCGACAGGACGATCACCGACAACAACACCAGCCTCATGTGGCGACGCTCAACACGACGACCTTCGCCGGTTACAACGACTCGCGCGTGCCGAACCTGAAGGAGCTCCAGAGCATCCTGAACTACGCGATACCCACCCCGGACCCGACAGTGTCGCCGGCGTTGAATAGCGCGGCCTGCGACAGGGTGGGACCGAACTTGGCTGTCCCAGAGCCTTTCTTGCCTTCTGCCGAGGCTTCTGCACTCAGGGTTAGGAGTATCAACGAAGCGACGAGCGCGAACGCCCTCTATACTCCTTTCAATTAGCCACTTTCAACGCACGGAAGCCCAGGCCTGCGCTGTCCGCATCTCCCACGATTACGCGACGTGGGCCGACTCCGGGAATCTCAACCGTGATACCGGTCTCATTTAGCGTCAAGGAATCTGTGCTGACATGCAGCCTCGATGCAGGGGTTTGGCCTACGCCGATGCCAACGTTTCCCTCGCCAGAGTTAGCTTCGTTTGCTCCGGTGGGATCCAGGACGACGACTGACGTTGGGCCATTAGTCGTCCCCAGCATCATAGGCAAAGCGTTGAGTGAGCGAACTATCCCGCCCCGCGCTCCTGTTCCGTCAGCCCTATAA
>WNFW01001391.1_pt1 | contig 40148 bp, 34 predicted proteins | sample 5400131 | NCBI WGS metagenome assembly WNFW01 (sample SAMN13153362, study PRJNA577476) | soil metagenome | isolation source: 20 cm soil or saprolite under grassland replicate 1 | place: USA:California | collected 2016-06-15
GGACGGGGCTGTTATGCCCGTGTTTAAGGATAAAGCTGCGACCTTAGGACGGGAAAGAGCACAGCCAATCCTGTGTAAAGCATGTCATGGAACTTGACACAGAAGTGGCTGTGCCACGAAGGCGAAGAGCGGGCGCAGCGGTGCTGCGCCACTACAAGGGAATTGATGGAGGTGAGATGTTTGTTGCGGAGAATGACGGGCAAGAAAAGAGCGGCCCGAAAGCTTCGGGGCCGCCCGGTGTGTTTGGTTTGTTGAGCCGACGAGGGCTAGTTGATGGTGATGTTGACGGTGGGCGAGCCATTGGACGCTGCCGGCGTCGCCGTGATCGCAAACGTGGTTGTGCCGGTTAAAGTGATATTCAGCATGGCGCTCTGCGACGCATTGGTATAGGTATCGCCCAGGTAGTGCGCGCTGATCGAATGTGTTCCCGGCAACAACCCTGAATTCATAATCGTCGCCGTTCCATTTGAAACGGTCACGGGTGTGCCCAGGGTGGTGGTTCCGTCAAAGAGCTGCACCTGTCCGTTCGCGGCCGTCCCGGATGAAGTAACAGTAATAGAGAAATTGATGGTCGTGCCCTGTGGGGCTTTCGTTCCAGGACTCGCTGGCACAGAGATCTTGGTGGTCGTCGTGGCCAGCCCGCCACTCCCGCCACTGCCGTAGCCGCTGCAACCGAGAGTGAAACTCAACACGCACACTAGGCCAAGCCCCAGCGCGGCGCGATAGCGCTTCCGCCCAGGCAGTACGAGCAGGAACATCGCTGCGAGGCCAGTGCTGGCGCTGAGCGTCCACCAGCCCTTGCCTCCGGTCGCAGGAATCGTCCCGGCTGCATAGAGTATGCGCTCTGTCGGTGCCGCCGAAGCCGTTAGCGTCGTCGATGGTGGCGCCACGGCTAGGGTCAGTTGGCCAGTCACGGCTGCTGTACCTGTCACATTGATCGGCAGCGGATTTGGTGAGCAAGTTACGCCAGCCGGTAATCCCGTCGCCGGACAAGTCACATTGACGTTGCCGGTGAAGCCACCGGTCGGCGTCACCGTGATGGTGGAAGGACCGCTGGCCCCTGCGGTCGCCGTGGCGGCGGTCCCACCGATGGTAAGGCTTCCGCTGCCTGCCACGTTTATGGTGATTGCCGTTGCGGACGAGAGAGCGTAATTCGTGTCGCCGTTGTAGGTCGCGGTGATTGACTTTGTGCCTGTGGTAGCAAAGGACGTTATCAATGCGGCGGCGCCGCCAGCTCCTGCCGACGCCGATGCCGCAAAGGGAGCAACAGCGAGGGGGCTTCCTATTTGCGTGCCGCCACTGAAAAACGTCACCGTTCCGGTCGTACCGACCGCACTATTGCTCGCGGATGTGATGGTCGCAGTCAAAGTAACATTGGTGCCGGTGGTTACTGATGCGGCGCTCGCGGCCAAGGCTGTAGCTGTCACCGCTTTCGACACCGTCAAGACATCCGTCACCGGCGTAGTGACAGGGTTGTAGCTGATGTCTCCGGAGTAGGTCGCCGATAGGTTGTGGGTTCCGCCTGTAAGTTGAATCGGCTGGTCTTCGGCGCTTCCCGCGCTGTTGATCGTAAAGGTTCCAGTGTCGAGAGGGCTTCCGTTGTCCGTGATGGTCACTGTTCCCGTTGCGTCGAAGGCGCAACCAGCTGTCGCAGGAGGCGTCGCGAGAGGCAGGCAGTTCGTGGTAGTGCCCAAACTGTTCAGGATGTCCATCCTCAGAATGTAGGGCGAGCCGTACACAAAAGAAGTTGCATTCGTGCTGACAATGCCCCCGGTGGGGTTGAAAGTGACAATCCCGTATTGGAGGCGGCTGTTTTCTTTGCTAACCGTGACGGAAATGCCGGGAGCTGAGGTGCTTGAAGCAAAGGTGGTGTCGCCGGCGTAACGGGCCGCCAAGAGATAAGGGGTAGGCCCGCTCCCGGGAAGTATGACGTTGTTGATGGTCGCAGCTCCGACTGAGAGTGTCGAGTCACCGATACCACCATTGACCGCAGTGGGGGCAATAAGAGAGACGTCTCCCGTAGGTGTGCCAGCAGAAGTTGAGGTCACCGTGACCTTCGCCGTGACTGGGGTTCCGTGGGTTATCATTACCGGGGATGTTGCGCCATTGACCGTGAGGCTAGTGTTTGTACCGTGGAAATTGCCAACGGCTAGCGGCCATTGCGTAGCCAGGTTGGTAACGTTTACGGAACCCAGCCCAGTCGCCAAGTCGTATCCGGTTGCCGTCGTCCATGCTGGGGTTGTCGGAGAGGCCGTGCTCACTACAACGCCATTGGCGCCCGCCGTCTTACTGCTGCAATTCGTGGAATTTCCCGCGCAGGGGACTGAGTTGTTTCCCTTGGTGATATCGTAGAAAGAGCAGGTCGCCGAACCTGTCAGAGGCGTAGTCGAGGAATTGCAGCTCTGGTTGGCGGTCGCGGCGATTTTATACAGCACGGGGTTGGCGTTGCCTTGACGCCCGTTGCTTTGATTGATCAATGCCATGATGGCGGCGAAAGCGGGGGACGAAGCCGAGGTGCCACCGGCGCCACCAAAACTGAAGCCGTTCGGTCCCGGTAGGCACGAGGGTGGGTGGCCAGCGGGAACGGCATCCGCTTGGCAAACCAGATAGAAACTCAAGCTTTGCGGTCCGTCGCTCGCGAACAAAGAAATATCGGGAATATAGCGATGGTTGTCACCTGCCGCGATCCCGTTCGGCGTGATGCCGCTCTGCCAGGATGGTTTTGTATAAATGGCGCTAGGCCCGCCGCTGCCGCCTACAATGTTGTTGGCGGTTGAACAAACAGTGTTTAGGGTCGCGCTTGTGGCTGTTGCCGCGCAGGAATCATTCCAGGTCATTTCGTGGATATATCCCAGAGCGGATTCTCTACCAACTCCGTTTGTCGAGCTCCAGAAGGTGGATTGTGTTCCCACGTCGTCGAAATCCGTTCCGCCGACGGCGACGTTGAACGGAGTGGAAGCAAACCCGCTCACAGCAAGGCCGAGAGTAGCTCTCGTGGCCGCATTGAAATTGTCGCATCCCGCGGAGCCCGGATCTCCGGAGGCCACCATCACAGTGATGCCCTGCGCAGCGGCTTGCTCCCAAAGCGTGTTGTAGAACTGGTTGCCCGCTGTCCCTAAGCCGGCTTCGCAGTTGCCGAAACTTAAGCTCATCACCGGCGCGATATTATTATCAATGATGTAGACCGACGAGAGGTCGATGCCGAAAGCGGTCAAGGTGTCTTCCGACACCACTAAATCAATCGTCGCCTTCGGGGCCACCATCCCCGCTACTTGCACGTCCAGATCGGCCTCACCCTCATCCCCTAACGGTGGCCCACTGATTCCGGGATCGGGGCCGTTCAGTATGACCGTGGGTCCAGTCGCAGGCGTCAGCCCGAATAGGTTGCGGAAAGCGATCGCGTCGTTCAGGTCAATGTTGGAATCCGCGACGATGGCGATGGTGACCCCAGTCCCGTCAAGATTCGCGGGAATGTTGTAGATCTTTGCGAAGTCTGCCGGACCGACTGCGTAGAAACTGCCTCCGGTTCCCGTGAACTGTGGTACCACGCGTCCGTCAGCCGTGCGCATAAAGGTGCCGGCGGCGTGGCGCATCGACTTTCGTGGAAAATTATGGAGTGTGAGTACGCCAGCGACCACAGGCGTCAACGCCAAGGGGATTTGCGGATCGCTTGCGTTGGCCTGGCGAGATTCGCCGTTCACATTGAATTGATGGATTTCCGTGTGGAAGGCATTCCGCACCTGCCCTACGTTTCCGGAGAACTCGATGGCCGTGCGTCCGGCTCCCATCTTAATTTCCTGGAATCCCTGGCGCGTCAGCCAGTCGGTCACCGTCTGAATGTCCGCGTCCGCCGGCCCGAACTGCTTTCCAAACTGTTCCGGAGTGAGCCATTTATGAAAATTGGATGAGTCCTTGCTCAGTTGCTCGTCCATGAACTTGCCGAGCGCAGCTTGCTGTTCTGGACTGCGCTGCAAGACAAGCATCATCCTTTTCATGGGTGTGGCGTCAGAAACGATTCCCCGATCGAATTCGAGTCGCGCGAGCGGATGCACGTTGCCCTGGAGGCGCACGAGTTGCGTTTCATCAATGGCCTGGGTGATGCGGGCGGGGGTGGCCGCGGCCTGAGCGGCAGGCGCGCTATCGGGCCTGGATTGCGCGGCGGCACGAAACGCCGGGAGCGCCAGAATCAAAGTAAGAAGGAAAAGGGAATTGCGAAGCATCAGAGATTGAAGTTTCATATCCCGTCCACGCTGCAGATTTGAATTCGATTCCCACAAAACGCAACCGGCCTGAAGGCGTGGCCATGCGGACAGAGGAACAACGTCCACAATGGCTACTCGCGGACTGGGGCTTGGACCGGAAACGATTCACCGTTGAACGTTTAAAGGCTATCACAGGCGATTAAAATACTCGCTAGTACGCCGCCGGCGGATTGCGCTCAGAGATACACCCTTAAACTGGGGCATCACCCGCACACCGAGCCCGTGGCCCTTCTGATGCACCCAGGATTCCGCAGGATGCTTTAGCCGATTCTTGGTGAGTGCCGCGCTTCGGGGTGATAGTTCGCGGCGCCCGCCTTCGCAGAAACTATTGCTTTGCTCAAATCCTACCACTTCAGTGCCACTTTTATTCCACGTGAAGCACCGCGGGCCTTCCGGATTTTTGGAATGAATGATGAAAGGGCGCGCTTGCCATTTCCGTTTTTGCATCAAACCAATTTAGTAAACTCAGCGACGGAAACCTCGCCGGCCATAGAAACCAGGTCCCCAGCCCCAGCCGCTATAAAATCCCACGTAACCGGGATAGGCGTAGCAGGGACCGTAGTAACCACATGGATACGGCCCCGGGCCCGGATAGCCTCCGGCAAGGTGGCGTGGCCCCCTGCGCTCCAATCTTCCGCCGTCAATGTCCTGCTGCGTAACGGGCAAGAAGGCTTGCTGGCTTTGCGTGGTGTCAATCCTGACGGGATCGACGAGGCGGAAGCTCAATTGTTCCTCAGGATGGAGAACCGTGGGGCGGCCTCTTGTGAGGAGCACTGCGCCGATGCCTGCAGCCGCACCGGCTCCTGCGCCAATCGCGGCGCCTTCGCCCCAGTCCGCAGCGGAGCCGATCAATGCGCCGAGCCCGGTGGTGGTGGCAACCGTCGCGGCGTCCTGCCCGTGCGAAGTTCCGCCCGAGCCTTTCCACAGCTCGGTAAGAATCGGGACTTGACGGCCATCCACGACGGTCAAGTCGGTGAGCTCGACTCCCAACTCGGAGGTGCCCTTGATGCGGCCGGCTTTGCGCACGTCTTTGACGTGGCCAACGATCATTTGGCCGCGGCGGGCCACGACCCAGCCGTTCACGACGAGCGGGTTTTCCAGCACGGCGGTAAACTGGTCGCCGATCTGGTTGCGGTTACTGGAAAGGTAATCATTGATGCGAATGAGAAGGATTGTTCCGGCAGGTACGGTGAGCGTTCCGGGGACTTGTTGGGCAGGCTGAGCCAGCGGCGCATTTTGAGATCCCTCGGGTGGTGGGTTTTGGCGTGGGCGGTCATGCGAATAGGGTGGCTTATCGGCGTCCTGTGGGGCGTAAGCTGGCTTGGTCTGATCTGGCGTTGGCTGCGGCGGTTGCGCTTGCTGCTGGTCGGGCCGTTGCCCCTGCTGCGGGTCTTGCTGCTCCTGTTGCGCGTAGGCCCCTGCACTGAGGCACAATGCCAGGGCTGCCGCCCCAGTTGCGTGCCAAAATTGTCCAAATCTCTTCGAAATTGTTGGGTGCTCGCTCATGATCTTTGCCTCTCTCGACCTGTGCTTCCCGCGAATCCTCCGGATCTCTCGCGCCCTGCCCGGTTGGATGGCATCCCTTCTACATCGGGATGCCCAAGTTCTTTCAGCTGTACCCAACCTAATAACCCCGCGGCGTCATTTAAGTTGCGCGAGGAGATCCCTCGGTATTGTCATTTTTGCGCCGCTCGAACGCAGCCCAATACTCCTCCCCGATCTTCAGGAGTCCAGCGATTCCCAATTCCCGCCCAGCGCGCCTCGTAAGAGTGAGCCGCTCTGCGCGCAGAAATAACTCGCGGTATTCTGTGTAATTCAGAAGCCCGCCGATGCGCAGCGCCACGGAATTGTCAGTCGACCTAGCCAGCGTCGCATCCGCAATATCAATGACCTGTTTAACCGTGCGCTCCAGCAGACTGGATTGGATCGACAAAATATGCGCATCGTGCAAGCCCGCCCACAGAGAAACCTCCAGCACGCCGTGCGGCAGGTTCATCCCATCGACGATCCCCGATTGTTCTTCAGGCATGCAACACCGTTTTAGCGAAATCGCGGGCAGAGTATAACCCGCACCCCGGCAAATCGAAACGCATTGTATAATCCTGCCGCTATTCCATCCACTAAACTCAAAGCAAAAATCGCGGAAATGGAAAAACAAGGAGGCGGACGCCGCACCAGCGCGCTCGAATTTCGTGTCGGCGAAAAAGGGGGCGTCAGCGTGTACGGCCTGGGGCGCTTTCCCGTCACGCTGTACTACGAACAATGGATTCGCCTGCTTGAAGCAACGCCGCAACTTCGTGCCTTTCTCGAGGAGAACAAAGTTGCCGGAAAGCTGAAGCTCAGGGAAAAATAATACTTTTCGGTGCGGCCACCACTGTTTGCCTTGAGTTTGTGGAACGTACCGCGCCTTTCGCTGCCGCTTTTCTTAGCGACATCCGCCCGTTGCGGCTTTATCGACACGTCACGATCCCTTGCGACGCGTATTCCTCCCTCTGAATTTCCCGCATCCCGCCCCCGCCTTTTTATGCTGAAGCCATAGTCTTGAGCTCAGCCATTTTCCTGACTTCGTGCATCTGACTTCCGTCACTTACTTGGACATAGTCGTTTTTCATGGCGAACTTGCGCCTCGAACGCTCTTTCACGGGCTGGTCCATGCCGCGCAAATGGCCCTTCTCGGAATGGACCGTTACACCGAACTATACGTTCGAGGTTTCGTGAAGACTCGTTCCTGGATGGCCATACCGTGGGAAGCTCAGGCCTATCAGTTGGACTCCCGTTTTGCCATGTCTTCGACAGCCATCTTCTCCGTTGAGGACGAAGTAAAATCATGGGTTGAGCAAGGCCGGTTCTAGCCAGGACCGCTTCTCGTCAACCTCAAGTTGGAAATTCAAGCCGAGAAAGAGGAAGGCCCCGGGTGTCTGTGGGGAGGCACCCGGGGCCGGGGGGGAGTGAGGAGGAGTCGAAGGAAGCTCTTTGCAGGGCTTGTACTACTTCGAAGATTGTGCGGCTAGCAGGCAGAGTCTCTGCAGTTCGTCGTACGTGAAAACCACATGCTCGCCTTGGTCACCTTTTTCCAGGTGTCCCAGGCCAGATATACGCGAAAAGCGCCGGATTTCTGCCATGGGGAGTCCCAGGAGCACTGCAGCCCGGTCCTCCTCAACTAGCTCTTGGCGATTCATTCTTATTCGTAAATCCATTCCTTCCGCGGCTTATGGGAGCATGCGGTTGTCCAAACCTTCGGCAAGGTAAGTCCTGTTGTTTCTACACGAAAGCTTTCATCGGGAGGGGTCCTTGCACAATGTGCCTATTTCCTTACACAAACAGTGCACGGATTTAGCACAAATTCAGAGTTGGCAAGAGGGGGAGGTGGCGGAGTGTCGGCTTGAGTTATTTCCACGCCAGGGAAGAAAGGTCCACGTTCCCGCCGGAGAGGACCACGCCGAGCTTCGGAGCGCCTCCGTCGGGACGTTTCGGCAGATTCAACGACGCCACGACGCCCGGCTTCAGGAGCGGGGCAATAGCCACGGCGCTCGAAGGCTCAATGATGATTTTCATGCGCTCCCAGACCAGCCGCGCGGCCGAGATGATCTCCTCCTCGCTGACCAGGAGGATGCGATCCACATGACGCCGCAGGATCGCAAACGTCCGCGGCGACAGCGATGCGCGCAACCCGTCCGCGATGGTGTCGCTGGAGTCCAGCGATTGCAAAGTACCGCTGGTCAGCGAACGGTAGGCATCATCGGCGCGCTCCGGTTCGCAGCCGAACACCCGCACATCCGCGCGAATCCCCTTGGCGCCGAGGCACGTCCCGCTGAGCAATCCCCCGCCACTGACCGGCGCAAACGCAGCATCTAGGTCGCCCATTTCTTCCAGCAGCTCCTTCGCTGCCGTGGCCTGTCCGGCGATGATGCGGTCGTCATCGTAGGGATGCACCAGGTGAGCGCCCGTTTCTCTCTGGACACGGCCGCAAGTTTCTTGGCGCGCTGTCACCGTCGGCTCGCAGAAAACAATTCTTCCGCCGTAGCCCTCGATGGCCTTGGTTTTCACGACGGGCGCATTCCTCGGCATGACGATCCACGCGGGAACTCCACGCCACGCAGCCGCGCATGCCACGGCAGCGCCATGATTGCCACTGGACTGCGTAACAATCCCGCGCGCTACCTCTTTCTCAGTCAGTGAAAGGATTGCATTCGAGGCCCCGCGAATCTTGAATGAGCCGGTCTTCTGCAAGTTTTCGCACTTGAAAAAGAGCTGTGCACCGGTCATGGCGTTCAAGGATGCGGATGTCAGGACCAGCGTGCGGTGGATTCTCGGGGCGATGCGCGCGTGCGCCGCGAGGATGGCCTGCCAACTAGGTGGCTGGTAGCCGGCAGCTTCGACGGATGGGGCGGTATGCATGAGACTCACTCTGGGCCTGGAAACGCTTGCCGGTTCTTCACGTTTAACGCGCCCTCTTGTAATGCGTTTGTCGCCGCTGTTAAAGAGGCATTATGGCATGCCGATTGCGCCTGCGCCCGCGCGGATGATTTAACATTGCGGGCACTCCTGGCCGGTACTGGTACTTCTTGGCCACGCCAAGTTTGATACTTGACCACCCGGCTGGCTCTGCTACGCTAGAAGTCCCCTGCACCGAATTCGCATGAGTCCGCGCCAGATCCTTCGTCGCGCGCAGGGGCACAAAATGAAAGTAGCTGAACGCCGGCAATTGTCCCGCCTCAACCTTCGGACGCCCCTGCGCTTCCGCGCACTGGGCGTGGCTGCGGACAAAACCGAGCATTTTACGGAAGCTCTGAACGTCTCGCGCGGCGGCTTTTTCTTCGCCTCATCGGCTCCCCTGCAGGTTGGCATGCCCATCGAAGCAACCCTCCGCATGCCCGCGGAAGTGACCGGGAATTCCGCCCAGGAGATGCGCTGCACAGCGCGGGTCGTCCATGTCCGCAACGAGCCCTACGGAGATGGCCGCATCGGTTTCGGAGCGGAAATCGAAAAATTCCAAACCATCCCCGCCGTGGACCGCTGGGTGAGCTGAAAGGCAGTTGCCAGTTTTCAGTTTTCGGTAATTAGTTAAAATACGGACAGAGAAGGCTTCGATCGTGGCCGATGCTGGGCTTCCTGTAACTGAGGTATATAGCAGCCCCCACTTGAAAGCGTGGGGGCGTGTCAGCTGAGATCCTTCGCTTCGCAAACCCATGCGGAACGCAAGACGCACGCGTGGCTCAGATGACAAAGTTTTGCCTCAGGCCGGAGGCTAGGGTTTTGCGACTGGCACCGTGAATGTGGTTTTCCCGCTGCCAGCATTCTCAAATCGGTCATATACACGCACTGCAATCGTATGCTCCCCGGGCGCCAAGGACGGCAGGCCGAAGTCGTAGTGCTCGACCAGCGCGTCGCTGATACCCGTGCTTGGAGCTACAAGAACCCAATCGCCACCGTCCAAGCTATACTGCGCTCGCTCTATTGCAGAAGTAGCATCGCGCGCCGTGAAGGAGGCAGGATGGCCGCCGGTCATTTTTCCAGAGGCCGGAGCTACCTTGATGTCCTCGACCACAGGCGGAGTGTTATCGACTTCGAAGCGCTCGCTTTCGCGTTCGGTCTTGAGCGCGAGGGCGGGGGGATTCGAACCTGCATCTGTAGCAACAATCTTTAAGTAGTAAGCCCCATCGGGGAGCGCGGTGGTATCCCACGAATAAAATTTCTGCTCGAGGTTTTCCTTCAATAATTTCCATTCGAGTTCGTGTTCACCGCGAAAGTAAACCGCGTAGCGCATTTCGTCGTCGTTTTCGTCATGCGCGGTCCACACCACGGATTGATAGCCCTTCTGCAGCGTGCCTTGCGGCGGCTGTTCGAACCGCGGAGGTGCGCTGCTCTGGGTGATCACCATGCCGGAAATATTCGGCGCCGGCGGCATCCTGAGCATTACGGTTGTCGGCTGGCCCGATGACATGCCGACAATGCTCTGCGCCCGCACGCCGGGATCCTGCAGTGCGATTCCGTCGATAATTGGCGCCACGTTCCGAGGCAGATACGCCAGGCTGACCCAATCAAAGCCGCCCCCCGGGCGTCCGCCGTGGACGACGGCTTTCCACTGAACGAAGCGCGCGGATGGCACTTCCATGGCATTGCCCGATTTCGTATAAGGGCCGTGCCAGGGGGACCACTCGCGGCCGGGATCTTCCGTATTTCCCGAGCGTACAAAGAATTCCAGCCGTGGCTCATTCGAATTGGCTGAAGACTTGGCGGAGGCAGCCGGCGGAGGACTCCACCACTCGAGGCGGCCCCACTGCGAGAAAAGTTGCGCGTCGAAAGAGCGGGATTCCAACGTGCCTTCGGCTTCGTATTCGGGGCCGACCGAAAAAATCTTTCCAGGATTTGCCGTGCACAGGAAAACTTTGCCGGAGGAATTGCGGGCGATGCCCGTGATTTGCGCGGAGCCGGACTTGGCGAGATGGGCGAAGACGCCGTGTCCATCGACGGCGAGGAGAGCGCCTGCGTTGCCGGTTCCGGCAAGGAGGCGTCCGTCGGAAGCGAGTCCAAGGGCATACACAACATCTTCGCGCGAAGTCCAAAGCTCTTCCGGCGCGCCCTCTGGGCTGATGCGGTAGATGGTGCTGGAGAGAAGAGGAGGAAAGGGAACGAAGGGTTGTTGCTGCGGAGGAGCCTGTCCGGAGCTCACTGCGCCGCTGGGGTTGATGGTGGTCGTGCCTTGTGCGGTGGAGATGACGGCGCTGGGAGCTTGCCCGACGCGTGGCTTCTCACCAATCGCGGAGACGTAGATGGTGCCCTCGGCGGAGACGGCGAGAGAAGTGACTTCACGTCTGGAAGTTTCGTAGAGAACGAAGCCTTCGGTTTTCGGCGCGGCAGAATCCTTGGAGTCCTTTACTGATGTCTTCGAGAAACTCCGGGAGATGCGCAGAATGCGTCCGCTGGGTTCCGTGCCGGCGATGAGGTTGCCTTTTGCGTCGAATGCCAGAACGCGAATGTGAGCTTCGTCGCTGGAGTAGAAGAGCTCGCCCTTGCCGTCGGTCGCGACCGCGAAGACCTGCCCTTTGTCACCGGTGGCGACATAGAGAGTCCCGTCGGGGGAAAAAGCGAGGTCCCAGATGTATTTCGTTTTGGGATCGAAGAACACGGATTTCTCGCCGGAAGCAGAAACCCGGTAAACCTTGCCGTCGGGAGAAGTACCGACGTAAAGAGCGCCTTTAGAGTCAAAGGCGATGGCTTGCGCGGAAAGGTCAGTGGAATCGAAGAAGACAGCAGGTTTGCCGTTCGAATCGAAGCGAAATACTCTCGCCGGCGAGCCCCCGGCAGCGTAGAGCGTGCCCTTGGGATCGAGGCGGACGGACCAAAGATAGGAAACATCCGCGTCGGCAAGTAAGGTGATTTTCGGCGCGAGTTCGAGGCGGCCGTCGCTGCGCACCGCCACGCCATGCGCGGTGCCTTTGAGGAAATCTTCGTAGGTGGACTGGCGCCAGCGGCGGGTGTGCTCGGCGAAGGAGGCCGGGAGGCCGAGGACTGAAAGGAAGTAAAGGACGCTAACGAAGCAAAGGATGCGGAACAAGCCTGCTCGACGTAGCAACATGGGCATTATGGTTTTCACCGGATTTGAAGATTTAGAGAAATGACGCCGGAAACCGGGCCTCCGAGCGGGATGGAAGCCTCACTGGCCAACGATTCGCGCACCACTTGGACGCTGCCCGGAGTGGGGCGTCCGTCTACAACGTTGATTTGCGAGAACGGGATGTTCGGCAGTTCCTTGTCATCCCAGAGTAGCGTGGGGGCCGGAACGAAGAGTCCAACGTAAAGACGGTCGTTCCTCCGCTCGCGATTCAAGAGCGCGATGAGTTGATCGAGGCTTGTCGGCCCGCTGCCGGGACCGGCAAAAGCGAAGCCGCGGGAAGCCCGATTCAGCAGATCGGCGTCGCTGACAAGGAGGCGGAGCATAGTGCCGCGCGCCACCTGTTCCGGGACGCGAACGGTGGTTTCTTCCACGCGGGCAGCGCCGCGATACGGACGTAGCAGCACGCGGACACGAAGAGTCTCGCCGGGCGCAGCTTCGCCTTTTTCGAGCCAAGCGCTCTCAATGATGAATGATTTCCGGCCCGGAACGCTTTCGACTCGGAGGGCGATGCGGTCCACCTTGGCGGGTTCGAAAGTATTGACGAAAAGTCGCGTAAAAACATTTTGCATGGTGGCGGCGATGGGGAGGCCATCGGGAGAAAGAGTATCGCCGGGAGCGAAAGTGTTTTCGATTTGAACCGGCGCGTGACCTTGCAGGCGAATCTCGCCGGAAAGATGCAGCGTGGTGCCCTCGCCGTAGAGCGAATTTTGGGTCAGGCCGTTAAAGGTAGTAATGGCGACGAGAAGCGGGGTGAACTTCGGATGATTGATGAGTTCGAAGTGGAGTTTCTTTTCCCTGACAGCGCCCTTGGAGGAATCGTCCCCGGGGACGAGCAGTGTGAGATCGAGAGGAATCATGGCGGGAGCAGCGCCGAGTTTGCCGGTCACAGCAGTGAGATGATCGCCGGTGATCGTACCGATGGCGCCGCCGACATTGACGATCTTCGTCGAAGCAAGATTGGAGGAAAGCGTGGTGACGACGCGGCTGCGGGCCATGGGAATTGCCACGTTGCCAAGGTTCATAAGAGGGTGGCCACAGAGATAGACCCGGTCGGCCTGCACCGCCGTGACGGTACAAGCGGAATTGATGGAGGCGTCGCCCTGGACCAGAACCATACCAGCCATGTCACCCGGAACGAGATGCGCATCCTCCGGACGCGCTGCCGCTGTGCCGCCTTGCGCTGCGACGAAGCCATAGGCCTGAAGCTGATTCGAGAATTGCTGAATCGCGGCGGGCTGAAAACCAGAGAAAACCAGCGGAGTCTCGATGCGCTCAAGCGAGGAGCCGAACGGCAGGCCGCTGCGCGAGTTGGATTCGGCGGGCAAAGAAAATTGCTGAACATCGGCTTGCGCCGAAGAGCTTTGCAAAGGAGGATTCAGCATATCGGCAATGGGTGTGACGCCGGCGATGGCCTCCTTGGTGAATATTCCAAGTTTCAGGGAGAGCGCGCCAGCCAGTTTGCCATCGAGATAGACGGGGCTGCCGCTCATACCTGCCACCACGCCGGTGTGCTCCACTTTGGGGCCTTTGAGCTGGACAAGGATGATGGCTTGCTTAGGACCGAGAAAATTCTCCAGCACGCCGATGACTTCGAGGTCAAATTTTTCGATTTGGTCGCCTTCGAAGATGGTGTAGGCGTAGCCCTGCATGCCGGGATGGACCTGGCTTAGGGGAAGGAGTTCATTGGACTGCGGACCAGCCGCGAGACGAGCCGGCAGGCACATGGCAGCCGCGAGGGCGAGGAGAGCGCCGAGGAAAGAGCGACGATAGTTCAACAGCTGACACCGATCCATGATCATCGACCACCCATGATACGCGGCGCGTTATCGAGAAGCAATCCAACCCAGCGAGGTTGTCTAGTAGAATGCACTAGCTGGACGTCCTGGAATCGCACCGCATTTTGATTGAACTGAGCAAGATATTCCAAACACCCCGACGATCATCGATAAGACTGCGGTCTTCTTACTCGCGATGGTGCATGGCGAAGATTTTGTCGAGCGAGTCTTTGTACGGGTACACGTGGACCATCCAGCCGAAGATGGCGAGCTGGAAGCGGCCACCGGCCGCGTCGCAAGCCTGCTGCGTGGTGATCGCGCCCCTGAGGCCAAACTTGCTCCAATCGGCGTTGCGGAACTGCCCTTTCTGTGGCATGCAAAGATTGGTATGCAAATGCCACATGGCCATGCTGAGTGGGACGCGCGTGTTGAGCTGCTCTTCGGTCGCGCGTTTGGGCATGGTGTACATGGCGCCAACCAGCTCGTAACCGTCTGAAGTTTTCTTGTAGAGCAGGGAAGTCGGGCGCGCGGGATCGAAAGCGAAGGCTTCCAGGAACCCGTTCCAGTAATTCGTGAAGTGATATTCGGGCTGCGGCAGATTCGGGAGAAAGATTTTGTAACCGTCGTTCAAGGCGGCGTGGTAGTCCTTGTATTTCTCGATGCCGGAGCGGAGCCCGGTGACGACCTCGTTGGCCCGTGCGGCGTCCTCTGGCGTTTGCGGGCGCATCGCCGTCATGTGCATGTGGAGATTGTGCGCGTCCATGTGCCCGGGCGTCATATCGTGAACGGCGTGAACTTCGTTGGCCTTGGCGTCGTCCATATCCATTCCGGAAATTTTGCTGTGGTCCATCGGCTGCGATTCCTTGGACTGCGAGCTGGACGACTCCTGGGCATCCTGCATTGCTACAGCGGGTGTGCGGTGGCCGGGAATGGCGGCCAGAAGGACGCTTACAAGGAATAGTGCGCCGAACAAGATTCCAGCTCTGGTGGCGAGATGAACAAACGTGCTGCGGGCTGACATGACAATTCTCCTCACCCAATCATACGCATCGCGAAGCCGCCACATTTCAGCGCGTGGTACAGGGCGTGCCTCTCGAAAGACTGGCCGGGAGTACAGGAGCCAAGGGACGTCAAGGGAAGCAAAGGAAGTACGGGAAGATGCGGTAGATTTGGCGTGAATTGGCGGGAGCGCGAAACGAAGATAGGCAGCGTGCTAAAATCTTCGCGGTGAAAAAAGAAACCATTCAACCCGCGAAGCACCTGACCGGCGGACTGGACCTGCCGGGTGATAAGTCCGTTTCCCATCGATACGCGATGCTCGCCGCGCTGGCCGAGGGCGCCAGCGAACTGCGGCATTTTTCGGCGGCGGCGGATTGCCGCAGCACCTTGGCGTGCATGAGCGCGCTGGGGGCCGGAGTCAAGACCGACAAAGACACGGTTCGAGTGACCGGCCGCGGGCCCCACGGCTTGAAGAGCAGTTGGCGCGCGCTCGATGCAGAGAATTCCGGAACGACCATGCGGCTGCTCGCCGGAATTTTGGCCGGCCAGCAATTTTCGTCGAAGCTGACGGGAGATGGCTCGCTGCGGAAGCGGCCCATGAAGCGAGTGATCGGGCCGCTGCGGGAAATGGGCGCGGACATTCGCGCGCGCGACGATAATTTTGCCCCGCTGGAAATTCGCGGAGCCCCGCTCAAGGCCATCGAATACAAAATGCCCATAGCCAGCGCGCAGGTAAAATCCGCGATTTTGCTCGCGGGACTGTTTGCGGATGGCGTGACATGCGTGACGGAGCCGGCGCGAACCCGGGATCACACCGAGCTGGCCCTCGAGGAATTTGGCGCGGCCATCGCGAAAGACGGGCGAACGATTCGAATTCGCGGACTCGGCGGCGCAAATGACGGCGGCCAGCTGCTCGCCAAATCGCTCGATGTACCGGGAGATTTGTCTTCGGCGGTATTTTTTATTGCCGCGGCGTCCCTGTTCCCCGATTCGAACGTGCTGATTCACAATGTGGGATTGAATCCGACGAGGACCGCCATTCTGGATTTATTTGCTTCGATGGGCGCCGCAATTCAAATCCTGGGGCTCAAGAGCGCGCACGGGGAAGTCGTCGGCGACCTGGCAGTGAAAGGAGCATCGCTGAAAGGTGGCGTGATCGCGGGCGACCAAATTCCGCTCGTGATTGACGAGTTGCCTATGCTCGCCGCACTGGGCCCGTATACGGAAGAGGGGATTGAGATTCGCGATGCGGCAGAGCTGCGAGTGAAAGAGAGCGACCGCATCGCCGCGCTCGTCGAGAATTTGCGGCGCATGGGTGCCTCGGTGGAGGAGCGGCCCGACGGATTGAAGGTGGAAGGCCGCCGCGTCGGGAAGTTGCGCGGCACCGAAATCGAGCCGCGCGGGGATCACCGTATCGCCATGGCGTTCGCCGTCGCGGGCCTGGCAGCCGAGGGATACACCATGATTCGTGACGCCGATTGCGCCGCCGTTTCCTTTCCCACATTTTTTCAGGAATTGAACCGCCTGGCAGAGCGCTAGGGTAAAGACCCGACGCTGAGCTCAGGTATTTTTTCAGCATTTTTATTTACTGTTCACATGCGCGACGCTAGCCTTGGCCGATCGTAGATCGCGCAATTCCCAGCCTGCTCGCGGACTCCGGCTGTAGCTGGAAGAGTCCGAAGTGCAAATCATCCAAATCAGGGAGTGACATCATGAAGGTAAATCGTCGCGAGTTGTTGAAGAACGCCGCATTCGTTTCAGGAGCCGCGATGGTTGGCGCGTCGTGGCCCTCGAGCAAGAAATTGTTTGCGCGAGATTTTCTTCTGAATTTACCTACTCTACCAAGCCCGCAGAATTCGGGCATCGAACACATCGTCGTGGTGACGATGGAGAACCGGAGTTTTGACCATTTCCTGGGATGGCTGAGGGATGCGGATGGCAAACAAGCCGGATTGTCGTATGTGGACAGGGCGGGCGTGAGCCACGCGACTCATTCGCTCTCGGGCGACAACACCGGTTGCCCCCACCCGGATCCAGACCATTCCTACAGCGGGGCTCGCGTCGAGTATGACCATGGATTGATGGACGGCTTTCTCCGCGCGGGTAGCAACGACGTTTATTCCATTGGCTATGACGGCGAACAGGACATCCCGTTTTACGGAACTACACCGCTTGCGACCGATACTTCGCCTCGATCCTTGGGCCGACCTTTCCGAACCGGCTGTTTCTGCACGCCGCGCAAACCGACCGCTTGACCAATAGCACCGACATCAGTTCACTGCCTACAATTTGGGACCGGCTTGCCAGCGCCGGAGTGATGGCACGCTATTACTTCTCCAACGTGCCGTTCGTTGCCCTGTGGGGTGCGAAATACCTCGGCATCTCGCGTCTCTACGACGAGTTTCTCGGGGCGGCCAGCACGGGGACACTGCCGGCGGTTTCTTCCGTTGATCCCAGATATACCATCCTGGATGACGGTACGGGCAACGACGACCATCCCCACGCCGATATCCGCAAAGGTGATCTCTTCCTTTACGAAACATTCCAGGCGGTGGCCACAGGGCCGAAATGGGCGAACACGGTGTTCATCGTGAATTTTGATGAATGGGGCGGCTTCTTCGAGCACGTAGCGCCGCCGCGCGCTACGGCCGCTAACAATGTAGATACCGATCTCGTGAATGGCAAAGCGCTGCTCGGATTGCGCGTCCCTACAGTCGTTGCATCGCCCTTCAGCCGGGGGAATCCGGTCGATTCAAGAGTCAGTGCGCTAGTGTTCGATCACACTTCCGTCTTGAAGTTGATTGAGTGGCGCTGGGGTCTTGCGCCCTTGACTCCACGCGACGCGAGCAATGACGTGCAGAACCTCGCGTACGCTCTGAATTTCAGCGAGCCCGACCCAAGTGTACCTAGCCTGCCGGAGCCTCAGGCGCCTCTCCTTGCGGCGCCATGCCTTGCAAATTTAGGCAGCGGAATCCTGAGCACCGGTTCGACATCAGGGCCTCCTGCCGAATGGCAAGAACTCGGCAAACTGGCAACAACACTCGGGTTCACCGTGAATTGATGCGTTCGGAGTAAGGGGCGCATCAGGCTCGTGCCTCGCGTCGAGCGCGAGCCGCCGCACTTCTCTGACATCGCGCTCAGTTTACTTCTGACTTGTCCGGTGCCGGAGGCGTCTTTACCCGCGGCGGTTTCGGTGGTGCGGGAATATCGGAACTCGTCCTGCGCAGCGAAATCGACCCATAGCTCGTCTTCAAAATAATTTTCGGCCCGCGCCCGCTGCCATACTTTCCTTCCAGGTGCGCATCCTTCGATCCCGTCCCCGGAGTCAGCTTCAGCGAATCCGCCTGAAACTCGCTGTCAATATCTCCCGAATGGCAATCCGCGACAATCTCGAAGCTCGAGGACTCCGGCAGGCTCATCGTAATTCCCGCGGAAGAATTGTTGATCTCGATGTCGTCTTTCGGCGGAGCCGAGAAGCGAACTTCAACGTTTCCTCTGCGATTGTCCACTTTGACCTTGCCGCCAGCGTTCTCCAGTGTGATGTCGTCCTGCGAGCGCACGCTGAGGTTCCCGGGAGCGTCAAAGATTTCGAGGCTGCCTGGGCCGGCCTCCATATGGCCGGCGAGTTGCGAGAGTGTCAGATCGGTGCGCTGTGAAATGAAGCGCACTCCCTTGGCAACTTTGTCCACCCGAATGGCCCCGTAAAATTCGCCGTCGATCGTAAGCCCGCCGGTGGCGCCCGATACATTCATTTCCCCGCCATGGCCGGAAATCTTGATGTTGCCCGTCGTGTCGGAAACTTTGATGTCGCTTTTCCGGGTGTCGATGCTGACATCTCCGGCGGTGTCGCGAATCTCAATGTCACCAACACCGTTCGTCACGCTTACCGGCCTCGCCATGTTGGCGACGGTGATGTCGCCCTTCTCGCTCCGGATCGTCAGCGAGGCCTTCTTCGGAACGGCCACGTCAAGATCCAGGCTGATGCGCGATTCGCCCTTGCTTACCCCCGTTGGATGTATTTCGTAGCCGTCGCCATTCTGCACGATTTCGACGCCAACGCGCTTGGCAACTTGCTGGGCATCGTTCTCGTTCCAAGCATTGGCCTTCTTCTTGCCGGAGATGCGAATCTGCGCGTCGTCCGAAGGACGCACGCTGATGTTGCCGCGTCCGTTGCGGACCGTGATGCGGGCATCCGTGGGAACGGATTTGGGCGCGACTTCCAGGTCGAAGTCAAAACTATTTCCCCACTCCCGAAAGTGACCGGGGAGATTTTCCCTTAAGGATTCAGCGGCAACCACTATGCCAAGGAGACTGAGAAGTCCCAGAACTAGAAAAACCTCACCCGAGGTGATGCTTGCAGCGCCGGGATCGCCAGAGCGGCTGGCAGCCATGCGTTCATAGAGTTTGATCCCGCCCCAAAAAATCAGAATGAGCGGCCACCAGTGCCCCAGCACACCGACAATGCCGAGGCCCCGATAGTTGTGAAGGAGCAGCATCATTCCAATGAACAGAAGGAGAAGGCCAGGAAAGAGTGAGCTGCCGCGCCGACGGAGATTCGCCATAGCGTCCTATTGCCCTTGTCCCTGGCCGGGAAATTGATTTTGCGGAACAGTTGGCGCGGAGCCTGGCGCGCCAGGAGCTGCGGGAGGAGCAGGCCCGGAAATGTGGCCGTCAGCCGGTGAAGCCGCAGCCGCAAGGCTGATTGCACCGATCACGATGAGAATGACTGGATACGTGTTGCCGAACGAAAAATCACCGCCGCGCATCTGATCGAGGAGAAAAAGAACGCCGACGGTAATAATGACGGCGGGGCCCATCAGCCCGCGAATCGTGCAACGCCGGCACGCGCAGCGGATACGGTCAGTCATCGAAAAAAACCTCCTAGGAACGGCGGTCGAGCCTTTTGCGCATCATCAAAACTCCCGCGGCAATCAGAACCGCCGGCCAAAAAAACTGTGAAATCCGGTACCAGGGAAACCAATCAAAATTGTGCAGCAGCAGCAAGACTCCCGCGCCGATCAGAAGAATCGGCCCAATCGGGCGCTCTTTGGTGAAAGCATCAAGAGGATCGGACAAAGTTTCACCGACCTGCCGCGCTTTTGCTGTGCGGTAGGCATCAATGGGCATGTACACCCACAATCCAGCGACGCAGATCCACAAAGCCGCTTCAGCTCCCCCGCTCATCGCGCCATCAACGCCGCTAATGAACAGCACCAGAAAAATCGCGAGGTGAATCATGCCCTTGCCGAACTGCTCGTTATAGAAAGCGCCCATCCCCGGGAGAAAGCCCAGGAAGAAAGCCAAGACTGGATTCGCTCTCGTGTAGCTCGGTGATGCCCCAGGCAAACCGGAGGCGGGCATCTGGTATTGCGATTCCACTGCCGCAGTCGGAGCGGACGGAGCCGGAGCGGGAATGCCCACGATCGCCGCCAGGCACTCTTCGCAGTAGAGAACGTCGCGCACCGGACGCACACACGTCGAGCACATGGCCTTGCCGCAATTGCGGCAGTAGCCGGCCGCGTCCACATCGGAATGGACGGCACACTTCATGGTGTTCTCCTCTCACCAATCGATCCGCTCAGAACGGGGAATTGCGAAGCCAGAACTCGCAAATTCCTGCCAAGTTCGTCGGCCCGGTTCTGCTGCTTGGGCGTGGACGGATTCGTATTGTCGGTGCGGCCAGGTTGTTTGCCGGGAGAATTCTGCGGAATGGTTTGCTGTCTGGTAGTGGGATTCTGTTCGTTTTCGTTCAGGCGCGTTTGAATTTCATAAACCACGCGCAGATCGCTGACGAACTTGGCGCTGTGGGCATAAACGAGATGCGCCTGACGGTTCGTGTTGCGATAAATCGTGGCGGGATAAAGATCCGCCAGCTTCGGCTTGCGAAACGAGAAACCAGAGGCCGTCAGAATGACGACGAATGTCGCGGCAACGGAAACAGCGCTGTACACAAAACGCGGCGAGCGCAAGCCGCGCAGCCAGCGCTTCGCGCGGCGCCAGCTCTGGGGCCCGAGAGTCGCCGTCAGAATCGAATCGAAAAGTTGCGGCCGCGGTTCAACCTGCGCCAGGGTGTGCAGAGTGCCGAGAACACGGGAAACACCGGCGACCAGCGGAGTGCAACGCTCGCAAGTGTTCACATGGAGGTCGAAAGCGGCTTGCTCGGCGGGATGAAGAAGTCCGTCGAGGTAATCGCTCAGCCGCGCTTCGGTTTGTTCGCAGTTCCAGTTCATGGCATGCTCCGCGCTCGCTTCGAAACTCCAAATTCCATCATGCCGGGCGCACTCCCATCTGCTGCAGCACACGCGCCAGTTCGATGCGTCCGCGATTGATTCGCGATTTTACCGTTCCTTCCGGTACCGCCAAAACTTGCTGAATCTCGCTGTACTCTAGTTGCTGCAGGTCGCGCAGGATCACCGCCTCACGCAATTCCGGCGAAAGCCGCGTCAGCGCCGATTGCACCTGGCCGCTCAATTCGCCGAGCAGCGCTTGCTCATCCGGCCGACGTCCCGCCGATTCCTTGTTCTCCACCACGGGCATCTTGTCGTCCAGGGAATCCGTGATGCGGTCCCGCTTGGTTCTACGGTAATGGTCAATCAGCAGGTTGCGCGTCACGCTTGTCATCCAAGTTGCGAAACCGCCATGGGCCGAACGATAACTGCCCAGTGTGCGGTACACCCGGAGGAAAACGTCCTGGGACAAGTCCTCGGATTCCGTTCGGTTTCCGGTGAACCGGTAGCAGATGTTAAAGATGCGCCTGGTATGGCGACGCACAAGTTCCTCCCAGGCCGACCCGTCGCCCTGGAGGCATTGCTGGACCAGTTGGGCATCCTGCTCCAACTTACTCAGCATGTTCCCTAGAGACAAGAGAATCAATCACCTAAGCCGAGTTTAAGTTCAAATCGACGCACGATTATCTGAACTCTCATGCTATTCCTGGCTGGCGATCTATCAATTCCAGGGATCCTCGCTACCGTTGGATCGAAAACCCAACTCCTGAAGTGTTCGTAAATCATTGATTACAAATAGTAGAGAAATATATTGAACATGTTCACTTTCTACTTGACTTGGAGCTGGCTTTGATTTAGTATTTGAACATGTTCAGTAATGAACCAACGTCATGAGGACAATAAACAAGCGCGCCGGCGAGAAGACCAAGGCGATGATTTTGCAAACGGCTCTCGAACTCTTCCGGAGACGCGGTTTTGAAGTCACCACTATGCGCGACATCGCACGGTCCGCCAAGGTGGCGACCGGTGCTGCCTACTACTACTTCCCGAGCAAGGAAGCGATCGTGGCAGCTTACTACGACCAGGTGCAACGCCTGCATGCGGAGAAAGTTCGCGCAGAGCTGAACGGAAGCGCCGGACTCCGCGAGCGCTTGGGCGCGGCGATGCATGCGAAATTGGAAATCTTGAAGGATGACCGCAGGTTTCTAGGTGCCTTGTTCCGCTACACCGGCGATCCGGACCATCCGCTGTCAGTATTTGGGAAAGGCACGCACGCCCAGCGCAGCCAGAGTGTTGCGATTTTCCAGGAGGCGATTGCGGGCACCAACGTGAGCGAAGAACTGCGGCAACTTCTTCCGTGGGCGCTCTGGTTGGCGCATCTGGGCATGATCCTGTTCTTCATCTACGACGAAACAGAAGGGCAACAGAGAACCCACAACCTGGCAGACGGAATACTTGATTTACTTACTCAGTTAATAGAGTTGACGAGTTCGGCGTTATTGCGGCCCTTCGTTCAGCCTTTCCAGACAAAGATTCTGGGAATGCTGCGTGAGGCAGGCTGGACCGGAGGGATCTAAGAGTTTCGAAAGAGAGAGAAGCCCGCGACCTTGAATTTCGGAATTGAGGAGGAGCGATGACCAAGTCACACGAAGCCGTCACACACTGGTATCCCTCATCAGTCGCCGCGAAGCGGCCGACGCCATGGTGGTATTGGGGTCGCGCCGTGTATGTCAGCCGCCGCGACTACTGGAAAATTACAAAATATTTTCTCGCGGTTGGAATTCCGCTTGGCGCAATTGGAATTATGTTTGGTCTGCCGCTGGCATTTTGGGCGTCCGTGGCACTCGCAGAAATCGGATTGCTGCTTCTGGCCTACTCACTTTTCGGTTTGTATCGCATGTACGGTCATCCGGGAGCTCGCTACGTGCGCCGTTTGGTGGAATTGGGCAGCATAAAGGGCAAAGTGACCGTCGCGGACCTGCACATCGGAACGTACCGCCACGCCTTCCTGCTCTCCGACGTGTTGCCGGAAGCCACCATTCAAACCGTGGATTGCTGGAACGTGGAAGGCGAGTCGCCCGAAGAAGCCGTGCAGGACGTGCGCGACCTGGAAGTGCCTCCCACAAGCAACCCGCGAATTGTCGCCTTGCAGGCGGACCACTTCACGTTGCCGCTGCCGGATGCCTCCTGCGATGCGGTCTGTTTTGGGTTCGGGACACACGAGATTCCCACCGGCGGTGCGCGAGAAAAACTGTTCAGCGAAGCGAACCGCATCTTGAAACCCAGAGGAAAGGTACTTCTCTTCGAACACGGCGGGGATGCGCACAACTACGTGATCTTCGGTCCGGTGATCCATCACGTGACCAAGCGCCAGGATTGGGACAAGTTCTTGCGCGAACGTTTTGATGACGTGAAGTACGCGCGCAGCACGCAGGCCGTCGATCTGTTCGCGGGGACGCGCCGCTAAGGAGAATCCTCATGGAGACCCAGAGCGGAGACGCCGACGTAATCGTGATTGGCGCAGGGATCGCGGGAGTTGCTGCGGCTCTCCGGCTGAAGGAGCGCGGCCTCGAGCCGCTGGTGCTGGAGGCGGAGTCGCGCGTGGGCGGCCGGATGACCACCGATCGGGTCAATGGATTTGTGATCGATCGCGGCGTCACGTTGCTGGGAAATGGATTTGTGCGCATGCGCTCGCTCGTGCGCCGCTTGGGATTGTCGCCGCTAGTCGGCAAAGGAAGTTTCAGCGTGGGCATTCAAGATGCCGCGGGTTGCCGTGGTTATCGCAGCGGGCGGTTCGAGGACCTGCTCTTCGACCGCGGAATATCTTTGCGTGCCCGGGTCGCCTGCCTGCGATTCGGATTCGACCTGTTGCGTCATCATCGCGCTCTCGTCCATGGCCGCAGTATTCTCACTGGTGCGCTCGACGGCGAAGACGCGCGGACGTATTTCCGCCGCATCGGCGGGGAAGAAGTATTCGAGCGCGTCTTCCGGCCCGGGTTGAATGGTCCCGTTGGCGGATCAGTGGAATCGTCTTCGCGCGTGATCCTGATGCAGGTCATCTGGAACCTGCTCGTGCGTGGGCAATGGACTGTTGCGGATGGTGTCGATCGCATGGACAGCTTGTGCCGGAGATTTGCCCACAATTCCCCGCAGAACTTCGCAAGCTGCTGTGCCGAACGCAGTATTCCAGGATTGCCAACGTAGCCGTGGCGCTCGCAAAGCCGCCAAATGTTCCCTACGCCGGGTACGCCTTCACACCGGATGTTGTACCCGGCGCGGAAATTGAATTGGAGCACCTGCGAGCTCCCCATCGGTGTCCCGAAGGCGCGGGTATGGCGGGCGTCTTCCTGTGGAACACGCCGGAGTTCCGTCGCTTGGACGCCGACGATGAATCCGTCAAACAACAAGCCGGCGAAATTGTGGAACGGACCTTCCCGGAATGCCGCAGCAAGGTGCTTTTTGTGCATCTTGTACGATGGAATATCGGCATCGCCCAGTTTCCGCCCGGGAGATTGCGCGAAATGACTGCGCTGCGCAAACGCCTCGCCGCTTGGGACTTGCCGTTTGACCTGTGCGGCGACTATCTCGACGGCCTCTCCAGTGAGGGCGCCCTGTGCACCGGCGAGGAATCCGCCGACCGCATGGCGGTCAAGCTGGCGAAGTGACCTGGGTGTGTCTTGCATATTTACTTTGTATCTGCAAGGAGTGGCGCGCCGTGAAGACACAGGTCGCAAAATGAGGCAATAGCATGGCCGTGCGGATTCCCAAGAACGTGGCGGAGGCGGCCAAGCTTCATCCCGGCGATAATCTGGAGTTGTCCGTCGAAGGTTCGGGGACAGTGAGGATTCGCAAGAAAAAAGGAACCTCAAAACTTAGAGATCTCATTCGGGAAATCACTGCGGCAAATCCCCACACGGAAACGGATTGGGGCGCCCCAGAAGGCAAAGAACTGTGGTAGCCCGCGAGTATGTGCCTGATGCCGGCGATTTGATCTGGCTCGATTTTACGCCGCAAGCTGGCCGGGAACAGGCGGGGCGCCGGCCTGCTGTGGTTCTTTCACGCCGGAGCTACAACGAGAAGACGTGTCTTGCGGTCGTCTGCCCCGCCGCGAGCCTTGTGAAGGGCTATGCATTCGAAGTGAACCTCCCTGCGGGGTCGCGCATCCGAGGTGCGATTGTTCGCGAACATTTGAAAAACCTCGATTGGCGCCAGCGGCAGGCCCAAAAGGCCGGAAAAATCCCGCGATCGATTCTAGAGCAAGCGCGCGCTCGTGTGGCCGCCTTGCTGGAAATCTCCTGCTAAATGTTATTCGCATGCCTTGACGGCGATGGCTGGTCTCGCTAGGCTGGCCAGCACATGCAATCATCGTCGAGGAAGCTTCTTGTCGTCCTGATGGGGATGCTCGTGCTGGGAATTGTCGTTTACCAGTCGAGTGGTTTCATTCACCATGCCAATTTCAGCGGAGAAAAGTTACTCCGCGCAGTACGCGGAGCGAGTCTTTCTTTGCTGTTGCTCTCCGTTGTTGCTATCTATGCGTGCTACGCGCTGAGATCTCTGCGGTGGCAATTGTTCCAGGAAAACCTGGGGGTTTCGCGATTTTGGACCATCTACAAAATAACGCTTGCCGGCTTTGCAGCCGTATTTCTATTGGGGCGCGCGGGGGAACCAGTGCGACCATTATTGCTAGCGCGAAAAGAGAAGCTGCCAGCTGCGGACATGTTTGGGATCTATGCTTTAGAGCGAGTGTTCGATACGGCAAGCGCAGCGTTCATTGCAGCGATCGCCTTACTGGTGTTCCAATCGCATGCACATATTGGGGAAACGTCCAGCAAGCTGGAGACTGCGGCGAGGACGGCGGGCTCGCTCTTGTTTGCCGGAGTTGGGAGCGCCATAGCGTTTCTAGTGTACCTGCGGTTACACGGGACGGCGCTGCTGGAACGCTGGCTCCAGGGATGGCGGGTGTCGCGCAGCTGGCGAGCAAGCGTCGCGAATATAATTCTGGGGTTCGCACGGGGCGTGCAAACGATCCGGACATGGGGAGAGTTGGTTCTAGCACTAATGTATTCTGTGGTGCATTGGTTCTTAGTATTGCTTGTGTATGTGTGGGTGTCGCATAGTTTTGGCGGGACGCTGGGAACGCTCAGCATGGGCGACGCGATGTTGGTGATGGCTTTCACGCTAGTGGGCTCCGTGGTGCAGTTGCCTGCCGTGGGCGGCGGTTCGCAGCTTGCGTCAATCCTTGTTTACAGCAAAGTTTTTGGTGTCGAAACAGAGGCCGCCACGGCAGCGTCGATTGTCTTGTGGCTCATAACGTTTGCGGCGTGCAGCTTGGCGGGCGTGCCGTTGCTTATCCATGAAGGGTTTTCGCTGGGGAAATTGCGCGCGATGGCCGAGCACGAGAAAGAGGCGGCGGGCGAAAGTGCGGCCCGGGAAGGAGAATCAGCCCAGTGAAGTGTCCTTTTTGCGCGAACGTTGACGACAAGGTGGTTGATTCGCGGGAAGGCCGGGGCGGCGACACCATCCGGCGGCGGCGCGAGTGCCTGAAGTGCGGCCGCCGGTTCACAACCTACGAACGCATCGACGAAATTCCATACATGGTCATCAAGAAGGACGGGCGGCGCGAACGCTTCGAGCGGCAAAAGATTTTGCAGGGACTCTTGAAAGCGTGCGAAAAACGTCCCGTGGCCACTCCCAAGCTGGAAGCCATCGTGGATGAAATCGAAGGCGTGGTGCACGAGGCCACGGAACGCGAGCTGACCACCACCGAAATCGGCGAAATGATCATGCACCGTCTCAAGAAGCTGGATAAGGTCGCTTATGTGCGATTTGCATCGGTATACATGGACTTCAAGGATGTGCAGGAATTCATGAGCGAGCTGAAGAATCTGCTCAAGGATCGCGTCAAGAAATAATCCCTTCGGTCGTCGAGGAGCGTTCATGAAGAAATATGCGATGATTTTTTCGTGCGCCCTGCTTGGATTCGCGTGCGTCTTCGCAATAGAGAATCGCGCGGCAGGGCAGGAGAAGGTGGCGGGGGCGCGGGCCAAAGGGGGGCGGGACATACGACTAGGGACTAGGCAGCCCTAAAAAGGCAGCAGTGAAGCTGCCGCAGTTCAAATAGAGTTTCCTACAGAATTAATTATACCATGGGATAGCGGACAGTCAAGAAAAACTTTGCGAAGTGCGTTAGCTTTCAGTAGGCGTATTCGGCGTCAGAGCGGGGCCGGTATTCAGTTGGTCTGGGTAGCTCGGCGGAACCGCGTTTCCGGACCCGGGTGACGGTCAACAACTTCGTCTGGTACTCAATTTATCGGGAACTGGCCCAGTCATAAAAGAAGATGCAGATTGCTGGCAGGCCTGCGTAGCCCTGCCATTCTTTCAGAACGTTTTGCAGCATGAAAGCACCGATGTTGTGTTCCGGCGCCGCGCTCGGAATTGCGTTGCGACCCCATCATTGCGGCCGGATCGAAAATCTCGGACTGGCAAGACACGCTTCCCCATTGACTCTGCCCCCCGTTGACCTGCAGGGCAATTTTGAACTGCCCCTTCGTTCTATTCGCAATTTCTGCCCGCTTAAGTATAATGCCTCTCATAAGTCTCCATTGAATGCCGTCGGTTCACAACCATGTCTCTTGGTTCGACTCGTTTCCATCAAGGAAGGAGTTCTCGCATGTTGGTGAAATTCCACCGCGCATCCTGGCAGTCGATTCTTGCTGCTTTTGCTGTCATCCCTCTAGTGGGTCTCGCATTCGTGCCGAGAGCTACCGCGCAATACCGCATCTCGGTTACGGTCTCCCCAACAACTGCTAGTGTCCAAGCGGGAGGGGGCTCCCAACAGTTCACAGCTACGGTGCGCAATGACAGGCGAAATCGCGGCGTGCGCTGGACGCTCTCCGGCGCTGGTTGCAGCGGCAGCACCTGTGGAACTCTTTCCGCCACCACGAGTGCCTCGCGAACTCCCATCACCTATACCGCTCCCCCGAGTGTGCCAAACCCCGCCACGGTCACCCTCACCGCCACTTCCGTCTCGAACACGGCCAAGAGAGCCTCCGCAACGATCACGGTCACTGGCTCTTCCGCGGCTCGTAGCGTCAGCATTTCTCCCAAACGGGGTGGCCTTACCATCACGCAGACACTGCCAGTTACCGCAATCGTGCAGAACGATGTCGGTGCTGCTGGTGTAACGTGGTCGGCTTCCGGCGCAGCTTGTTCCGGAACCACCTGCGGCACTTTCGCCAAGGTGACGTCCAACTCAGCTACTTACGCCGCCCCTAACACACCAGGCATCTACTCGATCACCGCCACGAGCGTTGCTGACGTCACCAAGAGCGCCTCAATTTCCATCGGCGTCACCGATCTCACGGGCGTTCTCACCTATCACAACAACCTCTCCCGTGACGGAACGAACCCCCACGAGTTTGCTCTCACCCCCTCAAACGTCAACACGACTACCTTCGGCAAGCTCTTCTCCTGCCAAGCCGACGGTGCAATTTATTCCCAGCCACTATGGGTGCCGAATCTTACCGTGGCTGGTGCTTCTCACAACGTCATTTTTGTGGCCACGCAGCACGAAAGCCTCTACGCCTTTGATGCGGATGCCACTCCCTGCACGACGCTCTGGCACGTCAATTTGGTCGACTCCGCACACGGTGGCAGTTCCGGCGAAACATCCGTTCTCTCCGCCGGATCAGGCGCACTGGTGGGCAGCGGTTACGGAGATATCTCCCCCGAAGTCGGTATCACCGGCACGCCGGTCATCGACCCAACCTCCAACACGCTTTATGTCGTCAGCAAGTCCGTCAATGCCAGCACACAATTCTTCCAGCGGCTGCACGCGATTGACCTGACTACCGGCGCCGAGCGGGTCGCGCCCCATAGCATTGACTCTTCCATTTCTGTTCCCGGCACTGGAGCTGGCTCTGTCGCCGGACGAGTGGCTTTCGATCCACGCAATGAAAGCCAGCGCGCCGGGCTGGTTCTTTCCGGTGCCGTGGTCTACGTCGCTTGGGCTTCCCATGAAGACCACGATCCGTACCACGGCTGGGTGATGGGCTTTAACGCCTCTACACTCGCGCCCGTGGCCAACGCCGTGTTCAACGCCACGCCAAATCACGTTGGCACCCTCTCCTATTCCCGCGGAGGGATATGGATGGGCGGCGGCGCTCCAGCGGTCGATGCTGCCGGCAATCTTTTTTTCATCACCGGCAACGGAACCTTCGACGCGAACACCGGCGGTTCGAACTATGGTGATAGTGTTGTGAGGCTCAGCACCGCCAGCGGTCTCTCGGTGGCGGATTACTTCACTCCTCTCGATCAGGAGTCGCTCGACGCCAATGACACCGATTTCGGATCCGGGGCCGCAACCATTCTCGTGGATCAGCCTGCTGGTCCCGTAACTCACCTGGTCATCGGAGGGGGCAAGCAGGGCAACCTGTTCCTTCTCAATCGCGACAGCATGGGAAAATTCAGCAGTTCCACCAACAACGTCATTCAGACCGTCAGTCTGGGCAACTCCATCTTCGCTACGCCTGTCTTTTGGCAGAATAATCTCTACGTCGCCGGTGTCGGCCCCCTCAAGCAATTCGCCTTCAACAGCACCACGGGCAAGTTCAACGGCGCGCCTTTTTCGCAATCCTCCACGAGCTACAGATTTCCTGGTGCTACCCCGTCGGTATCTTCCAATGGAGCTACTAACGGCATCATCTGGGCGCTGGACAATGGCCTCTATTGCACTCCGCAATCGCTGGGTTGCGGCGCTACCGTCCTCCACGCCTACGACGCCACCAATCTCGCCACCGAATTGTGGAATAGTTCACAGGCCGCCGCGAATCGCGACCTGGCAGGACACGCCGTGAAATTTACGGTGCCCACTGTTGCCAATGGCAAGGTCTACGTCGGCACTCGGGGCAACGACTCATCCGTATTGGGAGAACTCGAAGTCTACGCCCTCCTGCCGAACTGAACCGAGGGACGCGGGATTCTCGGCTGGGATGGTGCGGTGATCCCTTACCGGATGCGCACCTGTGGAATCCGAAGTTGTGCCTGATAAACCGCGACTTGATAGGGGTATTTGTGTCTGTAGTTTGACGCGGTGACCAGACGCAGCACCCACCCGCTGGGAGCAAGACCTGTTTACTGCTCCCGTTTTCTGCAGCAGCCGGGCAAACAGTGTGCCGGGAGCTCGAGTCTACCCAGCGCGCCATTCCCTTGGGGCGATCGATCCTTTTTTTAGACAAGAGTGCAATACGATAATTTGTACCCTCGGGATTCTCCCGCCTTCAAACTAGGTACTTTACCCGATTGATTTAGAAGCAGGGCAATCCTATGGTGCAACGCAGCCATCATGCATAAGGCCCCAGGGGGGTTGACCCGGTTGCCAGTGGCTGAGGCAGGCATGCGGTCGACCGAAGTGACGGTTTCACCAATTCCCGCGATTGCGAAAGAGACACCAACTGGAATCTGGGAATAGCGGGTGAATTCACGGTTCACGGTCGTGCGTTCCTATGACGTGTCGCTGGATTTCATATACCGAGGGTGGACGCCGCACCTCAAGGGCTATGCACGATTCTGGAGTGGGCGGGGCACGCCGAAGCTCTTATACACGATAAGTTCATATGATCACCGGTCGCGAGCGGCAGAGAATATTGATCGTCGGGGAGGAACCATTGGCCCGCGACGACATGCGTATTTTGCTCGGAAGCGCGGGCTGCGAATGCACTGTGGCCTCGGGCGTTGCACAGACACTGGCAACGATAGGACAAAAAAAATTCGACGCTGTTGTACTCGACCCGCAGTCCTCAATCGCGCAAGCTGCCGACATGATTTCGAGGATTAACGAATTTCATCCGAATCTGCTAAAACACGTAGTAATTATCGCCGACGAGGACAGTGATTCGGAAATAAAGGATTTGGCGGAGCGCTACTCGATCTCCCACGTGCAACGGAAGTTCCTGTTGCAACAACTTTTGGGCAGCTTGGAAGCCTTGCTCCGTCCTGAGGCGCTGTTTCCGGACGTCACGCACGTAGCCCGCGTCATCTCCGATAGCTTCCGCGACCCGCTTCCAGCCGGGGTGCGAGGTTCGCAGGATCGGAGTCGAAGGCTGCTCTACGCTGCCGGGAGCCTAAGGGTGGATCTCTTGATCGAGCCTGAGGCAGGATCCCATCGCCTGGCGCTCGCGGGGCAAATTCTGGATTCAGCCAAGCCAGATCGCAGGTTTGATGGCGTTCCAGTGACGCTTCAGGGCTGGAAGGGTCCAGTGGCGCAGGTAACTGCCGGGGAGTTCGGCGAGTTCCATTTGGATTTCCGCTTTGCGGTAAACATCAGCCTGGAATTAAGAATAACTGAAACTAACTGCATAACGGTTCCGTTGCCGGTTATGGAGCGGGCCCGCCGGAGCGCGGCGGGATCTTCGTAACTGTTCGAGCCGGCAACACGGCTCGATGTCCATGAGAACTACTCCCGGGGATGGAGAGAAGGAGACTAAGCCATGAAATCGAGAGCGCTGTGGGTCCTTCTAGTTTTGTTTGGATTGTGGAGCAGCCCAGCCTCCGCTGACAACAGATTTATTGTCCGTGGTTCGTCCGGGCTCGATGGACTACAAGATGTCTGCTTGGTGTTGGGTTGCAATGTAGGGGGAGGCCTGGACGGCAGCCTTGGTAGACTTTTCTTGGTCACTACGCCCGACTTCGTTGACCCGAACGCCTTTCTGCAAATCCTCCGGAGTCAGCAGGGAGTCAAGCACGTAGAGCCAGACGCCCTGCTGAAAGTCATGCAAGCCACCGCAACGGCGCCGCCTAGCGGATTGTCGGATAATGCGCCTGTAGATTACTTCGGAGCGACTGTCATCCACGGCTATGTCGGCCAGCCTGCGATTGCTATTATCCGGCTGTCAGACACGCAAACTACTTTCAGCGTGGGCGGTGCGGGGACGGTAGCGGTTATTGATACGGGCGTCGATCCGACACATCCCGTACTTCAAAGTGTCCTAGTTCCGGGTTATGACTTTACACGCAACATCGCCGGTTCAGCTTCTGAGCTCGCGGACGTGAACCAATCCTCTACCGGCAGCGGCGCCTCACCAGCGATGGTGAACCAGTCGACGGCTGCGGTTCTCGATCCAGCAGCGGCACTCAATCTCGGACAGCCCGAATACCAGGCGTTTGGCCATGGGACCATGGTGTCGGGCATCATTCACCTTGTGGCCCCTACCGCGCTCATCATGCCTCTGAAAGCTTTCAAAGCCGATGGCACCGGTCATTTGTCAGATGTCTTGCGCGCCATCTACTTCGCGGTACAGAACGGAGCCAAAGTGATTAATATGAGCTTCAGTTTCTCAACGTATTCCGCTGAGGCGGCCAACGCCCTTAAGTTTGCCACCCGCCATCGACTGATTTGCGTGTCTTCGGCAGGAAATGACGGCAAAGAGGAAATAGTCTATCCCGCCGCGCTTTCGGGTGTCATGGGCGTAGCCTCGACCACCAACAATGACACCCTCTCTACGTTTTCTAACTATGGCGAGGAACTCGTTTGGGTGGCGGCTCCGGGCGAGGGCATCATCACCACGTATCCATTTGGCACCTTTGGCGCGGGGTGGGGAACCTCCTTCAGCGCGCCATTTGTATCCGGCGCGGCGGCCCTCCTGTTAAACGTCAGCATGAGTTTCAACGAGTCTTCCGCGGAACGGGCGGTGGCGAACGCGGTCTGGGTCAACCCCGATCTTGGCAATGGGCGTCTGGATCTTTATCAAGCGGTGAGCAGCGCGCCTTGCGACGTCGGACAATGAGTGTGATGCTCCCTCTAGGCCAGGCCACGGCGTCAGGCCTTTGTTAACGGACAGCGGGTGTAACTCCCGCCACCGTTTGCTTCAAGACCGCTGAGATCATTTCGAGGTTGAATCGTTTTGACTTCACGGGGGAATTTCCATTCCTGGGGCGCTAGATTTTGCCGAAACGCACCTCCGTAAACAGGAGTTGACAAGAAGCAGAGATATCAGCTTCTCTTTGCGTTTTCGGGGGGTTTCCTGGCTCGGAGCGGTTACCGAGATTCACGGATCTTGAACAGAGCGGCCAAGCGCTGATAGAGCCCTCGGATGGCTTGAAAAAGATCTGCGGCGCCGGTGGTTCTGTCGGTCACTTCATGGGAGTCCAAATCCGAGGCCAGCGCTTTGCAGAGCTGAGTGGCGCGGCGGACGCGCTCCTCCGTGAGCAAGGAGCGCACCGTGGCGGTATCCCGTTGGTGGGCCTGGCGCTCCTGCAATTCTTGAAGAGCCCAGGCGGTCTTGCGTACATAATCGACGGCGTCGCGAAACTCACGAAGGACCCGAGAGTCCATCCCACCCGACCTGATGGCGTTTTCCAGTTTCTGCAGGTCGTCGATGGCCCTCTTCAGTCGAAAGGTCACGCCCCAAAAAGTTTCGCTGGGAGTAAGAAGCTCGACGGCCACTACCAACACCTCGCTCTTTTTGGAGGGACGCAGGGATATCACTCGCGCAGTGGCTATTTTAGTTGAGGTCAGGTTAGTCAACTCGATCACGCTGCCAATGGCCGGGCGGCCTCTCAAGTCGAGCCGGCCACCGTGCATGTTGACTTCTTTGGCTTCAGCAAACTCGATGACGCCTGCGCCGCTAGCCTCCGACCACTTCACCTGCACGGGAACAACTACAGGGTAACGGTCACTCCTCCTGTTTTTTCCCTTGGGGACCGGCAGCTCCACGCCCGACTTGTCCGTTGTCAACCGCCACCTCCGTTCTGAAGGGTCCCAGACTCACACACCAGATTTAAGCTGGAAAATTCGATTTCAACAAGGTCTGTGCGCAAAAACACACGCCCGGCATTCTCTCGCCTCAAGTTCGGGTCAGCGTCACGAGTGGTCAGCACAGCCTGTGTCTCGCCAAAACGTCGTACCCCTGCAAAATGAATGACTTGGCGCAAATCTAATTCGGACTGTTCCGTTAAAATTCTTGCTATGATCGCGTCGTTCCGAGATCTCCTCGACTGGATGGTCAGCGCCATCCGTTCCCGGAAGGACCTCGTTCTCGAAACCTGCCTCTCCGTCGGCAATTGCGGGCTCTGCACGCGCAACGACCTCGCTGTCGATTGACTACCCTGCACAAGCTGCTCTGGGTTGCGTTGAGAACATTCTGTCCGGGTGGAGCAAGCCACTCGGGCGCAACGATTTGGCCCATTGATTCCGGCGTGACCGCGACACAATGGGGAAGCTAGGAATTCGGCCGAGACACAGTACGAACTGACAGCCAGTGATTCAACTGTTCTCGAAGGCCTTGAAAATTGATCGGTTTCGAGAGGCACGCTCTGCAGCCGGCGTGCAGGATCCGTTCCTGCTCAGCCACTAAGGCATGTGCCGTCACGGCAATCACGGGGATTTCCCCCAACTCCGGTTTTTGGCGCATCCATTCCACGAGGTCGAGGCCGTTTTCAGGGCCGAGATTGATGTCAAGTAAAACCGCATCGGGAAGTCGCTTCGAAAAAACCTCGTAACTGGCCTTCAAGTCTGCCGCAGACCTGACTTCGTAGCCTTCCACTTCGAGCCAATCGCAGAGGAGCTCGCGGTTGAGCTGGTTGTCTTCGACGACGAGGATGCCATGTTTCAAGCGTTCTCCAAAGACGGGGAAGTCACCACGCGTTCCAATTGCTTGATCAATGGTTCCCGCCAGGAGTTCTGCTTCCGGAAAAGTGATTCGGCATGCACGTGGACGTACTTTTCCTCTTCCTTTGTTAGATCCTTGCTGGTCAATACAAACACGGAAAGATCAGCCGTGCGAGGATTAGAACGCCATTCAGCGAGCAATTCAAAACCGCTCATCTTGGGGAGCACTAAATCAAGAATAACCAATTCGGGCAGGGACTGAGCTACAGTCGCACGGGCCTGTTCACCGTCCGCCGCAGTACTTACAGCATAGCCATAGGCTCTAAGCAACTCGACAATCATCTCGAGAGTGGATAGATCGTCTTCCACCACCAAAATGGTCCTTGCCGGCGCCGCGCCCCCGCGAGACCGGAGGCAGCGCTCCACGGCAGCCAGCAACGTCGCCTTGTCCACCGGCTTAATCAAATACTCGTCGGCGCCGAGAGCAGTTCCAACGCCGGGCTGATCCACGATGGTCACGACAATGACGGGGATCTTTGCTGTGCGTGGGTCATTTTTTAACTGCAGCAGAACCTCCAGTCCGTGGACCGGCTGCATGAGGAGATCCAGAGTGATGGCATCCGGCTGGTGTTCAGTGGCCATATCCGCGGCACGTTCCGGCTTGTCACATCTCAGTGTCTCATAGCCTGAAGAAGTGAGTTGCGATTGGATGAGTTGTCCCGTCGCCGCATTGTCCTCAATGATAAGAATCCGGGGAGCTTGGCGTGCCCTTGGCATGGGTATAGATGTCTGAGCTGGCTGGTCCGGAATGGTCGCAACGAGGGGAAGTGAAAAATAGAAACAGGCACCGTTGCCGGGCTGGCTTTCGATCCCCAGTTTGCCGCCATGCAACTCGACGAGGCGCGCCGTGATAGCTAGTCCTAAGCCTGTGCCCTCGGTCGCGTTACCCGTTTCTGTCAGGCGGAAGAACGCTTCAAAGATCCGCTGCTGTTGTTCGGGCGGAATTCCCGGGCCATTGTCGCGCACTTCCACCCTGACGTGGTCGTTCACCTGACGGGCGGCTAGCTCGATCCGGCCACCTTCCGGTGTGAACTTGATCGCGTTGCCGGCGAGATTCATAAGCACTTGCTTAAATCGCATAGCGTCGGCGTGAACATGCAGATGGGGCTCAACTTGTTGGAGTAATGCTTGCGATTTCTTTTCCGCCAGTGGGTAAAGGGCGCTGATCACTTCGGTAAACGCCGACGCCACTGTCACGTCCTCGCGGGTGAGCTCCATTCTGCCCGCTTCGATTTTAGAAAGGTCAAGAATATCGCTAATTAGCTCGAGAAGGTGTTTCCCGCCAGTATGTATGTGAGCGACGTAGCGTTGCTGGCGATAGTTCAGCGGTCCGTAGCGTTCATCGGCGAGCAGGTCCGAAAAACCCAGAACGGCGTTTAGCGGAGTGCGCAACTCGTGGCTCATCGTGGAGAGAAACTGATCCTTGAACTTACTGGCGCGTTCCGCTTCTTCCTTTGCGTGCATAAGGAGCTCTTCCGTCCGCTTGTGCTCGGTGATGTCTCGCGTGACTTTTGCGAATCCGCGCAGCCGCCCCGTCCCGTCGCGCAAGGCGGTAATCACCACGTTGGCCCAGAACCGCGATCCGTCCTTGCGCACGCGCCAGCCTTCGTCTTCGAAGCGTCCTCGCTCTGTGGCAACCTTCAGTTCATGGCCAGGCTTGCCTCGTTCCACATCCTCCGTGGGGTAGAAGCGGGAGAAGTGTTGGCCGATGATTTCCTGAGACTGGTAGCCCTTGATGCGTTCGGCCCCGGCATTCCAACTGGCAATGTGTCCTTCCGGATCCAGCATGAGAATCGCGTAATCCGTTACTGCTGAGACCAACAGACGGAAGCGCTCTTCGCTTTGCTGCAGTGCCTTCTCAGCCTTTTTGCGCTTGGTGATGTCCGTGGCAACGACTAGACGGGCGTTTTTTCGGCTATAAACTAGAGGATGGGATGTAATCTCAACATCGATCAGGGACCCGTCTTTCTTGCGATGTTGCCAGACGCCGGAGATTTCGGTGTCCGGTGACGTCTTCGCCGCACTCTGGAGCAGTGCGGGGACGTCTTCCGGCGGGCGAATGTCCTTAATCGTCAGTGACAGAAATTCTGCGCGCGAGTAGCCGTAGTTGCGGACTGCAGAATGATTCACGTCGAGAATGACAAGGGTTTGCAAGTCATAAACCCACACCGGATGCGGATTACTGTCGAAAAGCAGATGGTAGCGTTGCTCGGATTGGCGCAGCGCTTCCTCCGCCCGCTTGCGCTCGGTCATATCATGAAAAACGACCACGCCGCCCTGAAGTGCGCCATCCGCACGCTTGAGAGGTCTGCCGTTAATACTCAGCAATCGTCCTTCGGACACCTGTCGGTTACGGATGAAAAGCTCTACGCCGTCAACATTCTCGCCCCGCATCGCTCGCACCAGAGGCAGCTGGTCGGGGGGATATGGAGTCACCGTATCCGGCAAATAGACCCCATATTGGTCGGACCACTTGTCGGGAGTCGTTTCTGTCGCACCGATACCTAAGACCTTCTCCGCGGCCGCATTGAACAGAAGAAACTGCCCATTCGAATCGGCCACCACCACGCCATCGGCGATGCTTGCCAGAATCAATTGCAGGAGTTCTTTCTGCCGTTTTGTTTCCTCTTCTGTCCGCTTCTTATCCGTGATGTCTCGGAAAACAAGCACGACCCCGAACCTCTCCCTTGTATCCGTGAGAATGGGCGCCGCACTGTCCTCGATGTCAAACTCTCTGCCGTCCTTGGAGAGCAAAACCGTGTGGTCGGCAAGGCCTACTATCTTCCCCTCGCGGAACACTTTCTTGACGGGATTCTCAACGGGGCGGCGCGTTTCCGCGTTCACGATGTTGAAGACAAGATCCATGGACTTCCCGCGAGCTTCCTCCAGGCGCCACCCGGTGAGGGACTGGGCGACGGAATTCATAAAGATCACGCCGCCATTCATGTCGGTGGCAATTACCGCGTCGCCGACGCTGGCGAGAGTGGTCGAGAACCAATTTTCACTTTTTGCCAGAGCTTCTTGCGCCCGTTTGCGTTCGGACAGCTCGTGGAGCAAGACTACGAAAACCAGCGAGAGCAGCACTATGCTCAAAAGATTGCCGGCTACGACTAGACGAGACGTCTTGGTCAAAACCTCCTTCATCTCCTGAGTGCGAATCCTCCGGAGGTCATTCCCTTTCTCTCTCATCTCTCCGAGCACGACGCGGATCTGATCCATCAACTCTTTACCGTGGCCAGCTATGACCACCTGGTTGGCGGCCGCAAACCCTGCCTTCCTGCGGAGGTCAATCGACATCTGGAGTTCCGCCAATTTCCTCTCTATGAGCGGCTCGAGTGTCTGGAGCTGTTTCTGCTGATTCGGGTTGCCGGCAGCAAGATCCTTCAGTTGGCCCATCACCTGGTCGAGGTTCTTTATCGCTTCGCGATATGGTTCAAGGTAGGCGTCATCTCCCGTTAGGAGATAGCCTCGCTGCCCGGTTTCCGCGTCAACGAGCCGAGCCAGCACGTCATCAAGCTTCAACTCGGCTTCGTAGCTTCGTTTCCGCGCATCGGCAGCTTCGTCTACTCGGACCGTATGTAGGTAGGAATCCAACCCAACGAATACCAAGATCGCAGCCGCGACCACGAACCCCCAAAGGGCCAGGCGTCTCTCCATTTTCCATTTCAGCTTTGCACTACCCTGCCTCTGCGTCTCGGGAGCAGGCATTAGCTACCGGACCTTGCCGGTTGCACCGGCTCATAGCCATAAACGACGGCCTCGAATTCGTCCAAGATAGACCCATCCCACCAGCCGCGCTTTACTTCTTCCCGCATGATGGCGAAGGCTTTTTCCGAGGGAAGAGCCTTGCGGTAGGGCCGGTCCGTAGTAAGCGCGTCATAAATGTCGGTGATCTGAAGGATCCGTGCCGTGAGCGGAACTTGTGCGCCCTTCAGCCCGTCCGGGTACCCGGAGCCGTCCTGCTTTTCATGATGGTGACGAATGATCGGCAGCACATGGCGGAAGGATCGGAGTGGGGCGCAAATTCCCTCACCTATCACGGTGTGTCGCTCCATGATTTTTCGTTCTTCCGGAGTCAGTGGTCCGGGTTTGAGCAGGATGTGCTCCGGCACGGCCAGCTTGCCGATATCGTGTATAAGACCGCCTCGGCGAAGAGCGACGCTCAGGTCCTGGGGCAAACCCAGCTTTTCCCCCAGCGCAACGGAATATTTCGAAAGGCGATCGCAGTGCCCTTCGGTATAGGGATCCTTCGCCTCGATCGTCAGCGCAAGGCTAAACAACACCGTCTCGGCGTTGTCCAGCTCATTGGTGAATTGCTTCAAGCGCAACAGGGAGTGCACGCGAGCGAGCAGTTCGTGCTTATTGACGGGCTTGTTGAGGAAGTCATCTGCGCCGCACATGATCCCGTGGATGCGGTCGGCGTCACTGTTCAAACTGGTGAGCAATATTACGGGGATCAAGCGAGTTTCCGGCTTGGACTTCATCGCCTGACAAATTTCAAACCCGGTTGGACGCGGCATCACCACATCCAGCAATGCGAGATCAATCGAGCCGCTATCCACCCGAGCTAGCGCTTGCTGGCCGTCCGCTGCGCAGACGACCTGGTAACCCTCTGCGCTCAGCAGAGCGGAGAGCAGTTCGCGGTTGGCTTCGTTGTCATCGGCAACAAGGACGGTTTCATGATGGCCCTGTGGAGCAGACATAGCGCCTCCCCGATGATCCTCTCGACCGCGCGCAAGAAGGCTTGCGAGCGTCAACTTTTGTCGAGAGATAGAAGAGAATTCGTCTGGTCCCAGGCAACGAACAGCGATCGCATGAGGCCTATTCGGAAGTATCTCAAACTGGTGAGCGCTTCTGTTTTTCCTGCTGACGGGTTGCCACCAAGCAGTAAATAAGACGACCGGAAAGGTCACCATTCGCCCGCACTCGGCGCTGGGCACACGTACATCGATGGTTCCGGAGTTCAACTGTATTTGAACCGTGCGGTCATCCAGATTCAGGAAGGAAACCGAGGTGGGCGCGCTCATGCGGATCGCCGTGGATCCGATATGCATCTCAGCTCTCGAGCTGCTGCCAGTCCAGAGACTATCTCCCGCGGTCATGGGCCGGTTCACGGTGGCCCAGCCCCAGTCCGTATCGCCTCCGGGCTGGAAAGAAACCTGGCCGGCCACGTAACTTAGCCGGGCCACACGTATTGGTGGATCATCAAACGCGGAGGCGGGTTGGAGAACCACAATGAAGAGACAGAGCACCCGGCTTACGCGCCCGCAGAAATTTGCAAAACCGACCGGTGTCTTCATCACATAGCTCTTTCAGGGCACGCCTTTGGCGACCCATTCTCGACTAACAGGCATCTGAACGTGACACTTCGAGAAGGAGTTTTCGGAAACGCTAATCAGGCCGCTTCGGCCGGACCATTGTAAAATTGTAGCGGCCTGCGTCTGGCAATTATCGGAAAGGCAGCGACGGACAAAATGAGAGTCGCGATCGTATCGGATATTCACGGCAATCGGCGCGCCTTGGAGGCCGTTGTCGCGGACCTGCGGCAGATTGCACCAGACGTCGTTGTCCATGGCGGGGATTTGGCTGCGGGGGGAGCTC
>WNFW01000486.1_pt1 | contig 40027 bp, 36 predicted proteins | sample 5400131 | NCBI WGS metagenome assembly WNFW01 (sample SAMN13153362, study PRJNA577476) | soil metagenome | isolation source: 20 cm soil or saprolite under grassland replicate 1 | place: USA:California | collected 2016-06-15
CTCGTCGGGCTGGCCGACGGCGCCGAACCCGCCCAGCAGCACGGTGGCTCCGTCCTCGATGCCGTCGAGCGCCGCGGCAAGCTCGGCTACCTGCTTGTTGATCATTCCGGGCGGGCTCTCTCGAACGCCGAGCTGGCTCAGGCCTCGGCCCGCTTGGCCGGCTTGCGCTCCGGCGCCGGAGCCGGTGCGGCAGACGCGCCCGCCGCCAATTCCCGCTGCGCCAGCATGGTTTCGAGTCGCGTGATGTTCTGCAGCAGCCGTTCGGTGGTCAGCCGCAGGAAATAAAAGCCGAAGGTCGGGTTCTGGAAATACAGCTCCTGCACCTTGTCATAGGTGATGGTGAGCACCCCACCGCTCTCGACACATTCCACGCTCGAGGTGCGCCGGTTCTCCGGCGCCAGCAAGCCCAGCTCGCCGAACACCTGGCCGGCCGGAATCGTGACCCCGATCTCGCTCACCAGAAACTTGCCGGTGACGACATAGAACATCTCATGGGCGCGCTCGTTCTTGCGGAACAGGACGTCGCCCTTCTTGTAGGTGCGTTTGGTCATGAACGGCTTGAGCCAGTCCATCGACTGATCGGTGCTGGAGGAATCCCGGACCTGCCGGATCAGCCGCTGCATCTCGATCAAGCGGAAGATATTGATCGGGAGAATGCCGAGATAGAGCACGACCGTTGGATACGACGGATAGAAATAACCGTAGGCCAGGAAGAACAAATTGGCGATGATGCCGACGATCCGCAGCGGCACCATGGTCTTCATGTAATAGGTGACGACGTAAAAACTGGCGCCGATGAGGGCGAATACCGCCGCGAAATTGAAATTCAACAGCTGGTCGACGACCATGTTGTAGGCCGTGCCGTAGAGCTCCGCAAAGCTCATGCTGGCGTACGTGCTGTAGAGGTCGGTGAGATGCTTATAAAGCTCGGTGAGATGCATCTGCTCTTCAACCCAGTGTTTTGCGCGGCTGTGTCGCCGATCCTACCAGGATGGACCTGACGCTTGCGTGGCCGACCTCACATTGGGCGCGTCCCCGGGGCGCCTGCCGGCCCCGTTTTCGGCGGCCCCTAGTGTGCACATTGGGCTGCGGCAGACAATGACCCAACGAGGCGCCGGCGCCATGCGTCAGCGCGGCATGGCGCTCGAGCCGAGCGCATCCTGATCGTAGCCGGCGATGCGCTTGTAGCCTTCGCTGATCGCCGCGAGCTCCTCGCGGCTGATGACCTCGTCGATCGAGTCGAACGGCCGGTCGCCGGTGCGGCGGAAAACCTCCCCCAGGATGGCGTCGGGCGGCGCGGTCCGGTTGGTCCGCACCACCCGGGCGGTCGCGTCGAGCCGCCGGCGTTCGTACGCTGCGAGCGCCGCGACCGGATCGGCGGGCGAGGCGGCGAGCGCCTCGGCCAGCACGCGGGCATCGAGGATCGCCTGCCCCGCTCCGTTCGAGCCGCGCGGGTACATGGGATGGGCCGCATCCCCCAACAGGCTGATCCGGCCGAAACTCCAGCGCGGCAGCGGATCCTTGTCCACCATCGGATATTCGAGGATGACCTCGGTGCTGCGCAGGAATTGCGGCACGTCGAGCCAGTCGAAATGCCAATCCGCCATCGGCCCGAGAAAATCCGAAAGCCGCCCCGGCCTGCTCCAATTCCAGTGCGAGTGGTTCGGGGTCTCGATCTCCACCACCCAGTTGATCAGCTGCCGGCCCTGCGCGTCGATCCGGTTGCGGATCGGATAGATCACGATCTTCGCCGGGGTGAACCAGCCGGCGCGGATCATGCTGGAACCGGATAGAATCGGCGGCCAGGGCGTGACCCCGCGCCACATGTTCACGCCGGAATAGATGGGTTCGCCCTCGCCGGGAAACAGCTGCTTGCGGATCGTCGAGTGGATGCCGTCGCACCCGATGACGACATCGCCGCGCTGCGGCGGCAGCGATTGCCCGGTTCCGGCCTGCTCGAAATGCGCGACGGCTGCCCGTTCGTCCTGGGCGGTCCCGGTGCACAGCCACCCCAGCATCAGCCGGTCGGACCCGAGGCGCTCGCGACAGGCCTCGATCAGCACCGCCTGCAGATCCCCGCGATGGATGGAAATTTGCGGCCAGGCGTAGCCGGCGGCGCGCCCCAACGCCTCGCGATAGATCAGCTGTCCGAAGCGATTGAAGAACACCGACTCCGAGGCGACCACCCCGCGCGCGGCGAGGGTCGCCTCCAGGCCCAGCCCCGCAAGCTCCAGCATCGCATGCGGAAGCAGGTTGATGCCCACGCCGATCGGCTTGATTTCCGGCGCCGCCTCATAGACCCGGCATGCAATGCCGGCCCGCTGCAGCGCCAGGGCGAGCGTGAGGCCGCCGATTCCGCCGCCGATGATGATGACGTCCACGGCCGTCCCCTGGCTCGATCGTCCCGCTTCAGACATGATCCGCCAAACCCTACCCGTCCACAACAACGACGCAGGACCGGTGGGAACTGCGGGCTTGCTCTCGGCGTAGCGCACGTCGAGCCAAGCGGCGTAGTTTGCTCCTGCTGACGCGACCTCACGCCGGACCCGTTTGACCGGAGCTGTCCATGCCCAAGCTCGATCGTGTGCTCGAGACCGCGCTCTACGTGAACGACCTCGAGCGCGCGGCCCGGTTCTACGCCGATGTCCTCCGGCTCCGCCCGCTGTTTGCCGATGCGCGCTTACGTGCGTTCGCGGTCGGCGGGGTGAGCGTCCTGCTGCTGTTCCGGCGCGGAGCCTCGCTCGAAACGACAAGGATGCCGGGCGGGACCATTCCTCCGCACGACGGCAGCGGCCCCTTGCACGTCGCCTTCGGGATCGCAAGCGCGGAACTCGCGGCCTGGGAAGCGCGGCTGCGTGCGCATGATATCGCCATTGAGGGCCGCACCGATTGGCCGCGCGGCGGGCAGAGCATCTATTTCCGCGATCCCGACGGGCATCTGCTGGAGTTGGCGACGCCCGGCCTGTGGGAAATCTATTGAGCGCGGCGGCGCGCCGCTGCCCGGGGTCGGAACATCGTGTCCGCCGGGCCGTTGCCTCCGGAAAGAAGCCGACTTGCCATGAACGAGGCCTCGCTCCGCACGTTCACCATCAATTTCGGGCCCCAGCATCCGGCCGCGCACGGCGTGCTGCGCCTCGTGCTCGAGCTCGACGGCGAGGTGGTCGAGCGCGTCGATCCGCACATCGGCCTGCTGCACCGCGGAACCGAGAAACTGATCGAACACAAGACCTATCTGCAGGCCCTGCCCTATTTCGATCGGCTCGACTATGTCGCGCCGATGAACCAGGAGCATGCGTTCAGCCTGGCGACGGAGAGGCTGCTGGGGATCCACGTGCCCAGGCGCGCGCAGCTCATCCGCGTACTCTATTGCGAGATCGGCCGGCTGCTCTCGCATCTGCTCAATGTCACGACCCAGGCCATGGACGTCGGCGCGCTCACCCCGCCGCTGTGGGGCTTCGAGGAGCGCGAGAAGCTGATGGTGTTCTACGAGCGCGCCTCGGGCGCCCGCATGCACGCCAATTATTTCCGCACCGGCGGCGTGCATCAGGATCTGCCGCCGCAGCTCATCGACGACATCTGGGACTTCTGCGACCCGTTCCTCGTCGTTTGCGACGACATCGAGGGCCTGCTCACCGACAATCGCATCTTCAAGCAGCGCAATGTGGAGATCGCGGTCGTCAGCCAGGAGGATGCCTGGAACTGGGGTTTTTCCGGCGTGATGGTGCGAGGCTCGGGCGCCGCCTGGGACCTGCGCAAGGCGCAGCCCTACGAATGCTACGCGGAAATGGAGTTCGACATTCCGGTCGGCAAGAACGGCGACTGCTATGACCGTTACCTCGTGCGCATGGAGGAGATGCGCCAGTCCATCCGCATCATGAAGCAGTGCTTGGAGAAGCTGCGCCTGCCCGAGGGCCAGGGTCCCGTGGTATTCCCCGACAACAAGATCGTTCCGCCCAGGCGCGAGGTGATGAAGAGCTCCATGGAAGCCCTGATCCATCATTTCAAGCTCTACACCGAGGGCTTCCACGTGCCGCCGGGCGAGGTCTATGCGGCGGTCGAGGCGCCGAAAGGCGAGTTCGGGGTCTATCTCATCGCCGACGGCACCAACCGGCCCTACAAGTGCAAGATCCGCGCGCCCTCGTTTGCCCATCTGCAGGCCATGGATTTCCTCACGCGCGGACACATGCTGGCCGATGTCTCGGCGATCATCGGCTCGCTCGACATCGTGTTCGGCGAGATCGACCGCTAGGGGAAATCGTGTCCAAGCAATCCGGCGGCGACGTCATGCCGCGAGAGCCCATCCAGATGGCGGCCGCCGGCGCGAGCCGCTGAACCCATGTTCCCTGCGGAATGTCCTCGTTGCGCAATGACCTGATCTGCGTCCTCGGCGGCACCGGATTTCTCGGCCGGCGGATCGTTCGCCGCTTGCGCGATCATGGCCACACGGTCCGCGTCGGGTCGCGCCATCCCGAACGCGCCCGATCCCCGATTGCCGATGAGCGGCTGCAGCCGGTCCGGACCGATATTCTGGACGAGGGCTTGCTCGCTGCGGCGCTTGCCGGCGCGCGCGGCGCGGTAAATGCGGTGAGCCTCTACGTCGAGCGCGCAAACGCGACGTTTCGCTCGGTGCACGTGGAGGGAGCCGCGCGCGTCGCGCGCGAGGCCCATCGCGCCGGGGTCGAGCGCTTGATCCACGTATCGGGCATCGGCGCGGATCCCGGCTCCCGCTCGCCCTACATCCGCAGCCGCGGCGAAGGCGAGCTTGCGGTCAAATCCGCCCTCCCCGATGCGACGATCGTGCGCCCGGGGGTGATGTTCGGTTCCGACGATGCCTTTCTCAACACGACGCTGACCCTGCTTCGAAGGCTGCCTGCGTTCCCGATGTTTGGCGACGGCAGAACCAAGCTGCAGCCGGCAGACGTGGAGGATGTCGCCGAGGCCATCGCCCTCGCGTTTGTGCATGACCAATCGCTGTACGAGCTCGGCGGTCCTCGGATCTATACATATGAAGGTCTACTGCGGACGATTACGCAAAAGGCCGGATTGAAGCCGGTGTTGGTCCCGGTACCGTTCTCGCTTTGGCAGGCTCTGGCGTGGACCGCGGAGCTGCTGCCCCATCCGCCGGTCACCCGCAATCAGGTGGAACTGATGCGGATCGACACGATCGCCGGCTCGGAGCCGGGATTCGAGGCGCTCGGAATCTCGCCGCGCCCGCTCGAAGACGTTCTCGACCTGATCCTGTCCGGCGGCCCGGCCGAGGCGAACGCGAAGAGATGAATTCGCGTCTTGCACAAATCGGGTGGCGGCCGGTCCGGGGCTTTGGCATGAGCACCCCGAAGAGGGGATAAAACAGCTCGGACGCGCAGGATTTGGAGATGGCAAGCAGAGCCCAAGGCGAGCGTGCAACCGAGGCAAGAGACGCGAACGCGTGCCCGCCCGTGGCCGAGCGGGTCGCATCGCTCGAGTGGGACCGGATCGCGGAGGATCTCGACCGCTACGGCTGCGCACTCACCGGGCCGGTGCTCGGCCCGGCGGATTGCGCGAGCCTTGCCGCGCTCTATCCGCGCGAGGAACACTTCCGCAGCCGCGTCGTCATGGGGCGGCACGGTTTTGGCAGCGGCGAATACAAATATTTCTCCCATCCGCTGCCCGACCTGGTCGGCGCGCTGCGGGCCGCGCTCTATCCCCGCCTCGCGTCGATCGCCAACCGCTGGAACGAGCGGATGGGATTAGAGCCGCGCTATCCGGCGGACCACGAGGCATTTCTGCGCAAGTGCCATGCCGCCGGACAGTCGCGCCCGACGCCCTTGCTGCTGAAATATGTGACCGGCGACTTCAATTGCCTGCATCAGGATCTCTACGGCGAGCTCGCCTTCCCGCTGCAGGCCACCTTTCTGCTCTCTCGGCCGGGCCGCGATTTCACCGGAGGCGAGTTCCTGCTCACCGAGCAGCGCCCGCGCATGCAGTCGCGCGCCGAAGTGGTGCCGCTCTGCCGGGGCGAGGGCGTGATCTTCGCGGTGCACCAAAGGCCGGTCCAGGGCGCACGGGGCTATTATCGGGTCAATTTGCGGCACGGCGTGAGCCGGCTGCGCAGCGGCGAGCGCCATACGCTCGGCGTGATTTTTCACGACGCCAAGTGAGCGACGGCGCGGTGTTCGTGTCGCTCAGGAACTTTTTGCATGGGAATGGATTGTCTCGCAGCCCGATCCACGATTGCGAGCAAATTGCCTTGTTTGCGAACCGTCGAACCGTCCTGCCGATTTTCGTCCTTTTGTGCGGCGCGCTCGTGAGCGGGCCGTCCGTAGCCAAGTCCAAGCGACACGCGCATGAGCGGGCGCAGCCGCCGCTTTCGGCCGACGCCGTCAACCAAGCCGAATTTTCGCCCTCGCTCAAGCTCGACCGGGTGAATCCGCTGATGCTCAAGGTTGAGATCCTGCTGGATCGGGCCGCCGTTTCTCCCGGGCAGATCGACGGCAAGAACGGCGAGAACGCCCGCAAGGCGATCGCCGCGTTCCAGCAATCGCGCGGGCTCGATGCGAGCGGCAAGCTCGACCCCGACACCTGGAACGCGCTGAAGCAAGGTTTCGACCAAAAGGCGATCGTCGAATATGAGATCAGCGAGCAGGACGTCAAAGGCCCGTTCGCAAAGACGATCCCGAGCGGCCTGGAGAAGATGGCCCGCCTCGGTCGTCTCTCCTACACGAGCGCGCTCGAGCTGTTGGGCGAGAAATTCCACGTCGACCCGAATCTGCTCAAGCTGCTCAATCCGGGCAAGCGTTTCGATCAGGCCGGAACCTCGATCCGGGTGCCCAACGTCGGCGAGCACGACCTGTCCGGTCGCGTGGCCAAGATCGAGGTCGACAAGTCCGGGCGCGATCTGCGCGCGCTCGGAGAGAACGGCGAGCTCATCGCGTTCTATCCGGCTTCGATCGGCAGCGGGGAGAAGCCGGCGCCGAGCGGGCAATTCAAGGTCCGCAGGATCGCCCATAATCCCACCTACCATTACGACCCGAAATTCAAGTTCAAGGGCGTGCACACCAACCGCAAGCTCACGGTCGCGCCCGGCCCGAACAATCCCGTCGGATTGGTCTGGATCGATCTCACCAAGGAGAGCTACGGCATCCACGGCACGCCAGATCCCGAGCGGATCGGCAAGACCTACTCGCACGGCTGCATCCGGCTGACGAACTGGGACGCGCTCGATCTCGCCAAGCGCGTGCGCAAAGGCACGCCGGTCGCTTTCGTGGACCAACCTTCCTCGCTGCCGAGTGGCGAAGGACCGGGCGAAGCCCACGGGCGGAAGTGAGACTGCCGTCGGCGCAATCTCTGCATTGTCATCGCCCGCGAAAGCGGGCGACCCAGTAACCAAAGCCTTGGGAAATGCCCAGGATCGGAGCCGATTGCTCTGAGGATACTGGGTCGCCCGGACAAGCCGGGCGATGACACGCTTAGGTCTGCCTCACACCTCGAGCCTGAACGCCGCGCCGTCGCGAAAAATCCGGCCGGCGGCGAAATGCGCGCCGATCACGAGCGTCTGCGTGCCGGCGAGCCGCGAGAACACCTCTTCGCGCGTGCGCGTCGACTGCGCCGCGTCGAAATCCACCGTCGAAGCCCAGTCGAGGTGCGCCATCTGGCAGGGGTGGTGGAGTACATCCCCGGTGAGCAGGGCCTGCTCGCCGCCGGAGCGAAGCTCGACGCTGACGTGACCCGGGCTGTGGCCCGGCGTCGGGATCAAATTCATCTCTGCGCAGACGCGATGATCGCTTTCCACCAGATCCACCAGTCCTGCCTCGGCGACCGGTCGGATCGAATCCTCGAATACGGCGATCTGCGCCTTGCCCTCGCGCCGACCTCGCCAGTACTCGAACTCGGCGCGATGCATCAGGTAGCGCGCCTTGGGAAACGTCGGCACCCAGCGTCGGTCGACCAGCATGGTATTCCAGCCCACGTGGTCGACGTGAAGATGCGTGCACAGCACAATATCGATGCTCTCGGGCGGATAACCGGCGGCGGCGAGATCCTCAAGGAATGTCCCCTGGCGAAAATTCCACGTCGGCACGTCGCGATCCTGCTTGTCGTTGCCGAGCCCCGTGTCGACCAGAATGCGGCGCGTCGGCGTCTCGACGACGAGCGAGTGGATGCTCAGCTTGAGACGGCCGTTCTCGTCGGCGAAATGCGGATAAAGCCAATCGATTGCCCGAACTTCCTCGCGCGACGCCTGCGGCAGGATGAACCGGGTGCCGCCGACCGTCTCGAGCTCGACCACTTGGGTGACGGCGAGCGCGCCTACGTTCCATTGCATCCTGCTTCACCGATTTGCAATGTGCGCGGCCACATTGGCCGTCATGCAATATCGGGATCGGCTGGGCGTACTGCAATCAGGCGAGCGCATTATCGGCCGCCGTTGAGGTCTTCACGCGTGGCGTTACAATGAAGAGCGCGGCTCACTCCGCCGCGATCGCGACCGCCGGCGGGTTGCGCAAAGCCTCCAGCAGCGCCGCTTCGCGTTGCTTGGCTTTGTCGAGGTTCCTCTGCTTGATGTGCCCGAACCCGCGGATCTGCTCGGGCACGCGGGCGATCTCGACCGCGAGCGGATGATTGCCCGGGGTGAGCGCAGCGGCGACTTCCTCGAGGATCGCCTCGTATTCGCCGATCAGCCGCCGCTCCGTCCTGCGCTCCTCGGTATAGCCGAACACGTCGAGGAACGTGCCACGCAGTCGCCGCAGCCGCGCCAGAATTTTGAAGGCGCGAAAAACCCACGGGCCATAGGCCCGCTTGCGTAGCTCGCCGGTTACGGGATCGCGCGAGGCCAACAGCGGCGGCGCCAGGTGGAACTCCAGTCGGAAGTCGCCCTCGAACTGCTGGTGCAAATTGCTCAGGAAAGCGCCGTCGGTGTAGAGCCGCGCCACTTCGTATTCGTCCTTGTAGGCCATCAACTTGAACAGACTGTGCGCGGCCGCTTCGGCGAGCCCGGTTTGGGTCGGCGCGCGCGCCTGCTCCGCCGCCTCGACGGCAGCGATCACGCTCCGGTAGCGCCTGGCATAGCGCGCGCTCTGGTAGCGCGTCAGGAACTCAGCGCGCCGCGCGGCGATGTCCGACAGCGTCGGCTCGCCGGTGGGCTCGAAACGCGCCATGGCCGGCCCGGCAAGCGCCTCGACCTTGGCCCGGTCGTGGGCGGCCAGCCGACCCCAGGCGAACGTGCGCTTGTTCGTTTCGACCGCGACCCCGTTGAGCTCGATCGCGCGCTCGATCACTTCGAGCGACAGCGGGACCAATCCCTGCTGGAACGCGTAGCCGAGCATGAACAGGTTGGTGGCGATGGAATCGCCCATCAGCGCCGTGGCGATCGCCGTGCCGTCGATGAAGTCGGTGTTCTGCTCCCCGGCGGCGCGCCGCAACGCCCGCTGCATCGCCGCGGTCTCAAAATCGATGTCGGGATTGACGACGAAGGCGGCGGTCGGCGCCAGATAGCTGTTGACGATGGCGCGCGTGATCCCGTGCTCGACGCGGGAGAGCGCGGTGGGGCTCGCCGCGACCACCATGTCGCAGCCGAGCAGAAGGTCGGCGCCGCCGGCGGCGACGCGAACCGCGTGCAGATCGTCCGGCCGCGGCGCGAGGCGCACGTGGCTCATCACTGCGCCGTTCTTCTGCGACAGCCCGGTGAAATCCAGCACCGTGCAGCCCTTGCCCTCGAGATGCGCCGCCATGCCGAGCAGCGCGCCGACCGTGATCACGCCCGTGCCGCCGATGCCGGTCACGAGAATGCCGTAGGGGCCGACCAGCGGCCGTCGCCGCGGTACCGGCAGCTCCGCGAACGGGTCTTGGGCGCCGGCGACCACGGGCCTGCGCAGCTTGCGCAACGACCCGCCGTGCACCGTGACGAAGCTCGGGCAGAACCCTTTGAGGCAGGAGAAATCCTTGTTGCAGTTGGACTGGTCGATGCTGCGCTTGCGCCCGAACTCGGTCTCGACCGGCTTGACGGAGACGCAATTGGATTTTTCCGAGCAATCGCCGCAGCCCTCGCACACCGCTTCGTTGATGAAGACGCGCTTCTGTGGGTCCGGGTAAAGGCCGCGCTTGCGGCGCCGCCGCTTCTCGGCCGCGCAGGTTTGATCGTAGACGAGCACCGTGAGGCCCGGCGTCTCGCGCAGCTCGCGCTGGACGGCGTCGAGCTCGTCGCGATGGCGGATCTCGACGCGCCGCGCGAAGCCGGCATTGGCCGGATATTTCTGCGGCTCGTCGGTGACCACGACGATGCGTTTGGCGCCCTCGGCTTCGACCTGCCGGGTGATCTGCGGCACGTTGAGCTGGCCTTCCACCGGCTGGCCGCCGGTCATGGCGACGGCGTCATTGTAGAGAACTTTGTAGGTGATGTTGACGCCCGCGGCGGCGGCGGCGCGGATCGCCAATAGCCCGCTGTGCGAATAGGTGCCGTCGCCCAGATTCTGAAATACGTGCTTCTCGCTGGTGAACGGCGCCTGCCCGATCCAGTTCGCCCCCTCCCCTCCCATATGGGTGATGGTCGCGGTGTTGCGGCTGGGAACGTAGATCGCCATGGCGTGGCAGCCGATGCCGGCGAGCGCGCGGCTGCCTTCCGGTACCCGGGTCGACGTGTTGTGCGGACAGCCGGAGCAGAAGAACGGAGTGCGCTGGGTCTTGGTGGCGGCGCCTTCGAGCATCTTGTCGAAGGCGTCGAGCCGCGCGACGCGCTGCTCGAGCTCGCGGCTGTCCTCGCCGAGCTTGCGCAGCCGCGCGACGATCGCGCGCGCTACCATGCTCGGGGTGAGCTCGCCCTGGCTCGGCAGCAGCGGCGCGCCGCTCTCGTCGGTCTTGCCGACCACCGTCGGCCGGCGCGCGGCGTCCAGATTGTAGAGGATGTGGACGAGCTGCTGCTCGATGAAGCCGCGCTTCTCCTCGACCACCAGCACGTCGGTGAGGCCCTCGGCGAAGCGGCGCGCGCCGGCAGGCTCGAGCGGCCAAGTCAGGCCGACCTTGTAGAGGCGGATGCCGAGCGCCGCCGCCCTCTCGTCGATGCCGAGGTCGCTCAGCGCCTGACGCACGTCGAGGTAGCCCTTGCCGGTCGTGATGATGCCGAGCCGCGCCTTCCGCGGGTCGATCAGGATGCGGTCGAGGCGGTTGGCCCGCGCGAAGGCGGCGACCGCTGCCATCTTCGGTCCGTGCAGGCGGCGTTCGGCCTCGAGCGGCGGATCGGGCCAGCGGATGTTGAGCCCGCCGGGCGGCATTTCGAAATCCTGCGGCAGCACGATCTCGAGCCGCGGATCGACCTCGACGGAGGTCGAGCTTTCCACCGTCTCGGCGATCGCCTTGAACCCGACCCAGCATCCGGAGAAGCGCGAGAGCGCGAAGCCGTAGAGCCCGAACTCCAGATATTCGCGAATGTTGGCGGGGTTCAGGATCGGCATCATCGCCGCCTGAAAGATCTGCTCGCTCTGGTGCGCGAGCGTCGAGGACTGGCAGCCGTGATCATCGCCGGCGAGCGCCAGCACGCCGCCGAATTTCGAGCTGCCGGTGGTGTTGCCGTGCTTGAGCGCATCGGTCGAGCGGTCGACGCCCGGTCCCTTACCGTACCAGACGGCGAACACGCCATCGACCGCGGCTCCCGGGAACATGTTGACCTGCTGGCTGCCCCACACGGCGGTCGCGGCGAGGTCTTCGTTCAGCCCGGGCTGGAAGCGGACATTGTGGGCTTCGAGGTGCCGCTTCGCCTGCCACAGCGCATTGTCGTAGACGCCGAGCGGCGAGCCGCGATAGCCGGAGATGAAGCCGCCGGTATTGAGTCCGGCGTCCTTATCGCGTTCGCGCTGCATGATCGGCAGGCGAACGAGCGCCTGCACGCCGGAGAGATAAATGCGTCCGGACCGGCGCGTGTATTTGTCGTCGAGAGTGACGGCTGGGAGTGTCATGGTCCTCTCTGCTTAAAACGCAGCCGGCATGGAGCCAAGCGGATTGCGGGACCGGCGGACCCGGATTTCGCTGCGCTCCATCCGGGCTACAGGAGACTCCAGGAGACGCCGACTCAATAAATCTCGAACAATCCGGCCGCCCCCATGCCGCCGCCGACGCACATGGTGACCACGCCGTATTTGGCGCCGCGCCGCTTGCCTTCGATCAGGATGTGGCCGGTCATGCGCGCACCCGACATGCCGTAGGGATGGCCGATGGAGACGGCGCCGCCGTCGACGTTGAGGCGCTCGTTGGGAATGCCGAGGCGATCGCGGCAATACAGCACCTGGACCGCGAAGGCTTCGTTGAGCTCCCAGATGTCGATGTCGTCGATCTTGAGCCCGTGCTGCTTGAGCAGCTTCGGCACGGCAAACACCGGCCCGATGCCCATCTCGTCGGGCTCGCAGCCGGCGACCGCGATACCCCGATAGGCGCCGAGCGGATTGAGGCCGCGGCGCTCGGCTTCCTTGGCCTCCATCAGCACGGCCGCGGAAGCGCCGTCGGAGAGCTGCGAGGCATTGCCGGCGGTGATGAATTTTCCCTCCTTGACGCGTTGGCCGTCCTTGAACACCGGCTTGAGGCCGCGCAGGTCGTCGAGCGTGGTTTGCGGACGGTTGCCCTCGTCCGCCGCGAGCGTGACCTTGCGTTCGGAGGTCTGCCCGGTGGCCTTGTCGGTCACGGTCATGACGCTCGGCAACGGCACGATCTCGGCGTCGAACCGGCCGTCGCTCTGCCCCTGGGCGGTACGTTTTTGTGACTGCAGCGAATATTCGTCCTGCGCCTCGCGGCTGACGTTGTAGCGTTCCGCCACGACCTCGGCGGTCTCGAGCATGGTCATGTAGAGGGCCGGGAGTCGCTGCACCAGCACCGGATCCTGGCCGCGCCAGCGGTTGATATGCTCGTTCTGCACCAGCGAGATGGACTCAAGCCCGCCGCCGACGGCGACATCGAGGCCGTCGACCACGATCTCCTTGGCGGCGGTGGCAATCGCCATCAGGCCCGACGCGCACTGGCGGTCGACGCTCATTCCGGCAATCGAGGTCGGCAGCCCGGCGCGCATCGCGCACTGCCGAGCGGTGTTGCCGCCGCTCGACCCCTGCTGCAAGGCGGCGCCCATGACCACATCGCCGATCTCGGCGGGATCGACCTTGGCGCGCTTCACCGCCTCGGCGATGACGTGGCCGCCCAGCTCCTGGGCTTGCGTATTGTTGAACGCGCCGCGATAGGCCTTGCCGATCGGGGTACGCGCGGTCGAGACGATGACGGCTTCGCGCATGGGTTCGCCTTGTTCGATTTGCCGGCCCGGGGGCCGTAAGCCAGGAGAAGGGGTCGGACCTCGAAGCCTATCGATAGCAGAGGGACGGCAAACGCGCTATGGCGCTCGCCGCCCCAACTCGCGCGAGGCGTCGGCTCGCGGGTCTACTCGTACTCGCCCTCGATATCCTTGCCGGTGTAGTCCTTCATCATCGCGGTCGCGATCAGCGTGATCACCGCGCACGCCAAAATGTAAACCGCGATCGCATAGCCCGAATGATACGTGGCGTATAGCCATGCCGCGATCAGCGGCGCCGGGCCTCCGGCGATCACCGAGGCGAGCTGGTAGCCCAGCGAGGCGCCGCTGTAGCGCAGCCGTCCGGTGAACGATTCCGCGATGAGCGCCGCCTGCGGGCCGTACATCATGTCGTGCGGGACGAGCGAGAGCACGATTGCGATGAAGATGAGCACCGCGGAGCCGGTGTTGAGCAACCCGAAATAGATGAAGCCGAACACGCCGACGGTCGCCGCGCCGATCAGGTACATGTTCTTGCGCCCGATCCGGTCGGAGATGTGGCCGAACAGCGGGATGGACACGAACGACAACACCGAGGCAACCAGCACGGCGGAGAGCAGGAAGCTGCGGGGGTATTTCAGCGTCTCGGTTCCGTAGCTGTAGACGTAAGTGGTGAAGATGTAGAACGGGGCCTGCTCGGCCAGTCGCACGAACGCCGAGAGAATGATCTCCTTGGGATTGCGCTTGATCACCTCCCACATCGGCTGGCGCTCGATCTTTTTCTCGTTGACGAGCTTGGTGAAGATCGGGGTCTCGAGAATGCCGAGCCGGATGTAGAGGCCGACGCCGACGAGGATGATGCTGAGAAAGAACGGAATGCGCCATCCCCAGGTAAGAAACTGATCGCCCGAGATGGCGTTGAATGCGAGGAAAGCCAAATTGGCGAGGAACAGGCCGCAGGGCACGCCGAACTGCGGCCAGGACGCGATGAAGCCGCGATGGCCCGTCGTCCTCGCCCATTCCATCGACAGCAGCACCGAGCCGCCCCACTCGCCGCCGACGCCGATGCCCTGGATGAACCGCAGGATGGTCAGGATGACCGCGCCCCAAATGCCGATGCTTGCGTAAGTCGGGACGAAGGCGACCAGGAAGGTCGCGACGCCCATCAGCATCAGCGTGGCGATCAACGTCGCCTTGCGGCCGATACGGTCGCCGTAGTGGCCGAAGATCGCGGCCCCGACCGGCCGGGCGACGAAACCGACCGCGTAGATTCCGAACGCGCTCAACGTGCCGGCCAACGGATCCTCATTCGGGAAGTACAGCTTCGCGAACACCGTGGCGGTGACGACCCCGTAAAGGAAGAAGTCGTACCACTCGATGGCGGTGCCGACGGTGCTGGCGATGACGGCGCGCCGCAGTTGAATGCTATGCTCGTGCTCGGATAGCGGGGCTCCCGCAAAGGTTCCCGTGCTCGCCATGTTTGCTCCCCTCCAATGCCGGGCATTTGCGAGCCTCGACGCCGGAACCGGATGCTTCCGGCTCTCGAGGCTCAGGTCCCAGCGGAACTGGCTTCTTGTTCCGCCGCATCGTACCCTGGCCGAGGGATCCGATCCAAGTCCCCGACCGCCAGTTCTACAGGCTTCTCGGGGTGATAGCCGGGGTCCGTCGTTTCATGCGCGGTGTGGGTAACCTCCATGCTACACGCGGCCGAATGACCCCGAAAGCGCTCGTCATGTGGACGCTGGTCGCACGCGATGGGGCGCCGAGGTCCATCCCGTGAGCGCGCGATTTCATTCGCTCTACCACCACGATTTGCGCCGGATCGGGCAACTGGTCGAGGCTTCGCAGAAGCTGTTTCCGGTGCTGATCGTCGGCGCCCCGCTGCGAACCCATGGCCAGCTCTACAACGCCGCCGTGGTGATCCACCGCGGCGAGGTGCTCGGCGTGGTGCCGAAAGCCTATCTGCCCAATTACCGCGAGTTCTACGAGCGGCGGCATTTCGCCCCCGGTGCGGGAATTCACGGCCGCCGGATCAGCGTGGCGGGACGCGAGGCGCCGTTCGGCGTCGACCTTCTGTTCCGCTCCGCCGGTTCCGTCGACCTGAGCTTCCACGTCGAGATCTGCGAGGATATCTGGGTGCCGCTGCCGCCCTCGACCTCGGCGGCGCTGGCCGGGGCCGAAGTACTGGTCAATCTTTCCGCGAGCAACATCACCATCGGCAAGGCCGAGACGCGCCGGCTGTTGTGCGCGAGCCAATCGGCGCGGGCGATCGCGGTCTATATCTATTCGGCGGCGGGTCCGGGCGAGTCGACCACCGATCTCGGCTGGGACGGACACGCCGCCATCTTCGAATACGGCGAGCGTCTGGCCGAAACCGAGCGGTTCCAGAAGGACTCGGCGCTGATCCTGGCCGATGTCGATCTCGGACGCATCCGTCAGGAACGCATGCAGGTCAACACCTTCGGCGATTGCGCCGGCCAGGAGGCGGAGCGCGTCGCGCGCTTCCGCATGGTGCCGTTCGAGCTCGACGCGCCGGAAACCGTCGTGCCGCTCGAGCGCGCGGTGGAGCGCTTCCCCTATGTGCCGTCCGATCCGCGCCGGCTGCGGGAAGATTGCTACGAGGCCTACAACATCCAGGTCCAGGGATTGGCCAAGCGCCTCGAGGCCACCGCGACCGAACGCGCCGTGATCGGCCTCTCGGGCGGGCTCGATTCCACCCAGGCCGCCATCGTTGCCGCCCGCGCCATGGATCGCCTCGGCCGGCCGCGCACGAACGTTCTCGCCTATACCTTGCCGGGCTTCGCCACTTCGGAGCACACCAAGGCCAACGCCTGGGCGCTGATCCGCGCGCTGGGACTGACCGGTGCCGAGATCGACATCAGGCCCGCCGCGCGCCAGATGCTCGGCGATCTCGGCCATCCGTTCTCGCGCGGCGAACCGGCCTACGACGTGACGTTCGAGAACGTCCAGGCGGGCCTGCGCACCGATTATCTGTTCCGGCTCGCCAACCAGAACCGCGGGCTCGTGGTCGGCACCGGCGACCTCTCCGAGCTGGCGCTCGGCTGGTGCACCTACGGGGTCGGCGATCAGATGTCGCACTACAACGTCAACGCCTCGGTGGCCAAGACGCTGATCCAGCACCTGATCCGCTTCGTCGCCGGATCGGGCGACGTGGACGAAGCGACGGCGCGCGTGCTCCACGCCATTCTCGAGACCGAGATCTCGCCGGAGCTGGTGCCGGCCTCGGCCGGCATTCAATCGACCGAGCAGGCGATCGGTCCCTACGTGCTGCAGGATTTCAATCTCTACTACGTGACACGCTACGGCTTTCGGCCCTCGAAGATCGCGTTTCTCGCGCACCACGCCTGGAGCGACGTCGAGCGCGGTTCCTGGCCGCCCAACATTCCGGCGGCCAAACGCCGCGCCTATCCGCTCAGCGAGATCAAGCACTGGCTCGATGTGTTCTTGTTTCGCTTCTTTGCGCTCAGCCAATTCAAGCGCTCGGCGCTGCCCAACGGCCCGAAGATCTCGTCGGGCGGCTCGCTCTCCCCGCGCGGCGATTGGCGCGCGCCCTCCGACGGCAAGGCCGACCTGTGGCTCGCCGAGCTCGCCGAGAACGTGCCGAAGACGTAGACCCCGCAATGGCGCGAAGCGGGGACTGCGGGCTACGACTCCATGCGGGCCACATCTATACTATATACGCCGGCGCACATCCTGCTCCGCGAGGGACGATTACCGATGCTCGATTTCGCCACCCGGGTCCACAATCACAATTACCGGCTCGATCCGATCATCCGGTCGCTGCTCGACACCGATTTCTACAAATTCCTGATGCATCAGTTCATTTGGATGCTCTACCCGGACGTCCCCGTCACCTTCAGCCTGATCAATCGCACGCAGAAGGTGCGGCTCGCCGAGCTCATTCCGGAAGTGTCGCTGCGCGCGCAGCTCGACTACGTGCGGGACCTGCAGTTCCAAGAGAACGAGCTGATCTGGCTCGCGGGCAATCGGTTCTACGGCAGGCGGGACATCTTCCGCCCGGAGTACATCGAATATCTGCGCGGGTTCCGCCTGCCCGATTATCGGCTGGAGCGGCAGGACGGCCAATACGTGCTCACGTTCGAGGGGAGCTGGACCGACGTCACCTTGTGGGAGATCTACGCGCTCGCGGTCGTCAGCGAGCTGCGCTCGCGCGCGGCCATGGCTTCGCTCGACAAGTTCGAGTTGGACGTGCTCTACGCCCAGGCCAAGACCAAGTTGTGGGACAAGATCCAGCGCCTGCGCGACTACCCGGAGACCCGCTTGGCCGAGTTCGGCACGCGGCGGCGCCACGGCTTCCTGTGGCAGGAATGGGTGACGACCGCGCTCGCCGGCGAGCTGGGGCCGTCCTTCGTCGGCACCTCGAACGCGCACCTCGCCTTCAAGCACAGCATGGAGGCGATCGGCACCAATTCGCACGAGCTGCCGATGGTGGTCGCCTGTCTCGCCCGCGACGATGCCGAGCTCAAGGCGTCGCAATATACGGTGCTGGCCAAATGGCAGGAGGTGTACGACGGCGAGCTCCTCATCATGCTGCCGGACACCTTCGGCATGACCCAATTCCTACGCGACGCGCCGGATTGGGTGGCGGATTGGACCGGCATGCGGTTCGACAGCAAGGAGCCGTTCGCGGCAGGCGAGGAGATGATCGCCTGGTATCTGCAGCGCGGACGGGACCCGCGCAAGAAGCGCGGCATGTTCAGCGATGGGCTCGACGTGGATTCGATGATCGCGCTCTATTCGAAGTTCCACGGGCGCATGCGCGAAAGCTTCGGCTGGGGCACGCTCGCGACCAACGACTTCCGCGGCTGCCATCCGCGCGGGGCCGATACGCTCGATCCCGTCAGCCTGGTCTGCAAGGTCACGCAAGCGAACGGGCGGAGCGCGGCGAAGCTGTCCGACAATCCCGAGAAGGCGACCGGCAGCCGGGAGGAGATCGCGCGCTATCTGCGCGTGTTCGGCAAGGAGGGGCTGGTGGAGCGGCCGGTCCTGGTGTGAGGCATTATTCAATACAATGACGACTTACGTGTACTGAATCATGATGGTCGAAACACCGTCACCGCAATGGCGGTCGACGAAGCCCAGGAATGACGACAGCAACTTCCGCTCCTCTTCCAATTTGCTCGAGCGAACTCTTGCGGTGACTACCTCGGCGTCGCCGCGCGCGAGGCGAATGGAGCCCTGAAATTTCTTATGCTTCCATTCCGCTTTGGCCTGCGCCTTGCGGCCGACGCGGAAGAAAGTGCCGCGACCCTTGCCGCGAATGTCGGCTTCCTTCTTGACGAGAGCCGCGTACAGCCTGGTCCTTTGCCGCGGCGTGATCTCAACCAACTTCATCGCTGCCCCCTGTCGTTCCTTGAATCGGTGATCAGCGAATACAACAAAAAACATTGTTTGGACAGCAGGATCGCGCCGCCGCCCCGGGACGGCTCACCTCGATTCGGACAAAGGCGCGATCTGCCCCCTGGTCAGGAGGGTTGCTCTTAATGATTGGTGAAGTACCGAGGCAGCTTTCGGGTGAATCTTGCACTGCGTCATGCCCGGTCCCGGATCAAGTCCGGGGCAGGCTCTCGTGCCGGCCATCCGCGATCGCAACTCCGATCCATGGAAGGGGAGATGGCCAGGACACCCCCGGCTCCATCGGGCGCGGCGCGGCGAGTTGATGGCTCGCGGGCGGCCATGACCGCTCGATCCTCATCGGCTTGGGATGATTCGCCAATGCCCGAGGTGCCGTTCGCGCTCAGACGCAAAAACATCCGCCTTCCGGCAGGACCGGAAGCGGACCAAACACTCGAACCGGAGAACGGCGCAGGTCGCGCCGGCTTGCTACACCGTCGGGAGGGGCCGAGACGGGGCCTTGCCTCACTGATGCGGCCCCAGAGGCCGCTCCCGACCGTGCCGTTCGTGAAAAAGCCGCTACGCCGAAGCCCGAACGCGTGCCGCGGCGATCCTGGCGGCAATCTGCCCCGGTGGTTCCATGCCCATCTCCACAGCTCGTTGGCCGCATCGGCGCTGCGGCCGACGCACTGCCTCCGCTTGGAGCAGCACCAACAGCCTGAGCAGAGGCACGGCAGCTGTCAAGCATTTTGCTTCGAGCCTGCCGGTCAAAAATATTCGACACGCTGAACGCCGAGCCGGGAACAATTTTGCGCATTGCCGGACGCGGCGGCTGCCGGCAAGGCGATACCATGCAGGGTCCTCCGGCTTCCCGTGTTTAGCGTTCGGGGGTCGCGATGGTCGCCAAACTGCTGTTGCTGATCGCGCTGATCGCGCCGATTCTGACCGTGGCGGCCGGCATTCTCGCCCACCGCCGCAAAGAGCCGGAGCGCAAGGACCGCGAAGACAACTCAACCTGAAACCGGGACCTAGTCCGGGCGGCGGAAATCGCAGGCCAGCCATGCCAGCCTAGCGCCCGTTCTCCAGCATCGCTTTGAATGCCGCCCGAATCCGCTGGCCGGCCTCGGCAGCGGCCGCAGACGCGTTCCCCATGCCGAAGAAGCCGTGGATCAGCGTCGGTTCGCGATAATAGGCGACCCGAACACCGACCCGCCGCAGCGCCTCGGCGTATGCCTCGCCCTCGTCGCGCAACGGATCGAACTCGGCGGTGCAGATGATGGCCGCCGGCAAGCCGCTCAGGTTGGCTGCTCGCAACGGCGAGGCGCGGGGATCGAGTCCGTCGCGAGCATCGCGCAAATAATGGTCGGCGAACCAGCGCATGGTGTCGAGCGTCAAGAAATAGCCGTCGGCATTTTCCGCCCGCGACGGGTATTTGGCATTCTCCACCTCGGAGCGGTAGCTCCCGGCTGCATCGACGGCCGGATAGATCAGCAGCTGGGCGGCGAGCCGGGGACCGCCTTCGCGGCACGCCTGCGCAAGCGCGGCGGCCAGGTTGGCGCCGGCGCTGTCGCCCGCTACTGCCAATCGTGCCGCATCGCCGCCCAGTTCCGTTATGTTGGCTGCCGCCCATCGTGTCGCCGCCAGGCCGTCGTCGAACGCGCCCGGAAATTTGGTTTCGGGAGGCCGCCGGTAATCCACGCTCAGCACCACCGCGTCGACCTCGATCGCGAGCAGCCGCGCCTGCCGATCGTGGGTGTTCAGATCGCCTGCGACCCAGCCGCCCCCGTGAAAATAGACGACGGTCGAGGCCGGCATTCGCGCCGGGCGATAGAGGCGCGCCGGGAGCGAGCCGGCCGGACCTGGGATCGAGACATCGTCGACCGAGGCCGGCTGCGGCAGGGGAATGTTGCTGCGTGATTGCGCGAGCGCGATGAGCTGCTCGCGCGCGATGCTCGGCGTCAGAATCCGCGAATCGCGCAGCGGCAGTTTCGGCAGCAGTTCCGCGATCTCGGGATCGAGGCGCCTGTCCGTCGGGGATGCTTCCTTTGCACTGCGAGCCAGTCTTCCGTCCCCGCCCATGGCCTCAACGCTTCCTCTTGCTAGCCGCCTGACGATCCTGCTGCGTCAGGAACTGCAGCAGCAGCTCGCTCACCTGTTCCGGCTGCTCCTGCTGCACCCAATGTCCCGCGCCTTCGATGAAGTGGCAGCCCAGCATGCGCGTGCACGCGTTATTCTGCATGCGCTCGATGCTGCCCGGAACCTGAAAAATTCCCCAGTCGCGCTTGCCGGCGATGAACATCGCAGGCACGTCGATGGTCCGGCCGCAGAACAATTGGAGCTCGGCATCGTAGGCGCCGGAGGTTCTGCAGCGGTACCAGTTGAGCCCACCCTGGAAGCCGGTTCTGCCATACTCGGCGCTGTACACGCTCAACTCGCGCTCGGAAAGCCATCGGCAGGCCGCGATTTGTTCGGCCGAGGGTATCTCGGGCGCCACGGTCGCCGCCATGTCCTTGTCGAGATCCATGATGTAGTAGGTCGGCATTTTTGCCAGCTCATCGGCGGCCCAGGAGCCGAGCCGGAACGGCTTGTTTCCCCTCCAGTCCGCGCTCTTCATATGGAAATAGGCGCGCAGAAACGCGTGGACGCCCTGCGGGCAATCGCGCATGTCGGCATTCGCCTGCCGTGTCGAGTAATACCATTGGTAATGCTTGCGCGGCCGCTGCAGTTTCGCCAGCGCGTCGTGGATGCTGCCGCCCGACGACGCGGTGGCGGCCCCGCCTTGCGGCGTTTTGTTTGCCGTGTCGAACGGGAGCGCAGGCGGCCCCGCGAACGGCGCGCTCATCAGCGCCACCGAGCGGAACACGTCGGGCCGCACCAGCGCGCACCAGGCCGCGACCGGAGCGCCGAAGTCGTGCCCGACAACCGCGGCCACCGAGCGATGGCCCAGCGCCGATACGAGTCCGAGCGCATCGCGGGCAAGGTTGAGAAGCCGAAACGGAGCAAGATCGCCGTCGTAGTCGGCATCCCAGCCCGTGGTGCGCCCATAACCTCGCTGGTCGGGCGCCACGACGTGAAACCCCGCGGCTGCGAACGGCACCATCAGTTTTCGCCAGGAATAGGCCAGCTCCGGAAAACCGTGGAGCAGCAGGATGCAGGGTCGGTCTTTCTCCTCGAATCCGGCCTCCAGCACGTGCATGCGCAGGCCGTTGATGCCGGGCACGAAGCGGGAGCGGATGCCGGCCGGCAGCACGGCGTTTTCCAGGGGTGGCAGCTCGGTCATGTTCGCGTCACTTGATAGGCGGCGGGAGCATCGTCCAGGAGCCGCTCGCTGCCAAGCATCGGCGACGAGGATCAGCGCTAAAACCGGTCGATCCGTTCTCGAGTCGGCCTCCGGGAGCCGTCCGAGCGCGCCTTGACTTGCCGGGGAGCGACATTTAAGTCCGCAGCATCCCCGCGGGGGCGTAGCTCAGTTGGTTAGAGCGCCGGCCTGTCACGCCGGAGGCCGCGGGTTCGAGTCCCGTCGCTCCCGCCAGATTTTAGTAGTCGCATCGCCCCTGCCCTACCCCGCCGCGGTGCGCGTCGCCGCGTCGATCGCCGGCATCACCTTGTCGACCATCAGCTCCATGGAGCGCACGGCGAGCTTTTTATCGACCCAGTCGTGGCTGGCGTAGAGCAAGGTGCCGAACGCGCCGATGGTTTCCCGAAACGCCAAAAGCTCGTCGACCACCTTGTCGGGCGTGCCCCAGATCACGAGATCGTCCACCATGCCCTCGGCCGTCACCGCGGAATCCAGCGCGGTCGGATCGGCCTTGAACAGGTTGGCGCGGCCGTAGCGGATAAGCTTCGAGCCGAGCGTGCGGTAATAATGGTGATACGGCCCCTCGGGCGCCGTCGCGTAGCGGCGGGCGGTTGCCAAATCGTCGGCGACAAACACGCTTTTGGCTACGCGCCAGTTCGCCGGATCGGCGGCGCGCCCGCCGAGCCGGCAGCCCTCGACATAGTTCGGCCAATGGGTCTTGACCCATTGCGGCAGCAGAAAATTCGCCGAGACCGGCTCCCAGCCGCGCGCCGCCGCCTGCGTCACGCCCTTCGAATGCGGCGCCACCACGGTGACCACGATCGGCGGATGCGGCTTCTGATAGGGTTTGGGAATGCCGCCCTGGTCGCCGAAGGTCGTGCGCCTGGTCGAGATCGTCCAGTATTTGCCGGGTAGATCATAGGGCGGGTCGCTCGCCCACAGCGCCAGCACATGGTTCATCGCCTCGACCAGCATGTCGTTGCGGTCGCGGTCGTGATTGCCGAACAGTTCCGCATCGGAGCGCAGGTTGCCGGGACTGATGCCCATGATGAAGCGGCCCTCGGCCATGTGATCGACCATCGCGACCTGCGCGGCGATCGCCGCCGGATGATGGTTGGCCATGTTGATCGTGCCGGTGCCGAGCTTGATGTTTCGGGTCTCGCCGATCAGCGAGGCGACGAAGATCAGCGAGGAGGTGATGCGCTCGGCCGCGTCGGTGACGTGCTCGCCGATGAACCCTTCGGCAAAGCCGAGCTTGTCCGCGATCAGGGCGAGCTCGCGGTCCTCTTTGAGCACCTGCGCGTAATCGCGCCCGGTCGGGTGCACCGGCATGATGAAGAAGCCGAGCTTCATGGCGGTATCAGAGATCAGGGGGCATATCGGTCGACCGATCCGGCCACTTCGCTTGATCGCAGCCTACGAAGCGGCCACCGCTTCGGCCTGAAAATCGCCGGCGAGCCGCTCCTCCCCGAACAGCGCGGCATAATGCGCGCGAAAGTCCGCCAGGATGGTCTCGAACGGCACGTCGGCGAAGGTGCCGCGGTCCACCACATATTCCATGTGCTTGCGGCCGGCATTGTCGAACGGCTGGAACAGCGAGTCCGTCCATCCGTCGAACGCGAGCGGCTTCACGCCCAGCCGCTCGCACAGACTGGCGTTGAAGGCCGGGGTCGCCTTCACCCATTTGCCGGAAAGATGCAGGTCGCAATACGCGTGCCAGCGGAACACGTCGGTCTTCATGCGCTCGTAGAGCCGCGGCGAAGTCATGTGGTTCCTCACGTCGGCAAAGCCGAGCCGGCTCGGCACGCCGAGCACGCGCGCGCAAGCCGCGAGCAGGCACGCCTTGCCGACGCAAAATCCCCGCTTTGCCGCCAGCACCGCGCTCGCCCGAAACACGTTGGGGTCGGTCCAGTCGACATAAGCGTCGTAGAGGATCTCGTCGCGCACCGCACGATAGAGCCGCAGCACCGCATCGGTGGCATCCTTCCCCCCCGCGCTTGCCGCGCGGGCGAATGCGGTGAGCTGCGGAGAATCGCTGTCGACGAAGCGGCCGGGGGCCCGATATTCCTGTCCGATCATGATTTCCTGCATGGTCTACTCGACGTGAATAGCGCTGACCCCGGGCAGCCGCTCGATTGAGCGCGCGCCCATCAGCCGGCTCGGCGTGTAATAGCCGCCCGGCGGGCGGCGCTCCAGCACAGTTTGCACGGCCAGGAGGGCCGCGTCCGCCGTCAGGCGGTAGCCGTTCGGCGTGGTCAGCCGGGCGGTTTGGGTCGCGCCCGCGTCATTGCGCGCCTCGCCCCAGACGTAGCTGGTTTCCTGCCGCAGCTGGTCTTCGGAAGGTCCCCCGCTGCTCGCCGCCCATCGCCGCAGCAGGGGCGCGGCCCGATCGAGGACAGGCCGCAGCGGGTTCAAGCATCGCATGGCAAACACCGCCGCCGGCGTGGTGCGGACGTAGACCTCGATATCGGGGATGCCGGTCGAGTAATAGGCGGTGGCGACATCGCCCCACGGGATCGTCACGCCCAAGGCGTTTCCCCGACCGAAATCGATCGTCCGGGTCCGATAGGCGAAGGGCACCTCGACGATCTCACCGTTTTTGCGGACGCGGCCACCGGCTTTGAGGCCCTCGACCATGGTCTTGGCCGTCCCCGGGCTCGGCGTGCCCTTCACGTCGAAGCCGAGCGCGAGAGACTTGGCGTCCGGCAGCGCCTGCTTCAGGACGGCGGCGACGCAATCGGTCGGGACGACGTCGAAGCCGACGCCTGGGCACACGACGACGCCGGCGGCTTGCGCCTGCGCGTGTCTCGAATGCGCGGCGACGAAGACATCGATCTCGCCGGTGATATCGAGGTAATGCGTCCTGCCGGCGAGGCAGGCATCGAGCATCGGCCCGCTCGTCGCCGCGAACGGGCCGGCGCAGTTCAGCAAGACATCGACGTCGCTCAGCGCGGCCGCCGCAGCCGACGGATCATCGATATCGAAGCTTCGCCACGGGAGATCGAGTTGCGCCCCCAGGGCTTCGATTGGTGCCGCCCGTCGGCCGGCCAGAATCGGGCGAAGACTCTTGCGCTTGGCTTCCAGCGTGATCAGGCGGCCGGTGAAGCCGTTGGCGCCGTAGAGGATCCAGTCGGTGTTCGTAGCCATCTACGCCCAGGTCCCGCATCTGCGCTCGAAACAAAGGTCTGATCGTTCGCACGCGCAACGCATCAGCCTCGATCAAGGTCCCGGCAGTATACAAGACCTTCCACGACAAGGAGGACGGCTGCGTCGACATCGTACCGCATCGCCTGCCGGTTGCACCGCCCAGGCCGATGACGCGGCCGGGCGGTTTGAACGCCTCGACGGCAAATTGACGCGGAATCGGAACCCAAGAGGTTAAGGACAGGCGATGGCAGTCGCTTGCAGGATCTCTCGCCCGCTTGCCGCCGGCTGCCCACGGAGTAAAATGCGGATAGGCAGGGAACTGCAGTTCGCGAGGTTTGACGGTGACTCTGTACCGACGTGTCCGGCGGCCGTTTGCACCCGCAGAGGAAGCCGCGCCGCTGAATTGGCGTCGCGGGCTGTTTCGCCTATGGCTGCTCGTATCCGCCGCATGGGTCATGAGCTGGGCGATCTATTTCATTCTTTCCGCCATGGCGCAGGCATTGACGACGGTGGGGGATTTCCTTGCCATACCGGTGGTGTTCTTCGGGCCGCCGGTCGCGCTACTGCTTTGCGCCATTGCGACCGGATGGGCTATTCGCGGTTTCGGTGCGGACAAAAATTCGGGACAGAACACGGCGCCGCTGCCCAGCGAGAACGTCGTACCGTTGCAACGTGGCGATGAATCGGAACCCAGCCGCGATGCCGGACCAGCAGCGACGTAAGTGGATGCTCCTTGCGTCGGGTTGGACGCCAGTGGACCAGGATACCGCCGTTTTGAGCGAGGCCGCCTCGGTGGTGTCGAGCGCCTTCGGCCGCGTTCCTCCAGCTAATCGGCGATGCGGGCAGGCAGCCTTTCCAGGCAAACCGCCCCTGCTCCCTTGAACCCTGTCCAGGTTCGTCTCCATCTCAAGGTCGAATGCCGAGGCACGCAGCGTCGGCAAGGACACTCGCTCGACCGGATGATGACCGAGGATCTGACGAAAAAAATCGTCGTCTGGGCCGCCGAGATCGCCGGCTATGCCGCACAGCTTCCCTCGAGGCAGGTGCGGGAGGCTCATCTTGCCGAGCGCCGCGATGAGCTGGTGGCGGGCGCCGTTGCGGAGGGCGTGACTGAGCGCGATGCGGCGATCCTGGCCGACGCCTGCGTGAACGCCGCGCGGGCGATCATGACCGAGTTGCTCGCGCACCGCGCCGGCGTGCCGAAAGGGCGAGCCTAGGCGCCGGCGCTCGCGGCCAAGACGCCCGCCCCCGCGCAACGCAAGCATCCGGAGTGGCTCTGTTGCGGCGCAGTCACCGCACGCTGGTCACGGACCTTGGAGGCCGCTATAACGGCCCCGAAATGGCAGTCGCGAGCTGCGGCCGATAACAACGCCCGGGAGGATGAATATGAACAGACGCGAGATTTTGCAGGGCTCGACCGCGCTGGCGGTTGCTGCCGCGGCGGGCATCAAGCCGGCCGCTGCGCAGAGCCCGATCGTGATCAAGTTCAGCCACGTCGTGACCCCCGATGCGCCGAAGGGCAAGGCTTCGCAAAAGTTCAAGGAGCTTGCCGAGAAATACGCGAATGGCAAGGTCAAGATCGAACTCTATCCCAACTCCTCGCTCTACAAGGACAAGGAGGAGCTCGAGGCGCTGCAGCTCGGGGCGGTGCAGCTGCTGGCACCCTCGACCGCCAAGTTCGGCCCGCTCGGCTTCACCGAGTTCGACGCGCTCGACCTGCCGTTCATCTTCCATGACGAAGCGGCGTTCAGGCAGTTCGCGGCCAGCGATCTCGCCAGGAAAATGTTCGAAAAGCTCGAGGCCAACGGCGTCAAGGGCCTCGCCTATTGGGACAATGGTTTCCACGTCATGGCGGCCAATAGACCGATCCACCACGTCAAGGACTTCCAGGGTCTCAAGCTTCGCATCCAGGGCTCGAAGGTCCTCAACGCCACGACCAGGGCCTGGGGTGCCATCCCGCAGGTGATGGCCTTCTCCGAGGTCTACCAGGCGCTGCAGACCGGGGTCGTCGACGGCCTGGAGAATGTGCCGTCGAACATCTGGACCCAGAAGTTCTACGAAGTGGTCAAATATATCGCGGTCTCGCACCACGCCCATCTGTCCTACGCCGTGGTCACCAACAAGAGGTTCTGGGACGGATTGCCGGCCGACGTGCGCCCGCCGCTCGAGAAGGCCATGGCCGAGGCATCGGACTATTTCAACGCCATCGCCAAGACCGAAAACGACGAGGCGCTCGAGGAGATCAAGAAGACCGGCAAGGTGCAGGTCTACCCGCTCACGTCCGAGGAGCGAAGATCCTGGCTGCAGGCCGTGCTGCCCGTCCACAAGGAGATGGAGAACCGTATCGGCAAGGACGTGATCGACGCCCTCTACAAGATCGTCGATTTTCGGCCGGACGCGTGACCCGCTGGCCGCCGATGCCGGTCTTGACCCGTGACGCGCTGGAGACCCTCAGCCTCCGGCGCGTTGCGCTTTGACTTGGGTACCCTACCCTTTGCGGGCCGTGCCGTCGCGGGGCATGGGACAGCAGCTTTTTCGCTCAATTGCCGTGCTTCTTCCGCCCCGCAAGGGCTCGTTCGATGCGGCGGTCCGGGATGAGCCATATCAGCGCCACCAGCACGTACAGCCCGCCTGCGACCCATTCGTGCAGGAATGCGGACGGGATTGCGATCGCATAAAGCACCGGGGAGAGCTTGCCTTTGAGGTCCCTTCCAACGGCTGCTGCGAGGAGCGAGGTCTCACCCTGCTCCGCGATGATTGCGCGCTGCAAGATCCAATAAGCGAGCGCCGCCATCAACAAAATCACGCCGTAGAGAGCGGTCGGTGCCGGCGCGAAGTTGTTCTCACCCATCCAGCCGGTGACGAAGGGGATGAGCGATAACCAGAACAGGAGGTGCAAATTAGCCCACAAGATCGAGCCGCGTACCCTCGGGGTAACCTGCAGCATGTGATGGTGATTGTTCCAGTAGATGCCGAGGTAAACGAAACTCAGGACGTAGCTCAGGAACACCGGCAGCAGCGGCCACAGCGCCGGGAGGTCGGCGCCATGCGGCACCTTCAACTCCAGGACCATGATGGTGATGATAATGGCCAACACGCCATCGCTGAACGCTTCCATCCGGCCCGTATCCATCGTCATGACTCCGCGCAGGACGCCGCGCGCCCAAAACCCAAGGGAAATTGGCCGCCCAAACGCATGGGCGCGGCCTCCTTCAAGGAGGGCCACAGAGGCGCGAGCATCGGGACCTTGTCGAGATGATTCCCCCGGAAGGCTGGTGGTGGGCGGTGACGGACTCGAACCGCCGACATCCACGGTGTAAACGTGGCGCTCTACCAGCTGAGCTAACCGCCCTCCCCTCCAGCAATATCGCCGGTCGGCGCCCGAGCGCAAGCGCGGCGCCGGCGATGCGATGCGCGGCTTCCTCCCGGCGCGGGTCCCCGGCATGCACTGCGAAGGCATGATTGAATGCTTCGCGATAGATGTCCTGCGCGTGTTCGGGAAGACGCCGCCAACCGGGCTCACGAGTTCAGAATTGTCGCCATAGGGCATGCTGGATCACGCGCCGCGGATCAGCAATACCGGCTTGATCGAGATACGAATGAGATTTTCCGCTACGCTTCCCGGCACGAGGCGGCGAAAGCCGCGCCTTTGGATCCCGCGCCGGACGCGAACGATCGAGGCGAGACTTGACGGCTCGGATACAAATTAACGCATGACGTCGGGATTAGGCGTGCGCTTTTTCCGCCGTCAAACTTTTACCGCGCGCGCCGGCGGCGGACAAACCCCGTCACCCTGCCCGCGCCGTCAACGATCATCGGGCACGCACAAACGCCGCCGCGCGCTCGAATGCCGCAGGCGCAGGAGAACCTCGTCGGGGTACGCAACGCCAAAAACTTCAGCGGTTCACCGCGTCCTTGAGAGCCTTGCCGGCCGAGAATCGCGGACGCCGCGCCGCCTTGATCTTCACCGGCTTGCCGGTGCGCGGGTTGCGGCCCTCGCGGGCGGCACGCTTGACCACGCGGAAATGACCGAACCCCATGATCTTCACTTCGCCGCCCTTCTTGAGCGCCGCGGTGATGGCATCGAAGGTGGCATCGACGGCGGACGCCGCGGCCGTCTTGGTCATGCTGGCCTTGCCGGCCACCGTCGCGATCAGTTCGTTCTTGGTCATCGCAAAGTCCTTTCCTCGCTTTTGCCCCGAATCAGCGGGGATTCGCGAGGCGAGGGTTTGCCGAAAACCCGGTGATTGCAAGCCGAATCGGCCGATGCAGGACGGACGGGCGAGCACGCAGCCCCGCGAATCGGGGGCTCTTTCCTCGAAAATTCGCGCCGGGTTGGAGCCGGTCATGCCGTGGCGTTGACACCGTCCATGCGGAGCCGGTTGCCGATTGCCTCGACGAGGAGCCCGTACGCCCGATCGACGACTTCTTCGATCGAAGGCGTCTTGGCAAACATCGCCGTCGCCCGTGCGAAAATTTCCTCTCGGCTCGGCAAATGCGGCAGACCCATGTCGGCAAGCACCTGGACGGCGGAGTGCCTGGCATGAGCCAACCGCTCCTGGAGCGCCGCCAAATCCGACTTCTCCACGGCCGAAGCGATCGCGAGCGCGATGCGCTCGGAATTGAAGGTTGCCGCAAGTTGCGCGGCCGCGCGCTCGACGACCCGCGATCCGAGCCGATGCTCGTTGCGCAGAACCGACACCGGCGGCGTCTTCAGCTCCCAAACGATCCCGAACCGGGCCAGCGCCTTGAGAATGTAAAAGGTCGGGTCGATCTCCCACGCCCGGAACCCCTGGCGAACGCTGCTCTGATAAGCGTGGTGATTGTTGTGCCACCCCTCCCCCATCGTGAAGAGCGCGAGCAGCCAGTTGTTCCGGGAATCGTCGGCTGTGAGATAGCGCTGGCTTCCGCGTACGTGAGCAAGGGAGTTGATGCAAAACGTCGCATGATAGACCAGCACGGTGCTCCAGAAGAACCCGACCACCAAGCCGGGCCATCCGCCCAGCGCGAAGCACAGCAGCGCCAACACGACGGGCGGCACGAGCTCGTATCGATGCAGCCACATCAATTCGGGATAGCCGCTGAGGTCGGCCACCTTCACGAGGTCGGCTTTGTCGTGTTTCCGGGAAAAAATCCAACCCAGATGGCTGTATACGAATCCCGTGTGACGCGGCGAGTGAACGTCGCGCTCGGTGTCGGAGTGCAGGTGGTGATGACGGTGCTTGGATGCCCACCACAGGATGCTTTTCTGCGCCGTACTCTGCGACAATACGGCCAGCAGGAATTGAAACACGCGGCTGGTCGAATAGGCTCGATGCGAAAAGTACCGGTGATATCCGGCACTGATGCCGAAGATGCGCGCCCAATACAGCACAACGCACATCCCGAGCGATTCCCAGGTGACCCCGGTCCAGATGGCCGCAAAGCAGGCCAGGTGCACCAGCACGAAAGGGACCGCCGACGGATATAGGATGTCGTCGCACTCGATATCGGCCGCGGCATCTGTAGCGCTATTCAGTTTGTTCATACCGTCCTCGTTGGGCGGCCGACCCCGGTGGCCGCCTTCCCCTCTTTCGATCTCGGTTCCTTCCGAAGCGTCCCGCGAAGGCGTGATATTCGCGAATTGCGCCGAAAGTATTAGCGGCACCGATTGAAAAAGTCATCAATTCCCTGCGGGTCGCTCGCCCTCGATTGGCTCGCGCCGGCACAAAGACGGGTCGGCTGATTGACTTTTGTCGCTTTTTGGCTCACATATGTCGCGTCGGGCTCGATCGCAGTCGCCCGGCTTTCCCAAGGCGTTTCGCCCAAGCACTGCACTTTGCCCGCTTCCCGGGCGGAGGGCTGTTGGCGAAATGGCATTTCCCCTGCAGATCCGAACTCTGGCGGCGGCTTGGAGAAACCCATCCGGGCCAGCGACAACCGCCCGGTCAGCTGCTCCGCAGCCAAGCGTTGTCTCGCTCCGTCAAGGAGGTGAGACATGTCTTGCGGCAACGCCACTCCTTCCCGCTCAGCACTACCGAAGATCGGCGTCGTCCAGACGCTGGCTGTACGCGTACCATCCCCCTTGGGATGGGTGCAGGTCCTCAAGCGAATGCATAATCGTTGGCAGCAGCGACAAGCTTTACTGGACCTCGAGGATCGGCTGCTGGACGACATCGGCATCACGCGCGAGCAAGCCGAGCGTGAGGCCCGCACGCCGTTCTGGAAATGACATCGCCCTGGAAGAGGCCACCTCGGCCGGCGGCCTCTTCCAACCCAGCCCTTTTCCGATCGAAGGCAAACAACGAGGAGGAATCCCATGAAGTGGATTACCCGCGAGCACGTGAAGGTCGACCGTGTCGCCTGCCCGTGGCTCATCCGGAAATTCGTGGACCGCGATGCGGAATTCGTTTTCGCCCCGGCCGACAAGGTCATGGACGAGGCGAAACGCTTGAACGCCGTTCCGTACGATGTGAAGGACGTCGAGCTCGGACATCACGGCAAGGAGTGCTCGTTCGAGGCGATCCTGAAGAAATACGATCTCGCCGGCGATGCCGCGCTCGTCCTGCTCGGAAAAATCGTCAACGGCGCCGATACCGACAACACGCTGTATCATCAGCCGGAGGGGCCGGGCCTGGAAGCCATCGCCGAGGGCTTTCGCCTTCTCGGTTTTACCGACGATCACGCCGTGAACGCGGCCGAATGGATCGTGTACGACGCGCTCTATGCGTATTGCCGGAAGATGGTGGGCGAAGGCAAACCCGACGGGAACTTCGCGACATAGCCAACGTCCGCGGCAACGTGGCTGAATCCGGAGCGGCATCGGGCGGCGACCGGGCGGCGCGCCGGGCTCATCCTTCACCCGATCCTGCTCGGAACGCGCGCTACTTTGGTCCGCGGTCCCAGGCGCCCAACAGCATGCTCGCGGCGTTGATCGCGCCGAACGCCGCGGCGGCGGCGGCGACAAGCGCGAACAACGCCGGCTCCGCGAACCCCAGCCAGGCAACGGCGAGCCAGCCGAAGAGCGCCGCGATCACCAGTCGGGCCGTGCCGGCGAGAACCGGCCAGAGCACGCGGCCGGCGCCTTGGCTCGCGAAATAGAGCAGCATCCCCAACCCCATCGCCCCAGAGAACGGCCCGACGATCCGCAAATAGCGCGCGCCGCTCGCCAGCACGTTCGGATCGCTGCTGAACAAGCCGAGCCAGGCGGTGGGGAAAATCGCCACGAAGACGCCGATGGCTTCCGCCACTGCGGCGGCCACGAGCGCCCCGGTCCAGGCAATCTGCCGCGCCCGCGCCGCCGCGCCCGCGCCGATGTTCGTGCCGACCATGGTGACGGCCGCGGTGCCGAGGCCGAACAGCAGCGGGATCAGCAAATAGTCGAGGCGCGAGGCGATGCCGTAGCCGGCGAGCGCGTCGGTCCCGAACAGTCCGACGGCACCGGTGACCAGGAGCACCGTGAGATTGAATTGCACCGTGCCCAGCGCGGAGAGCAGTCCGACGCCGAGAATGCTGCGGAACAGGCGGGCCTCGAGCCGGGTGCGCCGCAACGCCGGAACCGCGCGGCCGGAGCCGAGGTAGCGAAGCAGGACGACCGCCGCCACCACGTTGAAGCTCGTCACCGCGATTCCCGCGCCGGCGATGCCGAGACGGGGAATCGGGCCGATGCCGAAGATCAGCGCCGGCGAAAGCAGAACCAGCACGGCCGCCGAGGTCAAGGTCACGATCGCCGGGAATTTGACGTTGCCGGCACCGCGCAGCGCCGCCGCAAGCAGGCTGACGATCCAGCTCGGCACGGCGCCGGCGAAGACGAAACCCGAATAGGTCAATGCGGCGTCCAGCACCGGCCCGGTGCCGCCGAGCCCGCGGTATATCGCCGGGCCCAGAAGCAAGGCAACGGCGGTGAACAGCAGTCCGAACACGACCGCGACGACCAGTGCATGCGTGACCAGCGCGTCGGCATCGTCGTTGTGGCCGGCGCCGATGGCGCGCGCAACGGCCGACGCAACGCCGCCGCCGACGCCGCCGTTGGACATCATGGTCATCAGCATCAGGATCGGAAAGACCAGCGCAACGCCGGCGAGCGCCGCAGTGCCGAGATAGCTGACGTAGAACGTCTCGGCCACCCCGACGGCCACTTGCGCCACCAGCACCAGGATCGTGGGCCCGGCCAGGCCGAGCATCGTGGCCAGGACGGGCCCATGCAGGATCGCCTGCCGGGCGCGCACCTCGGGATCAACCGGCGGTTGGGATCCGGCGGCAATCGGCACGGGCGAGATTTCGTCTTGGCCCGGCAATACCTGCGCGCCGGAAGCTGCGCCGGGCGGCCGCTGCCGGGCCATCGCGTCGCGAACCATCCGGGCTTTGATCATCGGGGGTCCACTCCGCCGCCGGCGCCAGCGGTCTCTCGAAGCCAGCGAATAGGCTAGCGTTTTTATATAAACTATATATATTGTATTCACAAGGGCTCGTATCCTGTGCAGGCCGGGGGCCGAGCCGAGATGCCGCACGCCATGGCCGGCGGCCGGCCTTAATTCGGAGCCAATGCATGTCGATCGTCTACGACCGACGCTGCCCGGTGGCGCGCACCCTCGAGATCATCGGCGAACGCTGGACGATCCTGATCCTGCGCGACCTGGTGCGCCATGGTCCCCGCAAATTCCATGATCTGGAAATCTCTCTGGCCGGTATCAGCCCAAATACGCTGTCCGCCCGTCTCAAGACGCTCGAGGATGGCGGCATCATCCGGCGGCAGTTCTACAACGAGCATCCGCCCAGAGCCGAATATGCGTTGACCGACAAAGGCCGCGAACTTCGTCCCGTCCTCAAGACGCTGAAAGAATGGGGCGAGAAGCATACCGGCTGACCGTCACGAGCCCAGATTCGCTTCCGCCGCTTCGTCGGGTTCCGGACCCGCGATCCCCGATGACGGGGCGCGGAAGGCAGAAAAGGCCCCGCGCGATCTCACAGGGCTTCGCCTGGCGCATCGGCATTGGTGATCGCCATTTGCAGGCCGATCCGATCCTGCCGGTATCGACGAGAATCGATCTTAAGCGCTAAGATAACCCGGTTGTCGCGCAGATCGCTCTCGAGGGCTGGCCGATGGTCCCCCGAAGAATTCTTGCCGATATCCTCAGGTCGCCGAAGTATCCGATCGAGCTTGCCGCCGTCGCCGTCGTCTATTTCGCCGCCGCCAAACTCTGCCTGACCCTGGCGTCCATCCATCCCAATGCGACTCCCATATGGCCGCCGACCGGCCTGGCTTTGGCTGCGATCCTGCTATGCGGCCACCGAATTTGGCCGGCGATCTTTGCCGGGGCGTTCCTCGTCAACCTCACCACGGCCGGCTCGATCTATACGTCCTGCGCCATCGGCTTCGGTAATACGCTGGAAGCCGTAATCGGCGGCTGGCTGATCAACCGATGGTCCGATGGGCGCAATACGTTCGAAACCCCGATCGGCGTAGCCAAGTTCACCTTGATCGGTTTGGGCCCCAGCACGATGACGAGCGCAACGATCGGCGTCGGCAGCCTGAGCCTCGCCGGGTATGCCGACCTGTCGAATTTCGCACCGGTATGGATGACCTGGTGGCTCGGCGATCTGGCCGGCGCGCTGGTCGTTACGCCGGTGATCGTATTGTGGAGAGCGCCTCCATCGCTCGATCGAGACCAGCTGCTGCGCTCCGCAATGATTCTCGTGACGGCGCTGGCCGTGGGCATTGTCGCTTTCAGCCCCCTCTTCGAGCAAACGGCCGACCGGGCGGCCCTGGCGTTCTTGGCCATTCTGCCGCTGATTTGGGCGGCGCTGCGAGCGGGACCTCGCGATACCGCCACGGTCGCACTCATCCTCGCGTGTTTTGCGGTCTGGGGCACCGTCATGGAGGGCGGGCCATTTGCCCGCTCCAACATCAACGACTCCTTTCTTCTGGTTCTCGCATTCATGATCAGCATCTCGGTGCCGAGCCTGGCCTTGAGCGCGGATGTCGCCATGCGCAGATCGGCAGATGATCGCGAGCGGTTCATTTACGAGTTGAGTGACCAGCTGCGCAACATTGCGGATCCCGACAGAATCATGACCCGAGTGGCCGGCGCGATCGGACGATATCTTGCCGCATCCCGCGCCGGATATTCGGAGATCGACGAATCGGCGTATATCATCGCGCGAGCCCAGTGGCACGCGGAGCATTTGTCCGATGTTACCGGCCGGTTTCCGTTGCAGGCGTTCGGTTCGGTTGCCCTCGACCAGCTCATGCGCGGCGAGACCCGCGTCGTCGACGACACGGAAACCAATCCTCGCAACGAGGCATTCTTCCCGCTGTATCGCTCCATCCACGCTCGGGCACACATAACGGTCCCTCTCGTAAAAGAGCGACGGCTCCAGGCGGCCTTGCATGTTTTTCAGGAGCATCCGAGGCGCTGGACTACGGCAGAAGTCGCGTTATGCAAGGAGCTGGCAGAACGCACCTGGGCCGCGGTGGCGAGAGCCCGTGCCGAAGCGGCCATGACGAAGGAGATTGCCGAACGAAAACGCCATGAAGAGCGGCTGCGAGACATGGTCGAGAAACTCGACAGCAGCAATAGGCAGCTCATCGAACATGCGCGGGTGCTCGATCTCGCCAACGTGCTTGTCCGCAACGTCCAAGACGAGATAACGTTGTGGAATGAGGGCGCACGCCGGCTCTACGGTTGGACCAAGGACGAAGCGATCGGCAAAGTCTCCCATCAATTGCTGCGAACCGAGTTTCCCGTGCCGCTAGAGGAAATAAAGCAAATCCTGTTCAGGGACGGCAGCTGGGATGGGGAACTCGTACAATACACCAAGGACGGGCAGCAGGTCGTCTCGCAAAGCCATTGGGATCTCCATAAACATGCCGACGGATCGCCGCTCGCCATCCTCGAAACGAATACGGATATTACCGAGCGCAAGCGCTACGAAGAGCATTTTCAACTTATCATGCGAGAACTGTCGCACCGATCGAAGAACTTGCTTGCCGTCATCCAGAGCATAGCCCGCCAGATCGCTCTCAGGACGCAAACATTCGCGGAGTTCCAATCGGCGTTTGCGACCCGGATCGATGCCTTGGTCGAGATCCACAACTTGCTCGTCGCCGGAGCGTGGCGCGGAGTCGAGCTTCACGATCTCATTCGCACGCAGCTGTCGCCCTTTATCACGACCGACGCGGATCAGTTGGAAATTGCCGGACCGCCGGTCACGCTGACGCCGACGGCAGCCGAGCAAATCGGACTTGCGCTGCATGAACTCGCCACCAACGCGGCAGAGCACGGGGCGTTGTCCGTCCGCGCCGGGAGAGTCCAAGTTCGGTGGGAGCTCGAGAACAACGAAGCCGATGGAGGAACCCTGCGGCTTTTTTGGCGCGAATATAATGGTCCGCCCGTGACGTCGCCGGCACGCCAAGGGTTCGGACATCTGGTGATCACCAGGGCCGTCCCGGCTACGCTGCAAGGCAAGGCGGTACTCGAGTTTCAGGAAACGGGCGTCCACTGGACGCTTGCGGCGCCCGGTGCCAATATTGTTGCGCGGTCCGAAGCTGCGTCCGATTGGTCCGGCAACCGCACGGGTTTCGCATGACCGGATCGTCCGTCATGAACCCGCCGTGCCATGCGTCCATTCCTCGGCGCTGGCACCGGCCAGCGCCTTGACGCGCGCGGCGTCGGCCGCAAGCTCGCGCGCCGCACCGGAATAGACCACCCTGCCATCGTCGAGCACGTAGGCCTGGTCGGCGATCTCGAGGCTCATCAGCGCGTTCTGCTCGACGAGCAGCACCGAGATGCCCTCGCGCCGCATTTCGGCGACGATGCGGAACACCTCGCGCACCACCAGCGGCGCCAATCCCTGCGACGGCTCGTCGAGGATCAGAAGCCTCGGATTGAGCAGAAGCGCTCGGGCGATCGCCAGCATCTCCTGTTCGCCGCCCGACAATTGACGGCCGCGGTGCAGCTTGCGTTCGGCGAGCCGCGGGAACAATTGATAGATCCGCGCGAACGTCCACGGGCCCTGCCGCTCGCGCGGCACCTTGAGGTTCTCTTCCACCGTCAGATTGGCGAAAACGCGCCGCCCCTCCGGCACGTAGCCGACGCCGAGCGCCGCGATCCGGAACGCCGGCCAGGCCGTGGTATCCATGCCGAACACCGTGATGCGACCCTCGCGCGCCGGGGTGAGGCCCATGAGGCTGCGCAGCGTCGTGGTCTTGCCGGCGCCGTTGCGCCCGAGCAGCGTCGTGATTTTTCCCTCGGCCGCGCGCAGGCTCACGCCGTGCAGGATGTGGCTCTTGCCGTAAAAGGTGTGAAGCCCCTCGGCTTCGAGCGCCGCGCTCATGCCGCCTTACCCAGATAAGCGGCCTGAACCGCGTCGTTGACCGCGATTTCCTGCGGCGTGCCCTCGGCCAACAGCTTGCCCTGATCGAGCACGGTGATCCGGTCGGCCAAATGAAACACCACGCGCATGTCGTGCTCGATGAGGACGATCGTGAGCTTGCCGTCGCGATGCAGCCCGCGAATGAGCTGGGTGATTTCGTAGGTTTCCTGGTCGCCCATTCCGGCCGTCGGCTCGTCCAGCAACAGCAGCCTGGGGCGCAACGCCAGCGCCATGGCGATCTCGGCGGCGCGCTGATCGCCGTGGGCAAGCTCGCCCACGAGCCGGTCGGCCTTGTTGGCAAGCCCGGCGAGACTCAGCGTCTCTTCGATCCGGCGCTGCAACTCCGCGCCTTCCGCTCGGCTGATCCAGGGGCGCAACCGAAACCCCGCCGCCACCTCGGCGCCGACGCGCACGTTCTCCCGCACGCTCAGCTCCGGAAAGATCTCGGTGATCTGGAAGGTGCGCGCCATGCCGAGCTTGACCCGCGCGTGCGCCGGCATTCCGGTGACGTCGCGCCCGTCGAATACCACGCGGCCTGCGGTCGGCGGGAACAGGCCACTGATGAGATTGAAGAACGTGGTCTTGCCGGCGCCGTTCGGGCCGATCACCGCCCGCAATTCTCCCTGCGGCACCGCAAGCGAGACGTCGCGGACGGCCGCGAGCCTGCCGAAATGCTTGGTAGCGGCGACGACTTCCAGCAGCATCATGCCTGAACCTTGCGACGAATGGCGCCCAGCAGCCCGCGCGGGAAAAACAGCACTACGAACACGAACAGCAGCCCGATGAACGACATCCAGTTGACGGTGATGCTGGAGAGATAGTCCTGCAGGATGACGAATACCGCGGCGCCGAGCAGGGGTCCCCAAAAACTGCGCATCCCGCCCATCACCGCCATGATGACGAAATCGCCGGACTGACTGTAATGCAAGCCCTTCGGGTCGGCGAAATTGTTGAGCAGCGCGTACAGCGCTCCGGCAAAGCCGATGAAAAAACACGACAGCGTGAAGGCGATCCAGATGTGGCGCTCGACCGGAATGCCGAGGAAGCGGGCACGACGCTCGTTCTCGCGGATCGCGATCATGGTGCGCCCGAACGGCGATCGCAGCACGAACCCCATGGCGGCGGCCGCCAGCGCGAAGCAGAACAGAACGAAGTAATAGAAGCTCTCGGCGTTCGACAGGATGTCGATCGAGAACGCGCCGAAGTCGAGCGGCCGCCGCGAGAAGCCGCGCAGGCCGTCGTCGCCGCCGGTGACCGAGCTCCATTGGAACGCGATGTAATAGAACACCTGCCCGAACGCGATGGTGACCATGGCGAAATACACGCCGCGGCGACGCACGATCAGCGCCCCGAGGATCGCGCCGGCGATCCCGCCCACCAGCATGCCGCAGATGAGCGAAAGCGGCGTGCTCGGGGCGAGGAACTTCAGCGCGAGTCCGGCGCCATAGGCACCCAGGCCGAAATAAGCCGCGTGGCCGAACGACAGCACGCCGGTGAAGCCGAGCAGGAAATTGACCGACATCGCCGCAAGCCCGAGCACGAGCACGCGGGTGCCCAGCGCCGTATAGCCGCCGAGCGGCGGCATCCAATAAGGCGCGAGCAGCAGCGCCGCCCAGATGGCGCCGAGCGCGATCAACTTGCGCGCGCCCTCCCCGCCGGTCATGTCAGCATGCCTTCCTCGCCCAGCAATCCGCGCGGACGGATCAGCAGGACCACGGCCATCAGCACGTACATGACGGCCTCGCTCGCGGACGGGAAGTACACCGCGGTCACGCCCGACGCGACGCCGATGAGCAGGCCGCCCAAGAGCGTACCGGTCAGGCTGCCCACGCCGCCGACGATGCTGGCGATGAAGCTCGGCATCAGCAGCCCGGCCCCCATCGTCGGCTCGAGGCCGAGTTGTCCCGCCGCGAGCACCCCGCTCAGCCCTGCGAGGAAGATGCCGACCGCGAAATTGAGCGAGCGCAGCATCCGCACGTTGACGCCCAGCGCCGACACCGTTTCGAGATCCAGCGTGCCCGCCCGGATGCGGATGCCCAGGCGCGTATAGCGCAGCAGCACGAACAGCAGCGTGACGGATACGATCACCATTCCGACCATGAACAGGCGATAGCCGGTGATGAAGAAGAACTCGCTGCTCAACGGCTGGGCGAGGAACGCCGGAATGGTCACCGGCAAGCCCTGTGCGCCCCAGATGAAGCGCGTCATGTCCTCGAAGATGAACGCGAGCCCGAACGTGAGCAGGAGGCTGTAGAGCGGATCGCGTCCGTACAGCGGCCGGATCAGCGCCCGCTCGATGGCGAGCCCGAGCACCGCCGTGAGCGGCGGCGCCACCAGCAATGCACCCCAGAAACCCAGATAAGGCGTGATCGTATAGGCGATGTAACCGCCCACGACCAGGAATCCGCCGTGCGCGAAATTGATGACGTTGCTGAGGTTGAGGATGAGCGAGAGGCCGAGCGCCATCAGCACGTAGAAGGCGCCGATGATCAGCCCGTTGGTGACGTTGAAGAGCAGCAGCTGCGTCATGAGCCCCCCGAATGCGCAAATTTCCGCCGGCCCGGGATGCGGCCATGCGGCCCCGAGCGCGGCGGAAAGCGGACGTTACCTCAGGCGGG
>WNFW01000162.1_pt1 | contig 39978 bp, 33 predicted proteins | sample 5400131 | NCBI WGS metagenome assembly WNFW01 (sample SAMN13153362, study PRJNA577476) | soil metagenome | isolation source: 20 cm soil or saprolite under grassland replicate 1 | place: USA:California | collected 2016-06-15
CGTATGTGGTGAAGACCGCGCAGGCATTTCGTCCGCACGTCCTCGACATGTTCGAGCCGCAGGATCATCCCAACGACATTCCCTATCCCGGCGGACCACCGACGCCGCCTTACGACAACGCGGGCTGGACGCTCGCCTACCAGATGGGAGTGCAATTCGATCGCATCCTCGATCCCTTCGGCGGCCCTTTCACGCCTATCACTGGGTTCGCAAAACCGCAGACTCAGCGTGTCGCGTCCGCCGTCGCCGGTTACGCTTTCAGTCATTCCGTGAACGATGCTTTCACGGCGGTGAATCGTCTGCTCGCCCGTGGCGAGGACGCCTACACCCTGCTCTCTCCGCTCAGCATCAACGGGCGGACGTACAGCGCGGGCACGTTTTACGTCCCCGCCAAGCCAACGACGCTTCCCGTTCTGAAACAGCTCGCCGACGAGAAGGGACTTGCCTTCGATGCGTTCGATACGGAGGTATCGTCTTCTTCACTCCGCCGTGTTCGGCCGGCTCGCATCGGGCTGTGGGATCAATATGGCGGCGCGATAACGTCCGGTTGGGCGCGCTTCATCCTCGAGCAGTTCGAATTCCCCTATGAGGTGGTTTACCCACCGACGCTCGACGCCGGCAATCTGATCAGTAAGTTCGATGTCCTGATTCTTCCGGACGGGGCAACGTTCGCACGCCCCAACGCGCGCACCGCCCCTCGGATCAATCCCGAAGATGTGCCCGCCGAATACCGCGATCGTGTCGGCACGCTTAGTGTGGCGAAAACAATTCCGCAGCTGTTGGAATTCTTGAATGCCGGTGGGACCATCCTGGCAATCGGATCCGCTACTGATCTTGGCATTCAGCTTCAGCTTCCTATTGCGAACGCTCTCGTCGACAGCACCGGGCGATCGCTCCCACGGACAAAGTTCTATGTTCCAGGGTCGATTCTCACCATGCGCGTCGACACCACGGCCAGTCTCGCCGAGGGCTTACGACCGACGACTGATTTCTATTACGATAACGCGCCCGCATTCCGACTACTGCCGGCGGCGGACGCTCGCGGGGTGAAGCGGATCGTCTGGATCGACACGCCCACTCCACTGCGAAGCGGCTGGGCGTGGGGCCAAAAATATCTGAGCGGTGTAACAGAGGTTCTACAGTCACCCGTCGGAAAGGGCATGCTGGTCTTGTATGGGCCGGATCCTTATTTCCGCTCGCAACCGCACGGGACTTTCAAGCTCCTGTTCAACGGTCTGCTCTATCGCACCGCCCTCGGAGATTAGATGATCCGCTCAGGTATTTTGCTCGCGACGCTGGCTGTGTCCGGCTGCTCCTATTTTCAGTCGGGCGGCACGACAGAGCCGGCTCCCGCGACCGCTCAGAAAACGACGCCAGCTCGGGCGCGGCCGGCCGTACGCGTCACGAGCAGCGCCGAGCTGCTGAGCGCGATGCACGACCGCTACGATGGAAAGTACGTGAAAACCATCAGCTTTCTTCAGAACAACACCCGCTATACGACCACTGGACAGGAAGTAAAATCACAGTGGTACGAGCACATCGAGGTACCCGGCAAGCTTCGCATCGCGTTCCTTCCCGCCTCGCAGAAGAGTGGACTGGTCCAGGTCGGTGACCGGGTCGCCACGTTTGACAACGGAATTCGCGTCGACTTCCGACCATCGATTAATCCTCTTCTCCTGCTGACGGCCGATGTCTATGTCGCTCCGGTTGCAACTATCACGCGGGCGCTGGACTCACTCCACGTGGACAGCAACATAATCCGCAGCGACGTATGGGACGGTCAGCCCGTTTACGTTGTTGGCGCAAAAGCCGGAGATTCTACCTCTACTCAAATGTGGGTCGACAGCGACAACCTGCGACTCGTGCGCTTCATCCAGCGGCAGAAGGCCGGCGACCGTACTATCGTCAGCGACAACCGCATTCAGGGTTACAAAGACATTCAGGGCTTCGAGATTCCGACTGAATTTGTGGTTATTCGGAATGGGCGCCCATTCTGGCGCGAGGAGTACGCCGACCTGCGCGTCAATGAGGATTTTCCAGCGGGTACTTTCGACCAGGCTCGCTGGAACGACATTCCCATTCCAAAGTAGATGTTGGCTGAAAAAATTCGCGTTGCGGCGCTCGAGCACCCGGCGCACGAACTTCACAGGCGAACGAAAATGAGACCGGGATTTCTGCTAGCGACGGCGGGACTCTTTGCCGTACATCTTTCCGCGCAGGGGCGCGTGCAGCGGCCCATGACGTTCGAGGATTTTGCCGCCGTCCGAAATGTCGGCGATCCGCAGCTTTCGCCCGACGGACGTTGGTTGCTTTACTCGGTGCGAACGACGAACGTCGCCAACAATTCGCGCGCAACGGTGACGAGGTTGGCTTCGGTGGGCACGACAATCGGGGCCCGATCAGTCGTGTCAGGCGCTCGCAATGCTGATTCAATTGGGGCGCGACAGTTCCCCGATACGAATACACGTGCGAGCGAGGCGCGCTGGTCGCCAGACGGGAAGCGAATCGCGTACATCGCCGCTGGCCAACTTTGGATTGCCGACGCCAGCGGCGCAAACGCCCGACAGATTTCGAATGTGAATGGGGGCGCCAGCGGCCCGGTATGGTCGTCGACCGGAGACCGGATCGCGTTCGTAAGTGGAGTCTACCCCGATTGTGACAGTGACGCCTGCAACATCGAGCGCGCCAAGTCTGCCGACACAGGAAAGGTGAAAGCGCACATCGCCGATAACCTGCTCTACCGGCACTGGACCGAGTGGATTGGGGCGACACGCTCCCACCTCTTTATCGTGGCGCCGGACGGAACAGCGCTGCGCGATGTGACAAGCGGCGTCAAGTACGACATCCCGCCCGGCCCGTTCGGCGGTAGCGAGGCGTACGCCTTTTCGCCCGACGGAAAGGAGCTCGCCTACACCGCGAAGGATCAGGCACGCGAAGATGCCTGGTCGACCGACCTGAATGTCTACACTGTCTCCGTCAACGGCGGCGTGCCTGTCGTCATCACTGCTGATAACCGCGGTGCCGACCAGAATCCGGTTTATTCTCCCGACGGCCGGACGATTCTTTACGCGTCACAAGCGCGGCCAGGATTCGAGTCCGATCGGCAGCGCCTTATGGCCTACGACCGCACATCCAAAACATCGCGCGAGCTTCTGCCAGCCTGGGACAGAAACGCCGACGCGTACGCTTTTTCTCCCGCCGGAGACGCGATATACGTGAACACCGTCGATGCGAGCCGCACCAAGCTCTATCGCATCACGCGCTCCTCCTCCGGCTGGGCGACCACTCCGCGACTCCTCTCTTCCGGCGGCAACAATTTCGCGCTCTCCGTTGCACGCGATGGGAAAACGATTGCGTGGCTGCAGGACGCGACCGAGCGGCCCGCGGAGGTGGTGGTCGCGACGGTAGGGCCGACCGGGCTGAGCAACGTTCGCCGCCTGACCCATGAGAACGACGCGCTTCTCGCCCAGCTCAAGCTCAACCCCGCCGAAGACTTCTGGTTCAAGGGTGCCGACGGGGACAGCGTTCAGGGTTTCGTGATCAAACCGCCACAGTATCAACCCGGCAAGAAGTTTCCGGTTTTATTTCTCATTCATGGCGGGCCGCAGGGCGAATGGCTCGATCAGTGGCATGGACGGTGGAATTTCGAGCTGTTCGCATCTCCCGGGTTTGGTATCGTTGCAATCAATCCACGCGGATCGTTCGGGTACGGTCAGCGGTTCGTGGATCAAATCAGTAGGGATTGGGGCGGCAAAGCGTACACCGATCTGATGAACGGTCTCGACGCGGCGCTTGCGCGCCATACCTGGCTGGACTCGACACGCATGGGAGCGGCGGGCGGGTCCTACGGCGGCTACATGACGAACTGGATAGCGGGACACTCGAACCGCTTCAAGGCTTTGTTCACGCACGCCGGCGTCTACAATCTCGAGAACATGTACGGTGCGACCGAAGAGATCTGGTTCAGCGACTGGGAGTTCGGTGGCCCGTACTGGAACAAAGCCGCGATGGACTCAGTTTACCGCCGTTGGTCGCCGCATCTCTTCGCGGCCAACTTTCACACTCCGCATCTGGTTGTGGTCGGCGAGATGGACTACCGGGTGCCGTACACCGAAGGCTTGTCTCTCTTCACTGCGTTGCAGCGGCAAGGCGTGCCGAGCCGGCTGATCGACTTTCCAGATGAAGGTCACTGGATAGGCAAGCCGCAGAACCAGAGACTGTGGTGGCACGAAGCACTGGGATGGTTCGAAAAATATCTGAAGCCCTAGTCATCGGTACCCAGCGGCCTGCATCGTAAACAGCTCCTCGTATAGGCCTCGCCGCGTGACGAGCTCTTCGTGTGAGCCCTGCTCCTCGACCTTTCCGTGACGCAGCACGATAATCCGGTCGGCCATGCGCACGGTTGAGAAGCGGTGAGAGATAAGCACGGCCATCCGGCCTGCCACTAGCTCCGAAAAGCGCAGGAACACCTCGTACTCGGCGCGCGCGTCGAGGGCGGCGGTCGGCTCGTCGAGAATCAGAACCTGTGCGTCGCGAATATACGCGCGAGCGAGCGCTATCTTCTGCCATTCTCCTCCCGACAAATCGACGCCGTCGTCGAATCGTCGCCCCAGCATCTGCTGATAGCCTTTTGGAAAACGCGGCAGGAGTGATGCAGCGAGCGAGTTTTCTGCAGCAGTGGTTATCCCGGGAGGAGTTCCATTGTTGCGCTCGAGTTCTTCGCGAACCGAGTCGATCTCGCCAACGCCGATGTTCTCGTCGAATCGCATGTCGTAACGAACGAAGTCCTGAAAGATGACTCCAATCGCGCGACGCAGACTGCCGAGGTCGTATTCCTTCAAATCGCGGCCGTCGAGCGTGATTCTGCCTTCAGTCGGATCGTACAGCCGCGCCAGAAGCTTCGTGATCGTCGTCTTTCCGGCGCCGTTCTCGCCGACAAGCGCGACCCGCTCTCCCGGCTTCAACACCAGATGCACTTCGCGGATCGCCCACCGTTCGCTACCCGGATAGCGGAAGCCGACGTTCTCGAACACGAATCCGCTCCGAATTTTCGCAGGCACGGGTATCGCGTTCGGAACCGACTCGATCGTCGGCCGCATCTCCAGGAACACAAACAGGTCACGCAGATAAAGCGCCTGCTCGTACACGTTACTTGCTGACAGCAGGATGTTCTGGATGACGTCGCGGCCGCGACCGAAGGAGGCAGCGAGAAAAGTCAGAGTTCCAATGGTGATGTCGCCCCGGACTGCGCGCATCAGGATGACGACGTATGCCGCGTAGTAGCCAATGGTCCCCAGTATCGAAAGCAGAGCGCTGACGATTCCGCGCCGAATGGAGAGATCCCGATTCGCCTCGTAGAATCGTTGTGACAAGTCCCTGTACCGCTCGGTCAGCCACGACGCGAGCCCGAACATCTGGACCTCTTTCGCCGTCTTGTCGCTGGCGCCGACGTAGCGCAGGTAGTCCAGCTGCCTGCGCTCAGGTGTCCACCGAAAGAGGAGGGAATAACCCAACGACGCGAAATGCGTTTCCCCGAGGAAGCTCGGAACCACCGCGACGGCGAGCAGCAGGAGAAGCCATGGGTTGTAGGCGATCAGCGCGCCCGCCAGCGTCAGCAGCGTCAACGCATCCTGTGACATCGAGAGGAGCAAACTCAGGAGCGCGATTCGTCCGACAGTCTGTCTTCGCGCGCGCTCGAGATGGTCATAGAATTCCGGATCCTCGAACTGCGCCAGATCGAGCTTCGCAGCGTGCTCCATTAGGCGAACGCTCATCGCATTCGAGAAGAGATCACCGAGCAGGCTTTCGGTGAGTGACGATGCCCTGGCGAGAATCTCGCTCACGAGCACGATCCCAAGCTCCAGCACCAGGTAGCGCCACACTTGCGAGAGGGAAGTGTTGCCCGCTTTTGCGGCGATGACCGAGTCGAGGATGAGTTTTCCGACCCAGAAGGTGGCGACCGGAACCACCGAGCGCACAACGCGCAGCACAACAATCGTCGAGGTGTAGCCGCGGTGCGTACGCCAGATCAATCGAAAAAGCGCCGGAATGTAGCGAAGGGCTTCGAGTCGTTCCTTCCAGCTCGCCGGTTGCGCCGCGCGGCGTCGACCGAGCGGTGCCGGCACGAATACCGGGTGGCTCATAGACCCGCCATCGTTTCTCTAAGCGTTTGCTCGCCGGTTGGATAAAGGCGCGGGTTCCTCGCGGTCTGTCTCATAGCCCTCAGCAACCCACGCATCATAACCGCCGGCGAGATTTGACACGTTGCGAAGTCCACGGGACTGAAGAAAGCTCGCCGCGATCGACGACCTGCCGCCACCCTGGCAATGCAGAACGATCGGAGTCGCTGTGTCGAGCTGGTCGAGGCGGTCCGGCAGCGCCGCCAGCGGAACGTGAATCGCGCCAGGCAAATGGCCCTTTCTCCATTCCTCGGGACTCCGAACATCGACTATCTGGACGCCGTCGACGGCCGCGATAGTGCGCAACTCTCTCGGATCTACATGGGGAAGCTGCTCCAGCTCGCGAGCCCGCGACGTCCACTCCTGAAAAATGTTCTTTCCGAAGATTCCGCGAACACGGTTCAAGCCGATTTTGCACAGGTCGCGTAGTGTTGCTTTTACGGCTTCGTCGCTCCCGACATCCGTGATCAGATAGAAGTCCGCGTTCTCGGGGATCAGGGCACCGCTCCAGTTTAGAAAAGACTTGCCGAGCGGAATGCTGAACGTCGCCGGTATGTGTCCCGCCGCGAACTGCGCGGCCGGCCGAGTGTCGATCACAGTCACGCCATTCTCGAGAGCACTTTCCAGTTCCCGAATACCCAGGAATTTTGGTTCAGAAGTTTTCAGGCGTTCGGTTCCGATTCTGTTGACGCGTTTCATCGCCGCGAAATACCGCGGTGGCACGGGCTGATCCTCGAGGACTTTCGCGACGAAATCGGCTTCGCTCATGTCCGCAAAAGCCCAGTTGAAGAGTTTTTCGTACCCGAGGGTCGATTGCGGCATGGCGCCCAGCGACTTGCCGCACGCCGACCCGGCTCCGTGACCCGGCCAGATCTGTAAATGGTCCGGCTCGGCTTTGAGCCGCTGGAGCGACCGAAATAATTCCCGCGCCGACTTCTCCATGTTTCCTTCGACGCCCGCCGCACGCTCCAGCAGGTCGGGGCGACCGACGTCTCCCACGAAAACGAAGTCTCCCGTAAGCGCGCCAACGGGCGTCTCTCCGCGCTCGAGGTCAGATACGAAAAAAGTCAGGTGCTCCGGCGTGTGCCCCGGCGTGTGCCGGACGCGCAGGCGAATTCGACCGACTGCGATGTCGGATCCTTCCAGCAGTGGATTCGCAGCTTGCATCGCCTCGTCAGCGTAGCCCCACGTACCTTTCCCTTCCCCGGAAAGGTGCAATGTCGCCCCTGCAGCTTCGGCGAGCGCGTGGGCTCCTGAAACGAAGTCGGCGTGGATGTGCGTTTCCGTCACGTGGGTGATGCGCACCCGGTCGGCGCCGGCGGCACGCGTGTATTGCGCCACGTCGGCGTGCGGGTCGACGACAATCGCTTCTCTCGTCGTCTCGCAGGCGATCAGGTAGCTCGCTTGCGCCAGATTCTCGTCGTAAAATCGTCTAAAGATCATCGCGAGTGAAAGCAGCCTACGTAAGCGTTGCTGGATGTGCGGACAGTGGTTAGCGTCATACTACAAGGTGGCTACTCCGCTACACCGGTTGACCGACTTACCGCGCAATATACTACTACGTGAATACCGACCCCGACCCCGACGCCGAGCGCAAGACGACCGATCTCACCCGCGAGGAGCTAATTCGCTACAGCCGCCACATCCTGCTGCCGCAGGTTGGCGAGGGAGGGCAGCGGACGCTCAAGAAGTCGCGAGTGCTCGTCGTCGGCGCCGGGGGGCTTGGATCGCCAGTGGCGCTCTATCTGGCCGCCGCAGGCGTCGGCACTCTCGGCCTTGTCGACTTCGACGCGGTGGACCTTTCAAACCTTCAGCGACAAATCCTTCACGGATCGGCGGGAGTGGGAAGCTCGAAAATCGATTCGGCGCGCGACCGTCTTCGAGACATCAATCCCAACGTCCGAATTGAGTCGTACGAGACGCGCTTCACATCGAGCAATGCTCTCGAGATCGCTCGCGCGTACGACCTGATTGTCGACGGAACCGACAACTTCGCGACCCGATATCTGGTGAATGATGCATCGGTTCTGCTCGGGATTCCGAACGTCTACGGAAGCGTTTACCGATTCGAGGGTCAGGCATCGGTGTTTGGCGCAACTAACGGCCCCTGCTATCGGTGCCTCTTTCGCGAGCCTCCCCCGCCAGATCTGGTACCGAGTTGCGCGGAGGGAGGTGTCCTTGGCGTAGTCCCTGGCGTGGTGGGCACCATTCAGGCAACCGAAGCGATCAAGATGCTACTCGGATTGGGCGACACCCTCGCTGGAAGACTCTTGATGATCGACGTGTTGGCAATGTCCTTCCGGACGCTAGAAATCCGAAAGGATCCGGAATGTCCGGCATGCGGAACTCACGAGATCACGCAGCTAATCGACTATGAGGAGTTTTGCAGCGGTGCGGCGACGGCGAACCAGGCGACTCGCAGCGCGGTTACAGAGATTCAGCCGACGCAGCTGGCCGAGCGTCTGGAAAGTGGAGAGAAGCTCGAGATCATCGACGTGCGCGAGCCATACGAATGGCAGATTGGACACATACCGGGTGCGCGTCTCGTTCCGCTCGACCAGTTAACAGCCGAGATTCCGCGCCTCGACAAGCGGAGAGAAATCATTCTGTATTGCAAAGTCGGCGGGCGGAGCAGACACGCCGCGGAGCAGCTCGCCGCGGCCGGTGTGACGGAGGTACGAAACCTCGCGGGTGGCATCCTCAGGTGGATCGAGGAGGTCGATCCGACGATGACGAGGTATTAGTTGATCCCAGCCGATCCGATCGAGCGTTTTCGCAGCGTTTACGCGCTCGCAGAAAAGATCGACCGATCCATTATCCCAGAGCCGAATGCAATGTCGCTCGGAACCATCGAGCGCGGCGATCAGCCGTCGGTGCGAATCGTCCTGCTCAAGGGATTCGACGACCGAGGGTTCGTGTTCTACACCAATCACGAGGGAAGGAAGGGCCGGCATCTCGGTGCGCACCCCAAAGCTGCGCTCTGCTTTTACTGGGCGCCCATCGATATCCAGGTCCGGATCGAGGGAACGGTTACGAAAGTTGCAGATAAGGAGGCCGATGCCTATTTCGCCACGCGTGCGCGGCTCAGCCAGATTGGGGCTTGGGCCTCGCGTCAGAGCGAGCCACTCGAAAGTGACACCGCGCTCGACGAGCGCGTCGCAAAATACGAGAAGGAATTCGCGGGGCGAGATGTTCCGCGTCCCAAGTTCTGGTCGGGATTTCGCGTCTGGCCGGAGCGGATCGAGTTCTGGAAGGCGAGGGCTAATCGTCTTCATGAGCGACATCTCTACGTGAGAGAAGCCGACGGCTGGCGAATCGAGACACTCTACCCGTGACAATCAGCCGGTACCAATGGAGCCACACACACCATAAAATGTTGAGATGACGAGCACTCGGATTCCCCCGGCATCGAAAACCGCGCATCCCGCGCCCTCTGTGGCACCGGTGCCCGACGAGCCATGGACCATCGCGTCGGCACGCAGCCTGTACAACATCGAGGGCTGGGGAATCGGCTTCTTCGATATCAACGACGCGGGCCACGTCGTGGTCAAGCCGGACCGCGAAAAGACAGATCGCGAGCTCGACCTGTTCGAGCTGGCCAACGATCTCGAAGAGCAAGGCGTCGGATTGCCGCTCCTTCTCCGCTTCTCGGACATCCTGCGCTCGAGAATTGAATCGCTGAACGAGAAGTTCGCGCATGCCCGCGAAGAGTACGGGTATGAGGGCGGCTACACGACGGTCTATCCGATCAAGGTCAATCAGCAGCGACACGTAGTCGAAGAGATCGTCGAGTTCGGAAAAAGCGCTGGCGTCGGACTCGAATGCGGCAGCAAGCCAGAGCTGCAGGCCGTGCTCGGCCTCGCCGAGCATACCGATCACCTCATCGTTTGCAATGGGTACAAGGACGAGGAATTCATGCGGCTCGCGCTCATGGGGCAGAAGCTCGGGCACCAGGTCTTCATCGTCCTCGAGCAGTTGAGCGAGGTCGACGTGTTGCTGCAGGTTGCCGACGAGCTGGGCGTGAATCCGACTGCGGGTGTTCGAATCAAGCTGTACTCGGAGGGCTCCGGCCGCTGGGCCAAGAGCGGAGGGGAGAAGTCCAAGTTCGGATTGAGTACCGCGCAACTGGTCAAGCTGGTCGACAAGCTCAGGGCTCTGGGGCGGCTCGATATCCTCAAGCTCATTCACTTTCACCTCGGCTCGCAGATCACGGATATCCGCTACATCAAGTCCGGACTCCAGGAAGTCTCGCGTTATTACGCGGAGCTGCGCGGACTGGGCGTCGACATCACGCACGTCGACGTTGGTGGGGGCCTGGGCGTCGACTATGACGGTAGTGGTTCGACATCGCAGGCGAGCGTGAACTACACGCTCCAGGAATACGCGGATGATGTGATCTATACCATATCCGAAGCGTGTCGACAGCATCACCTGCCAATGCCGCACATCATAAGTGAGTCCGGCCGCGCGCTCACCGCGCATCACGCCTTGCTGTTGCTCAGCGTGATCGACGTCGAGTCGCAGGCGGATAATGCCGTGCCGGAACTGACCAAGGACCAGCATACGCTGCTTCACGAAATGGCGGCCGATTATGCGGCGGTGTCGAAGCGGGTGTCGAAGAAGCGGGTGCGCGAGGTTTATCACGACGCGACGTTCGACAAGGAGCGCGCGCAGGAGCTATTCAATAGCGGCGTGCTGACTCTGCGCGACCGCGCCGTTGCCGAACAGATCTATCTCTCGACGATCGCCACGGTTGCGAGGATTGCGCAGAAGGATCGCGACGAATACACGGACATCATCGACGATCTCGAGGCGACGATGGTCGACCGCTACTTCTGCAACTTCTCACTTTTTCAGTCGCTCCCGGACAGTTGGGCGATCGACCAGATTTTTCCGATAATGCCGATCCATCGACTGAACGAGGAGCCGACCCGGCGCGGCACCATTCAGGATGTGACCTGCGATTCGGATGGGAAGATCGAGACCTTCATCGGCGACCGTGTGCCTCATAAGAGCCTCGAGCTGCATCCCTTCAACGACGGTGATCCCTACATCATCGGGATCTTTCTGACCGGCGCGTATCAGGAGATTCTGGGCGATCTCCACAATCTCTTCGGGGACACGAACGCGGTGCACATCAGATTGTCCGAGTCAAAGGGATACGAGGTCACGGATCTGGTGCACGGCGACACGGTGACTGAGGTGCTCGACTACGTACAGTTCCGGGCGTCGGACCTGCTTGCGACTTTCCGTCGCAAAGTCGCCAACGCGACAGGCGTTGCGCGACAGGATGCCAATATGTTCATCGCTGATTACGTCGCCGGGCTGGAAGGCTACACGTACCTCGAGGGAGAGGCAGCCCGGTAGGCGGCGAAGACCTTCGGTACGGGCAACTGCGAACGGGTCACTAGCACGCCTAACCGTAACGCGTCACTTGTACGTGTAGACAAAGCTTCCGGCTTTTAGGTTTAAGCGAACCTCTTCTCCACTTCTTTCCAATTAACCACGTTCCACCAGGCGCTGATGTAATCAGGCCGCCGGTTTTGGTACTTCAGATAGTAGGCGTGCTCCCAGACGTCGAGGCCCAGAATCGCTTTTTGGCCTTCCATTAGCGGATTATCCTGGTTTGGCGTGCTCGTGATGGAGAGTTTGCCGCCAGTGGTTACGAGCCACGCCCAGCCCGATCCGAAGCGTCCAACCGCGGCGGCGCTGAACTGCTCGCGAAACTTTGCGAAATCTCCGAATGCGCTCTTGATGGCGCTCCCCAGCTCGCCACCCGGCTCGCCACCTCCCTTGGGTGTCATGAGCTGCCAGAACATCGAGTGGTTCCAGTGCCCGCCACCATTATTTCGAACCGCTGTCCGCACGGCTTCGGGTACTTTGCTCACGCTCCTCATCAAGTCGTCGAGAGATTTGTTCGCGAGCTCCGGCGCTTTCTCGATCGCGGCGTTCAGATTATTCACGTAGGTCTGGTGATGCTTGCCGTGATGGATCTCCATCGTTTTCGCATCGATGTGGGGCTCGAGCGCTGCAAAGTCGTATGGAAGCGGTGGAAGTGTGAATGCCATTGTCTTTCTCCTGGGTGTTGCTCAGCCCGCGCTGAGCGACTTGCAAGTTCCTGTTTTTGCCGAGTCAACCGTCTCGGCTTCGAACAGTGCTCGGATCGAACGGCTTCGATCGACGGCCACGATACGCACTGATTAGACCCGGAAGTATCGAGAGGAAAATGACTATCGCGACGACGATCTCGATGTGTTGATCGATTCCGGGAATATAATTACCAAGGAAGAATCCGATCGCGAGCATGCTCCAGATCCATGCAAAAGCGCCGATGACGTTGAACGTCATGAATTGCCTGAAGCTCATTCCTCCTACGCCCGCTATTACCGGCGCGAACGTGCGGATGACAGGCATGAATTGGGCTAGCACGATCGTTTTCCGACCGTATTTCTCATAGAACTCGTGGGCGCGCATAGCATGCTTCTTGTTGAAGAAGAGGCTCCCCTCGCGACGGAAGATTCTTGGACCAGTGCTGCGACCGATAAGATACCCGACTGAATTCCCGCAGATAGCCGCGACGGTCAGCGACGGCGCTAGCGCGTATACGTTCAGAAGTCCTCGTGCAGCGAAGAGCCCAGCGGTAACGAGAAGAGAGTCGCCGGGCAGGAACACTCCGACGAGAAGCCCGGTCTCGGAAAACACGATCGCGGCGAGGCCGAAAAATCCTGCCCACTGCACGAGGGCCGACGGATTCGAGAGACGGTGGAATAGCTCGGTGATTGGCTGCATGACGCAGGTTTAGTAAGCGCGGGTTCTTGCGAGGCGGAATGGAAGAGAGGCGTTCAAGTTCATCGGCACCGCGACCCAAAGCAACTACCGGAGAATGGCTTCTGGCGTTTCCTGAGGAACGTCCCAGAGGATTTGGTCGCGCACCGGGACGAGCAGAGCGAATCTTCAACGTTCTCGCGGTTGCGGTACTGGTGCTCTTCGCTATGGGGTGGTCGTGGTCGATCGCGCGCGCTCGCGCGTCCGGTGAAGCAGAGACAGTAACGCCTGCCACCGCAAACATCACCACTGCACTCACTGACGGGTCGGCGCCGTCGGTAGCGTACCTGACGGGCGCCGCTCTCACCGCGCTCACAGCGGTCGCACCGCCGGCCCGCGGCGAAAGCGGAAAGCTTCGCGTCAGAATCCAGCAGGGCGGCACGCCAATCACTCCAATCCTCGCTGATACGCTCCCGCCAGGATCAGTTGCCACTTTCTCCTCGGGCGCAGCAGCCGAGTCGACGTCCAAACTTGTCGCGCCGCAGCGACCCGGTATTTGGAATCTGGCGCTCAAGATCGGTAACGCGATCAAGCCACTCGCCGGTTTCAGCGTCATCACGCTCCGCCCCGCAACCGAGAAGAGAGCCGGCCGGCTCGGGCTTTATTACATCGGCAACTGGCCAGCCGCGCAAAAAGGTCGGCCGGGAGTCAACTACGATCCGCCGAGCGGGTTCATCGAAGTCAGTCCGCAGAACCAGAACACTCAGCTCTCGGACCATTTCAGACTCAAGGATTTTCTTCCGCACGATCAGCAGAACGTCTGGCCCAAGTACATCGTCGTCGACATGAAGATGATCGACAAGGACGAGCTCGTATTGCAGGACTTGCAGCAGCACGGCATCAACCCGAACGGCGTGCGGGTGATGAGCGGGTTTCGAACCCCCCAGTACAACGCGGGGGGCGGTGACCCGCGAGGTCGCGCCGCTCTGAGCCGCCATATGTATGGTGATGCCAATGACATCTTTATCGACAACGACGGTGACGGTCAGATGGACGACCTGAATCATGACGGGCGCGTGAATATTGCAGATGCCAAGGTGATCCTCGACGCCGTAAATCGCGTCGAGCGGGCACACCCTTCGCTGGTAGGAGGGTGCGGCGTATATTCCGGCACGTCCGCGCACGGGCCGTTCACCCATATCGACACGCGAGGCTATCCCGCCCGCTGGATTGGAACAGGAGACAGCTAATGGAGACCACAACAACCGGCAGCCCCGCGACCGCGACCGAGGATCATCGGCACGCACCCGCCAACCCCAAGCGAGACCCCGCTATGCCGGTGCGTCTCGCCGATCTGGAGCCGTACGTTGGGTTGGGCTACCTGTCGAAGCTGTTCAAGCTCATGGCGATCATACTGCTGCTTCTGCTCGTCTCGGAGATCATCACAGGGCTTGTCACCCAGGGCACCACGTCGATCCCGACGCTGCTCGGCGAGATGAGCCGACTCGTCGTGCTGGCCGGTCTGCTGTGGGGCAGCGGGGATCTGGCCCTCCTTCTCATCGACATGGGACACGACGTGCGAGCGACGAGAATCCTTCTCGGCAGACAGGCCCTGCACCAGACGGGCTCGACGGGAATCACTCCGCCATCGGGTTCGCCGCGCGTCGAGGGCGGTAGCTTCGTGGAGCGTGGACCCCGCTAAGCTTTTCACCATCGGTCACTCGACCAGGACGCTCGAACAGTTTCTTGAGCTACTGCAAAGGGAAGGCGTGTCGCATCTGATCGATGTGCGCGCCTTTCCCGCATCAGCTCGCTACCCGCATTTCTCGCTGGCGAATCTCGAGAAAACATTGCCAGAGCACGGAATCAAGTACACGCATTTCCCAACGCTCGGCGGCCGGCGGAGGGTAAGGAGAGATTCCCACAACACGCTCTGGCGAAACGCGGGATTCCGCGGCTATGCGGATTACATGGAGACACGGGACTTCGACAACGCCCTCGACGACCTCCTGCGAGTATCTGCTCTGGCGCCGACGGTGATAATGTGCGCGGAAGCCGTTCCCTGGCGGTGTCATCGGTCACTCATCTCGGATGCGGTTGTCGCCAGAGGCATACCGGTCTTTCATATCCTCGATTCCGGAAACCAGCCACACCATTTGACATCGTTCGCCCGAATCACCGGGGACGGACGCGTCCGCTACGATGTAGCAGCGCAAAGCGACTTGTTTACTGCCGATACTTCGTAGAGCGCGCGGTCGAAGACGCGTAGGCATGCTGGTTGCCATCTTGCATAGTGTGCCGTAGCATAACGCCGGGCCGAAGGCAGGCTGCGCCAAAAGCGGGACTCTTCTGTCGCGCCGGGTGTAACTCACTTCTAGCGAGGATGCCATAATGCTTTGGACCATCGCGGTTATCCTGTTCATCCTGTGGATTCTTGGGTTCTTCGTCGTGCACGTCGGTGGCGGGTTGATCCACATTCTGCTCGTGATCGCGGTGATCGTTGTCATCTATCGCCTCATCACCGGTCGGCCAGTCGTCTAGAGCAGGATTAATCTGGCCGCGGCGACTTTGTTGCTTCGGCGTCATGCTGCCCTCCCTCATCCGTGCTGATATCGATGGGGAGGGCAGCATTTTTCATTTCGCCGCCACCTTGTGATGCGGGATACTGACGAGAGGCTGGAGGAATCGGCGAACGCCCCGCAGTCGATTCTCTCCGCTGTAAGAGTCGTCTTGTACGAGCCGCAGGATCCTGTCAACATCGCGGCGACTATCCGCGCGATGAAGAATATGGGATGCTCGAATCTGTACCTGGTACGCTCGGTCGCGTACGATCCATGGCGATTGGAAGGCATCGCACACGGAACGGCCGATATCATCGAGCGCATTACAAGCTGCGATACCATCGAAGACGCTCTCGCCGGGTGCGCCCGCGTCGCGGGGTTCACGGCGCGGCGAAGGGCCGCCAAGCGTGACGTCACGACACCACGAAATGCGAGCGTTGATCTTCTGGATTTCGCTCGCGCCGGACCGGTGGCGGTTCTTTTTGGAAGAGAGGACAAGGGACTTCCCAACGAGATCCTCGATCGTGCCCACATCCTGGTCACGATTCCAACCACTGGACACGCGTCGCTGAACCTGGCTCAGGCTGTCCTTATCGCTCTTTACGAGCTACACCTCTCGGCGGCCGACGCGACGCGCACCGTCGCCCCGCCGCGAAAAGACGCGCCGCCCGCCACCGCTGAAGAGTACGAGCAGCTCTTCGCCGACACGGAACGCGCCCTCTACGCCGTCGAATTCTTCAAGACGCGCTTTCACGAGCACATCATGCGCACGGTGCGCACTCTCTTCTACCGGGCCGCACCGGATTCGCGCGAGCTGGCTCTGCTACGCGCCATCTTTATCGAAGTTATCCGCACAATCGAGCGCATCGCGAAGGGAAAGGCCGGAGGTTTGCAGCAGTGATGCGCACCTTGCGCGGCAATATCTGCCCGGACATTTTTCCGCCTGTCGATCGCTTGTGAAATTCTTCACAAAGCCGATTGATTAACTCGCCTTTACACGAATACTCGCGGATGAACTTGCGAAGCAGATGGCTAGCGGTGCCGGGATTCGTTTGCATCGCCGCGCTCGCCACCATGCTCTCTGCATACAGCGGTGCTTCTTCCTCGGAAAGGAACAGCCCTGTCCAGCCGGTCGCGTTTCGCCACACGATTCACGTCGACACGCTGAAGATGAACTGCCTCTATTGCCACTTCTCCGCCAACAAATCGTTCGATCCCGGGTTGCCTGCCGTCGGGACTTGCATGGGCTGTCACACCGTCGTCGCTGGATCCTCCGAAGGCAACAAGGCGGAGATCCAGAAGCTCGCCGGATTCTGGAACAAGAAGCAGCCGGTGCCGTGGATACGAATCCACAAGCTGCCCGAGTACGTTCACTTTCCGCACATGCGACACGTCAACGCTGGCGTGACGTGTCAGACCTGCCACGGGCAGATCCAAACGATGAAGCAGGTCTACCAGGCGTCGTCCCTCAACATGGGATGGTGCATCAACTGCCACATCGGCCAGTCGAATCCGCCTTTCCGGGCGCGATACGACTGCAGCTCTTGTCACTACTAATCGAATGAGCGCCGACAAGGACTCGACCGACAGCACAACGATCGCTGCGTCAATGGGCGTGAAGCGACGCGACTTCCTCAAGGTCCTCGGCGCGGGAACGGCGGCGACGACGTTGCTCGGATGTGCTTCCGAAAAAGTGGAGAAGCTCATTCCGTATCTCGTTTCGCCCGATCAAACCGTGCCTGGTGTCTCAACCTACTACGCGACGACGTGTCGAGAGTGTTCTGCGGCCTGTGGGGTCATCGCCGAGACGCGCGATGGACGAACCATCAAGCTCGAAGGGAATCCAGAACATCCGGTGAATCGCGGAGCCCTGTGCGCGCGCGGTCAGGCCGCTCTTCAGGGTCTTTACAATCCGGATCGCTATCGCGGACCGATGGCGCGCAAAAACGGTCAGCTCCAAAACGTCAGCTGGGACGAAGCGCTTCAGATCTTTGCCCAAAAGCTCGGCGAGACGCGCAGCAGAGGAGCCGCTGGAAGCGCTGTGTTTGTTAACCAGCATGAGTCGGGTAGTTTCCCGGGTTTTCTCGACGCGTGGCTCGCCGCGTTTGGAATGCCGGCGCATCTGAGCTACGACGCCGGCGTCGATCACGCTGCGATCGCGGCTAACAGACAAACCTACGGCGTTGCCTGGCCGCGGCTCGATTTCAAGGCAGCCCGCCTCGTCGTTTCAATTGGCGCCGATTTTCTCGACAGCTGGGGCGCAATGGTTCCTCAGCAACTGGATTTCGCCGACGCCCGCGCCGACCACGAGAATGCGCCCAGGCTCATTTACGTCGGTCCGCGCCGCTCACTGACTGGTCTCAACGCCGATCAATGGATCGACTGCAAACCTGGCAGCGAGATGGCGATAACGCGCATGTTGGCGGGTCAGCTCCCGCCGGCTGCAGCGTCGCAGGCGAGTGGCGTCAGCGCCGGCGTACTCGACGCTTTCATGCGCGAGTTCTCGACGACGAAGCCCAGCATGGTGATCGCCGGCGGCGGCGGGAATGACGGACTGGAGCTGGTGCTCGCCGCCAACGCGCTAAACCAGTCGCGCGGCAACGTCGGCGTGACCATCAAACCCAATGAAGGTTATCTGGGCTTCGATCGAATGGCATCGCCGGCCGAACTCCGCGTTGTAGCGGAGCGGATGAATTCGGGTGGCGTGCCGCTGTTGATGGTGCGGGCCGCCAACCCATCCTTCACGCTGCCGCGGTCGACAGGATTTGCCGCGGCGATGGCGAAGGTTCCATTCAAGGTCAGCTTCTCCAGTTATCCGGACGAGACATCCGAGTTCGCAGACCTGATACTTCCGGACAACCACTCCCTCGAGCAGTGGGGTGATGCCGAGCCGGTTCGCGGAACTATCTCACTACAACAGCCGACCATGGACCCGGTATTCGACACTCGGGCGACGTCCGACGTGCTGATCGCTGTTGCGAAGAAGGATCCTTCGAATGCGGCGCGTTACACGGTCCCCGATTATCGAAGCTGGCTCATAAGTCGGTTTCCTGGAGGCGCGGCGGGTTTGGCCGGCGCGCTTCCGCGTGGAATCGCGACGGGATCACTTGGTGAGGCGACCACGCCGCGGCCCATTCCACCGGTCCGTGCGCTCGCGCCGATCGACCAATCGAGCGGCAACATGTATCTCGTCGTCTATCAGCATCCATTCATCGGTGACGGTCGTGGCGCGAACAAGCCGTGGCTCCAGGAAATCCCCGACCCCGTCACCAAGATCTGTTGGCAGACAGTCGCCGAGATGAATCCCGCGACCGCTGAGAAAATGGGATTGGCCAATGGGGATCTCGTCACTATTCAGACATCGGCGGGAAGTCTCACGCTGCCCGTACTCCGCTATCCTGGCACGCAGCGAGACACTGTCGCCATCGCGACTGGTCGCGGTCACACGCACGCTGGTCGCTACGCGAAGGCGGGCCTCAATCCGCTGGAGATTCTTCCCGCTGGTGAAGATCGCGCCGGAGGAGTCGCGTTCGTCTCAACGAGAGCAAACGTCACGAAGGCTGGTGGCTATGCTCACATTGTCACCACCGAAGGGTCGGCTCGCCAGCACGGACGAGGAATCGGGCAGGCGATTGCAATCGCTGATCTAAGAGCGGGACGGCCTGGACACGACACGGGCGCCTCCCAAGCGACTGAGGTCGCGCAGAATGGAGGACCGGAAGCGCCCCGCGGCGAACACCCAGTCGGCGGCGAAGAGCGGTCCGAAGAAATGCCCGGTGACGCTCCGCATCAATTCCTGCCGGGATTGCGCTCGCCAGTGGCGAACGATGCGCAGGGCGAACAGGGAGATGCCCGGTCGAAAGACAAGGGCATGTACGACCCGAACCACTGGAGCGGGATGGCGAAGCGGCGCTGGGCTATGACGGTCGATCTCGCGCGCTGCACCGGGTGCGCGGCCTGCGTGAGCGCATGCTACGCCGAAAATAACATTCCGACGGTCGGCGCTGATTGGCAGGTGGGGAAAGCGCTTCCCGACCGGACCGGCTTCGGCGCGAATCTCCTCCGCAGCCGCGAGATGGCGTGGATACGAATCGAGAGGTATTACGAAGGTGGCGAAGACGGCGGCGCCGATTTCGATACCCGGTTCGTGCCGATGATGTGTCAGCACTGTGGGAACGCGCCTTGTGAACCGGTCTGCCCTGTATACGCCACGTATCACTCACCCGATGGCCTGAACGTGCAGGTATACAATCGGTGCGTAGGCACGCGGTACTGCTCCAACAATTGCCCGTACAAGGTCAGGTACTTCAACTGGTTTGGATACGGGGAGCCAGCGAGACCACAGTACGCGTTCCCCGAGCCGCTCAATTGGCAGTTGAATCCCGATGTGACTGTGCGGGGAAAGGGCGTCATGGAGAAGTGCACGTTCTGCGTACAGCGTATCAGGGAAGCCGAGAATCGTGCGACCGCGGAGAGGCGCCCACTTAAGCCCGACGAATTCACGACGGCGTGTGCGGCATCCTGTCCCTCACGCGCGATCGTGTTTGGCGATGCAGCTGATGAAAACTGGACGGTCACACAGCTCGCGAAAGACGCGCGTGCGTATCACGTGTTCGAGGAACTCAACACATACACGGCAGTGGTCTATCTGAAGAAAGTCACGCATCCGCAAGCGCCAGCGGCAGGCGCTCAATAGCTATGGCGACGATCACCAAGCCAGTTTCCTCGCGCGAGGATCCCCGACGTCCCAACCTCGCGACAGCGGGCGTTCAGTTACCGGCAGTCCGCGATTACGAACAGGTCGATCGCGAGATCGTCGGTACGCTGCATCCGACCGTCGCGTGGTTCATCGGATTGGGCGTCGCCGTCTTTTTCCTGTTCGTCGGCATCGCGGCTTGGATGTATCAGATCTACAGTGGACTTGGTGTCGCCGGCTACAATCCGCCAGTGATGTGGGGCGTCTACATCATCACCTTCGTGTTCTGGGTTGGTATCGGGCACGCCGGTACGCTGATCTCCGCGATTCTATATCTCTTCCGCGCCGGGTTTCGCACGACGATCTATCGCTGTGCCGAGGCGATGACGGTGTTCGCCGTCATGACCGCGGGGCTGTTTCCAATTCTGCACCTCGGCCGCCCATGGAAGTTCTTCTGGCTGATTCCGTATCCCAACTGGCGCTACATCTGGCCGCAGTTCAAGAGCCCACTCGTCTGGGACGTGTTCGCGATCCTTACGTACCTGACCGTGTCGAGCACCTTCCTCTACATCGGATTGATTCCCGACATCGCGGTGCTGCGCGATCGCGAGGGAATCAGCCCGATCAGAAAGCGGATCTTCGCGGCACTCTCTCTCGGATGGCGCAATACCGACAACGAATGGCGTCACTTTGCGCGCGCGTACCTCTTTTTGGCGGCGTTCTCGACGCCCCTTGTCCTGTCGGTGCACTCAGTCGTGTCCTTCGACTTCGCTATGGCGCTCACGCCCGGCTGGCACACGACAATCTTCCCGCCGTATTTCGTTGCCGGCGCGATCTTCTCGGGCATCGGGATGGTGTTCACGATCATCATCCCTCTCCGCAAGTTCTTCGGCCTCAAGCACTACGTGACCATCAACCACCTCGATGCGGCGGCAAAGCTGGCGCTGTTCACGTCGCTCGTCGTTGGCTGTGCTTACATGAACGAATGGTTCGTCGCCTGGTTCAGCGGCAACGAATTCGAGAAGAGCTTCTTCGCGAACCGCATCTGGGGTCAGTGGTGGTGGGCGTCGGCGATTCTCTACACCTGCAACATGGTACTACCGCTTTCGCTCTTCGTGCAGAAGCTGCGGCGGAATCCAGCGTGGCTGTTCATCATCTCGTTCACCATCAACATCGGGATGTGGTTCGAGCGGTTCGTAATCGTCGTTCCTTCGCTTTCGCACGAGTTCGAGCCGTGGCAATGGACTAGTTATCGCCCGACCTGGGTGGACTATGCGATTCTCGCCGGAAGCTTCGGCTGGTTCTCGATGTGGTTCATGCTGTTCATAAAACAACTCCCGGTTATCGCGATCAGCGAAGTAAAGGAAATCGTGCCGCCGAGGCTGAGGACGGCGCATACGCACGGGATCGATCCGGCCGGACGCCACTTCGAGTTCGAGCCCGACACGCCTGGGGAGTACGCCTGATGCGTGGGGTACTTGGGGCTTTCCGAGAGCTCGACGCTGCAGTGGGTGCAATTGAGGCGCTCAAGGAGAAGCGGGTCGGCGCGGTCCGCGTCTACACACCCACGCCACGTCACGAGCTGGAGGAAGCGATTGCTGCGCCGCCCAGTCCAGTGCGTCGATACACGCTCATCGGCGGTCTTCTCGGCGTGACGTTCGGCTATTGGATTGCCATCTGGACCTCGGACTATTGGCCGTTGGTTGTCGGCGGAAAACCAGTCGCGTCGTGGGTGCCCTACACGATCTTCGGCTTCGAGGTGATGGTTCTCGTTGGTGCGCTTTCGACGGTCGCGGGACTCTTTATCGCCTCCCGCATACCGCGTCTCACGATGATGGTTGGTTACGACCCGCGCTTCAGCCACGGTGATTATGGTGTCTGGGTAGAGTGCGCTCCCGAACAAGCGCGCGTCGCCGAAGAGCTGTTGCGACAGCATGGAGCAATCGAGGTGCGGCGTGAGCGCTAAGCTCCGCGTCTTCTTTCTCGCGATGCCGCTCGCGCTTACGGCGTGCGAATGGTTTACCGATTTCAAGCGTCAGCCTTCGATCTGGACGTGGGAACCGGTGAGGGACACGCTCACTCCCTCGCGCGGCAATCCGCAGATGTCAGTTCCCACGACGGGGACAGCGGTTGCGGGGTTCCAGGTTTCCTACGGCGCATTCCCGGCGACCATCGACTCGATGGCGGCGCTTCGGAATCCGACACCGGCCACTGACTCGTCGCTCGCGAATGGCCGAAAATATTTTCAGATCAACTGCGCTGTCTGTCACGGCGAGCGCGCAATGGGCGACGGACCTGCAACCAAGTTTGGAATGCCGGGGATCAACCTGACGATGGACATCACGAAGGCGCGGACCGACGGATACATCTTCGGCATGATTCGAAATGGCCGTGGACTCATGCCGCCGTACAACAGAATCGAAGAGATGGACCGCTGGGATGTTGTGAACTATGTCCGCGCGCTTCAGGGCGTCAGCGGGAAAAGCGTACCGGTTGGACCGCTCGCGCCGCCGGGCGTTACCGGTGACAAAGTGCCGGGCCCGACTAGAATGGGGCCGAATCAGCCGGCGCCATTTTCAAACCCGCGCGGTTTGTTGAGCCCGAGTGGTCAGGCGACAGCCGATGGAGCAACTCAATCGCCCGCTCAGCAGGGTATTCAAAGTGTCGGACCGCCAAACACAGCCACGCCCAAGCGAGTCGATTCCACCAAGGCGAAAGCCGACAGCATTCGCGCGAGGGTCATCCGATGACCGGTCACGACGCACACGCTCCTACGCGCAGTGAGGTGCTCAGCGGAATCGACCGTCCCAGCCCGCCCGGACTCAAGACGATTTCGCTTGTGTTGGCGGCGATTGGTTTGATCGTTTTCATCATCGGCTTGTTTGTGCAGCCCGATCGAGTCTGGCAGTCGCTGCTCGTGAATTGGCTGTACTTCACATCGATCTCCTCCGCCGGCGTGGTATTCGTGGGTGTACAGCGTATCACGACGGCGCGCTGGTCGCGCCCGATCATCCGATTCCTGGAAGGATATGTTGCGTTCCTCCCGGTGGCTTTCATTCTGATTCTCTTGATTCTCGTTTTCGGGCGTCACCACATCTTCTGGTGGGCCAACCGTGCGCCGACGATCCCCGAGAAAGCCATTTATCTGAACCCGCCCTTCTACTTCACTCGCGTCATTGGAATAACGCTGCTCATCACCGCGCTCAGCGTCTGGTACATCTACACTTCGGTTCGTCTCGACGTCGGTATCCTTCCGGAGTCGGGCGCCAGCTGGGCGCGTGGCCTGCGCGAAAGGATGCGGAGAGGATTCCGGGACGAGCGCCGTGAGCTGCATACGACTCATTCACTTCAGGGCAGGCTTGCCGTCTTCCTCGCCTTCGCCTTCGCATTTGGATGGATCGTATTGTCGTGGGATCTTTCCATGTCTCTCGATCCACATTTTCAGAGCACGATGTACGGCTGGTGGTTCTTCATGGGGGCGTGGGTCGCGGCTCTCGCCAGTTGGACTCTCATCGTCATGGCATGGCGAAGATTCCTCGGTCGCTACGATCTCATACAGGACAAGCACTTCCATGATCTTGGCAAACTCTGCTTCGCTTTCACGGCGTTTTGGGGCTACATCACTTTCGGCCAATATCTGGTCATCTGGTACGGCAACCTCGGCGAAGAGACGCACTGGATGCGACTGCGCCTCATCGATGGCTGGCGCATACCGACCCTGATCGGCGTGACCCTGATGTTCGTTCTCCCATTCTTCGGGCTGCTCTCGCGCGCCGCGAAAGTCTACCTGCCGACCATGATTCTGTTCGCCGCGTCGACCGTGCTCGGACTTTGGATGCATCGCTACCTCGAGGTGTATCCGTCGATATACGGCGCGATAGCCAACATCCCGCTCGGGATATGGGAGGTTGGTGTTACAATCGGCCTGCTCGGGATTTGGGGTTTTTGCTATCTCAGCTTCATGGACGCGTTTCCGCGCATGCGGGTGCTGCTGATGACGTCGCCCTATCGCGACGAAGTGCAGGTCCCGGTCGATCCGCGCACGATGGAGCCGCTTCCGGCGCACGAATAACAGTATTCTCTGCGCCGATTTCGTCCGCGGTCAAAATGACGCGTTGTCTGCGCGCCCGCTGTGCCTCTATATTTCGCGTCGAAGGGGCGTTAGCTCAGCTGGGAGAGCGCCTGGTTTGCAACCAGGAGGTCGCAGGTTCGATCCCTGTACGCTCCATTGTCGTCAGACTCCCATAGGAAAAAGGCGCCCCTTTTTTGGGCGCCTTTTTTTGCCAACATCACGTTTGCCTGTCGTTTGGTCTCGGCAAAAGAATCTTAGAGTGCGGGCAGATCGTCGAAGCTAACAACCGCGTCGTTGTCGCCCTGAATCGGGGCGTAGTCCAGTGCACTCTCGGCGCGGTGCACGAGCTCCGCGACATTTACTTTGGAAGCGGCGAGATCTGACACCGCCGAGTACCCGACACGCAAGCGTACGTGTCCCGAGATCTTTTTGTCATTCGAGGCGCGATCGAGCTCGTGCTGTAGCCTCGCGACGAGAAGTCTCGCACCGGCGGCGTCCGTATCGGGCGCGAGAATCGCGAGCCGAGATTCCCCCACGTGACCCACCACATCGGACTGACGGCTCTGCTCGCGGAAAACGTGCGCGACATCGGCAAATCCTGCTGGAGTCTCTTTCCACAGCATGCTGGAGCCAATTTCCCGGTCGTGCACCTGCGGCGCGAAAGCAACACACGCAAATGCTTCGTGCCGTCTAAGGGCGCGCGCGCCGAGCTTGCCGGCTAGCTGTCTCAATCCGAATGACGTGTACAGACCCGTGGTCGAATTGACGAACTCCTCGGATCGAGCGACCATCAGCTCGTCACGCGCGCGCAGGAACGTTGCGAGCTTGACGAAAACCGGCTCCAGATCGATCGGGTGGCTGCAGTATTCCCACGCGCCGGCTGCGAAAGCTTCCATGCGCGTGCGGGGATCTGGCGGCGTCGGGGAGGTCACGACGATCGGAACTGAGTGATCAAAGCGAGGACCCTGGCGGATTTCGCGGCAGACGTCTAACGCCTTGACATCAGAGAGCGACTCGTCCAGCACGAGCAGATCGTGATTCGCGAGTCGTGCGAGTTCGAGTGTCTGCGCACCGGAGCGGGTGTGGGCCACGACGTACCCATGCTGCTGGAACACGCTCTCCAACGCCCTACTCATCCAATCGTCACCACAGGCAATCAGCGCGAGCGACGGGCGTTCAACGGGCAATTGCATCAAGCCTCCTCTTCGGTAGCCCGACTTGCATGGCGCGTTGACCGCGCTTTAGCCTCGTAGCTTTGCGTCACCACCTTTCGATGGCTTTGCCGGTTTTCGGAGGTGCTAGCCTGCGCGAGCCGTAGGCGCGTACAGGGCGTGCATGGGTCTATTTGGAGACGAGCGAAGGTACCCTTGGGTTACGGGCGCTCTACAACCTCGAGCGACCTTCGGCTTGGAGGAGTGTAAGTTGTTGCTATGTAGGGAGTTACTGTAGAACTGGCAGCGATAGCACAAAAGAGAACCGGGTCCCCTCGGTCCCGGTGTCTACCTGCAGCGTGCTGCCCATCGCCTCGACCAGGGTTCGCACGATCGCCAAACCCAATCCGGCGCTCGAGAATCGGAGCTTTACGCCTTCAGGAGGAAAGCCGTAGCACAATCTTTCGAGCACTTCGTCCGGAATACCCGGTCCGGTATCCTCGACCCAGAACTCGACCCGATCTGGTGAAACCTCGCTGCACCCCATCGCAACGGCTCCCGCATCGGTGTACCGAAGAGCGTTCGAGGTGAGATTGAGCAGTGCCTGTTGGATTGCCGAAGGATGCCCAATCCGCGCATCGGTTTCCGGAAATTCCATTCCGAGAGGAATTCCTTTCTCCTCGCACATCGGCTGCACGATCGAGCTAACTGAGTGGAGAGTCTCACTGACCGAGAAGGGAATTGGCTGTCCCTGGACCAACCCCTCCCCGCGCGCGGCTCCGATGAGATTGGAGACGGTAGTGCTTAAACCAAGCGCCGCGCTGTAAATCAGTCCGAGCTGGCGTTCCCTTATCGGATTCGGCGATGCTCTCTCGGCGTGGCGCAAGGCATCGACGAGAAGAAGGATTGAACCAAGCGGAGAGCGAATGTCGTGCGCGATGGCCACTACGGCGTCCGCACAATCAGCACCCGTCAGACGCGCGATAAACTTTCCGCGGTCGGTTCGCTTCCAGGCTTCTTCCGCTTCATCGAGCTTGATCAGTGCGCGCACGACTTCGTTGGCGTTGAGATCGCGCGCTGTCGTCAGCTCGGCGAGGAAGTTGAGCTTGAGGCTCGATACGTATTCGCGCGCAATCACGGGCGGCACCGGAATGGCATCCTGACTCTTGCTGCGCAAACCGGCTATGAGCCAGTTAATGACTTCGTTCAAACGCTCGCGGACTTCGAGGCGCGTTTGCTTGGTGCCATGTGCGATTGCAGTGGCAGTGCGATCGGCCGCAACTTCCAGGGCGCGGAGTAAAGGGACCACGCTGGCTGCGCTGAGGGTGGAAAGCCGAAGAGATTCGCCGGTGTGACTATCGGTGCCAGAAGCTACCGCCGACGCGAACGGCGAATAGTTCTGATAATTGCTCGGAGCTGACGTCGAATTTGTTGCAGCTGGGTCCATCCGCGCCATCCGATCTCCGTACGCCATTGACCCACTCGCGACGCCCATCTTACGGGTTGGCGCGGATCAGGTCAAGAGTGGCTTACGCGCGGTGGCGAAAGCGTTACGCGAGATGGAGCGGTTTCAAGGGAGGGAACGGCAGTTTTCCGGCTCGATAATGGACCGGACAGTCAATGCCAGTCAATGCGGAGCGGACCGGTCACGAGAGGGGCAAATCATCGAAACTGATAACCGCGTTGCCTAGGCCAGACGGTGGAGCGTGAGCGAGAGCGCTTTCCGCACGGTGAACGAGTTCATTCAAATCGACATTTGCTGCAGCCAGATCGGGCACTGCGCAATAGCCAGCACGCAACCGCAAAGCCCCGCCTGCGGCTGTCTTCTGCGACGCCGCGTCCAGCTCCTTCTGCAGTCGGGCGACGAGAAGCCGTGCCCCCGCTGCGTCCGTATCGGGCGCCAGAATTGAAAGTTGAGAGTCTCCGGTCTTCGCGACGACGTCAGATTTTCGGGCCTGCTCGCGAACCACATGCAGCACTTCGGCAAAGCGCGCCGCGCCGTCTCCAGTCGATCTGTCATCGGCTCCGGGGTCCGATTTCTGGGATGAAAACGCGAGACAGGCAAATGCCTCGTGTTTGCGCACCGCGCGGGCTTCGAGCTGCTCAGTGAGCTGGTGCAGACCAAACTGGGTATACAACCCACTTGCCGGGTCCATGAGCAGCTGCGCCTGCGCCGCCGCCAGCTCCCGCCTGGCGCGAAGAAACGTTCCGAGTTTGAGAAAAAGCCCATCGACATCGAGTGGCTGGTGACAGTACTCCCACGCTCCGGCGGCATACGCAGCAGTGCGACTCGGCAGGGTAGTGTGCGAGGAAGAAACGATCACGATGGGAGTGGCATGATCGAAGAGCGGATCGTCGCGCAGGGCCACGCAGACTTCAACCCCCGTCAGTATGTCCATTCGTTCGTCGAGCATTATGACATCGAAGCCGCTGTGACGGGCCAGCTTCAAGGCCTGCCGTCCCGATGCAACCCTAGTGACTTTGTATCCCTTTTCATGAAAAACGGTTTCCATCGAGCGTGACATCCACTCATCACTGAAACCGATCAGCGCGGTCAGCGTTGTCAGATTGTTGTCTTTCATTGGACGACCAGCGTCAGGGGAACCATCGTCGGCGCCGGCGGATTGATTGTCGGAGCCGCCACATGCCGGGGTCTCGCTGGCGTCTCGGAGGTCGCCCGCGTCCGCGACAAATACCAATCCATCGCCTCCGCCAACCCCTGCGCGACGCTATGCGTCGGGGCGAATTCCAACATTCGCTGGGCCTTCTCTATTGAGGCGCACGAGAAGCGGATGTCGCCCGGTCGCAGGTCGTCGTATTGCGGCATCGATCGGGCAAATCTTTCGTCCACCGTCGACAACCGATCGCGCATCATTTGGAAGAGCTGGTTCAACGAGACCGATTCAGCGCAGGCAATGTTGTAGGCGTGCCCGGTCGCATCGGCGTTGCTCACCGTTGCCGCAAGCAGGTTTGCCTGGACGACGTTGGCTATGTAGCAAAAATCGCGAGTCGTCTCTCCATCGCCGAAAATTCGACAACGCTCTCCGCGAAGAAGAGTCGATATCCAACGCGGAATTACCGCCGCGTACGCTCCGGCAGGGTCCTGTCGCGGTCCGAACACATTGAAATAGCGCAGTCCTATCGACTGCAGTCCGTAGCTCATTTGAAACGCAAGAGCGTAGGTCTCGTTTGTGGATTTACTGGCCGCGTATGGCGAGAGCGGCCGTCCGAGCCTCTCCTCGGTCTGCGGATAGTCTGGCGTGTCACCGTAGACGGCGCTCGAAGATGCAAACACGAATCGTTTGACCCTCGCGTCTTTCGCCGCGACCAGCATGTTGACGAAGCCGTCGACATTGACTCCGTTGGTGCGCAGCGGGTCGTCCATGGACCAGGGAACGGAGCCAAGAGCCGCGTGGTGCAGAACATAGTCGGCACCCTGGCAGGCGACGCGGCAGATCTCCAGGTCCCTGATGTCGCCTTCCACCATGCGGAAATTGGCGGTCTGCTCCAGCGGACCGGCTAGAACGTCATCTAGGTTCGCGCGATGTCCGGTCGAAAAATTATCGACGCCGACAACCGTTTGCCCGAGGCTAAGGAGGTCTTTGAGGAGATTGGAGCCGATGAAGCCCGCAACTCCCGTGATCACCCAAACCCTGGGTTCCGCGAGAAGTTGCTGACGAAGCGTGCGATATGATGCCGAGTTCACGAGCGCATAAAGGAATAGTACCCGCCAGCTGATTCAGAGTAGTAGTGCGCGGGAGCACCCCTACCCGATCATGCGCGCCGCATCCGCGGCATCTCGATGCCCGCGAGAAAGCATCTTCTATTCCCATGCGGCCCTCTTTTGCCTCGCGCATTAAGTCGTGGTTTTGCAGCAGCTTAGGAGTGCTGCGTCTTACGCCGGCTCGCGACATTTGATTGTTTGTCGCGGTATTGCCCCATCATGTTGTGGGTGACCCACAGCGATTAAGCAGGCTTCGAGTGGATGCGCAGCCATCTGTTCTTTGGCGCATCACTCGGTTTACAGGCGCCCAATCAGCCGAGGTTACGGCGTCTTCGAAAGAGACGGGCTGTCAGGAGATCGACGCATCAAGACGGATCTCCTGGGTGAGAACCGTGCTTTTGCTGCGCTCGATCCTTTTGAGAAGGGCTCCGATTCCTACCGTGAGGAATCTATTCCCTTCTATTGCGTTCCAGCCCGCCGCGGCCGCCGCCAGAATCGCGATTGAGACCAGGAACAACACCGGCCAGAACGGGCTGTATGGTAGCCGCAGGCCGCGAAGCACTACGACATATAAATAGTACTGAAGGACGTATACGAAGAGCGACGCAAGTCCAATCTGACGCAACTGGTTCAGAAGCAACGGCAGCACACGTCTCCGTCCCGCCTCCAGTATCGCTGCCACGAGCAGCATTCCGGCGCCGCCAAAAAAGGTGACGTACACAAGTCCGGGCGGGAATTTCTGATACGGGGAAAGAGCGAAGAGAAGGTTCGGATGCGACTGCGCAAATGACGGGAATGAGAGTTTGAGCGCGGTGAGCCCGACTTTGATGGCCACCGCGAAGCTGATGCTCCCGATTCCGATAGTAGCAAGGAACCGGTGACCCGCGGGCGACGTTTTGCCCAGATAATGTTTTCCGAGACGCTCGCCCAGTACCGTCCCGGCCAGATAGACCGCGAACCACGGTATCAATGGGAAATCTCCCCTCGTCCAGTCCGCGGGATTTGGCGCGCCGATGAGATAGTGTTTCGCGAGGGCTGGTAGGCCGTCCGTGGGAATCCACAAGAAAACCGCGGCCCAACTCAGCGCAAAAACGGACATCGCCAGAAGGAGACGCGACCTCGCTTGAAGTGAAGTCACCAGAGCCGGCCCGAACATCACCGCGAATCCAATGACATCAGTGATATATCCGACGCGGTACGCAGCGGAGAAACCTCTTCCTGTGACGATACCCGAGAGCGCGAGTATCGCGTGTCCAACGACAAGGAGAAACAGCCCTCGGTCGAACAGCTTGCGCCGAAGGGCGGCGAAGGAGCTGCTCCGCGTAACTGCGAGAAAACCGGCCACCAGTCCACTCACGGTTACGAACGTCGGAGAGGCAATCAGCCCGATCATGACTATATAGCCGCCGGTATCATCGGCGCCGGAAACGAAATGGTATGCGTTAGCGAAGTGCGCCAGACATACGAACAGCATTGCTGCGCCACGGGCTGCATCGATTGAAGCCACCCGCGAAGAGCCGTAGCGCGGCTTCGCCGCCGCCTCGGTGTTCATCTCAGTTGTGATCCCGGTTTATGGTAGGTTTTCCAGTGTCCGGAAGCGCCGAAAGGCTCGATCCGAGTTGGTCGATGCCTCGATACAGCGCTTGAGAGGAGGCTTACCGGGTCCCGCATCAAATGCCGGCGCCAGTGCGAGGTGATGCCAACAGTAAGGAAACGATTGCCATGATGTTTGTCCCACACGGCAGCCAGCTTGGCGAGGAGAATTACAGTGACAAGGAAAAGAACCGGCCAGAGCGGCGTGTACGGCAGGCCGAGTCTCGGAAGGATTGATCGATAAAGCCCGTATTGGATGGTGAATACAAATAACGACGCGCGACCGATTTTGCGCAGGGCCTCGACTGCAGCAGGAAATTTCCCTCGTCTGTCGATTTCGAAAATCGTCGTGAGCATCAGGATTCCAGCGCCGCCGAAAAATCCCAGGTATACGATTCCCGGTGGAAATTTTCCGTAGATCGACGTGAGCGTTAGAAGATTGGAATCCCACTGAATCGAAGCGCCCGGAACACGTCGCAGCACCATCGCTCCCGCGTGAATCATGGCCGCAGAGGCGAAGCAGCCAGCGCCGATCTTAGCGAGGAATTGGTGTGCCCCCACGCGATCGCCCGCCGTATACATCTTCCCGAGGTGTTCTCCGACGACAGTCCCGAGGACGTATACCGCGAACCAGGGAATGATCGGAAATACAGGGAACGCTCCCAGTTCTCCGGAGGTGCTTGTGAGGCCAACGAAATAGGTCTTTGCAACCAGCGCCGGACCCACCGGGTGCCACGCGAGAATGGCCCACCAACCCAGGAGAAATACGAACGCAGAGAGCGCGATTCGCGCCAATGCGCTTGCCGCACTAACGAGCCACGGGCCAACCAAGATCGCCACCGCGATTGCATCCGTTATGAAACTGGCTCTGTACGCGTGGACGAAACCGCCGCGCGCGGGAGCGAGGGTAAGGCTAAGAATGAGATGTCCGAACAGCAGCAGGAATAGTCCGCGATCCACCAGCTTTACTCGAAGCGCGCTGAATTCGCGCGGCCTGGTTGCTGCGAGAAAGCCAACTACCATACCGCTGACGATGACGAAAGTCGGTGAGGCGATCATACTCACCGCTCCGAGATAACTCGCGAACTCGCGAGAATCGGCGGTCCAGGAGTATCCGCCCGTGAAATGCGACAGAAAGACGAACAGCATTGCGGCGCCTCGCACTGCGTCGATCGACCCAAAGCGGTGCGAGCGTTCAGAGTATCCTGATGCTGTCGCCATTTTCAACAACGCTCCACAACGAGTAAATCGAGCGGAACACGTACGTCTCGATTTTCGTGACGCCGCGCTCTCTGCCAATCGCTGACTTGGCCATTTGGCGCGGGGTTGCAGCAAGAGTGCCGCGACCGATCACAAAACGAGCACCCAAATCGGCATGTTGATCCAAGCGCTAACCGACTGGTAGCGTAGCACTTATCATCACAGCGGCTCCGACTCCTCGCACTGAAAGCTGGCTGTAATGAAAAAAACTGTTGGGGTGGTGCCACACGACTGTGACTTGTTGTCGCCGTCTGTCTAAGCGGCGTAGGTGTCGCGTTGACGTTCGCTCCGGACCGTAATTCGCGCGTCGCCGCGTAGCATAGCTCCCAACGCATCAGCATCTAATGCCGCCGGCCACATTACGGGTGAACCCGTCTTCGTGGTTGTGGCGCTCAAGCAACACGCATCGCGGGCGCGGCACGCGCCAGTGGCGCGATCAACGACATCGCCCTCGCTCCATCACATTACGCTGAAACGAGATACACAATGATTGCCGCCAAAATCTTCGGAACAGAGCCCTGGCATTTGAAGTGCGAACCGGCGGGTGCAACGTGAGTTCTGAGCACAATCCTTTTTTTTTCGGTCTAGATGCCAGTTCCTGAGTCCGCGCACGCGCACTTCTTTTCTGTCGACGTCGAAGAATACTTTCAGGTCAAAGCGCTTGAATCTGTCGTCTCGCGCGACGAGTGGCTTTCCCGTCCGAGTCGAGTTGGGGACAGCATCGACTTACTTCTCGCAACGCTCGACCGGCATAACGTGCGCGGCACGTTCTTCGTACTCGGATGGCTCGCGAAGCACCGGCCCGAGGTCGTGCGCGCGATCGCGAACGCCGGTCATGAGATCGCTTCCCACGGATTTGGCCACGAGCGCGTGACCGCTCTCACGCCCGCGACCTTTCGGGAAGATCTGCGATCGTCCAAGCACGCGCTCGAGGCCGTGACCGGCGATGCCATCCTCGGGTACCGGGCACCGAGCTTTTCTATCATTCCGGGCTATGAGTGGGCGTTCGACGTCCTGGTCGAGGAAGGGTACAGTTACGACTCGAGCATTTTCCCGATTCGGCGTCGGGGTTATGGGTACGCATCCGCTCCGCGCGCCCCGTACGTCATGCGCCGGCCCGCCGGCATACTAGCCGAGTTCCCTCTCGCTACGACCACTTTTCTTGATTTCCCGGTGCCGGCGGCTGGCGGAGGATATCTGCGACAGTTCCCGCTCAGCGTAATTCGACGCGCATTTCGTGAGGCAGAGGCGCGCGCAGAGTCCGCCACGTTCTACATCCATCCGTGGGAGATCGATCCCGCTCAGCCGCGTTTGGCCGTTTCACCGTTCAACTACGTCCGTCACTACCGCGGTCTCAGCACCGCGCTCGAAAGAGTCAACTCGCTTCTCTCCGAATTCAATTTCGTCAGTATGGCTTCAGCCCTTCCTCGGATGGTTGGAGCAACGACTGCGCTCGAGTCTGTGGGGCCAGCTTGATCTTGGAGATAGAGCGCTTCGGCGGCACCGAAGAAGAGTGGGATTCTTTCGCCACCGCGCAGGAAGGATTCACCCACTTTCACCGATTGAGATGGCGAGCCTCAGTGGAGCGGGTATTCGGACACGAGTGCCTGTACCTTGCGGCTCGAGATTGGGAAGGCCAGCTCGTCGGTGTCCTTCCGCTCGTTCGCGTACGAAGCATTGTCTTTGGGCATTACCTCGTGTCGATGCCGTTTCTCAACTATGGTGGTCCGTTGGGTGCCGCGGGGCCCGTTGGCGCGCTCGTCGATGAAGCGGTCGCGATCGCCCAACGGGAAAACGTGAAGCTGCTGGAGTTGCGCAGTCGACTGCCGCTGCCCGTTTCGATTCCCGCATCACACCGCAAGATCACGGTTGTTCTCGACCTTGCACCGAATCCTGCGGAGCAATTCAATCGATTCGATGCAAAGCTTCGCAGCCAAATCCGTCGGCCGCAAAAGGAGGGTGTGACGGTTCGGTTCGGACCAGACCAGGTCGCGCCGTTTTTCGCTGTGTTCTCTCGGCACATGCGGGACTTGGGTACTCCGACTCAGCCCCTCGCCCTCTTTCGGGAGATTGCCGAGCAGTTCCCGGAAGATTGCTGGTTCGCGTGCGCGTATCTCGGCGGCGTGCCGGTCGCGGCGGGATGCGGCTTTCGCTTCGGTGAAGAGTTCGAGATGACCTGGGCCTCATCGCTCCGCGCCTACAACCGTGAAGCTCCCAACATGATGCTTTATTGGGCATGCATTGAGCGCGCGATAGCCGACGGCGCAACGCGGTTCAACTTCGGCCGCTGCAGTCCAGGCTCGGGCGCCCATCGTTTCAAGATGCAGTGGGGCGGACACGAGGAAGCTCTCTGGTGGTATGGGCTCGCGGCGAAGTCCGACGTGACGACACCGTCACCCAATCGAGGACCGTTCCGATTCGGGCCGCACATTTGGCGTCGCTTGCCGGCGGCGGTCGCAACGGCAGTGGGACCAATGATCGTGCGATACATCCCATGAGCTGGCGCTGGGTGCCGCCGGTCCACTCTCCGGTTTTCCCGGGAGCGCTGCCCGCAGCGATCGCCGCCGCATGGGGTTGGCGCGTTCCGGATCGGGATGGAATTGTCGAGGCGCTGAAAGCTCGATACGACGCGTCCGACGCGCTCTTAACTGACAGTGGCACGTCGGCACTCATTCTGGCGTTGCAAACGATCGGGCGAGGCGCCACCGTCGCCTATCCCGCGTACGGATGCTTCGATCTCACGACCGCGGCTCTCGGTGCGGGCATGTGCGTGCGACTCTATGACCTGGATCCGCAGAGCCTTAGTCCTGACCTCGATTCCGTGCGGGAAGTAATCCGCCGGGGGGTTGATGCGATCGTCGTCGCGCATCTGTACGGATATGCCGCCGACGTCGTCGGCGTGAAGAAGCTCGCCGCCGATCACGGAATTCCTGTAATCGAAGACGCCGCTCAGGGTGCGGGCGGCTCACTGAATGGTCGAAGGCTTGGAAGCCTTGCCGACATATCCATTCTTAGCTTTGGTCGCGGGAAGGGAATGACGACAGGGTCCGGCGGGGCCGTGCTGGTTAGAACACAAGCGCTCGCGCCATCGATTGCGCGGATGCGTGCGACGATTGCTTCTCCCGCGAGAGGCGCAAGAGAAGCGGTTTCACTCGGTGCACAATGGCTGTTCGCGCATCCATCTTTGTACCGGATTCCTGCTTCCATACCAGCACTCAGGCTCGGCGAGATGGTGTTCCATGCGCCGAAGGTCCCGCGCGCGATGTCGGCGAGCGCCGCGAGCCTGCTGCCAACGGCATTGAACGCTGACGAACAACAGATCCGCGATCGACGCGCGCGCGTCGAGGATCTTGTCGAGCGCGCGATGGCTGCGAGGGGTTTAGCAGCCGTCCGTCCAATTCCGCAGAGCGAACCGGGATATCTGCGGCTCCCGTTACTCGACCTGGTCGGGGACGCGAACCCGCAGCCGACTATCGGTGCGGTTCGAGGATATCCGCTAACGCTCGAGCAACACACACAGCTGCAGGCCCTGCTCGCTCCGAAAGAGCACGCGGGAACAGGAGCTATCTACCTGCGTGATCGGCTCTTCACTCTGGCGACGCACGCCGGAATTGACACTATGGATGTCTCGCGGTTGACGAGCTGGCTTGTTTCCAGCCGTGCTATTTCGGTTCCTGCCTTGTCGCCGGTGACCGCGTCATGATGCGCGTCTTCACTTTCCTGTCTCGGCAACTCAAGAGTTGGTACGACGCCGTTCGCAATCTCCCTGACCGGATGCAGCATCGGAGTCGGCACGCGGCCGTGCGGCACAGATTGGCGCTGATGGGTCGACCGCAGACACTGCTCGTGGTTTGCTCCGGCAACATTTGCCGCAGCCCTTATCTCGAGGCCGTCTTGAAGCGAGATCTGCCGGACATCCGCATCACGTCCGGAGGATTGATGGGCTTCGACCAGCCGGTCCCGCCCCACGCGCTCGCGGCAAGCGCGAAGCGGCGGATCGACCTGTCAGCGTTCCGGTCTGCCACTCTCGAGCCGCAACGCGCGCGCGCCGCTGATCTCGTGATCGTGATGGAGAAAGATCAAGCTCGATATCTCGCCACATACATGGGCGTGGCGCCAGGGCGAATTATCATCGCCGGAGATCTCGATCCATTCACCTCTCCAACGCGCGCGATCCAGGACCCATGGAAGCAGTCATTGGATGTATTTGAGTCTTCTTTCGAGCGTCTCGATCGCTGCGCGGCGACATTGACCCAGCTGCTGCGGCCGAGACTCGGACGCGGAGTCACCGTCTCGATCACTCCTACGACTTCGCCTACCGCTCCACGTCGATCCACGAGCGGTGAAAACCTGTCACACCCCTCGATATGACGCAAACCGTCGCGCAACGCTTCAGTCCCTACACCAGCACTGTCACGAGTTCTGTTCCGGCGTGGCCGGCAGAGAGCACCAACATCGCGCTTCTGTTGTGGGGAACGGCGGATAAGGTTAGCCACGAATGCGCCATCGTCGAGCGGGACCGCCAGATCACGTACGGGCAGCTTCGGTCTCGAGCGGCTGCGATTGCGGGCGCTTTGCGCGCGGGCGGTGTAAATCCGGGTGATCGCGTCGGCATTTTTCTCGAACGCGGTGGCGACGCGGCAGCAGCCTTCTTCGGCGCGACCGCTTGCGGTGCGATTGCGATCAACATCAACGAGACTCTGCGTCCGCGACAGGTAGAGCACATCCTCTCGCACAGCGGGAGCGCTGCGTTTATCTCGAGCGCCGAGCTTCTCGGTCGTCAGCCCCGAAGAGTCTCGACGACGGCAACGGCGTATGATGTCGCCGATATGAAGGGAGACGGGAGGTTCGAACCCATTCGGAGGATCGGGTCCGACTTCGCTCAAATCATTTATACGTCTGGTTCCACCGGCCTGCCGAAAGGAGTGACGCTTACTCACTCCAACTTGTGGAGCGGTGTGCGGGCAGTGAGTAGCTACGTCCGTGTCAGCGCGGATGACCGCATCGCGAGTCTCCTCCCGTTCAGCTTCGACTACGGTTTCAATCAGCTCCTTTGCGCGGTTGGCGCGGGCGCACGCCTGGTTGTCGAACGTTCGCCGCTACCGCAGCAAATCGTCGCGACTCTCCGCGCCCAGGCTGTAACGGTGCTTCCGTGCGTGCCACCGCTCTGGTTGCAGCTGCTCGGAACATCGGCATTTCGAGACACGCCGCTCCCCAGTCTTCGGGCGATGACAAACACCGGCGGTCGAGTTCCTGTCGACGCCGTTCGGCAATTGCGCGCCGCAAATCCGCAGGCCCAGCTCTTTCTGATGTACGGCCTGACTGAAGCATTTCGTGCAACGTATTTACCGCCCGAGCTGGTAGACGCGCATCCGGATTCTATCGGTATCGCGATTCCCGGCACTGAGATCCTCGTTGTTCGCGAGGATCTATCGCCTTGCGAGCCGGGTGAAGTTGGAGAGCTGGTTCAACGCGGATCGACGGTTTCGGCCGGCTATTGGAATGACCCGGAAACGACTGCGCGCATCTTCCGACCCAATCCTCTTCGTTCGAGCGGCATGCCGGATTCAGAACGCGTGGTTTTTTCCGGAGACCTCGTCCGTCGCGACCCTGATGGCTTGCTGTATTACGTCGGGCGTCGTGACGGGCTTATCAAGAGCCTGGGCTATCGAATCAGTCCCGACGAGATTGCGGATGTCATTTACGCTTCAGGCCAGGTCGCTGAAGCGGTGGTTGGAACGGTTCCCGACAAAGTGCGCGGTCAATCTATAATCGGATACGTTGTGCTTCGCGAAGGTGGCACCACGGAAGGCGTACACCGCTTTTGCCGTGCCGAGCTACCGCCCTACCTTCAGCCTGGAAGAATAGAGGCGCGGTCCGAGCTGCCTCGTACATCGAGCGGTAAATTCGATTTGCGCACGCTTCAGGCGGGTGACGAGGTGGGTCATGAGCCAGCTTGACGCGGTGACAGACTCACTTTTCCACGAAGCTCTCGGGCGACTCGAGAGCGTGTGGTCGCCTCTTCCCGACAAGCCCGAAGAAACTCTGGAGCTTACGGCGAGAGCGCTTTGGTTCGCGGCCGCGGGCGAGCCGCGCTCTGTCGTGAAATGCAGAGACGACGAACTCCCGATCCTTGATGGCGCAGGCGCTGAGCATCTTTGGAAGTTGCTCGCGCTTCGTGCGGAGGGGAAACCTCTCGCACACTTAACTGGGCGCCAGCACTTTGCAGGGCTTGAGATGTTGTGCGGTCCGGAGGCGCTCATCCCGCGTCGGGAGACCGAGCTCCTTGCCCGGACCGCGATAGAGATCCTCGACGGCGCTGCCGTCGAGCAAAAAGGCGCGCTCGCGATCGACGTGTGCACGGGCTCGGGCAACGTGGCGCTCGCGCTTGCTGCGAGCAATCCACAAGTCACTGTCCTGGGCGCCGACATCTCGAGTGACGCGCTCGCTCTCGCGGTGCGAAACGCCGACCATCTGGGACTCGCTTCGCGCGTGAGCTTCGTCGCGAGCAACTTGTTCGATGCAATCGACGCCGCTCAACTTCACCGCAAGGCGGCGGTGGTGACGTGCAATCCTCCGTACATCGCTTCCGCAAAAGTCTCAACGATGGCCGCCGAAATCTCACATCACGAGCCACGGCTCGCTTTCGATGGAGGCGCGTTTGGCCTCAGCGTGATTTCTCGGCTGTTGGCCGATGCGCCGCGATTTGTGCGACCGGGCGGCTCACTGTGTTTCGAGGTCGGAGCCGGGAATGGTCGGTTCGTCGCGGACAGGGTGAGTCGGAATGCGGCATACGCCAATGTGCGGCCTGTCACCGACGAAAAGGGCGCTTTGCGAGTACTGGTCGCAACTATAGTCTGACACCCACAAGGCCACCTCGCCGTGTTGCAGGAGTGCCACACATTTGCCGATGCGTGCCAGGAATAGTGTTGGCACGACGGATCGCAAATCATTGAGTCTGAGCGAGTTAGTCGTAGCGGGTCAACGTCCATGCTACGCATGAAGCCGGGTGCCAACTTTGCACATTGCCGGGTCCGACTCGGGCCTTTCGATTGATTTTCGGTCCTCTACCAATTCTGACCTCCTTCTAACATGCCGGCCACGATTTCTTCGCTCGATATCGATCCTGCGGTCGAAAGCTCGCGTATCGCGGACGCGCTTCGCGCGCAGCTCGGGACGCTCCTCAAGCTTCGCGGGCTGGTGGTTGGAATGAGCGGTGGGGTCGACAGCTCAGTCTGTGCCGCGCTTGCGGTGCGCGCTGTCGGACCAAAGCGCGTGCTCGGACTGTTCCTTCCGGAGCGGGAAAGCGATCCCGAAAGCTTGAGTCTCGCAAAATCTCTCGCCGATGATCTGGGAATAGAAAGCATCACCGAGGACATCGCTCCGGTGCTCGAGGGAGCTGGCTGCTATCGGCGCCGCAACGAGGCCATCAGGAGAGTGGTTCCCGAGTTCGCCGATGATTGGGGGTGCAAGCTCGTGCTCCCGCCGGATCGGCTCGATTGCGACCGGATCAACATCACCTATCTGGTCGTGCAGCCGCCGAATGGAGAGATGCGCAAGGTGCGCCTTCCGGCGAATGAGTATCGGCAGATAGTCGCCGCATCGAATTTCAAGCAGCGCGTGCGCGCGATGCTCGAGTACTATCACGCGAATCGGCTGCACTATGCCGTGCTCGGTACTCCGAACCGCCTAGAGTATGATCAGGGATTTTTTGTCAAAGGTGGGGACGGTCTCGCTGATGTGAAACCGATCGCGCATTTGTACAAGAGTCAGGTATATCAGCTCGCAGATTACCTCGGCCTCCCGAAGTCGATCACATCGCGCCCTCCTACCACAGATACGTTTTCACTGCCGCAGTCGCAGGAGGAGTTCTACTACAACATGCCGACGCACCTCCTCGACGTGGTTCTCCACGCCCGCAACCACGGCCGAACCGCGAGCGAGGCGGCCGAAGATGTCGGCCTCAGCGTGGAGCAG
>WNFW01000163.1_pt1 | contig 39960 bp, 34 predicted proteins | sample 5400131 | NCBI WGS metagenome assembly WNFW01 (sample SAMN13153362, study PRJNA577476) | soil metagenome | isolation source: 20 cm soil or saprolite under grassland replicate 1 | place: USA:California | collected 2016-06-15
CTCGCCCGCGACCAGCGCCGCGAGCTTCGCCGTCGGCTCGTCCACCACCACGACGATGAACCGCTCGAGCCGCGGCGGGCCGCCGAGCGCGACGGGAAAGTCCGGGTTGGCCGCGAACACCCAGCGGCGGTGCGCCTCGTGGAGGACGAAGCGGAACGGCCCGTTGCCGACCGGGTGTGAGTTCCAGGTGGCCTCCCGCAATCGGGCGTGCGGAATCGTGTCGAGCAGGTGCGCCGGCAGAATCGCCAGATCGGTGAGCACGTCAGGGAAGCCGCTCTGCGCCGTGTCGAACCGGAGCACCGCTGTGGAATCATCGGGAGTGCGCACTGAGACGATCGGCGCCACGTCGCTCTGGCGTGGATACCCGGTCGCGGGATCGCGGGCGGCGTCGAGCGTCCAGGCGACGTCGCGGGCGGTCGTCGGGCGGCCGTCGTGCCACCGTACGCCGGTTTGCAAGCGCAGCGTCAGCTCGCGCCGGTCGGACGACCACCGCCACTCGCGCGCGAGATACGGACGCGGCGTCAACGCGGAATCGTAGCGTGCCAGCGTGGTGAGCAACGCGAACTTCTGCACCTGCCGGGCGAGCTGGTGCTGCCCGAACAGCGGGTTGATGCTCTGCAGATCGGCGCCGGAGGCGAACAGCACCGTCGCGCCGCGACGGGCGGCACCCGCTGCCCCGCAGCCCCCTCCCCACAGTCCCGCGAGCGCGAGCAGCGTCCCGGCCGTCGTCCCTCGTCGCACGCGTGGATTCTAGCGGCGCGGGGCGGGCCGCGCGAGATTCGGGCCGATGCTGCGCACGCTGTGGCAGCGCGCGCTCGCCGGCATCGCCGTCGTCGCCGGCGTCGTCACGCTCACCTTCCTGCTTCTGCACGCCGCGCCCGGCGATCCCGCGGAGCGGCTCCTCGGGCCCACCGCGACCGCGGAGCAAACGGCCGCTCTCCGCCACACGCTCGAGCTCGACCGTTCCCTCGCGGTCCAGTACGCGAGCTGGCTCGGCCGCTTCATTCACGGCGACTGGGGCACGAGCATCGCGACCGGCCGCCCCGTGTGGACGATGTTACGCGAAGCCTGGCCGGCGACGGCCCGCCTCGTCGCGCTCTCGCTGCTGCTGGCGTACGGGCTGGGATTGCTCGTCGGCATCATCCAGGCGGCGCGCAGCCGTTCACGCCTCGATACGACGCTGTCGGTAGTGAGCGTCACGTTGTTCGCGCTCCCCGGCTTCTGGCTCGGCCTGATGTTCATCATGCTGTTCACCTACTGGCTGCGCGTGCTGCCCGCGTTCGGAGCCGCCGGGATGGATGCCGACGTTCTGACCGGGTGGCCATGGGTCGTGGACCAGCTGCGCCACCTGGCGCTCCCGCTGCTCACGCTGACGGTGATCGGCGTGGGGGGAATGGCGCGCTTCGCCCGCGGCGCCATGCTCGACGTCATCACCCAGCCGTTCGTCGCCGCCGCCCGCGCCAAGGGCGTGCCCGAATGGCGGGTGCTCACCCGACACGTGCTCCGCAACGCTCTTGGCCCGCTGCTCACGCTGCTCGGTCTGTCGCTGCCGGCCCTGTTCTCGGGCGCCGTGTTCGTGGAAGCGGTGTTCGCGTGGCCCGGGGTCGGCCGCGTGATGGTCGAGGCGGTCCAGAGCCGGGACTACCCCGTCGTGATGGCGGCGACCGCGGTGAGCGCCGTGCTCGTGGTGGCGGGAAACCTTCTCGCCGATGTCCTCGCCGCCTGGGCGGACCCCCGCGTCCGCAGCGCGCCCCGGGAAGCGTGATGCGCCTCCGCGATCGCCGCGCCGCCTTCGGCCTCGCCGTTCTCGCCGTCGTTGTCGTCGCCGCCCTCGCGGCGCCGCTCGTCACGGCCGGTCACCCCAACGCCCAGGGCGACATCGTCGCGACGCGGTTCCTGCCGCCCTTTGCCGCCGATCCCCACGGGGCGGTCCACCCGTTGGGAACGGACCGCTTCGGGCGGGACGTCTGGACCCGCCTTATCTACGGCGCCCGCATTTCGCTGGGCGTGGGCGTGCTCGCCGTGTTGATCTCGGTGGTGATCGGCACGGCGGTGGGGGCGGCGGCGGGCTACCTGCGCGGCTGGCCCGGCACCGCGCTGCTCGCGTTTACGGATTTCGCCCTCGCCCTGCCGCGGGTGGTGCTGTTGCTGCTGCTCGCCGCGTTGTGGCAGCCCAGCGCCGCGCTGGTGGTGGTCGTGCTGGGCGTCACGGGATGGATGCCCATCGCGCGGCTGGTGCACGGTGAGGTGCGCGGGCTGCTGGTCCGGCCGTTCGTGGAAGGAGCGCGCGCGCTCGGGGCGGGCCGTGCCCGCGTGCTGTGGCGGCACATCCTTCCCAACGCGTTGACGCCCGTGATCGTCGCGGCGGCGCTGGGCGTTGGCAACGCGATCCTGCTCGAAGCCGGCCTGTCCTACCTGGGGCTCGGCGTCCAGCCACCGACGGCCTCGTGGGGCAGCATGATCGCCTCGGGCCGCGACACGCTCGTGAATGCGCCGTGGGTCGCCACGGCGCCCGGCCTCGCGCTGGCGCTCGTCGTGGTAGCGTGTACGCTGCTGGGCGACGCGTTGCGGGACGCGCTGGACCCGGGCAACACGCGCCGCTAGCCGTCCACCAGTCGCTGCAATGCTGCCGGTTCGATCTCGTGCCCACCTTCAAAAACGTGCGTCCGGAACGGAAGCCCCTGCTCCTTCAGCCGCCGCTCGATCCCGGCGAGCAGCTTCGGCGTGATGTACTCGTCCTCGGTGCCGGCGACGAGCGTGATGCGCAGGCGCGCGAGCCGCGCGGCGGCGGCTGCGAGATCGAGATCCGGCGGCAGCTCGCCCCCCCACAGCACCAGTTCGTCGAGTCGCGCAGCGCCGAGGGCTGCCCAGCGGCTCGCCGTCGCCGCGCCCTGCGAGAAGCCCAGCGCCCGCACCCGACCGGGAGGAGGACCGTCGCCCACGACGTCCGCGTACACCGCGTCCAGGTACTTCACGTAGTCGGCGATCTCGTGCAAGCGGTCCTCGCGCGTCATCCACGTCGCGCCGACCGGCTGGTCACGGCGATCCCCGCTGCCTACGTAGAACCGGGAGAGCCCTTCGGGCGCGACGACAAGCCGCGGGCCTTCCGCTATTGGTTCGAAGCGCTTGAGGAATCGCGCGGCGAGCTGCCCATAGCCGTGGCAGACGAACCAGACGTCCGCCGCCTGCGACCGGTCGCCCAAGACGAAGTACCGGGCGGTCCGCGTCACCCTGATGTGCCGCTCACTCACCTCATTGGACATTCTGCATTCCGCTAGGTGATCTGGATGGTCACAATCTCGTACGGCTTCGCCACGAACCGCAGCGTGCGGCCGCGGTGCTCGAGCACGAGGGCCTGGGACTCGCGCTCGTCGGCGCGCACCCGGTGTGCCGACTTGACGCCTTCGGTGAAGCGCCACGCGCCCGCCGTCTCGCGCCCCGTCGCATTGTAGCAGCGCAGCACGACGCCCGAGCCGTTCTGCGCGGGCTTGACGGCGGAGAGCACGAGCCCCGGACCCTCGAGCACAATCTCGCCGCCCAGGATCGCGAGTGGCCCCGCGTCCCGCAGCCAGCGCCCGCGCACCGGCAGAAACGCGTCTTCCCACAGTTCGGGGAGCCGGTCCCCGCGCTCCACTTCTTCTGCGGTCACGGGCACGATGGCGAGCTCGATCCGGTCCGGCCCGAGGCACTGGGCCCCAGGCGTCGGCGTGGGCCAGCCGGCATGCCCCGGTCGCGTCGGCAGGTCGCCGCGCGAGAGCTGACCCACGGCGCGCAGCAGCGTGACCACGAGGTCGCCGCGGGGGGTCCACTCGTACTCAAAGAACCCCGGGGCGAGGATCGCGAGCCCCCGCTTGCCCTCCGCCGCCGCGACGAAGCGGTGGGCCGGCGCGGTGCGCACCGGGGTTTCCATCGGAAAGTCGGCCGGGTCCGCGGTCACGGGCGGCCGCGCCTCGACGCCGAACGCCGCTCCCGCCGTGGCCGGCCCACCGGAGAGCCCCGTCGGCGCGCGGGCGCGCAGCCGGTGAGCGCCCGCGCCGTTGTCGAGATGGAGGATACAGCGGACGATGGGACTGTCGGCGTGCAGGACAACGACGAGGCGGGCGGCGTATTGCCGCCCCAGGACCCACCGGGCTTCGAGCGCGGCGACGAGCGGCCCCGCCGCGAGTCGCCGCACGGCGATCGGCCCCGTGCTGCGGCGAAGGCGGTCGCCGGTGGGCGGGCAGTAGCTGTACGTGTCGCCCGCATCCCCACCGTCTTCCAAGCGCAGCACGTCACTGTACCGCTCGCCAGTGCGGCGGTCGTGCAGAGCCAGCGCCCCGGTCCCTTCCAGCGTCACCTCGACGCCGGGGTTCGCGAGCGTACGCCCGCGCACGTCCACCGCCTCCGCCTCCGACCCCCGCACGGGACCGACCATCGTCAGCGCGGCGCAGCCCAGGCCGGGGACGGGCGGCGCGCGAAACGCCGCGCGCACGGCGTCCACTTCATCCTGATCGGGATAGTGCCGCAGCGCGTCGCGGCGCTCCAACCCCTGGCGGCGGTCCAGCACTTGCACAGGGATCGGGGTCCCGTCCAGCCCCGCGAGCGCGAAGGCGCGGGCGCCCGGTCCGGCACGGGGCCGCCGTCCCCCCGGCGGTCCGACCAGGACGTCCCGCCGGAAGAACGTGGCATCGGCGATCATCACACCGCCGCGCGCCCGCGCCGCCGGGTTCCACAGCACCAGGGCCGGGTCCGCGTCCTCCGTGCGCTCTCGGGCCGCGTCGGGATCGTGGCCCGCGAGCTCCTCGAGCGCGGCGCGGGCGATCTCCTGGGCGGTGCTCTCGACGGCCGCGAGCCGTCCGTCTCCCTCCGCGGCGACCGCGTCGGCGACACAGCCGCCCATGGGATCGTGCAGCTGGCAGGCGAGGAGCGTGCGCCACGCGGTCTCCAGCAGCGGGCGGCGATCCGCCCCGCCGCGGCGCCGGGCGAGCGCGGCGAGCGGCTCGGCGTGCCGCTCCAGCCACAGCTCCGCGCGCGCGTGCCGGCGTTTCTGCGGCGCGCGCGTGCCGTGCACACCCTGGAGCGTCCAGGTGTACCGGTACGACCAGCGCAGCTCCCCGGCGAGCGGCACCGCCTTCGCGGCATCGGCCGCCGCGAGCGACAGGAACTCATCGAGCCGCGAGATGCGCACGGCGTGATCCGGCTCCAGCGCGGCGAGCAGCTCGCGCAGCCGCGGCAGCTCCGGATGCGCGGCATGATGATCCGCGCCCACGAACACCGGCACGTGCTTCGATGCCGCGCGGGCGACCAGGGTGTCGCGCACCGGCGGCCACGACTCCGCGAGACGCGCCGCGTCGGCCGGCAGCGCGGCGCCGATCTCGTACCCGGCCGGCGGCAGATGCCAGACGACGACTTCCTGGCCGTCGCGGCCGCGCCAGCGATAGAGGTCCCGCTCCTGCCCCGGCTCCCCGCCCAGCCCGCGCCACACCACGCCCGTGCGCAGGCCGAACTCCCGCGCCAGCGTCGGCCAGACGGCGGGGTGCCCGAACGCGTCCGGTGAGTACAGGGCCTCGCACCGCCCGCCCCAGTGCTCGGCGTCGGCCGAGCCGCAGAGCAGGTTGCGCACCAGCGACTCCCCCGACGGCATCTGCTCGTCGGGCTGGACGTACCACGGCCCTACCTGCAGCCGGTTGGTTTTCACCAACGCTTTCACGTCCGGCTCGCGGTCGGGCCGCGACCGCACGTAGTCCTCGAGCAGGATCGTCTGGCCGTCGAGCAGGAAGGTGCGGTAGGCGGGGTCGGCCGTGAGCCGCGCCACGAGGTCGTCCAGCACGGGCACGAGTCGCGCGTGCAGCGCCGCGCGCGGGAGATACCACTCGCGGTCCCAGTGCGTGTGGGCGATCAGGTGGAAGACGAGGCCGCTCATCGGCGAGCAAGGTTGCCCTTCCGCGGCCCCGGGCGCCAGGGGATATTCGCCCCATGCGCAAATACCTGTGGCTGCTCATTCCGGCGACCCTCGCCGCCGCGTTCGCCGCGCGGCGCCTCGTGCCCGGCGTGCTCGCGGGCGGCGACATCCTGCTCCCCTCCGGATGGCGCATCCATCCCGCCGGCCGTCAGGTCGGCGTCGGCACCATGCCCTTGAACCTCCTTGTCCTCGGCGACGGCTCGCTGGCCGTGACCAATAACGGGTTCGCCGCGAACGGGCTGATGGGCATCGCCCCCGAGTCGGCGGCGGTGACGTGGCTCGTGCCGCTGCGGGCCGCGTGGCTCGGGCTCGCCCGCGGGGAGGGGGACACGGTGTGGGCGAGCGGCGGCGTGACCAACCGCGTCTACCGCCTTGTGCCGAGCGCCGCGGCGTGGACGACGGACTCGAGCGTGCTCGCCGACACGATGACGCGACTCTTCGTGGGCGGGCTCGCGGTCGTGCCCGGCCGCGGGCTCGTCGCCGCGGTCGGCAACATGAACGACTCGGTCTACTTGATCGACGCCGCGACGCTCGTGCGTCGCGCCGCGTTTGCCGTCGGGCACCGGCCGTACACGGTCGTCGCCGACTCGAATCACCTGTACGTGAGCAACTGGGCTGACTCGACGGTATCGATCATCGATCTGTCCGACGGTCCGACGGCGACCGGCAGGGAGTCCTTTAGGGCCCGACCGTCCGATCGGTTCGTCGGCCCCCACCCGTCCGCGCTCGCCCTGCGCGGCGGCGAGCTCTTCGCCGCCCTCGCCGGTGCCAACGGCGTGGCGCGGCTCGACCTCGGGACCGGTCGCGTCCGCGAGCAGCTCACCGTCGCCCTCGGCCCCCGCGCGCCGGTCGGCAGCGATCCCAACGCGCTCGCGCTCGCCCCCGACGGCCGCACGCTGTACGTGGCGATGGCCGGGAACAACGCCGTGGCCGTGGTCCGGCTCTCCGCGGCGACGATGCGCGTCGTGGGCCTGATTCCCGCCGGCTGGTATCCCACCGCCGTCGCCGTGGCGCCCGACGGGCGCACGCTCTACGTCGCCAACGGCAAAGGCCAGGGCTCCGCCGCGAACGCCGACGGCAAGTACATCGGCAACGTGATCACCGGGTCGGTGTCGATCATCCCGGTGCCCGACTCCGCCGGCCTCGCGCAGTTCACACGCCAGGTGTACGCGCTGAGCCCGTACTCAAACCCGCGCGTTCGTCCGACCGTCCGACCGTCCGTCCGTCCGGCGATTCATCATGTCGTTTATGTCATCCGCGAGAACCGCACCTACGATCAGGTGTTCGGCGACGTCGCGGCCGGCAACGGCGACGCGGCGCTCGCGATCTTCAGCGACAGCGTCACGCCCAACGCCCACGCCCTGGCGCGGCGCGGCGTGCTGTTCGACAACTTCTACGTGGACGGCGAGGTCAGCGCCGACGGGCACCAGTGGTCCACCCGCGCCTTCGCGGGCGACTACAACGAGAAGACCTGGCCGGCCGCGTACGGCGGCCGCCGCAACGACAACCTCGAGGACGGCGAGGACGTGAAGAACCCGCGCGATGCGTATCTCTGGGACGCGGCGCGCCGCAAGGGGCTGTGGGTGGTCAACTTCGGTGAGTTCACCGAGGGGGACTCCGCTCACCACTACGACTCCAAGATCAGCGGGCTCAAGGGCATCACCGCGCTCAACTACCCCGGCTGGGACCTCTCCGTGGCCGACACCACGCGCGCGCGCCTGTTCGCCGACTCGGTGGACAGCTGGGACCGCCAGGGCCGCTTCCCCGACCTCGTGGTGCTCTATCTGCCGCGCGACCACACCCAGGGCCGCCGCGCCGGCGCCCTCACGCCGCGCGCGATGGTGGCCGACAACGATCTCGCGCTGGGCCGCGTGGTCGCGCGCCTGTCGCGGTCTCCCGCGTGGCGCTCGCTCGCGCTGTTCGCGCTCGAAGACGACGCGCAGAACGGCCCGGACCACGTGGATGCCCACCGGTCGGTGCTCGTCGTCGCGTCGCCGTGGGCGCGGCGCGGCGTGGTGGACAGCACGTTCTACACGACCAGCTCCGTGGTGCGCACGATCGGGATGCTGCTGGGCATCGGGCCGCTCAGCCAGTATGACGCCGCGGCGGCGCCGCTGTGGAACGCGTTCGACACGCGGCCGGACTCCACCCGCTACACCGCCCTGCCGGCGCGCTGGCGGCTCGACGAGCGCAACCCCACCGCGTTCCGCTCCCGCGTGCCCGACCGGGACCTGGCGCGTCCCGACGCCGCCGACGAAGAGACGCTGAACGCCGAGATCTGGGAGAGCGTGCGCCCGCAGGAGCGCCTGCCCGCCCCGCGTCGCGCCCTGCGGATCGAACCTACGAACTAAAGCCGGGCGAGCCGGCCGAGCTCCTGCGGATCCGACAGGTGGACGTGCGTCACGCGGCGCCCTTTCGCGAGCAGCGCCCGCACGTCCCCCACGGCCTGCGCGCGTTTCAGCGCGCCGAAGCTGCGTCCCATCTCGGGGATCTCCACGTCTTCGGCGTCATCCGCGGTCACCACCAGGAACAGCCCCGTGTTGGGACCGCCCTTGTGCAGCTGGCCCGTCGAGTGCAGGTAGCGCGGGCCGAACGCGCTGGTCGCCACACAGCCCAGCGCGCCCCCCCAGGCCGCGCGCACCCGCTCGAGCGCCCTGGCGACGGCGGGGCGCGGTGGCAGGTAGGCCAAAATCGCCACGTAGTCGCCGGGCCGGGCCGCGCCGCGCAGCTGCGCCGGCGATAGCGTCGGCGGCATCGGCGCCGCCTGCTCGCGCGCGAACGCCTTCGCCGCCTCCACGTCCGGCTGGTCGAACGCGTTCACCCCGAGCTGTTCGCACAACGCCCAGGTCGCGTATTCCCACCGCAAGAACTCGGCGCCCAAGTCGAGCGGGTCGGCGGAGAATTCCGTGACGGTCTGCACGTCCGGCGTCTCGGCGGCGGCGCCGACCACCGGGATCACGCCCTTTCCTTCCTTCCCCGAGCTTTCGGCCACGAGCTGCTCCACCCAGTCGGCCAGCCGCGCGACCGGCGGCGGCGGCCGCAGCACCAGCTTGTCGCGGCCCGCCAGTGCCGCGGCGACGACGGCGCGCCCCAACCGGCGCGCCCCTTCCTCGTCCACCCGACGCGCGCGCGCGAGTAGCTCCGCGCCATCCACCCCGAGCAGCGCCGCCGGCAGCATCCCCACGACGGTCAGCGCGGCATAGCGGCCGCCCACGTCCGGCGGATGCCCGAACACCGCGCGGAAGCCAGTGCGTTTCGCCAGGGACTCCAGGGGACTCCCAGGATCGGTGACGGCGACGAACTGCCGCGGAGGAGCGCGGCGGGCGAAGTGGTGATACGCCGCGAGCGTTTCGACGGTGGTGCCGGACTTGCTCGCGATGACGAAGAGCGTGTGCTCGAGGGGCGCGCGTCGCTCGGCGTCCAGCACCGCGCCGGGATCGGTACTGTCGAGGATGTCGAAGGCCGCCCGCCGCCCCGCCCCGCCGAACGCGTGGGCGAGGACGGCCGGCGCCAGGCTCGAGCCCCCCATCCCGCAGAGCAGGACGCGCGTGAGGCCGTCCTGGCGGACGCCGGCGGCGAACGCGGCCAGCTCCGGCCATTGCGCGCGCGATGCCTCCGGGGCGTCGATCCAGCCCAGCCGGTTCATGGCGGCCGAAACTTAATGGGCCGGGCCCTCCCTCGCCTTCCGCGTCGCCGTTAGGTTTGCCCCAGAGGTCCCTGTGATCCCCCGCGGCTGGCTCCCCCGCTCTCTCGTCGCGACGTCCGTGGTTGCACTCGCCGCCGCCGCCGTCGCGTACCTCGTCGCTCCACACACGCACTGGTCCCACCCCATCATCGCCGGGCTGATCGTCCTAGCCGGCGGGCTGCTCGCGCTGCGGCTGGGCTACGCGGTCCGCGCCGACCGTCGCTACGCCACGCTGCTCGAGCTGGAAGTCGCCGTGCAGACGCGATCCCTGATGGACTCGCTCGCCTCCACGGCGGCCGCGGAGCACAATGTCCGCTCGCTGATGGAGGCCGTGCCCGACGCCATCATCGTTCTCGACCCGCAGGGCCGGGTGCTCGAACAGAATCCCTCGGCGCGCGGCGGGGGCACCGGGCCGCCCGGGACGCCGCCGGGGCGCTCGGTGTTCGAGTCCCTGGATCAGCACGCCGCCGCGCACGTGCGTGCGAATCTCGACGCGGCGTTCACCGGCGGCGTGCGCCGCTTCGAGGTCCCGTTCACCCACGCCGACGGCAGCCCCGGCGTGAGCAGTGTCATCTACGCTCCCGTGCGCGAGGGCGGGAGGATCACCAAGGTCCTGGCGCTGGTGCGCGACGTCAGCGAGCAACGACGCACCGACGCGCAGCTGCAGCAGGCCGAGAAGCTCGCCGCGATGGGCCAACTCGTCAGCGGCGTGGCGCACGAGATCAACAACCCGGCCGCGATCATCTCGGGCTTCGCCGAGACCCTGCTGCTCGACGCGTTGGGCGACGAGCAGCGCGACATGGTGCGCATGATGCGCGATGAGGCCCAGCGCATCGGCCGCATCACCGCCAACCTCCTCGCGTTCGCGCGCAGCGGCGGCAAGGAGCGCGACCTCGTGGACTTGAATGACGTCGTGCAGCGCACGTTCGCCCTGCGCTCGTACTACCTCTCGACCCTGAACATCCTCGTCTCCCTCGACCTCGACCCCGGCAACCCCAAGACCTGGGCGAACGGTTCCGAGATGCAGCAGCTGCTCCTCAATCTCCTGATCAACGCCGAGCAGGCGTTGCTGGCCGTCCCCCCGCCGCGCAGCATCGTGCTGCGCACGCGCGTCGACGGCCCGAACGTGCTCCTGCAGTGTGCGGACACCGGGCCGGGCGTCCCGCCGGAGATCCAGGCCAAGATCTTCGACCCGTTCTTCACGACCAAGCCCGAAGGCGTCGGCACGGGCCTCGGTCTCTCGATCTGTTACGGCATCGCCCGCGACCACGGCGGGCGCATCTGGGTGGAGTCCACGCCGGGGGCGGGCGCGACCTTCACGGTGGCAATGCTGCGGGACCCCCGCGCGGCGCAGCGGCCTGCCGCGCCGTTGCCCGAGCGCGTCGCCGCGCCCTCCACACCGCTCAAAGTCCTCGTCGTCGACGACGAGGCCGGGCTGCGGCACGCGGTGGTCACGTTCCTGGAGCGGCGCGGCTTCGAGGCGCACGGTGTCGGTGACGGCCGGGAGGCGCTGGCGACGCTGGGCCGCGACCCCACGCCGCCGGACGTGATCGTCACGGACGTGCGGATGCCGGGAATGGGCGGGCGGGAATTTCTCGCGCGCCTGCGCGCCGAACACCCCCGGCTCGTGCGCCGGCTCGTCTTCTCCACCGGGGACACGTTCGCCCCCGAGACCGCCGCCCTGCTGCAGGAAGCCGGCGCCGCGGTGCTGATGAAGCCCTTCGATTTTTCACAACTGGAGACCGTGATCCGCTCTATCGCTTCGGCCTGAGCGGCACCTCTACCCCGGTGGCGCCGACGCCGGTGGCGGTCGGCGTGAGCGTGAGACGCACCGGCACCGCTTCCATCCCCAACACATCCAGAGCCCGGGGATCGACGGTGAGATCGTAGTCCCCCGCTTTGACGCCCATGACGTAAAAGCCGCCGTCGCTGAAGGTGGTGATCTCGCGACGCGCTCCGGTCCGCCGCTCCTGCAGGATCAACGGCACGCCCGGGACGCCGTGTCCGTCGGCGACCACCCGGCCCTCGACCACGCCCGCCTGCACGATCGCGACGTCCAGCAGGGTGAACCGGTTCGGCCCCGGCACGAGGCTCACCGAGCCATACGCGGGGACGGTGAGCGGTGAAGCCAGGCTCAGGGAATCGACGGAGACGAGAATCGTCTCGAACGGCACCACGTCCCACACGCGGAACACGCCGCCGGCGTCGGCGGCCGCGCTCTGCGTCCCCACCCGCACCCGCACGCCCGGCAGCGCCGGCTCGCCCGGGTCCAGGCGCCCGTTGCCGTTCTGATCGAGGAACACCCGCCCCGCGACCCCGGCCCGCTCCAGCGAGGGCCCGGGCGCCGTCCGCACCTGCCCCGTCACGCGGTCCCACAGCAGCGAGCCCTGCACGAACTGCGTGCCTGTGGTCGCACCACCGGCCCGCGCATCCACGGCCGTCACGCTCCGGAAAACACTCAGATACGACGTGAGAAAGAAATGGTAGACGATGCCGGGGGAGCCGCGCGTCCACGACGTTCCCATCTCGACGCGCACCCCGGACCAGAGCGGCCGGCCGGCGAAGGCCTCGAAGCTCGCCAACCGGGCCGGGCCGTCCAGCTCCTCACTCACCCCGCCCCGCAGCCACACCGACCCCAGCAGCGGACCCCACGACGCCCGCGGCAGCACATAGGCGGACAGGGTGGCGGTCGACCGCGCCGGCTGGCCCGGCTCCCAGCGCGTGCGGAGGTCCGGCAAGAGCCGCATGTCGGCCGTCTGGATCGACGCGCCAACGCGCGCCTGGGTCTCCGCGCCGGCGGTGGTGAGCGTGCGCTGCACCGCGGCGTCGAAAAAGAAATACCCGGCGCTCGGCGTGGGCCGCACGAAAGCGCCAGCGGTCCACTGGGAGCGGCGGCCGGCGACGGTGAGAATCGGGGCACGGGTCCCCGTGGCGAAGCGGGTGTAGCCGCCCGAGAGCCGCAGATCCACGGTGGGCTCGAACCGCACCTCACCGGTCGCGAATGCGCCCTGCACCGCCGTGGCGTCCACCGCCCAGGCGTTCGTAGGATTCGTCGTGATGCCGACGTAGGGATGCGACAGATCGCCCAGGGAATCCCGCCAGAACCGGTCGTAGCCGACTTGGACGGTCCAGCGGTCGCCGCCGCCGTAGCGCAGATCGAGGTTCGCGCTGCTCCGGCACTGCGGCGTGCGGCACGAGCCGCCCGACACGCCGTATTCGAAGCGCTTGGCCGGCAGCAGCTCGTTCAACACGCGATACGTGCGGTTGAACTGGCGCAGCTCGCCCAGCGGCCCGTAGGCCACGAAGTCCACCGGGTTCTCGCCGTAGCGTACCGGCAACTGGATGGTGTAATGCCCGGCGGCGTCGGCCGAGTCCATGGCCACCAGCTCGCCGCCGCGATACGCCTCCACCGACCACCCGGGCGCCAGCTCGCCCGCATACCACTGGCTGCCGATCAGCGACGGGCGCACGAAGGGCGCGTTGGAGATCGAGACGCCGCGAATCTGTCGCAGGTTGGGACCCGTCGTCACGGCGTCGCCGATGCGCAGCTGCCTGAGCCAGGGCCGGTCCTCCCACACGCCCGTCCACGCGCCTTCGAGCCGGGCGGCGCCCGAGCGCACGGCCCCGATGCTCGACACGCCGAGCTCCAGGGAGCCGCCCATGAGATCGGCCCCCAACGTCGCGGTGTAGGTCGCGCCCTCGATCGGCGCATCGCTCGGCGCCAGCGCCGAATAATCGAGGACCAGCCCGTCGAGGCGGCGTCGCTCTGCGGGCAGCGTGAGTTCGGGCCGGAACAGCTCCGCGCGGCGCAGGAACGCTTCGCGCGCCGCCTGTCGCTGTGCCCGGCGCCCCGCTGGGAAGACCGTGGGGTCCACGATCGACACCGTCAGCTCGGTCCAGTCCACCAGAATCAGGGTGTTGAACAGGTCGCCGAGCCGCTCGGCACCGACGTACAGCAACCCGTCACGGAACAGCAGAAACTCAGGCTCCACCCGCACGCGCCGGTCGCCCAGCACCATGGTGTCGCGCGTTGCGTCGATGACGAGCCGATGCCCGCCGGGGTTGATCACCGCCTCCAGCCGGCCCTCGGGGGAGAGCCGGTACGCGACCTCGCCGAGCTGCAGGACTTCCGTGACCGGAATCAGCGCCTCCGTCCGCGCCCGGAACGCCTGGACGGTGCGGCTGGCCAGGCGGCCGATGCGGAGCTCGACGATCACGGCTTCGAGGGAATCGGCACGCGGGAGAGAATCGCTGGTAGCGGCGCAGATGAGGCGGGGGGACGTCAGCGGCGACGCGGGCGCCGCCGCTGCTTCGAACGCCAGGCCGGCCAGCAGCACGAGTGGCGTCGCCACGAGCGCCGTGCGCCGGCCGAAGCGCATCGGTCAGTACGACAGGGACACGATGATCGTTCCCTGGTAGATGCCGGGTTTCGCCGCGGCCGCAGGGGTCACCGTGCCGCCGATCCAGATGTACATGTTCGGGTTCGCCGGCGGGCCGATACGCCCCACGGTGCCGACGCTGGGGTTGAAGGCCGTGGCGCCCGCCGGGTTATTGGTCGCCCGGCGCCATAGCGCCGACGCCGCCCCGAACGAAATCGGCATCGTCGAGCCGGGCTGTGCCTGGATGTTGGTGAGCTGCGTCGGCAGCGTGAAGTTGATGTTCACGGACGCGTTCGCGTTCCCGGTGATATGCCATTCGCCCGCCGCCGCCACGTTGGGCGCGACGGTCGTCGCCACGCCCTTGGGCACCGACCCGAAGTTCAGGTCCGAGAGCGTCGCGATCGTCATCCCGACGGTCACGACCACCGCGTCCGCCGAGACGATCGCGGCGGTCTGCGCCGTCGCGGCGGGTGCGGCGACGGCGCAGAGACCGAGCGCGAGGACGGGCAGGCGCCGCATCACGGGATGCGCACCAGGACCGAGTCACGGACGACCGGCGCCGGCAGCACCACCGACGGCTCGAGGTCTTCGCGGTCCGTGTCCACCGTGAGCTTCAGCCAGTAGCGTCCGGGCGACAGCACGCCCACCGGCGCGACCAGCCGAGGTTCCATCGTGTAGTAGACGCCGATCGGATAGGCGAGGCGCGCGTGCTCCCGGCCCGCCGAGTCCACCAGTACGCCGCGCACGGTGCCGATGAAGGCGGCGTTGCCCTGCCGCTCCAGCCGCGGCCAGACCTCCAGCGTATCGCCGACCACCGTGGCACGCAGCCGCCGCACGGCGACCCCCGTCTGCACTGGACCCTTCCGGTAGTTGACGCCGATGATCGTCCGGACTTCGAGCGTCAACCCGATCTTGATCCCCGTGTCGGCGACGCCCGTCACCGGCACCACTCCGCCCTTGACGGCGATCACGAGCCGCACCCAGTACTCGCCGTCCGGGAGCCCCGGCGGCGGCGCGGCGAGCAGCCGGATCGTTTGGCGTTCGCGTGGCGCCACCGTGAGGCGGCGGGGGAACGCCTGAATCCACCGCGCCGCGGACGGCTGGCCGGAATCGGCCACCGCGGGCGGCAGCACCATCCGCCCGGCCGAGTCGCTGGTCGGCATGCCGTGCAGCCGCAGCTGGCCCAGCGAGTCGGTCTCGGGGTAGCCGAAGAAAGTCGCGATCGTGACCTCGGCCGCCTCGGTGTTCGGGTTGTAGAGCGTGACCACCCCGCTGTTGGTGCGGGAGTTCATGAACACCGCGTGCGGCGCGACCATCACGCCCTGCGCGGCGAGCGGCGCCGTCACGAGCCCCCCCCCCAGGAGGGCGAGCAGGAAGCGCCGGCTCATGGGAAGTACGCCACGGTGAGCGTCAGCGTGCCGGTGTAGGGCCCGGCGCGCTGGGCGCTGCCCGGCTGCGCAGTCCCGCCGATGAACACGGAGCCGCGCCCGTTCTTGTTCAGGGTCGCCAGGAACGGCTGCTTCGGATCGAAGGCGACCTGACTGCCGATCGCCTGGGTGTCCGAGTAGCCGGCGTCGCTGCCGCCAAACGCCAACGGCATTGTCGCTCCGGCCGGCCCCGCCATCGCCGCCGGCAGGGTGAAGACGAGACGCACCTGGCTGTTCTTGTTCCCGGTGAGATCGAACTGGCCACTGTTGGCCGGATCGGTGCGGGCGATGAACAGCGGGACGCCAGGGAAAACCGCCCCGAAGACGAGCGGGCGAACGCCCGACACCGTCACGGGGCGCCCCTGAGCGGCGAGACGCGCAGGCCCGGACCCCAGGGCCAGCAAGAGGAGTGGCAGCGACCGGTTCATGCGTGGCCCTCGGCGCGTCCACCTGCGACTGCGCCGGCAGAAGGAGCTACAGCCCCCCTGCCGGCGCAGCGCCAGCTCGACGCCGAGATACTCGGTTAGTACGTAACCGTCAGCGTGACCGAAGCCGTGTAGACGCCCGCCGGCTGGTTGATCGCCGGGTTGACCTGAGCACCGACCCACACGAACAGGGCGCCGGTACCGCTCAACGTCGCGCTCCCACCGAGCGACGGCGTGATGGCCGCAGCAGTCGCGGCGTTGTTCACCGTGTTGGTGCCGCCGGTGAAGTTAGCGATCGGGAGCAGGTTCGCGCCCGACTGCAGATTGCCCGGCAGGGTGAACGACAAGTTCACCAGCGAGCTCGCCTGCCCCGTCACGTCCCAGCGGCCGGCGTTGGTCCCGTCGGTCGCCAGAACAGCCTTGGCGATGCCCGGAAACACGTTACCGAAGTTCAGGCCCTGCGCGCCAGACACGTTGATCGGCTGCTGCACAGTCGCCGTCGCCGTGATGCTGGCGTTGTTGACCTGTGCCTGCGCGGCCGTCCCGAGGACGGAGAGCGCCAGCGCGGCCAGCGTCAGCTTGGAAGCGGTGTTCATCTGAATCCTCTTTCTGTATTGAGCTGTGGAACTGGTTGCATCTTCTAGGGGCTCCCTTGGCGGCCCCGTTGCTGGCGCGCAACAGGGGCAAGGGACGTGCCATGCGGCCAGTTCCTAGTCACCTGTCGATTTTCTTGACGAACGCCGCCTCGAGGGGGAGCCGAAGATAGTACTGATACTTACGAACTACAATGCCGAGAACCGTCAAAAACATCTACACTTCCGACGCCGAGAGAGACGAGGATGTGTACAGTAACTGCCATCGTTACAATAGCTTAGAATACTTGGTCTCTTGGTACGCGGCGTGCCTTATGGGGGGTCAGAAGCGGTCACACATACCCCATCAGGAGCTGGCGCGTGTCGAAGCGGATCAGCTGGACCCTCAAGGCAGTAGCAGTGCTCGCCGTAGCCGGCATTGCCACCGCTCTCCAGCCTAACACCGCAGAAGCCCAAGCTCGTGGCACTCTGCAAGCCACGGCCACTGTGGTCGATACGCGCCCGAGCCTCGATGGCCTGCGGGCGGCCCAGGCGGCCCTCTCGACCTGGACCGGATCTGCGGTTGCTGTACGCGATAGTGTGCAGACAGTGGCGCAAGTCTCGCTGCAGCCAAGACCGGAGCAGTCGCGCGCTTTGGTCGTCACGGTCGACTTCCTGAGGAACTAGATCCCGAGCCTCTGCCTGAGGCCAGGCGGAAGCAGCGGGATCGCATGCTTGAGTGGTACCGACAACGCGAATCCGGGCGCCTGCGGGAGTCCCGCCCGGTGGATCGAGATGACTTCGCCGTTGGCGTTGAACACCGGGCTCCCTGAAGACCCTCCGATCGTCATTCCATCGAACTGGATCACGTCCTCGGTCACGCGGGAGATGATGCCCGCGGTCATCGACGTGCGTACCACCGCCGAGCGGTAGCGGGCGAAGCCCGCCCCGGCCGGGTAGCCGATGAGGGCGGCCGGCTCGCCTTGCCGGGCCTTGGCGCCCCCCCAGTCGATGGCGGTGACATGGGGCCCCTGGTACCCGCGGATTTTGACGAGGGCGATGTCCCGGTCCGGCGAGAGCGCCACGACGTCGGCGAAGTGCGCCGCGGTCTGGTCCGCCATCGTCACCCAGATCGTGTCGGCCCGCGGGGCATTCGTGTCGGCGACCACGTGCCAGTTGGTGAGCAGGTAGCCGTCGGCCGAGATGACGAAACCGGTCCCGTTGTAGTAGTCCCGCCCGAACGCCACGGTGAGCAGCCCGACGGCGGCCTGGTTCTCCTGGGCGATGCTGGCGAAATCGGTGCCGCGGATCGCCCGCATCCGGGCGTCAAGACTGGCAGCCTGCGTTTCGGTGGCGGAGATCTGGTGCCGCAGGCTGTCGATCAGACTCTGACTCGGCGCCCGGCGCTCCGCGGCGGTGAGCTCGTCGCGCAAACGCTGCAGATCGCTCTGGGCCTGCTGGCGCCGCGTCTCCCCGGCGGCCAGCTGCTGCGTGAGCGCCCCCTGGGCCCGCTCCAGCGCCGCCTGCAGCTGGGTGGTGCGCGCTTGTGCGGCATCCAACTGCGCACGGAGGCTGTCGACCTGGGCGGCGGGCGCCGCCGCCGCGCGCGCGGCGACGAGCTCCTGGCGCAGCCGTTCCGTCTCCGCGCGCGCCGAATCCTCCACGCCTCGGGTGGTCTGGCGGTTCTCGGCGACTTCCGCCGAGAGCAGTCGATACACGCCGTAGACGCCCGCGCCGAGGAGCAGCACCAACACGACGATCGTCGTGGTGAGCCAGCGGATCTTGCGACGGGAGTCCTTCCCCACTTCTTCCGCCACCGCCTTGAGGAAGCCGTGGAGCCGCGCCGGCCCTGACGCCGCTCCTCTTTCGCCTTGGCCAGCGCGTTGCCGATGAGGCCGAGCACCGTCTGTTGGCCCAGGCCCGCCTTCACGCCGCGGGGCACCGCGACGACGGGGCCGGTGCCCAGACCCTCCACAATGAGCACCGGGCCCCCCGGCCCGAGCATCAGCTTGTCGCCGATGCGCACCGGAACGGCTGCCGCGACGCGCTCCCCGTTGACGAAGGTGCCGTTGCGGCTGCCGGCGTCCCGCACGACCAACGCCCCGCTCGGGCCCACGGTGAGCTCGGCGTGGACGCGCGAGACGACGGTGTCGGAGCCCTCGACGGGGCGGATCTCGCACTCGCTCCCCCGCCCCAGTCGGATGCGCGTGCCTCGTGCTTCGAAGCGCTTCCCCGTCGCGGCGGCCAGCATCGTGATGCCGTACACGCGCTGCTCCGGCGGGCGTCCCGGTGCCGAGGGCTGGGCGTCGGTCATCTTCGGGTGCTCGAGGAGCGTTTCCGCTAGGCCCTCGGTGACGGCGACGACGGTGAGCTTCGGACCCGTCTCCCCGAGGGTCACCGCATCGCCGGAGCTGAGCGCGGCTTCCGCGCTCACGCGCCGGCCGTTGAGGTAAGTCCCGTTGCGGCTGCCGAGGTCGGCAACGTGCCACTGGCCGTCGTGCCAGCGCAGCTCGGCGTGGCGGGCAGAGACGATGCGGGCGTCGTCGCCGGTGAACGGGATCGTGGACAGCGGGTCGCGCCCCAACCGCACCACCGCCTCACGCAGCTCGATGGCGCGCTGGCCGGGGGTGAGGATCAGCTTCAGATAAGGCACCGGGCGATACTACGGGACCGGTGCCCGTGCGTCAACGCGGTAGCGAAGCGGCGGGTTTGTGGCGGCGGTCGGCAATCACGCGGCGGGCGGCGAGACTGCGTCGCAGCGCCAGCCGCCGGTCGGCCAGGACGCGTCGATCCGCGTGGACGCGGCGCTCGACGTCGAACGAAACCGTGGCGCGACGACGGTCGGGGTGCCCGCGGCGGTCGACGCCGGCGCGGCGATCGGTCAGCGCACGGCGGTCGGGGAACTGGCGGCGGTCGGAGGCTGCGATCGGGCGCTGCATACGCTCTCCTGCATAAACAACCAAAGGGGCCCGGAATGTCCGGGCCCCAATAGTATCCACCACCGTAGCGCGGGGCTAGTGTTCCTTCAACCGCCCGTCGATGTCCCCGATCACGTCGCGCGGCGGTCCGCGCCGCTCCCACCCGCGGTGCCGGCCGCGATCGCGCGCTTCCCACAGACCACGCACGGCGACCCGGTCACCCTGCGGTGTGACGAAAATCCGTACGATATCATCCGAGCCGCGCCGCGCCCAGATGACGCGGTTCGGGCCGCTGCGCTCGACGCGGTACACGACCCAGCCCCGCTGTACCAACACCTCGCGCGTCACGACCACGACGCGCTCAGGGGGAACGACATAGACATATTCGGCGGGCTCTCCGTACACGATCTCCGCCCGAGTGTAGCCCGGGACGCAGGCCGCGGCGGCGAGCAACGCCGCGAAGGCAATCGTTCGGAACATAGGGCCTCCCTTCGTGGCTGGAAGACTCTACCCCATAGGACGGGGTAACGCCGCGCTGCGTTAAGGCGATGGTGATGTACGTCACGCTTCTCTTGGTGAGTATTATCGGACCATGGACAACATCGCGCACACGCTCGTGGGCGCGGCGCTGGGACGCGCCGTGGCCGACCACCGGGCACCTGCCCCCGCCCTGTTGGGCGCGTTCGCGGCCAACGTGCCGGATATCGCGGAGCTGTTCCTGGGCCTGCGCCCCGGCCGCCGCAGCGATTACATCACCCTGCACCGCGGGATCACTCACTCCTTGATCGGCGCCCTCGTGGAAGTCGCGCTCCTCACCCTGGCCGCGGGGACCGTTGCGACGTGGTGGGCAAGACGCCGCGGTCAGGCCGCGCCATCGTGGCGCTGGATCCTGGCGCTGATGGCGGTGACCGTCGCGAGTCATCTGTTCATGGACTGGCAGGGCTCCTACGGCCTGCGGCCGTTCCTGCCGTGGAGCGGACGGTGGTACTACGGCGACTGGGTGGCGATCGTGGATCCGTTTTTCTGGCTGGTGCCGCTCGTGGCCCTCGTCTGGGGAGAGCGACGCCACGCGGGGGTCCTGGTGGTCTTCGCCGTCGGGCTCGCGGGATGCGACTGGCTGGTGTTGTCCTACGACGACGCCGCCGCGTGGCTGGGGCCGGCGTGCGTGGCCGTATCGATCGCGGGACTCGCGGGGTGGGCGCTGCCACGCCTCGGACCCGGCGTGCGACGCACGGCGGCTGCCTGGAGCTGCGCCATCCTCGCGGTTTACACGCTGGCCCAGGCCGGGGTCAGCAGCGGCGCCAAGCGGACCACTCGCGCGGCCGCGCGGGAGCGGTTCGGCGCCGATGCGCAGTGGGCGACGCTGACCGACGTGGGGCGACCGTTTACGTGGGAACCGGTGATCGCCGGCCGCGATACCGTGGCGGGACCGGGTTGGGCGCTGCCCCGACATCTCGACAATCCCCGGGTGCGAGCGGCACTCGCGACCGAGCGGGGCCGGGCGATCGCGAGTTTCGCGCGCTTCCTGGTGGCGGAAGTGGATTCGACTGGAAGTGGGGTGACCGTCTATCTGCGGGATGCCCGGTATGCGCGCACCAGCCGGGGCGGCTGGGCGGTCGTAGTCGTCACGCTGTCGGGAGAGTGAGGTACCCTTCGCCGCCGCGCCGGTTCGTGAGGCTGCGGCGCGCGACGATGGCCCGACGCTCGCGGAGGCGGCGGTCGCGGCCCGTCCGGGCGTCCGCCGACACCCATCGAATGAGCAGGCGCCGCTCCTCGAGGCGCCGGTCCGCGCCGCCGCGGCGCTCGTCCGGCAGTCGTCGCTCACTCAGGTGCCGCTGCTCCACAAAGCCGTCGCTCATACGACACTAATCTGTAACGTCCGCGGCGTTCCGGCCAGCGGCGGCCCGCCGTTAGATTCCCCCGCGTCATGACCACCCACACGCCTCCCGTCGACATCCTCGCCGGCATCACGCCGGCGCTGGAGCCGACGTTCCGCCTCGACCAGCTCGTGGCGCTGTCGCCCGAGCGGGCGCTGTACAAGGCGTGGGACCGGAGCCTGAAGCGGTCCGTGGCCCTGCGCCTCCACCTGGTGCCGGGCTCGCCGGGACGCGAGTGGTTCGTACGCGAGACCGAGACCCTCGCGGCGCTCGACCATCCCGCGATCCGCCACGTCTACGCCCTCGGCGAGGTCGAGCGGTTCGCGTACCGGACGGCGAACTGGATCGACGGCGAGAGCCTCGCGGACGCGATCCGCCGCGGCACGCGACCGATCCCGGCGGCGATGTCCGTGGTCCGGGACCTCTTGGGGGCCCTCGAGCACGCCCACGCGCACGGCATCATCATCCGGCGGATCGCGCCCACCACCCTCATGCTGGATCTCGCCGGCCGGGCCATCATCACCGACCTGCGCTTCTCCAACTGGTGCCTGGCGCATGCGCCCGCCGACCTCGGCCCGGGCGCGGCGTTCTGCGCGCCCGAGGTACGCGGCGGGGGCGCCGGGGATCCGGCGGCGGACGTCTACACCGTCGGCGCGCTCGTTTACTACGCGCTGACCGGGCAGGAGCCCGCCGCCGATCCGGAGGCGCTCGTGCCGCCCCAGCGCCTGCGTGGGACGATCCCCGCGGCCGTCGAGCGCGTAATCCTGCGGGCGCTGCGCGCGACGCCCGGCGACCGGTACTTCACCGCGACCGAGATGCTCGAGGATTTCGTGTCCGACGCGGGCACGTTTCACGCGCCCGCGGCCGAGCCGCAGCCCGCCGAGTCGGGTTTCGAGCGGCGGCTGCGCCGCGCCCTGGGCGACGACTACGAGCTGCTCGAGGAGATCGGCGCCGGCGGATTCGGCCGCGTGTATCGCGCGCGGGATCTGGGGCTGGAGCGCGAAGTGGCGATCAAGGTGCTGCACCCGTCGCTGACCGCGGACCTCGGCGTCGTCGAGCGCTTCCGGCGCGAGGCGCAGCTCGCGGCGCGGCTGCGCCACCCCAACATCGTGAGCATCTACGACATCGGGGGGCGGGCCGGGCTGCAGTGGTACACGATGGAGCTCGTCCCCGGCGCGAGTCTCGCGCAAATCATCGGGGCGCACGGAGCCTTGCCGGTGGACCGGGTTGTCCAGCTCCTCAACGAAGCGCTCTCGGCGCTGGAACAAGCGCACGCGCTGGGCCTGGTGCACCGCGACCTGAAGCCCGAGAACGTGCTGCTCGAGCCCGACGGCCGGGTGCGCATCACCGACTTCGGCCTGGCGCTCGCGCTGCGCGGCGACGGCCGGTACGGCGGCGCCACCTCCCGCAGCGGCACGCCGCAGTTCGCCAGCCCCGAGCAGCTGCTCGGCGAGAAGGTCACGCCGCGCACCGATCTGTATTCGCTCGGGGCCGTGGGCTACTTCGCGCTGCTGGGGCGGCCCCCGTTCGAGGGGCCGACCCCCGAAGCCATCCTGGCCAAGCAGACGACTGACAACCTGCCCGACCTGCACGCCGAGCGGCCGGCGGTGGAGCGGGAGCTCGAGGTCGTACTGCGCCGGGCGGTCGCGAGCCGGCCCGAGCAGCGGTTCCCGACCGCCACCGCGTTCCGCGAGGCGTTGCACGAGGCGACCGGCGGCTGGTGGCGGCGACTCTGGAAACTGCTGCGGCCCGACTGAGCTCCGCGTCCCCCCTGGCGGGGGCGCCGTTCTATTAGGCAGATTGATTCATATTACACAACCGGAGGAGCCATCATGGGCCTGCGCTACAGCCTGTTGGCACTCTCACTCGCCGCCTGCGGCGGCGCGACCTCCCCGTCCGGCGGGAGCTACACCCCACCGCCCCCTGGTGGCGGAGGCGGCGGTGGAAGCGGAGGCGGCCTCTCGGCAAGCGTCACGATCTCGGGCACGGCCTACTCGCCCAGCGGAGTCAGCGTGAAGGCCGGAGGCACCGTCACCTGGACGAACAACGACGCGGTTACGCACAGCGTCACCAGCGATGCGGCGAGCTTCACCGGCGGCGACCTGGGCGGCACGAGTGCGGACCCGTACGGCGGCATGTCGGGCGGCGGCAGTCTCCAGGTCGCCTTCGGCAGTGCGGGCACCTACGCCTACCACTGCAACTACCACTCGACGATGCACGGCACGGTGACGGTGACACCGTAGGTCAACGCCAGCGGAAGATGCGCAGGGCGACGGTAAAGCTCACCGCGCCCCACAGCAGCACGATCGCGAGCGGGGTGCCGAGGCCGAGCAGCGGCGCCCCGTCGATCATGACGGCCCGCAACGCATCGTTCAGCGCGGTCAGCGGCAGCGCTTTCACGAACGGCTGCATCGCCTCGGGGAAACGGGCGTAGGAGAAGAAGGTCCCCGACAGCACCCACATCGGCAGCATCACCAGATTCATCAGGCCGCTCGCCGCCTCGATGGTGCGCGCGCGGCTGGCCACCAACAACCCCAGCCCCGCGAAGCTCAGGGACCCCAGGACGCTGACCACCGTGAGGGTGAGCAGGGAGCCCCGCACGCCCACGCCGAAGATCAGCCGCCCGAACCCCACGAGCGCAGCGACCTCGAGGACCAGGAACAGAAGGCGCGAGAGGATGAACCCCAGCAGGTAGTGGCTGCGCCGCATCGGCGTCGCCATGAACCGCTTGAGGAGGCGGTTTTTCCGCGCCAGCACGACGGTGAACCCCACGCCCCAGATGCCGCTGCCCAGGAGGTTCATCCCCAGCAGGCCGGGGATGAGAAAGTCGATGTACCGGGAGCCGGGGGCGACGACGCGATCATCGCGCACCGCGACGACGTCGGGCCGGCCGCGCGCCGTCTGGATGGCGGCGTCCACCTCTAGCCGCGCCAACCGGCTCTCGGTACGCGTCGAATCGTAACGGTACACGAGCGGATCGCCCGGAACCACGAAGATCGCGATGCGCCCGGTCCGCAGCCGCTGGCGCGCCTCGACGGAGTCGAGCACCGTGGCCCGCAGGTCGTGGCCGCCGGCGAGGGCGCTGACGACGGCGCTGTCCCCCGGCCCGCGCTGCACCCCGACGTTGAGCTCGCCCGGCCCGCGGTTGCGGAACGCGATGCCCAGGGCGAACGCGAGCACGATGGGGAAGCCGAACACCCAGAAGACGGCGTCGGGCTCCCGGTAGAACTCGCGCAGCCGCGCCAGGGTGAGCTGGAACAGCGGATGCTCACGCATCGCGGAGCTGTCGCCCGGTGAGGGCGAGGAAGACGTCGTCGAGCGTGGCGTGGTGGGTGACGAGCATCGACAGCTCCGCGCCACGGCGCTCCACGAGCGCCATCAGGGCCGGCAGCGTGCGGTGCACTTCGTTCACGGTGAGGCTGACGCGGTCGGGGGAAGGGCGCACCGACCGCACGCCTGCGAGCGCTTCGAGCTCGAGGAGCAACGCGGCCGTGTCCACGCCGTCGGCGAGCGCGAACTCGACCACGTGGCCGGCGCCGAGCGAGGCGATGAGCTGGCGCGGCGTACCGAGCGCGATCACGCGTCCGTGGTCCATGATCGCCACGCGATCGCAGAGCCGCTCGGCCTCTTCCATGTAATGCGTCGTCAACAGGACCGTATTGCCTGCCGCCCGAAACGTCCCGATGATCTCCCACAGTTGGCGGCGGGACTGGGGGTCGAGTCCGGTGGTCGGCTCGTCGAGGAAGAGCAGCTCCGGACGGTTGACCAGCGCGCACGCGATCGCGAGCCGCTGTTTCTGCCCGCCGGACAACGTGCCGATGCGGGCCCCGCGCTTCTCCTCGAGCTGCACGAGGCCGAGCACCTCGTCCACCGAATGCTTGCGCCGGTAGAAGCTGCGGAACAGCGCGACCGTCTCGGCGACGGTGAGCTTATCGCCCAGCTGCGTGTCCTGGAGCTGGATGCCGAGGCGCTCGCGCAGCGCGCGTCCCCCGGCGCCGTCGTCCCAGTGCATCCCCAGGACTTCGACCGCTCCGGCGTTGGGGATCGTGAGCCCTTCGAGGATCTCGATGGTGGTGGTCTTGCCGGCGCCGTTGGGGCCGAGCAGCCCGAAGCACTCGCCGGTTTCGACGGTGAGATCGAGCCCCGCGACCGCTACGACGTCGCCGTAGCGCTTGACCAGCCCCGCGCAGTGAATCGCCGGCACGTCAGGCGGCGGGGGTGGGTCCCGGATCCGACGGGTGCTTGGCCGGATCCTCCCCAGCCATCGCCTGCTTGAGGGCGTGGTCGAGCTGGATCAGGAGGTTGTTCATGCCGTCGGTGAGGCCGCGGATTTTCATGTTGAGACCGCCGCCGCGCGCGGCCATGACGGCCAGGGACCCGGCGACATCGGCGATGGTGCCGATGTTGGCGGTGAGGGCCCGCTGGCGCAAATGCGTCAGATCGCGGGCGATACTCCCGCAGAGGTTGTCGATGAGCTGCGACCGGGCGGCGCGGTTCGCGTCGAGCTCGGCGACCATGCCCTTGACGTGGTTGGCGACGTGCAGGAACGCGTTCACCTGCTCGATGCGCGCCGCCTGGGCGGGACTCACCTTCTTGCCGGCCATGTCAGTTCCCCGGCGCGAGCGCCTCGGCCAGCACGCGCCCATCGAGCAACGACAGCGGCGAAATGCCGAGGAGCCGCGCCAGCGTCGGGGCGATGTCCACCGTGTTCGCGCGGCGCGCGAACCGCCCGGGTTTGACGCCGCGTCCCCACAGGATCAACGGCACGTGGCTGTCGAGCTCCGAGGGTTGCCCGTGCTCGGCGATGCTGTCGGGCATCCAGACGGAAAACGGCTGCAGCGTCACTGCGAGCAGCGCGCCGGCGTCCGCCGGGAGTTGATGGCGCCAGCGGCGGGCGACCGCATCGTCGGCGGTGTCCGCGCGGGCGAGATCCGCCGGGGCGTCCGCACGGGCGACGCCGGTGACGCGACGCACGCGCGCGGCCAGGGCCCGGCCGATGCTGTCCACGTTCGCGCCCACCGCCGAGAGCCGGCCGTTGTCGCGCAGGAACAGGATGCCGGTGTCGAAGAGCAGCCATGTCCGGGGCGTGCCCGTCCCGAAGGCGCGGTCCAGCTCCGCGTTCGCCGCGCTCACGAGCGTATCCAGCGTCACCGCACGGGCGTCGGGATGCCCGTGCCCGCGGGCGTACGCCGTGAACGGCGTGACGCCGTGATCCGCCGTGAGCACTACGAGGATGTTCTGCCGGCCGTAGCGATCGAACAACCGGCCCAGGAACCAGGCGAGATACCGGTCGACCCGGAGGACCTGGTCATGCAGCTCCCGCGAATCGGGCCCGAACGTGTGTCCCACCGCATCGGTGGTCGAGAGGCTCACCAGGAGCAGGTCGGTGGAGCGGCCGCGTCCCAGCTTGATCGCGTCGACGCCCGCCAGCGCGAAGGCGAGTGTCAGCGAGTCCATGAGCGGCGCGGTCTTGATCGCCACCGCGGCCTGCGCGCTGTCGAACGGCAGGGTGTGGGGGAAGGTGACGTTGCGGCCCTGGTTCTCCCACGCCTGATCGTCCGGCTCGGCGTACGCGGAATCCGGCAGCAGCAGCGTCCACTTCCAGCCGGCCCCCTTGTACGGCCAGCGCTGAGCGTTGAAGGCCTGAACCCACGAGGGGAGCGAGTCGGCGTAGTAGCGGCTCGTGGTGAAGAGGCCGGAGTCGTACCAGTAGACCTGTTCCTTCGCCTGGCCGACCGGGAGGATGGCCGCGCGATCCTTGCGCGAGACCGAGAGCGCGCGGGCGTTGGGGTCGCTGGTCTTGAGCCAGTCGAACAGCGCGGTGCCGCGGAAGCGGCGCGGCGAGGCGCCCGGCCCGCGGGAGCCGAGCAGCGGGGCGGTCGAGTCCTGGACGCCCTCGAGGTTGATGACGATGCCGGTGTGCGCGGGCCAGCGACCCGAGAGGATGGTCGCGTGCCCCGACGCGGTCTCGGTGACGCCGTGGTCCTGGTAGGCCGAGTCGAACACGGCGCCGTCGGCCCACAGCGTGGCGAACCCGCCGGTCAGCTGGGATTTCCAGCGGACGAGGTAGTCCGGGCGCAGCTGATCGACGGTGATGACCACCACCAGCTTGGGACGGGGGGGCGGGGGGGGAGAGCCGGACCCACCGGATGGCGCTGCGGCAAGCAACCCCAGCGACAGCGTAAGGAAGGCAGGGTGCATGGACAGCAAAGCTAACTGAACTTCGCCGGCTGGGGGGGGGGCGCGGAGATCGGCGCGGGGTCCCGCACCAGCCCGGTGAGCAGGAGCGCCAGCGCGATCACGCCGGCGGCGCCGTAGAATGGGACGCGGGGACCGTAGAACTGGTACGCGAACCCGGCGAGAATCGGCGCGATCACACTCGAGACGCCGCGGAGGGCCTGTTGGACGCCGAGCATCAAGCCGAACTCGTGGCGGTCCGCGTGGTGGCTGACGAGCGCGGAATTGGCCGGGAAGAGCAGCGCGGTCCCAAGTGGCAGCAGCGTCTGGAAGATGAGAAAGAGGGCGACAGACGACGCACGGGGAATCAAAAGATAGCCGAGCGCGTACAGCACCGCGCCGACCCGCATCGTCCGCAGCTCTCCGAGGCGATCATTCACCGGCCCCACCACCCACAGTCGCATGACGACGCCTACGCCGCCGAAGACCAGGAAGAAGTAGCCGATGTTCTGCTCCGTGATCCCGAACCGCTGCGACAGGTAGAGTGCGAACACGGGCGGCGTGGCGTTGTAGGCCAACATGGCGACCGCGTAGATGATGATCGTCAGCGCGAGGGGGCGCAGAGGGTGACGGAGCACCTCCCACACCGCTTGGGAAACCGGCCGCAGCGGCCGCGGTGCCTGAGGACCCGTCGCGGCGGGATGCAGGACGCGAGACTCCGGCAGCCAGCGCCACGCGAACGCGAGGTTGATCAAGCACAGGCCCGCGGCGACGAGGCCAGGGGCCGCCTCGCCCGCGCGCCTGGCGAACGACCCCAGCGCCGGCCCGATGATCACGCCGAGGCTCGTTGCCGCCGAGAGCCAGCCCAGGGCCTTGGCCCGCTCCTTCGGCGCCATCGTGTCGGCGACGTAGGCTTGCGCCACGCCGGTCGTGCCCCCACCCAACCCCTGCACGAAGCGCGACACGAACAGCTGCCACAACGTGCCCGCGAAGCCGAAGATGACGTACGCGACCGTCGAGGCGGCGAGACCGACGAGCAACACCGGACGGCGCCCGTGCCGGTCAGAGAGACGGCCCCAGACGGGGGAGGCGGCCAACTGCGCCACAGGGAACGAGGCCGCGAGGAACCCGATGAGGGAGGGTGTCGCGTGCAGCCGGTGGGCGTACAGCGGCATGAGCGGAAACACGATCATCAGGCCGATCATGTCCACGAAGCAGACGGCCATCAGCACCCACATCCGCTTCATCGCCGCGCCCCCACGCCGAGTACCGCTGCGCTGACCAGCATCAGGATCACTCCGAAGGCCGCCGCCACGCCGATCTCATTGACCCGGAGACTCGACATGATTTCGATGGAGATCGGCCGGTTGTCGTACGTGTACAGCACGATCGACGTCACGAAGTCGCCGAGCGCCGCCACGAAGGCGAGGCTGCCGCCGGCCATCAGCGCCGGCTTGAGCAGGGGTATCGTGACCCGCCGGAAGGCGGCCCAGCGCCCCGCGCCGAGGCTCGCCGCCGCTTCCTCGAGGGCCGGGTCGATCTGGCGGAACCCCGCCAGCACCGCGCGGCCGGTGAGCGGCAGGTTTCGCACCAGGTACGCCAGCGGCAGCAGCACCACGGTGCCGACCAGCACCCAGCGCAGCGCGAGCGGCTGGTGCACGCTGAAGGTCGCGGCGAGCGCGATCGCGAACACCGTGCCCGGTAGCGCCCAGGGGAGCGCGATCAACGCCTCGATCGGCGACCGCCACGCCCATGGCAGGCGCCGACGCACGAGCGCCCCGGCGGCGAGCGCGACCGCGATCGCCACGGCGGTGCTCGCGGCGGCCATCCACAGGGAATTGAGCAGCGGCGCCAACCGGTCCGGCTCGGCGAGCAGCCGCTGATAGTTCACGAGACTCACCTGCGGGGGCAACGTCTCCGTTGTCCAGGTTCCGTACGGAACCAGGGAGACGAGGAGCAGCGTGAGGTGCGGCAGCAATAACACGAACGCGAACAACCAGCCGGCCGCGGCCGCCAGAGTCCGCACGGCGGGCCGGCGCAGCTCGCGACGCCGCGGCGCGGTGCCCTTCCCCAGAGCGACCAGCACATCGCTCCCCTCGGTGCTGCGGATCAGCGCGAGCCCCACGACGGCGACCAGGGCGAGCGCGACCGTCTCGACGGTGGCGAGCGCCAGTTCGCCGTTGAGCTTCGAGGCGACGATCTGCGTCGTCATCACGCGGAAGCCGCCCCCGAACACGTACGGCGCGCTGAACGAGCCGAGGGCGGTCATGAAGACGAGCAGCGCCGCCCCGGCGAGGGAGGGGCGCAGCAGCGGCAGGGTCACGCGCCGCAGCGTCGCCCACGGCCCCGCGCCCAGGGCCTGCGCGGCCTCGAGCATCGACGCGTCCAGCTTCGCCAGGCCCGCGCGCGTGAAGAGATAGAAGTAGACGTACATCGAGTAGGCGTGCACCAGCAGGATCGCGCCCGCGCCCTGAAGGCGCCACGGCGGGGCGGAGAGCCCCAGCAGTCGCTGCACGGCGCGCGCCACGAACCCCGACTCTCCATATAGAAAGAGGAAGGCGATCACCCCCACGAACGGCGGCAGCACCGCGGGGAGCGCGATCAGCGAGCCCAACGTTTTGCGACCGGGGAACTCGAGCCACTCGAACAAGAACGCGAGCGGAATGCCGATGGCCGCCGCCAGTCCCACGCTGGCGAGAGAGATCCACACGCTCGCCCACAGCGCCCGCCATTCGCCGGGCCGGCGGGCGAACGCCGCGATGGCGTCGCCGTGCGCCGCATCGAGCGCGACCAGGAGAATCGGATACAGCACCAGCCACGCGAGGAGCACCGTCAACGCGACCGCGGCCAGCAGCTTTCCCCGCCCCCGCCCCGTCATGGCGGTTCGGGGAAGGTCAGCACCTTCACCGCCTCCAGATGCACGCGCTCGCCGACGCGCGCAGCGTCGGGAGCGGCCAGCACCTCGAGCCGCTCACCACCCTCGGTTTCAACGTGAAAGAACGCCGCGGCGCCGGTGTAGCGGCGTTCTTTCACGACGCCGGCCACTCTTCCGACGCCGGGCGGGCCGAAGCGCAGCCGCTCCGGCCGTACCACCGCCACCTGGCCATTGGCCGCGCCGAGGGCGCGCGCCGGGCCGCCGCGCACCACGTTCGCCCGCCCGACGAACGTCGCGACGAATAGCGTTGCCGGCTGCTCATAGAGCACGTCGGCCGTGCCCACCTGCTCGACCCGGCCGCGATGCAGCACGGCGATGCGATCTCCCAGGTCGAATGCTTCGTCCTGCTCGTGCGTGACGAACAGCGTCGTGATGCCCACCCGTTTGATGAGGGCCCGCAGCTCGCGGCGCGTGCGCTCGCGCAGCCCGGGGTCCAAGTTGGACAGCGGCTCGTCCAGGAGCAGGACCCGCGGCTCGGGCGCGAGGGCCCGGGCCAGCGCCACGCGCTGTTGCTGGCCGCCGGACAGCTCCTGCACGCGGCGCCGCTCGAACCCGGTCAGGTCCACGAGCGCCAACGCCGCCGCCACCCTGCCCATCGCGCCTGCCTTCGGCAGGCCGAACGCCACGTTCTCACCGACGTCGAGATGGGGAAAGAGCGCGTAGTGCTGGAACACCATGCCGAAGCGGCGGCGGGCCGGCGGCAGGCCCGTGACCTCTTCGCCCTCGACCCGGGTGCTCCCAGCGTCCGGCGTCTCGAACCCGGCGAGCAGGCGCAGCAGCGTAGTCTTGCCGCTTCCCGACGGACCCAGCAGGGCGACGATCTCGCCGCGCTCGATGTCGAGCGTGATCGGCCCGACCGTCACCGTGTGCGCCCACTGCTTCGTAAGCCCCACGAGGGCGAGAAACGCCGTCACCGCCCGCCCTCCCCCTTCCCCCGCACCTGCTCGTCCCAGTACCGCATCCAGTCGGCGCCGCGCGCGGCGAGGAGATCCCAGTCGACGTCGGCCGGCCGCATCCGCCGCCGCACGTCGCGCACCCAATCGGGGAGGGAGTCGGCGGGAATATCGAGTCGCGCGGGGAGGCGGTAGACCTCGCGCGCCGCGAGCAGCTGGGCCTCCGTGCTTCCCACCCACTCGACGAACGCGCGCGCGGCCGCGCCATGGCGCGCGCCGCGTGCCACCGCGATGGCGTCCTCGATCACCGGCGTGCCGCTCTTGGGGAAGACATAGCCGAGCGGCAGGCCGTCGCGCCGGTTCAAGAGGATGTCCGGCAGGTCCCACACCGTCACCAGCCCTTCCTGGCGCACGATCTTTTGATCGAGGAGCGGCCCGTTCAGGACGTACTCCTTGGTCTGCGCGTCGAAGCGCCGCAGCCACTGGAATCCGGCCGCCGTGTCCCCGGTCTGCTTCAAGCCCCGCTCGATGATCATTCCCCACACGGCCCGCATCGTACCGCTCGCGAGCGGATCGCGGATCAACACCTTGCCCTTCCACCGGGGGGCGAGGAGCTCGTCCCAGTCCTGGGGCGCTTCCTCGGGCCGCAGGGCCTGCTCGGCGTACACGATGACCGCGGGGGTCTCGTAGACGGCGAAGTAGCGATCGCCGGGGCCGCGGCCGTGCGCGTCGATGGCGTCGGCCCACGAAGGGCGGAACGCTTCGAGCAACGAATCGGCGGCGCCGCGCGCGAAGATCGTCGCCGGCCCGCCGAACCACACGTCGGCCTGCGGATTGGCGCGCTCCGAGCGCAGGCGGTCGTAGACTTCCTGCGAGCCCATGTCGAGCCACCGCACGTCCACGTCGGGATGCAGCTGCTCGAAGCGCCGCTCGAACAGCGACAGCAGGTCGCGGCCGTGAGGAGAGTAGATGACGAGCGGAGTCCGGCCGCCGGTGGAGCACCCGATGAAGACCAGCGCCAACGACGCCAGCCGCAGTCTACGTCCCTGCACGCCGGCTTCCGAGTCCTAGCAAGTTCGCAAACAGGCGGTACGCCCCGGGCACGCCGGCCGGCAGCTGCCGGAAGAAGCTCAGGCCCGTGTACACGTAGCGGCCCTTGCCGAGCGGGGCGACAAGCAGCCCGCCCCTGAGCGGCGCTTCGCCGGGGTCGTGCGTCTCAAGGAGCGGGACGTAGGTCGAGTCCCAGTCGTGCGCGAAGTACAGGCCCCGCTCCTGGACCCATCCCTCCCAATCGGCGGCGCCGATCGCGTTGGGGACCCGGAACACGGGACTCTGGGGGTCGAGCAGCGCGACGGGAGCCGTTTCGTCGGTGACGCGGTCGTGCGGCCGCGCGATGGTCAGCGGATAGGGCGCGTAGTTGCCCTGGATGAACGGGTACTGCTGATACTGCACGATCACGAGCCCGCCGGCGCGCGCGTAGTCGAGGAGGCGCGTGTTGTTCGCGACCAGCGCGGTATCGGTCTCGTACGCCCGGCTGCCGATCACCACCGCGTCGAACCGCGAGAGGTCACCGCGAGCGAGCGAGTCCCCGTTCAACAGCTCGACTGGCACGCCGACCGCGGCGAGGGCTTCGGGCACGCGGTCCGAGGCGCCTCGCACGTACCCGACCCGCGCCAGCGGCGGAAGCGCGATGCGCGCGACCCGGATCTCGGCCGTGGACGGATGTACGACGGGACGCGGACGGATGTGCGGATAGTCGATCACCGCGAGCGCCCCCTCCGCCCGGACGCCCGAAGGGTCCGTGGCCGTCACCCGCAGCGCGAAGCTCCCAGGCTGGATGCCGGCCGGCGGCGTGGTCGTCACGGAGACCATCCGGGTCTCGTCTTCGCGCGCGAACACCAACGTTTCCGGCGGGACCGGCGCCCACCCGCGCGGCACCGCCACGCTCACGCGTGCGGTGCTCGCCGCGCGCGTGCGGTTCGTGACGGCGATCGTGAAGCGGCGCTGCGCCGCCGGGGCGCCGCCGATCGGCCACACGACGAGATCGGGCGAGATCGCCACATCAAAGACGTTGGTCACGAACAGCGGGCGACGGATCTCGCCCCTCGCCTGGTCGCGGATGCGGTACACCACCTCGCGTCGCAACGTCACCGGGACGCCGGCGATGGTGAGCCGGGCGACGAGCGTGAGCGGCGGCGGCTCGAACGGCTCTCCGCGCACGGAGTCGGGCACGCCGGTCCAGTCGTACAGCGCGCGCGCCAGGGGGCGCCGCAGATAGTACGGCTGGGACCGCTCCGCCCCGGGCGCGACCGCCACGGCGAAGCGCCGCGCGAGCAGGCTGCCCGGGACGGCCTGGCCCCCCGTCAGGTCGAGCCGCTGCACCGTCCATCCCGCCAGGACCGTCACGTCCAGTGCGTCCACCTGCACCGGACCATCGCCCGCATTCCAGACGCTGGCTTCGACCTGCACGCGCTCGCCGGGCACGAGGATGTCGTCGTCGGCGACGGCGTCGAGCGCGACGCCCGCCGCGTCGGCAAGGGCACGATCGAGGAGGCGGCGCTGGCCGTCCGTTTCCTCGGGCACCATCCGCGCCGCGCGGGCGAGGAGCGGCACGACCGCGGCGGGACGCCACGGGTTGAGCTGGCGGCGCGCCGAGTCGACGAGCGCGGCGAACGCGGCTCCATTCCGGAGCATGGTATCGATGCCCGCGAACAGGTCGCCTCCCGCCCCCACTCCGGGTTTCGTTTCGACCAACGCCAGGCGGATGGTGCTGGGGCCCGGGCGCTGCAGCTGGCCCATGTCCTGAGAGCGGTGGCGGCTGCGGCCGGCCATCGCGATCTGGTAGTAGGACTGCCCCACAATGGGATCGATCGCGCCGGCCGGAATGCGCAGCGTGGCCGCGGCGGTATCGAAGAACGCGGAGCGGTACAGCTTCACCGGGCCCCACGTCGAGTCTTTGAGGAGCTCGAACGCCTGCTGGGCGACGACGCCGGCGACCTGGTGTTGGCCGTGGCCGTCGCGCGGCGTGCCGGTGAAGATCGACACGACGATTTGCGGCCGGAACCGCCGCATCACCGCGACGACGTCGGCGAGCACGGAGTCGCGGGGCCAGAAGCGGAACGCCTCAGCGGCGGTCTTGGAGAAGCCGAAGTCGTACGCGCGCGCAAAAAACTGGTGCGCACCGTCTAGCTGGCGCGCGGCGAGGAGCTCCTCGGTGCGGATCACGCCCAGCTCGGCGCCGAGCTCGGTGCCGATGAGGTTCTGGCCGCCCTCGCCGCGGCTCAAGGAGAGATAGGCGGCCTGGGCGCCGAGGCCCTTGGAGAGATAGGTGAGGAGCTGAGTGTCTTCGTCATCGGGGTGGGCGCCGATGACGAGGACGCGCTTGTTCGCCCCGAGCTGCTCGAGCAGGTCCGCCAACGCCGCGACGCCGCCGGTGCCCGGGGGGGCGAGGGGCGAGCCCCCCCCCTGTCCCCGAGCGAAGCCGACGGCGCCGATACAAAGGAAGAGGGAGACGCCGAGCGTGCGCACTATGGCGAAAGATAGACGGTTCCACCCTTCATAACGAACCGCACGCGTTGGAGTTCCGTGATGTCGCGCAGCGGGTCGCCGCTGACGGCGACGAGGTCCGCGTAGAACCCCGGGGCCACCGCGCCCAACTCGTCCTGCGCGCCCAGCAACTCGGCCGCCACCGACGTCCCCGACTTGATGGCCTGCATCGGGGTCATGCCGTACTGCACGTAGTACTCGAACTCCTTGGCCTGGTTGATCTCGGTCCACGGGAAGCCGCCGGCGTCGGTACCGAGGGCGATCTTGACCCCTTTCTGCACGCCGCGCTGGAAGGCGCGCTTCTGGTGCTGCAGCATCGGCCCCCACACGCCCCCGCGGGGCCCGGCGACGTACCAGGCGACCGTGACGGTCGGCACCCAGTAGACGCCCCGGGCCTTGAGCACGTCGAGGAGCGAGTCGGTCATCCCGTCGCCGTGCTCGATGGTATTGACGCCGGCGCGGAGCGCCGCCGCGATGCCGTCCGATCCGATAGCGTGGGCCGCGGCGCGCCGGCCGATGCGGTGCGCCTCGTCCACGATCGCCCGCGCCTCGTCGTCGGTGAGGTTCACCCAGCTGTGCAGCACGCTGTCGGCGGTGAAGTAATAGCGGCGGTCCGAGTAGTACTTGATCCAGTCGGCCCCGTTGGCCACCTGCTGGCGCACGGCGAGACGCGCGCCGTCCACGCCGTCCACCGGCTGGACGCCGTGCGGCATCTCGATCTCCCAGTTGCCGCTCACGATCGGGTACATCCCCGTCGGCGCCATGGCGCGCGTGGAGACGAAGAGGCGCGGCCCCGGGATCTCGCCGCGGTTGATGGCGCGCTTGACGTCCACGTCGGCGTACATCGCCCCTTCGGTCTCGAGATCGCGCAGCGCGGTGAAGCCGTGCTCCAGGGCGAGGCGCGCGTTGCGCGCCGCGAGAATCGCGCGGTAGGGGATCGACTGGTACAGGAGCTGCGCGTCGTACGACTCGGAGGTGGGATCGCCCTGCAACAGGAGGTGCGTGTGCGTGTCGATGAAGCCCGGCAGCACCGTCATCTGCGAGAGATCGATGACCTTCGCGTTCTGCGCCTGCGCCTGCACCTGGGCCAGCGGACCGACGGCGCGGATGCGGTCACCGTCGATCAGGATGCCGACGTTGGTTTGTACCTGGTCGGTACGGCCGTCGATGAGGTGGCCGGCCTTGATCAGGGTCGGCTGCGCCCGCGGGGCGGGCGTCGCTTGAGCCGCGAGGGTCGAAGCGGCGACGACGGCGGAGGCGAGAGTGGCGACGAGTGCGGGGCAGCGCATGACACGACTCCTCCTGGAGGCCCGGCGAATCTCCCTTTCACGGCGCGGCTGTCAAGCCATAGATTGGTCGGTCGTCAACTTTGGCCGGGGGGGCAACCGTGTCCGTTCGCGTCTTGTGCCAATGCGGGACGTCGTACGAGCTGAAGGACGAATTCGCGGGGCGGCTGGTGAAGTGCCCGCAGTGCGGCCGCGAGAACCGGGCGCCCGGGACCGCCGCGGCGGTGGCCGCGGCGCCGCAGGCCGATCGCGCCTTCGAGCGGGACGTCTTTCTGCTGCGCCAGCAGATGCTGCGCATCAGCGAGAAGTACGACGTGTGCGACGAGCAGGGACAGAAGATCGTGTACGTGGAGCGCCCCGCGCACCTGCTGCGGAACGTCGGCGCCATCCTCGCCGGACTGATTGTCGCGAGCGTGTTCACCGGGCTCAGCATCGCCGCCTCCGACGCGATGAAGGGCTCCGCCGGCGAGACCGTCTTCGGCCTGATCGGCGTCATCGGCTTCCTGCCGGTGCTCCTGCTGGTAGCGGTCCCCCTCTCCGCGAAGCGCCACGTCACCTTCTACCGCGATCAGTCCAAGCGCGAGCGGCTGCTCGAGATCCTCCAGGACAAGAAATTCCAGCCGATCGTGGCGACCTACACGGTCCGGGACCCGCGCGGCAAGCCCCTGGCGCACTTCGCCAAGAACTACCTTTACAACGTTTTCCGGAAACGCTGGTACGTGAAGGCGCCGGACGGGACGGTGCTGTACATGGCGAAGGAGGACTCGATCATCCTGTCGCTGCTGCGGCGCCTGGTCGGCCCGCTGCTCGGCTTCCTGCGCACGAACTTCATCATCTGCCGCGGCGACAGCGACGAAGTGATCGGCGAATTCAACCGCAAGTTCACGATTCTCGACCGCTACGTGCTCGACCTGAAGGCCGATCGGACGCGGTCGCTGGACCGCCGCGTGGGGCTCGCGCTCGGGGTGATGCTGGATACCGGCGAGCGGCGCTGAGGGGTGTGAGCGACGGGCGCGAAGAGCCCCTGCTCATCACCCCCGAGATGCTGGCGGGCGCCGGCGCCCCGCGGGATTTCGAGCGCGGGATGCGGATGCTCCCGCCGCTCACTTTGCTGCTCATCGCCTGCAACGTGGCGATGTTCGCGTGGGAGATCGCGAGCGGCGCGCTGGGCGACAAGGACACCATCGTCGCCGCGGGGGCGCTGACCCGCGACGGCGTGCTCGCCGGCGAGTGGTGGCGGCTCATCAGCGCGCCGTTCCTCCACGCGGGCCCCGAGCACCTCCTCGGCAACTGCCTCGTCCTCTATATCGTGGGGCTGGCCTGCGAGCACGCCCTGGGCTTCGCCCAGACGGCCGGGGTGTACTTCGCCAGCGCCTTGGCGGGCGCCGGGCTCTCGATCGCGTTCCGGCCCGGGCCGTCGGTGGGCGCCTCGGGGGCGATCTTCGGCGTGCTCGCCGCGGTGGTCGTGGTGCTCGTCCGCTACCGGCGTCAGTTCTACGTCCGCGACAAGCGCATCGCGGTGGTGCTGGCGGCCTGGGCCGCGTGGCAGGTGCTGACGGGGCTGGCCAGCCCGTTCATCGACAACTTCGCCCACCTGGGAGGCATCGCGGGGGGCGCGCTGGTGACGCTCAGCATGAAACCGCGGCTGCTCGAGGGCGGGACACCGGGCTAGATTGAACCCATGACCACGACCGCCACCGAACCCCAACGCCCCGTGAGCGCCGCCGAGGCGCGCGACGTCGCCGAAGCGGCGCGCGAGGCGGAGTGGGCCGCGCCCAGCTTCGTCCGCGACCTGTTCCTCGGCTCCCTGCGCCTCGACTTGATCCACCCCTATCCCGAGCAGGATCCCGCCGAAGTCGCCCGGGCCAAGCCGTTCCTCGACCAGCTGGAGCGGCTGCTGCGCACCGTGGATGCGGACCGCATCGACCGCGAAGGCGAGATCCCCAAGGAGGTCATCGACGCGCTCAAGGCTATGGGCGCGTTCGGCATCAAGATCCCGCGCGAGTACGGCGGCCTGGGGCTCTCGCAGCTGTCGTACATGAAAGCGATGGAGTTGGTCTCGAGCGTGGATGGATCGCTGACGGCCCTGCTCTCGGCGCACCAGTCCATCGGCGTGCCGCAGCCGCTCAAGATGTTCGGCACCGAGGCGCAGAAGAAGAAGTATCTGCCCCGCCTCGCCAAGGGCGCGGTGTCGGCGTTCGCGCTGACCGAGCCCGGCGTCGGGTCGGATCCGGCGGCGATGGAAACGACCGCGGTGCCGAGCGAGGACGGGCAGGCGTGGATCCTCAACGGCGAGAAGCTGTGGTGCACCAACGGCACGATCGCCGAGCTCCTGGTGGTGATGGCGCGGACGCCGTCCAAGGTCGTCCACGGGAAGGAGAAGCGGCAGATCACGGCGTTCGTCGTCGAGGCGAACACCCCCGGGGTCGAGGTCCTGCATCGCTGCCACTTCATGGGCATCAAGGCGATGTACAACGGGGTGATCCGGTTCACCAACGTCCGCATCCCCAAGGAAAACGTGCTGTGGGGCGAGGGCAAGGGCCTGAAGCTGGCCCTGATCACCCTCAACACGGGACGGCTCACGCTGCCCATCGGCGCCGTAGCCGTGGGCAAGCGTTGCCTCGAGATCGTGCGCGACTGGGCCAACGAGCGCGTGCAGTGGGGCCGCAAGATCGGCCAGCACGACGCGATCGCGCAGAAGATCGGCACCATGGCCGCGAACACGTTCGCGATGGAGGCCGTCGCCGACTTGTGCGGCGCCATGGCGGACCGCGGTGGGTACGACATCCGCCTCGAAGCGGCGATCGCCAAGCTGTACAACTCCGAGGGCGGGTGGCGGATCATCGACGACACTGTGCAGATCCGCGGCGGCCGCGGCTACGAAACCGCCGACTCGCTGCGCGCGCGCGGGGAGAAGGCCTACCCCGTCGAGCGCATCATGCGTGACTTCCGCATCAACCTGATCTTCGAGGGCTCGAGCGAGATCATGCACCTGTTCATCGCCCGGGAGGCGCTCGACAAGCACCTCGAGGTCGCGGGCGACGTGGTGATGCCGGGCAAGACGCTGGGCCAGCGGCTCGCGGGGCTGGTGCGCGCGGGGTTGTTCTACGCGCGCTGGTATCCGTCCCGCTGGCTGGGCTGGAGTTTCTGGCCGCGGTACGCGGAGTTCGGCCGCCTCGCGCCGCACCTGCGGTACGTCGCCCGGGGCGCGCGGCGGCTGGCCCGCGGGATCTTCCACTCGATGGTGCGCTTCGGCCCCAAGCTCGAGTACCGCCAGGCGGTGCTGTTCCGGCTCGTGGACGTGGGCGCCGAGCTGTTCGCGATGGCGGCCGCGTGCTGCCGGGCCCAGTGGCTGCTCACGCGCGAACCCGAAACGGGGCGGCGGGCGGTCGAGCTCGCGGACCTGTTCTGCCGGCAGGCGCGGGGGCGGATCAATGCCAAATTCCGCGGATTGTGGAGGAATGAAGACGGGCATACGTATCGCGCTGCCCAGGATGTGCTCGCGGGGAAACACCGGTGGCTTGAACGGGGAACGGTAGACATCAAGTTCTGAGCGGCCAGGCGCAAGGCTTGGACCTGGGAACTTGGTAGTCAGGCCGCCTGGTGGGCGATCATAATGCTCTTTAGCCGTTCAGGGGCATCTCCTACCGAATCGGCGTAGGGCGTCGGGTGTCCGTCGGGTTCCATAACGATGGAAGGGCAGACGAGCGGGTACTGGCGGGCGCGGATGCGCTCAGCCGCCTTCTCCGTGGCCACGGGCGTCGCCACGACCACATCGCGGGCGCCCTGCTGCTCCACGGCCTTGGCCGCGGCGAGCACCTTCCACGGATACACGACCTGGCCGTCCACGATCACGGCGGTGCGGCCCGCGAGGCTCTTGAGGGGACGCTGGGTCCGAT
>WNFW01000173.1_pt1 | contig 39791 bp, 32 predicted proteins | sample 5400131 | NCBI WGS metagenome assembly WNFW01 (sample SAMN13153362, study PRJNA577476) | soil metagenome | isolation source: 20 cm soil or saprolite under grassland replicate 1 | place: USA:California | collected 2016-06-15
GCAGGCTACTACAAATTCTATTCAAATTGTGCAGAATAACACTACCGTCCCGGCCCAATTCCATCAACCCATCATCAAGGGATTGCAGAGTGCTGGAAGTAATGCGAATTCTAACCAGGTTAAGCCGCAGTCGGTCGACCTGACACAATTTGCGCAGTTTGCTCCTCCACAATATCGAGAGCAGGCCAGGGCTAGTCTCAAGGTGCTCGGTGATCAAATTGCAGCCGAATTCAAGAACGCAGTGTTGAATGCATTCACTGCAACCTGGATTGCCGCGGCTATGTTTGCCTTGTTGGGGCTTGTCGGAACATTCTTCACAAGAATGCCGAGCCATAAAGTGGCTGCTCGAAAGCAAGAAGGTGAACCTTTAGAGGAAAAGGAAGTTCCTGCTGTTTCGTAAATTGAGTTGAAATAGAAAGGAACTTGTTCACCTGGACATCCTCTTTGGGTGTCCAGGTTTTTTGACCCCGTGATCATTTTGTGATGTCACACCGCTATACCCGTGTTGGGGTTGTGATACATGTAATGTATGCTCAAAGGTGTTTGTATCAAAACGTAAGGTTTTGTATTATGTCTTGAGTTGGCACTTAGAGATAGTGCCTTACATCGAATGCAAGGGTATAACACCAAGGCCCTGGTCTTGGAGTTCGGTCAGCACAAGATCAATGTCAATGCCATTGCTCCAGGCGGCATCCAGAACCCCGGAGGGCAGGCTCAATCAGCAGCCATTTTGAGCGCTGCCAATATGCCCTCCGAGGAACTTACGAAGGGATTCACTGCCAGAATTCCGCTTGGACGTATGGGGGAGCCTGATGATATTGCTAAAGCGGTTCTCTTCCTGGCAAGTTCCGCCTCAGACTATATGACTGGCAGCCTTATTGTCGTAGACGGCGGCTACCTGCTTTCGTAGGACAATTGCACTGCAAAGCAATTGGTAGAGGGTAGATTTTGTGATCCAACCTACCTTGGTTTTTTGCATGTTTGTGGGAGGAAGTAACTTCTCTTCCTCTCACATTATTTTTTCTTTTGTTATACTAAAACATACCATAGTAGTTGGCATTAAATAGGCCGATCGCTACAACGAAAGGAACTCAACAAGTATGAAATTAATGGTTAGCGCTGGATTTCTAAAAGTGATGCCAACATCCATATGATCTCAATTTTATTGTGGGAATATGAATCGGCATTAAAACGTATGTTTCAACCGATAAAATTTCACCTTTCTCAAGAATAATTTCCCGTCATAAGTAGAGAGAACGAGTAAAACAGGCTCGTTCTCTCTCATAACTTTTCCTCCTGCAACTCCCATAAGGCGTTTGCTTTTGAGGCCGTTTTTCTCTCCGTTTTCACTCAAGAAAAAAAGTTATCTGAGAGAAAAACGAAAAGTATTCTGAGAAACGTCAACTATCGTTGCTATGTGCTTTAGCTTTGCTTTCCTGGGAGGTCTACTGATTCATTAGATGAGGAAAGTATTGACATAAATTCCATCCATCGTGTAATATATTTAGCATACAAAATATTAGCACACTAAAGATCAGCTATTAAGAAGAAAAACTATGGAAATTCACTCAGAAGACTACATTGGATACTGGCTTTTTTATGCTCAACGGAGCGTTGCGTATGCCTTTTATGAAGCTTTGAAGGCGTGCTGTTCAGAGCATGAGAAGAAGTATGTAGTCACTCCGCCTCAATGGGGTGTACTGATTCTACTTATTGAGCAGGATGGGCAAACGATTGGTAAGTTGAGCAAGAAACGTGCAATCGATGCACCTACGATGACAGGCATTGTGAGACGCCTTGAACTGAATGGTTTGGTCGAGCGTAGGCATGCTCGCGAAGACCGTCGCGTGGTGAAGGTGTATCTTACTGCTGAGGGGCGAGATATTATGCAGTACTTGCCTGAGGCTGCTATGGCATTCAATGAGATCATGGTACAGGGCTTTTCCGAAGCTGAGCAGCGCGATATGCTGGCAAAACTCCAGAAGATTATTGCCAATCTCTCTGCAGTGGGCCCAGGTACCGGAGATCGATTTGGTTTACTGCCTGATTTTATGCGGCTAGACCAACTGGAAAGTAAACGTACTGGAATGTAGCCACGAGATAGAGCAATGACGAATACCGGGAAAGAGAAGAGCATATGAGTAAAGATGTTACCCAAATAACAACGACGTCAGGACTAACTTCAACAAACACTGGACCGGCGATTGAAGTGAAAGATCTGTGTAAGTCCTTTAAAGACTTTCGTGCTGTAGACCATCTTACGCTTTCTGTACAGCAAGGGGAGATCTTCGGCTTACTGGGGCCAAACGGTTCAGGTAAAACAACTACTATCAATATGATTAGTGGTCTTAGCGTACCGACAAGTGGAGAGGTGCGTGTGATGGGCAACGACGTTCGGCACAATGCACGGCAGGTGCATCAGATTCTGGGTTCGGTTCCCCAGGAGACGGCGCTTTATGAAGAACTTACTGCTTGGGCGAATATGGATTTTCACGCCGATCTCTTTGGTATCCCGCGCAAGCAAAAGAAAGAGCGCATCACCGACCTGCTGCAACTGGTGCAATTGCTAGATCGTAAGGATTCGCGAGTTGGAACCTTCTCCGGGGGCATGAAGCGTCGCCTTGCGCTTGCACGTGCATTACTCCACGATCCACAGCTCATCTATCTCGATGAACCAACATTAGGAGTAGATGTACAGGCTCGACGAGCTATTTGGGACTATATCCTCACACTACGAGACCAGGGAAAGACGGTATTGATTACCACTAATTATCTTGAGGAGGCTCAGGTACTCTGTGAACGCGTAGCGATTATCGATCATGGCAAACTCATCGCGGTCGATACTCCTGAACATCTCAAGCAGACCTATGGTGGCAGCGTCATCGAAGTAGAAACCATCCCGCCAGTCAAGGATACTGCTGCGATACGCGCGCTAGCGGGTGTCAATGACGTGGTGCAAGAGGGAACCCACCTTAAGATTACTGTGCAGGGCACCACCAATATCGTGGCGCAGGTTATCACTCTTCTTTCTCAAGAGGGAGAAATCAAAGATATTGCCATTCGCGAACCTAACCTGGACGAGATTTTCCTGCTGCTGACGGGCACTGCGCTGAGAGATTAGATGGGAGGGATTACATGTATCAGGAACCTACCTACACCTTACGAGTCATTTGGGCTTGTATGAAAAAGGATATCAAGAGTGCCCTGACTGAGCGCGTGTTTACCATTATCGGTATTTTCGTTCCCGTCAATGTGCTCATCCTGATGAGCCTGTTTGTGTTATCGGGTGGCCTGGCTCCCACTGCAGTCGTTATGCATGACACAGGCCCTTACGCGCAGCAATTTTATGATGCCATGAGCCACTCACATTCATTCCGACTGCAAATTGCCAGCGCGAGCGATGCACAAAACTTGATTTCAACCGGCAAAATCGTCGCCGTTGTTACCATTCCTTCAGATTTCGACGCACGTATCCGCCAGAATCAGCCTGTTCAGGTAGGAGTGCAGATCAATAATCTTAATACAGACTTTACGAATGACATTCGACGTGCCATCCCGCTTTCTATAACCAGCTTTTACGCGCAAGCCTATCCCAACCTGGTTAACATTACACCACGAGAAATCGATCTCCAGCCGCAGGATACCGATTATATCCCCTACCTGACCGTTTCAATCCTCGTCATAGGGCTGGTGTTGGCCGGTATGTTGCAATCAGGAACAGCCGCAGCGCGCGAGTATGAAAACGAGACCATCAAGGAACTCTTGCTTTCTCCCGCGCGCCGCTGGGCAGTGCTCGTGGGGAAAATGCTCGGAGCTTTTGTGATGAGCATAGCATCCGTCATTGTCGTCTTGTGTGTGCTGATCTTTGTAATAGGAGTCTGGCCTGCTCACTGGGGTGAAGTGATAGGTTTTACACTACTCGCTCTCTTGATCTTCATAGCGTTTGGTACTTTGCTTGGAACGCTCTTGAAATCACGCCAACCGGTGATCGCGCTCTCCTTCGGAACGGCTATTCCCCTGTTCTTTTTGAGTGGCGCGTTTGGCCCAATTTCTTTTGGTACACCGGCTATTCAGGTGATCGCACAAATTTTCCCGATCTACTACGCTATCGTGTTACAGCAACATGCGTTCCATAATTTCATACTCAATACCTATGGTATTGGCACGAATGCCTTGATACTGGGTGTTTACGCGCTGGCCTTGTTGATCCTGGCTTCGATAGTCTTACGTCGCAGCACCCTGGCACATTAGTCAGAGAAGGATAGAGGAATAATGTTTTCACGATTCATCTTATATGTAGGGGCAGGGCTTGTCCCTGCCCGGTTGCCAGCACGATTCATATCATTTTTCCATGCAACCTGGGTCATTCTCAGAAAAGATATACGCGTCTTACTGCGTCAGCCTGCCAATATTGCGGCTACCCTAGTACCTCCGATTGCTTTCTTGTTGGTGAATGCGCTGGGAGCTGCTGCCGTTGGGCGTAGCCCAGTGGCGCTTGTCACGTTGGACCATGGGGTAAAAGGGCAAAAGATGGCGCAAATTATTCACAATGCTGATGTCTTTCGCATTACTGATGCAACGCCCGCGCAAGCGCGGGTATTGCTCAACAATATTGACGTGGCGGCTATTATCACCATTCCCGCCTATTTCACACAGCGGGTAGATGCGCACGTAAATGCGCCCATCGATGTCACCGTAAATAACCTGAACCTGGACTTTACCAATGATATCCGTCGTTCAGTGCCGGATGCTATCACGCAATTCTACCAGACGCAAGGTAAGGCCAGCTCCATAAAAGTGACCATGCAAGAGACCGATCTGCGACATCGCGATGTAGAGTTCTTCCAGTACAACATACTCCCGACGATCCTGCTGCTACTTATGATCAGTGGTCTGATCAATGGCGGCCTTTCAACTGCGCGTGAGTGGGAAAGTCACACGGTCAAAGAACTTTTGCTTTCTCCAGTATCGCGCGGCGCTATCATCGCGGGGAAGGTGTTTGCGGGTTTTGCCATCACCTTTATCCTGGGAATGCTAGTGCTGCTCTTAGGCTACGTGATCGGTTGGACGCAGCCTGAGGGAGTTTACTGGTTGAGCGCAGTGCTCACTATTGCCCTGGTATCACTGCTCAGCGCAGGGCTGGGAGTTGCCGCTGGTGCCGCGCTGCGCCGTGTGCAGGTGGTGATTGCTGTCTCCATCAATGTGGCGATCTACCTGTTCTTTCTGGCGGGGGGGATTGGTGTACTGGCCTTTGAACCTACCTGGCTCCAGAACATTGCTGCCTTTGTGCCTTTGACGTATGGCAGGCATGCGCTTGAGCAGGCAATTTTCTATAGCGCATCCGACCAGTTTGGGCGGGATATGGTGGTGCTTGCGCTATCTGCGCTAGTCGCTATTGGCCTGGGTATAATCTCAATGAGGCGGGGGATTGCCAATTAACAGTTTTGAAGATTTAATTCACTAAACCCCATGGCTTGATGCGTTTGCGGGCCTTGTTCGCTTCCTGGTGGTTACCCAAAGCTTCATAGACATCTGCTTTGAGCACCCAAGCAGGTGCGTAGTTGCGATCAAGTTCGGTAGCTTCATTCAGTGCATCAAGCGCTGCGCGGTTATGTCCGTTACGGACAAGCGCCTCTGCTTTGTTACACCAGGCAACGGCACTGCGCGGATTAATCAAGAGTGCGTGACTATATGCTTCGACTGCTCCGGCATAATCACGCAAGTAAGAACGCGCATTGCCAAGACCATTCCAGGCCTGGAAATTATGCTGATCATAAATGAGTGCCTGTTCATATGAGGCAATGGCTTCTTCTGGTTGGTTCATATCCATTTCAGTGTCAGCTTTGCCAATCCATGCTGCTATATGCTTTGGGTCAATGCGTAATGCACGCTCAAAGTGTACGAGTGCCTGTTGGTGTCGTTGAAGACGCTTTAAGGCAAGTCCCGCGCTTACCCATACCACAGGGTTTTCTGGTTCAATCTCGATGGCTCGCTGATAGGCATCATAGGCTTTCTTGTAATTTCCCTGGCTATACAGGGCTGTTCCTTTACCATTCCATGCATAAAAATTGCGCGGTTCTATGCTTAATGCTTCTTCATATGCGTGTAAGGCCTGTGAATAATGTTGCTGTTTCAAGAATTGATCACCTGCCTGGCATTTCTCACGCACGCTGCCACTCGTGCTTATTCTCGCTGCTGATTGACGGCCGAGGGAATTTCCTTGTCTGGTTCCAACCTTGATAGCAGGTGAAGAAAGATTTGTGCTTTGACGCACTCCAGGGTTGCTCTTTGCATCGGGTTGTGTGTTTTGCGCTAAAGCCAGGAGACCCGAACTGGGGCGAATAGCCTGGTCGAACGTATACATAAACTCCAACATATCGGAGAACCTATCTTCTGGTCGTGCTGCCAGAGCGCGCAATACAACGCTATCAAGGGCAGATGGCAACTCCTTATTGAATGTGGAAGGGGGAAGAATTGGCCCGCCATGCTCATCGAAAGGGTTATAGCCAGTAAGCATTTCATAGAGTACCACGGCGCAACCAAACTGGTCACTACGCGGATCTACCACTCCACTGGACTGCTCTGGAGCCATATATCCAACTGTGCCGCGAACAGTTATCGTCTTCCCTACACGTGTTCCAGGTTCTAATGAACGTGCAATACCAAAATCGGTAATTACCAGGCGGCGATCTTCCTGGTGGATGAGTATGTTTTCCGGCTTAATATCACGGTGGATAACAGGTCGTCGTCGTGTATGCGCATAGTGCAAGGCGTTTACAAGTTGATGAAAGTCAAGGATAGTCTCGGAAGCCGGTAGTGGACCGTTGATCACTGCCAACCTGGTACGTAAAGAACCTGCCGTATATAACGGCATGACAAGGAAAACGCTAGGCCCATCTTTGCCATAGTCGAGAATTGGAGCAATATTAGGGTGATCCAACGTTGCTGCAATGCGAGCTTCGCGTAAAAAATGTTCTTGCTCGGTGGGTGTTGTTTTGTTTGGCAAGAGCACTTTTATGGCTATGCGGCGAGATAGATTTTGATCTACTCCACGAAAAACTGCTGCATAACCACCCTTACTAATTAAGGCCTCTACAACATATCGCCCAGCTAATGCGGTGCTAAGTAAGGGTAAAGCGCATGCACGACAAAAAGCATCACTGTCTCTATTGTCGGTTCCACAATCAGCCAGATCGGCGCAACGTCGCATTCCTTCTCCATTAATCAGGCATATTGAGATGTATTTGAGTGTAAATGATTATACCACCATATGCTGAAGTCATACTAATGCTTATTTCTCCTCCTCACCCCGAGGAAAGAAGAAATTGTGAGGACAACCCCGACTTGGGGATAAAGTCGTCTCAACTTGTTTGATCATCGTTTTGACGACTTTTAAATTGTCTGATGCTCCAATCTAGTCGCTCTTACCTGGCACGAAAATGCCTCTTCTGATCTTGCAAGCCTCTGGAGGACAATAGCTTTATTGTACCAGGCATCGGGTTCATCGGGCGCGAAAGATGTTGCTTGATCAAAGGCTGCCAGGGCTTCATCCAGGTGACCCAGAGTAAAGAGTGAAAGCCCCTTATTATTCCAGGCAGCGCTATATTGAGCATGCAGAGCCAGTGCATAATCGAAAGCGACTAACGCTTCTTCGTCTCGTCCTAACTCATGTAGCAAACTACCTTTGTTAAACCAGGCTGAGATCAGACCATCATCAAACCGTAATGCCTGTTCGTAAGAAGAAACAGCATCCTCATACAGTTGTAGCGCTGCTAGAACATTCCCTCGATTATACCACGCTCCGGCGAGTGCCGGGTCGAGTGTAAGTGCGTGATCGTAATCCACCAAAGCCTCAGCATATCGTTTTAAGTCGCGCAGATCATTGGCTTTATCGAACCAGACGATAGGATTATCAGGAGAAAGCGTGGTCGCATGTTCGTGGAGGAGCAATGCCTGGTCTGGGCTTTCTAATCGGCGTAGGATGTTGCCTTTTATATCCCACATAACCGCATTGTTTGGTTCGAGATCAAGCGCATGATTTATGGCTTGTAAAGCGTCTCCATATCTGCGCATACTGTAGAGGGCATCGCTCAACGCCTGCCAAATTACCGCTTGTGTAGCGTCCAGTACAAGTGCTCGGTCAAAAGCAAGCAGTGCTTCTTCGAGTCGATTTTGTTCAACCAGTGTAATACCTCGACCACTCCATGCAAACACATAATTTGGGTCTAGTGCAAGGGCCTGATCATAACAAAACATCTCTTCATCATAACGATGCAACTCATGCAAGACATGAGCACGAGAATTCCACAGATCGGGATCATTTGGATGGAGCGAGAGCGCCTGATCATAGGCCAGTAGAGCCTCTTCGATATGCTCAAGATGTATTAATGTTGTTCCCTTGCCGCTCCATGCTTCAACCGATAGAGGGTCATTGGTTAGTGCTTCAGCATACGCAGTAAGCGCTTCTACATAATGAGCATTTTGATAAGCCTGGTCACCTTCTGCTAACCAATTTAGTTCTGCTTTCAACTCGCCTGGTTGCGTATCAGTAGTAGGAGATAGATCGTGTTGATCTGATATCTCTAATTGAGTATCGTTCACAGTGGTGTCAACTTGCGACTTGTGCGATGCTATAGAAACCGTCTCTCTTGGTTCGGTCACATCATCTACCGAATCGACGTAGTCATCTTGCATAAGACTCATCTGGCCATTATGTGCTAGATCCTGCCGTGTATCGTGTTTGATCGGGGCTAGAGATACGACCTTGTTAGGCACAGAGATAGGTATCTCAGATTTTACCAGAAATGTAATCGGGCCATCTTGCCCATATTCGATGACACGAATACTTCCAGTTTCGCTAATGCGGTCTGAAAGCGCGAAGGCCAGTTCTGCATCCTGCAAAAAAATAGCACGTTCTTCCACACTTGTTATGTTTGGCTGAAGAGCGCGTACTGTTACAGATGCTTCTTCTTGCCGATCAATAGCGCTCAGTGTTATTGTGCTACGATCCTTGCTAATCAGACTCTGGATTTCAAACCGCCCCTGCAATAACGAACCCTGTAGTGGCATTCCGCACTTAGCGCAGAAACGCGCTTTGTCCAGATTTTGAAACGAGCAATCTTCATTATCGATGCACATGCCCATGCGACCAATTTCCCTTCCAAACACTTACATTTATATATATAACGTTTTATAATGTCTACTGTAGCTAAAATTCACCTCTTTTGTCAATAAGATTGTGAGCACATGACATTCTTCTTAAGAAGAAGAACTAACCAGATTGCTTTGCTTGCCGCGAGAAGGCCTAATTGTATGAAAGTTGAACTAAATAAAAAGGAATACTGATATGACCGCAGATACCGTTCAGAATTCTAGTAATAACGATCTTGAAGTGAGCAAGGTAATTCGAGTTCTGCTTGCAGATGACCATGCCCTCGTTCGTGAGGGCACTCGCCGCTTATTAGAAACAGAGAATGATGTTGAAGTTGTAGCTGAAGCTGCCAATGGTGAAGAGGCCGTTGAGGCCACAATAAGACTTCACCCTGATATCGCCATAATGGATATTGCTATGCCCGGCATGGGTGGTATCGAAGCAACACGCGCTATTAAAGTGTCCTGCCCCGGAACTGCCGTGTTGGTACTGTCGGCTTATGACGATGAACCGTACTTAATGAAGTTGCTCGAAATGGGTGCTGCTGGTTTTTTATTGAAAAATGTGCATGGACAGGAGCTTATTAGTGCTATCCGAGCTGTCTCACGCGGTGAGTCAGTCTTACAACCGTCCATAGCTGAAAAGATCATGCTGCGTATGTCTAGCCAGACAGAGATCCAACACTCTCCAACAGATCTTCTGAGCGAACGTGAATTTGAAGTCTTACGTCTGGCGGCGAAAGGTTTACCAAATAAAGAGATTGCACGTCGGCTGGGATTGAGCATCCGTACGGTGCATAGTCACCTCGCCAACATTTTTATGAAAATGCAGGTCGGTTCACGCACCGAAGCTATATTACAGGCACTGCGCCATGGCATGATTTCTTTGCAGGATACCTATGACACATACTAAAGTCGATTTCCTTAAGCTAAACAGATCTTCATATATGAGATACATTGTCACGTTTCTCTCCCTTTGTGTTGTACTTGGCTTGCTCACCTGGTCTATCTATCAATACCAACCAAATCCAAATTTTTATGGTCCCCGTGCAATTTATAGTATGCTCATCTTATCAGTTGCTCTCGCTTTATTGGGACGTATCATACTTATACGCATGATGAAGTTTGAGATAGCACAAGCAGGTATTCACCCTTATCAACTTCGTTCGGCATGGCGTTTTCTATTTCTTATAGATATAACGGCGCCACTCTATCTAGCCGCAGGAGTATTGATTGGTCCTCCTGCAGCAGTGTTACTGGCACTGATTACTCAAACGGCATTACAAGGTTTCACACTCTCGCAGAGATTTGTTTCGTGGCCTGAAGCCTGTTACCACATCGTGGGTATTTCCTTGATCGCACTCGTTTCCAGCCTGGTTTATAGATTGATCGGTGGTCCACCCCAAATCCATTTTGTTGATCATTTTCAACCAATCGCGGAATCTAAAGAGTTCCTTGGTTCGATTCTGGCAGCAACAGTTATGTTGTTATTATTTATAATGTATTCACTTTCTATGATTGTCCAAATGAACCATGCAGGTTTTAAAGCAGCCTGGAGAGAATATTTGCACTCTTCAATACTACGTTTCCAGGTACTGATTCTAAGTGTGGGACCTCTCTTGCCTGTTGTCGATATCTATGATGACCGCGCTGCGGAACTGGCCTGGCTCTTTTTTCTAGTCCCGCTTTTTGCAATCTATTATCTTGCATTGATCAGTACGAGATTATCTATACGAACAGATGAACTTCAACTTGCTTTTCAGAACCTGAGCAGTGCAAGGAGGAGAGAAGATGAGTTACGTGACTATGCCTCTCTCATCACACGTGTGCAGGAAGAGGAACGGAAACGTCTTGCCCGTGAATTGCACGATGATACAGCACAGGCACTCATAGCGCTCTCGCTGGGGTTGGATGGCCTTGGGAGAGCAATCGGCAAACTTGATCTATCTGAAAGAGATGCTCAATGGATTGCAAATCTGCATGTCCTTGCTGATCATACGCTTGAAGGAGTACGCCGCGCATGCCGGGATCTCCGTCCTTCAGTACTTGATGATCTTGGTCTGCACGCTGCCTTAGAGTGGCTGAGTGATAGCTCTTCCACACGTGGCGTTCCCTGCACATTCAGATGTATTGGATTGCCTCAACCCACAACACCTGAATCCGAAATTGCCATTTTTCGTATCGTTCAAGAGTCATTATCGAATATTTGGAGACATTCTCTCGCTACACAGGCCGGTATCGATCTCGCTTATCTTCCATATCAATTGCAACTGAAAGTGTGGGATAATGGGAAAGGGTTTTCTACTGAACAATATCTCGATTTGCCTCATAGTTCCCAGTCAGGGTTAGGTTTAGTTGGTATGCGTGAACGTGCTATTTTAATAGGCGCGAGTCTTAAGATCATTTCGGTACCTGGTGAAGGATGTTCGATCGAATTATCTCTCCCCCTTTCGTAGAAATGAGTCAAGAATATTCTTTGACATGATTTGCTTCTATGTTTTAGGTAGAACTGCTGATGTATTCATCATTTAGGATGATGCATAGTATAGGGGGTAGTGTTCATTGGCGGTTCTTAGTAGTAGAAGTTTCATTAGATGGTGATGGGGTCGGTTCGCTCTAAGGAAGGAACCGGGACCAGACTACGAGCACAAACGTATCGACTAGAAAGACATCATCATGTAATACCTATGGAGTTGAGCTTTTGTCTCTCCGTGCGATCGACTCCATTGGCAATAGGACTTCTGGTATTATACACAGCGCCTCTGAGCCTGCCCTACATATAGATATGCTACGCTACATTGATCTTTCCTCCCATCCATTCCAGACAAATCTGGTTTCTCCTCAATGCAAGGAAAAAGTATTATATAATGAACTGGTTCCTATTTTCTGCAATGGTTCGATAAGATTCTTATTTGAGGAAGAAACTATGGCTGCTCAAAATGATGTGTTTGGTGCCAGGGTAACACTGGAAACTGCTCGCGGCAAAACTATCTACTATCAATTGGAAACACTTACCAGGCGCGGCATTACAGGTCTTGATCGATTACCTATTACCGTTAAAATCCTTCTGGAGAATGCCTTACGTTTTGCTGGGAGTGAGCATGTAGATGAAGAGACTGTTTTGTCACTTGCTCGCTGGGTTCCCGGTCAGGTATCTCACACCGATGTAGAATACCCGTTTATGCCGTCTCGCGTTCTCTTACAGGACTTTACTGGCGTGCCTGCTGTAGCGGATCTTGCAGCAATGCGTTCGGCAGTTGATCGTATGGGTGGAAACCTGCAAAAAATCAATCCGCTTGTTCCAGCCGATCTGGTTATCGATCATTCTGTACAGGTAGACTTATTTGGCACAACATTAGCATTTGCACGAAACGTCGAACGAGAATATGAGCGTAATAGCGAGCGATATGGCTTATTGCGTTGGGGTCAGCAGGCATTCAGCAACTTCAGAGTTGTACCTCCTGGCACCGGCATCGTGCATCAAGTGAACCTGGAATACCTGGCATCAGTTGTTATGACAAAAGAGGAGAATGGTGAGACGCTTGCTTTCCCAGACACACTTGTCGGCACCGATTCTCACACAACCATGATCAATGGTCTTGGTGTGCTTGGTTGGGGTGTAGGTGGTATAGAAGCAGAAGCAGTTCTGCTTGGCCAACCGCTATACCTACTTACACCTGAGGTTATTGGCGTGCGCCTCACAGGTTCATTGCCGAGTGGTTCTACTGCTACGGACCTTGTGCTGACTGTGACGCAGATGTTGCGCAAGCGTGGTGTTGTCGGAAAGTTTGTTGAGTTTACAGGTTCTGGTCTCAGCTATTTAACTCTCGCAGATCGAGCTACTATCTCGAATATGTCACCTGAGTTTGGTGCTACTGCAACACTCTTCCCGGTTGACGCTGAATCCTTACGTTACCTGCGTAACACGGCACGCAGCCGTGATCAGGTTGACCTTGTCGAGCGTTATACAAAGGCACAGGGGCTTTTCCGTTCTGACGATTCAGCCGAACCGAAGTTTGATGAACTACTCGAATTGGATCTTGGCACTATTGAGCCAAGTCTCGCGGGTCCTCGTCGTCCTCAGGATCGCGTACCCATGCAAAACCTGCGCCGGGTATTCCGTGAGGCCTATGCAGATCGTTTCGAAGCATTACAAGAAAACAGCCAGACAGAGAATTCATTGATTCGCCTTGGAACGGAAGGTGGTCAGGCCAACCCCGATCCTGTCGCTCAAAAAGAAGATCAGGAGAAGGACCTGACTCTGTTAAAAAGCCAGGGTAATGGTAACGCTATCGTACAAAGTGAACATTTAAAAGATGTGCTTGTCACGATTGGTAACTCGCAAACACATATGAGAGATGGTTCAGTTGCAATTGCTGCAATCACCAGTTGCACCAATACCTCAAATCCCTCAGTGATGGTGGCAGCGGGCTTGCTGGCAAAGCACGCCGTCGAGCGCGGTCTCTCAGTTAACACAGCAGTGAAAACGAGTCTTGCCCCAGGCTCACGTGCTGTCATCGATTACCTGGAAAATGCTGAACTGTTGCCCTACCTGGAGGCCCTGCGCTTCCACCTGGTTGGCTATGGGTGTACAACATGTATCGGTAATAGCGGTCCTCTTTCCGAGCCAGTTGCTGAAGCGGTACAGGATAACGATCTTGTAGTAGCGGCAGTCCTAAGTGGCAATCGGAACTTTGAAGGGCGAATCCATCCTCAGGTACGCGCAAGTTTCCTGGCTTCTCCACCCCTGGTCATAGCGTATGCGCTTGCCGGAACAGTAGACATCGATCTGACAAAAGAGCCAATCGGTACAGATGCTAATGGTGAGGCAGTTTTCTTGCACGAAATATGGCCTGCTCCTGATGAAGTTCTCGATGTGGTGTCTAAATCGGTCACACCCGAATTGTTTGAGAGGAACTATGCGCAGGTATTTGATGGTGATGAACACTGGCGCTCATTGCCAAATACTGAGGGTGAACTGTTCAAGTGGGATCCCAACTCTACCTATATCCAGGAGCCACCATTCTTCCAAAATATGCCTCTCGAACCTGAGCCTGTCAAGGACATTCGTGGTGCGCGTGTTTTGGCAATGCTTGATGACTCCATTACAACGGACCACATCTCTCCTGCAGGTAGCTTTGCTGCTACAAGTCCTGCAGGTAAGTATCTGATAGAACACGGAGTCGAAAAACGCGATTTCAACACCTATGGAGCGCGTCGTGGCAACCACGAAGTGATGGTGCGTGGTACCTTCGGCAACATTCGCTTGCGTAACCGCATGGTCCCTGGTGTAGAAGGGTATTATACGGTTCACCTGCCTGATGGAGAACAGACAACCATTTATGAAGCATCTGCGCGCTATCGACAGGAGGGTGTCCCGTTGCTCGTGATTGCTGGCAAAGAATACGGCTCTGGCAGTTCGCGTGACTGGGCTGCCAAAGGGCCATTGCTGCTGGGTGTTCGTGTCGCCATCGCTGAAAGCTTCGAGCGCATTCACCGTAGTAACCTGGTGGGTATGGGCATACTGCCATTGCAGTTCAAACCAGGCGAAAGCAAAGAATTACTCGGGCTTACCGGTCGGGAAGTGTATGATATCGAGGGTCTAGAGAAAGGTCTGACACCTCGTCAGGAAGTGACTGTGAAAGTTACACGAGACGATGGCTCGTCGTTCTCTTTTCAGACAATAGCCAGGCTGGATAGCGCTATTGATGTGATCTACTACAAGCATGGTGGGATATTGTTGACTGTGTTGAGACGGTTGATGAAGGAGTAGGGGTACACGTTGATCAGGTCGCGGTAATCCTCAACTGATGCGACGTTGTTATAGAGGGAGCGGGCATGAGAGATCGTGCTCGCTCTTTTTAATGATATAATCTAGGCATGGCAGAAGTTACGAAAGCGAATGCTTTCCATTTCTCTTCAAATACAATCCAGCGTTTTAAGAGGATTCAAGTGCTGCTTGATCAGCTAGATCCTCAAGCTCCGTCACAAGCACTTGTCGTACCAGGTTCACCTGAGCCTGAGGGGAAGATCATTGTATTTCCAGGTTCCTTCAACCCTCCAACGTTAGCTCATCTTGCACTTCTGAAAAAGGCATGGCAATTTGCACGAGTACATGGCCCTATGCTCGTTTATGCTGCCTTAAGCACGCATATAACTGATAAGGAGCGCGTCCAACGTCCTCTATTGCTTGATCGCATAGCCCTACTTGAAACCGTGCTGCGGAACCATGTGCGACATACAGGGATAATACTTTTCAATCGTGGTTTATATGTGGAGCAGGCAGCGGCAGTACATAGCGCTTTCCCACAGGTATCGGACTTATACTTTCTGGTAGGCTTCGACAAAATTCTACAGATATTTGATCCGCATTATTATAAGGATCGCGATCGAGCTCTCCATGAGCTTTTTAAACTGGCGGATTTTCTCGTTGCACCACGTGGTGAATCTGGGCCCGAGGAGTTAGACGTACTTCTGAGCCGTCCTGAAAATAAGCAATATGCTGCGCATGTGCATGCACTTCCGTTGAGCGCTACTTATCGATATATCTCTTCGACCAACATACGGCAGGGTCTCTCGGCGCATCAACAGGAAGTGCCCCCAGAGGTGCAGCGCTTTATACACGAAACCCATGTATATGAGCCACCAGTGGAACTACATGATGGTGTGAAGATCGATCAGTATGGGGAACGTATACTGGCAATTCAGTCCACCCTCAAACTTAGAAGCGCCGAAAGGTAAGCCTGTTTGAGCCGATCTGTACGACATCTCCCTCGAGTAGACGGTAACGGGTAATGCGCAACCCGTTTACGAATGTTCCCGAAGCGGAGCGATGATCCTCAATTTCGAAGCCTCCATCAGGTAATTGATGGATGGTTGCATGCAGGCGACTAACAGCCAGATCCTCCAGGAAGATATCACATTCCCGGCTACGGCCGATTGTCATTTCGGAAAGGACTTCATAACTTCGCAAAGTTCCGCGTATAGTCATGAGTTCAAAATTCCCAATAGCACTGTTGCTGGGATTAGCACGTTTCATCACATGTAATTCGTGACCCCTTGAGGATGCAAGTTGAAATGGTCGAGTACCTTCGTTCCCGTAGAACACCAGTTTTGTATTGCCAAAAAGAAGTTGATCACCATGTGTTAACAACTGCTCTTTGATGGATAGTCCATTCACAAAACTATCGCCCTTACCATGATCGTCACGCAACACGAATCCAGCGGCTGTTCTCACAATACTTGCCTGTTTGCGATGCACAGAAATATCTTCTAAAAAAATATCACAATCACGACTTCGGCCAATGGTCGTGAGATCTTTCCAGATTTCTAATCTTTTTCCGGCCCGAGGGCCTTCCTGGATTATGAGATGTGCTGCACTTGTATAATCCTGCGGCTCATCTGCCATTAACTGACCTCAGTTCTACTTTTATGCTTAAGTAGGAACTAACAAAAGTTCCTTTCTCCTTGATTTTTCAGATCGAGTGCTTGCAAAATCTTCTCCGCTGTAATGGGTAGACTACGAATGCGAATACCCAGGGCATCATAGATGGCATTAGCGACGGCAGGGGCCATAGTGTTGGTTGGCACCTCACCCGCTGATTTGGCTCCGAATGGTCCTGTATACTCAGTGTCTTCCACAAGAAACGTTGTCATACGAGGCATATCCAACGTTGACATGACTTTATAATCAACAAATCCGGGATTGCGAACCCGACCCTGGTCATCAAATTTCACTTCTTCACTCAGGACGTAACCTAGAGCCATTGCGGTTGCTCCCTCCACCTGACCTGATGCCAATGTAGGATTAATGGCTTTGCCGAGGTCAAGTGCATTTACGGCTCTGGTAACTCGTACCAGCCCTGTCTCTATATCTACCTCAACCTCGACAAATTGTGCAAAAAAAGGAGCCGGTGAATCGTCGGTCCAGAAATCACCTTTCGCCATAATTTGCTGTCGATGCCGGCCGTACAAGGTTTCATGTGCAATAGCTTCAACCGTGAGATGGCTAGGGCCACGAGGGGTGTAAATCAAACCATCGATAATGGACATATCTTCGGGAGCGCAATCCAACATGTCACCAGCAACATCAAGTATTTGCTGTCGTACGCGTTCAGCCGCCACTTTGACTCCACCGCCGCTGATATATGTAGTGCTGGAAGCATACGAACCATAGTCGAATACACTGGAGTCCGTATCTACCGAATGCATAATGATCTTGTCCATTCTTACGCCCAGTGCTTCTGCTGCAATTTGGGCGAGAATTGTATCACTGCCTTGCCCAATATCGGTTGCGCCTGTCATAACGTTGAAAGAGCCATCTTCATTGAGCTTTATGGAAGCTCCTCCAAGTTCAAAGCTGGCAACTCCGCTACCCTGCATGGCAGTTGCCATGCCTCGCCCCCGAAGAATAGGCTTTCCATCTCCTCGCTCGAAAGGTTCATTCCAACCAAACGCTGCCGCCCCTTGTTCAAGACATTGCGGGAGGCCGCAAGAACGAAATTGGCGTTTTGAGTGCCACACACCATCCACTTCTTCACCCTCAATAGGGTCCCAGTCTCCTTTTTGTACGTGGTTTTTGCGCCGAAATTCCAGAGGGTCCATGTTCAGGCGCTGCGCAATTTCATCTATATGGGACTCTAGCGCGAAAAAGCCTTGTGGCGCTCCGTACCCTCGCATTGCTCCAGTGATCGGTAAATTGGTATAAATAGCGTCTGCTTGGAAATACCAGGCTTTGGCGCGGTACAGACAGAGGGTCTTATGTCCCGTACTGCGGGTTACCGTAAAGCTATGTGTTCCATACGCACCGGCGTTGCCTATCGAATGCATCGAAAGGGCTACCAAAGTGCCATCTTGCTTGACTCCACTACGCATGCGCATAATCATTGGGTGACGAAAGCGCCCGGCGGTAAATTCCTCATTGCGGCTATATTCAATGCGCACTGGTTGACGGGTCTTGAGAGCTAACGCAGCAGCAACAGGTTCTAATAGCATTTCCTGCTTGCTACCAAACCCCCCACCCACTCGTGGCTTGACAACCCTCACTTGCGAGATAGGTAATTGCAGGACTGCGGCCAGTTGACGGCGAGTGTGATAGGGAACCTGTGTGCTACTAACAACTATCATACGCTCATAGCCATCAAGGTAGGCAACACATACATGAGGCTCGAGTACCGCGTGCGAGATATATGGAACACGATATTCTCCTTCAACGATGATATCCGCCTCTTGCATTGCAGCATCAAAATCAGCATGCCTGATAATCTCGTGTGCAGCCATGTTATGTGTGGCGTCGTAGATGTCGCCAAAATTTTTGCCACTATTAGGGTGTGAGCTATCAGGCTCATGTAATTGAGGAGCGCCATCAAGCATTGCTTCGAGGGGATCAAATACGGCCGGCAGTACTTCGTATTCGACCTCGATGAGGCCAATTGCTTCTTCTGCAATGGCGGGTGTTTCAGCAGCAACAAAGGCAACCCAGTCACCTACGTAACGCACACGACTGTCCAGCAAATACGCATCGTAAGGTGATGATTCAGGATAGGGTTGACCAGCGGTGCTGTGAGCAACACGAGGCAGGTCTTCATGTGTCAGAATTGCACGCACTCCAGGCAATGCTAGCGCTTTGTTCTTGTCTATACTCTTAATGTTGGCATGGGCATGTGGTGAGTGTAATATACCAGCATGCAACATATTGGGTTGTTCAAATTCTGCCGCATAAACGGGCGAGCCTGTGACCAGGGGTCGTGCATCAACACGACGCTCTTTTTGTCCAACCACGCGATGACGTGCCATGTGCCGCGCCTGTTGGTGAGCTGAATTGGTAATATTGCCTGAGCCAGGTTCGTTGAAAGATGAAGTCTGCAAGTCGTCAACATTCATACAGAAGCCTCTTCCATTAATGTTGCTGCTCTAAGAACGGCTGCAACAGGCTTAACATACCCTGTACACCTACAAATATTGCCTGCGAGCGCGGCTCGTACGTCTTCTTCGGTTGGCTGAGGATTATCCTGCAAAAAGGCATATGCTCTCATGATAAAACCGGGGGTACAGTATCCACATTGCGCTGCTCCCTCTTCAGCAAACGCTTCCTGGATTGGGTGAAGTTTCCCATTCTGCGCAAGGCCCTCTATGGTCAATACATCGCATCCATTGGCCTGTGCTGCCAGCATGCAGCAAGAATTGATGGAGCGACCATCCAGGAGAATGCCACAACCGCAGCAGTCACCTGTACCACAAATGAGTTTTGTCCCTGTTAAGTGATGGGCATGTAGCGCCTCCAGCAACGTTTCTCCAGGATGAACACGCCAGGTTACCTCGCGCCTATTTACTTTCAGACGTATCTCAATTTCAGGCATGGTGCCATTCCTCTCCAGGTTGAGCAAACCCTGCTGCTTGTCGCAATGCTCTCATTGCTACTACTTTACTCATGCGCCGACGATATTCTGCGGAGGAACGTTGATCGCTTATAGGACGTACTTCAGCGTGGACAAGTTCCGCTGCTTGCTGAAAGGCTTCTACTGTTGGAGCCTGTCCAATAAGGGCTTCTTCTGCAATCTTAACACGTAGAGGAATAGGAGCGACAGCTCCTAGTACTAGATGAGCAGTGCTGATCGTGCCGTTTTTGATTATAAGAGTAGCAGCTGCATTGACCATCGAAATATCTTCAGAGGTACGGCCAATCTTATAGAAACCTCCCCTAAGACTATCAGTAGCATCCAATGCGATGCGCAGTTCGCGAATTAACTCTCGTTCACGGATGCTCTTTGCCGGTCCAACAAAAAAACTCTCAAGTGACACAATACGTTCACCTTGCAAACCTGCCAGCACTACCTGTGCATCAAGAGCTATTAAAGATGGAGGAGTATCAGCGGATGGAAGAGCTGAAGCAACATTTCCTGCTAATGTTGCCATGTTGCGAATGTTTGGTGAGCCACAAACGGCAGCTCCTCGGGCAAGAATGCCATTGGCTAACGCCCGTATTTTCGGATGCCTGGCAACTGTACGCATTGTGGCTCCAGCACCAATGTGTAACCAGCCATGCTCTTCGCGAATGTAGTCCAACCCAAGGTTACGTATATCTACAACTTCACGAACCCCTACCATATAGCGCGGATTCACTAACAGGTCTGTGCCTCCCGCGATGACGGTTCGTCCATCTTCGGCAAGTAAATTGACAGCTTGAATCAGCGTGGTAGGACAATGGTAGCCTCTTATTTTGAGCATCGTTGAAATACCTCAACTCAAATTCATCTATTCATAAAATACAGTATTGCCTCCAGGACACCCCCGCCGATTGCACGTGATTTATCTGATATGGTAAAGCAATGCTCACGAATAGCTCGAGGATCGATATCGCCTACTTTCATACCTGAACTGACCATAAGGTCGTCACGCACGAGTCCACGTAAAATTCCTGGAATAGCAGCGGTGACAGGAACTTCAACCTCACCTGACTTTACGAAAGCTACTACCTCTCCTTCACGTATCTGATCTCCGATCTGATGCACAGCATATAGTCTACCAGCACAAGGAGCGCGAAGTAAACGTTCTCCTGCATATCCACCAATTGTCCCGGGTACACCGGTATTTGGTTCGGCCTTACCCTCAAGATAGACACGTCCCAGGTTATGACCACGATTTGTCTCAACGACTGCGTGAACATCTACGCCTGCTTCATAGCCAGGACCAAGTGCAATCACTATAGGAGCATCCTTCATATTGATACCACTATTGTACTTCGATAGCGTCGCTTCTACTAATACGTCTGGGTGCATATGTTTGAACACAATTCCGTCAGGATCGATTAGAATTGGCACGAAGCCATTTTCTAATATCACTCGAGTATCTTCTATTGAATGGGCATGCTGGGCTGTTATACCTTCAACAGTCATGTGTTCCAGGGCGATTGCTTCCGCAAATGCTATGGTACGACGCAAGACTGTGGGATGAGGTAACTCTGTTGCTATTACCGTGAACCCAGCTCGTTTCAGGCGGTGTATGACTCCAGTAGCTAGATCGCCAGCTCCTTTTACTGCAACAAGTACATATCTCGATGCTGCAATAGCGTGCTCATTTGTATTCTGCTTAGCCACCATACCCCCGAGAACTAATGCCAACCAATATAACGTAAAGTTTGCGAAATGAGTTGCCCGGCGCGTGTTACAGCAGCAATAAGCTCTTCTTGTTTTGGCTGGCATCTTTCGCTTGGTCCGCCTATCGAGACCGCAGCAACAACTGAATTGAGATGGTCAAAAATAGGGGCCGCCACGGCATCAATGCCCTCCTCAAGCTCTCCGTCAGAAACCGCGTAACCATGTGCGCGAACCTTGCGCAATTCCTCAAGGAGTTGGCGGGTATCAGTTATAGTACGATCAGTGTAACGGGTGAGGCTCACTTTGCTGAGCGTCTCCCGTAATTGAACCTCCCATTGATATGCAAGTAGCACTTTTCCGGTGGATACAGCATAGGCAGGAAGGTGTTGCCCGGGCACATTCACGGCACGCACGAAGAAATAGGAATCCTCAGTGTCAATTATGACAGATTCCATACCCTCTAATACAGCCAGGTGGACAGATTCTCGTGTTTGATCACGTAGTTCCATCAGTATTGGTCGTGCGGTTTTACGCACAGTATGCGAACTCAGAATACTGGCGCCCAGGGCTGTAACACGCAAACTGAGAGCATATTTATGACTATCCTCGTTCTGTACGAGTAATCCCTCGTTGACCAGGGCGGTTACCAATCGATGGGTAGTAGATTTTGGTAAGCCTGTAACATGTGCAAGGTCTGTAATGCCGAGCAAACCCTGATTTCCAAAGGCTCGTAATACAGTCGCAATACGATGGACGATTTGAACGTTTTTTTCGCCTTCTTGAGGTTCCCCGTGACGCATGCGCTTCTCTCGATCTCAGATTTTGGCTCTGTGTTCTATGCAGTGGAATCATGTTCCACATTTGATGGACTGAGTATAGCTAATGCGGATGAGGAGTGTCAAGGTAAGTATTGAAATGTCTTGTTCAGAAATGAGATGAAAATTGGCGGTAATATATTCTGAAGTTGTAAGATGAAGTTCTATGAAACGGTCATTCAGAAACACTCTTGTAGGAATCCAGAGCGAAGGAGCATTTTGTTAAATGGCAATGCAGACAAATCAGAAGATAGTTATAGATTTTGATGTTGAAGCTCAAATGAGAGATGGTACAACTCTGCGTGCCAATGTTTATAGACCGGTAGGAGATGGTCAATGGCCTGTGCTACTCACCCGTCTGCCTTATGGTAAGGATCTGCCTTTAGGAAGTTCAATGTTAGATCCAGCTCAAGTTGCTAGACGAGGGTATGTTGTGATTGTGCAGGATACCCGTGGCCGCTTCATGTCTGAGGGAGAATGGGTACCGTTCGTCAATGAGGCATTGGATGGCGTTGATACCATCGAATGGGCAGCGCAACTGCCATACAGTAATGGTGTTGTAGGCATGTATGGCATCTCTTATTTCGGCTTTACCCAGTGGTCTTCTGCAGTGCTTCAACCTCCTGCCCTGAAAGCGCTGGCCCCAGCCCAAACATGGAATGATCCGTTCAACGGAGTTATGTTTCGTGGAGGCGCTTTGGAATTAGGCAGCTCTGGAAGCTGGCAATTGATGATGGGTCTTAATGAACTCATGCGCCGTCATAGAGGTAATCCTCAGGCTTTGGGACGCTCTATCTACTTGCTTGTAAAAGAAATGGATGCGCTAGGGAAGGAGGGATACTGGTTTTTACCCTTACGTGAATTCGGACCGTTTAAGCGACATGACATAGCTCAGGCATTCTTTGAGAATTTTTCGCGTCCAATGGATCCTGAGCATCCGATTACTCAGCCACTCTTTATCACAGGTAAGCAAGAGAGTGTAGTTGTTCCTACTCTGAATGTTGGTGGTTGGTATGATATTTTCTTGCAAGATACCATCGATAGTTATAAGTTTATGCGTGAACACGGTAGTACACCTGAGGCACGACAAAGTAAGCTTCTTATTGGACCATGGGCGCATGGGGCATTTGCTAATCCGAATGGTGAAATGAACTTTGGCTTCGGATCCAGTGCTGCCTTCATCAACCTGCAAATTGATCTCATGGGTTTTCAGGTGCGTTGGTTTGATCACTGGCTCAAAGGCATCGATACAGAAATGCTCAATGAAGCGCCTATTAAGTTATTCGTCATGGGTACAAATGTCTGGCGTGATGAGCAGGAATGGCCTCTGGCGCGTGCTGTTGAAACACGTTATTATCTCCATAGCAACGGACAGGCCAATAGTCTACATGGGAACGGGTATCTAAGTACAGATCAGCCTGATTTAGAAGAGCCTTCTGCGGATTACTATAATTATGACCCAGCAAATCCAGTCATTACGCGAGGTGGGGCATTGTTAATGTCTCCCGAGTATCCACCCGGTCCTTTCGATCAGCGCCCAACTGAGAACCGTGAAGATGTTCTCGTATATACAACAGGCGAGTTAAAAGAGGACCTTGAAGTGACGGGACAGATCAAAGTTCATCTCTGGGCTATTTCAAGTGCACCGGACACTGATTTTGTAGCTCGCCTGGTAGATGTCCACCCTGATGGCTATGCACAGAATCTCACCGATGGCATCATCCGTGCTCGTTATCGTAAGGCTACGTTGGGGGAGGATGCTTCACTCATTGAACCTGGAAGGGCCTACGAGTACGAAATTGATCTCTGGGCTACAAGTAATGTTTTCAGAGCAGGACACCGTATTCGTGTGGATGTGACAAGCAGCAACTTTCCACGTTGGGATCGTAATCCCAATACTGGGCATGAATTTGGCGTTGATTCAGAGTTAGCAGTTGCTCATCAGACGATATTGCATGATCGTGAGCATCCTTCATCCATGGTGCTGCCGATAGTGCCACAAGCCAATTAAGCCAGTTGTCTTAAGGTTTCCTGTACTGACGATGCGAATTCAGGGTGTGTTTCAGCGAGCGTTTGCAGTGCAGTAACGGACTCAACGTCATGATATTGCGTAATAAGCTGGCAAGCAACACGCACAACAGTATCGCGAGGGTCATGTAAGGCTTCGCGTACGACTGTGCGTGTACGCGCATCCTCACCGTGAGGATCGATGCTCTTCAAAGCCTCGAGAGCCTGGGCGCGTATATATGGGTCGAAGTCGTTCGCTGCCTTCAGGATGAAGTCGAGTGCATTGCGATCACCAAATTGTGCAAATGTGCGAATAGCGGCACCGTACACAATGCTTCCAGGAATCTCATCATCTCCATCGGCCAGGTTGTCACGGCGTTTATCACGTGTAGAGCGTGAGTCAACATGAATAGTACGCATTACAAGATTGCGTATCGAACTGATGGTGCGAGTTTCTTGTAATTGCACGAGCGTATCGCATATTTGTCCAATAAGGGAGGCCTGATCACGATCGGTAATCTGCATGGTAGTATCGAGACGATATATCAGCGCTTGCGAAGCACGTTGATCGCGGAGATCGCTTAATACTTTTAAACAAGGGAGGAAAGCCGCTTCTTGGTGATTAGTAAGCCCCCGCAGCAAGATGTCGCGGCCAGTATTATTCATCCAGTGTTCAATATCGGGCATTAAGGGTAAACTGTCATAGACTTGTTGCACAATACGTTGATCCTGTAGAGTGCCGCGAGAGATATCGCCCCAATACCGACCAAGTAACAGTCCAAGGCGATGAAGCGCAACGACAAACTGCCATTGTGAAGTCATTTTTGCCCCGTCAAAGAGAGCACTCGTTAATGTCGGAAGGTTGCGCTCGAAGATGAGAGGAAGAGAGTTGTTCGCTTTATAGCTCATACTATCTTGTAATATCTGATTGACGACCAGAGCTGCCTGTTGGCCTAGTTGTGGTGCGATAGTACTGCTACCGCGAAGATAGTTTTCGATAGGAAGTGTGCGATATAAGGGTACAGCTATATAGCTTTCTAATCCATTAGCATGGTCGAATCCGTTTATCAACATGATCTCATAAAAGCGAGTCTGATTGAGCGTGGCGAATGCATCTATCACATCAACTCTTGCCCAACCTTGCGCTTCTTTCAGCGCGCTAGCTAAAGCTTTCAGTGCTGCAACAGTTGCTTGTTTGACCAGGGACCGTGTCGCGTATAAAGAAGAGCTGGGATCGGTAGATAGTTTTCCGAGCACCTCTGAAATGTCCGCTGATTTGTAAAAACCAAGCATTAGCATAGCAATACGCCTGGCCCTGCCAATCATTGTCTCAGCGGGATTAGCATCTATGGGTAAATCAGTAGGATCGTCCTGCTCTATAATTGAGAGCCATGCTGGAATAAGGTCACCTGCGCGGTCAATCTCCCAGATATTCGGAACGAGAATAGGTATCCATTGCTGAAGAGAACCAACATTCAGTAAAGGAATAATCCGATCAGCAGTATCTTTCACAGATTGCCCACCCCAACGAAGATCTGTTACCAACATCGTTAGTTCTGAACGTAACTCGCTTATTGTTTGCTTTACCTCAGGTGAGTTGGCGTTCAATTCAGGAAGATTACGTCGTGCTGCGAGATGTTCGACAGTAGCTGTTCGGTTTGTTTTCTGTTGTGCTGCGGCTGGAACAGGTACCTCGGTAGCAGAAGGAGCAGGCGCTACGACGGATGGTGTATCAATCACCTCATCAATATCCATACCTCCAGGTTCTGTTGGCTCAGTGGCATAGCTGAGAAAAAGAACATTTGAGACTGTTTTCACTCTACTCATTTCGGACATTCTATTTCTATCCTTTTAGCATATAGATCTATGGGCAACCATACGTACAGCAGTATTGGCTCATTGTAACGTTCTCCGCTGAGATGGTCAAGTAAGCTAAGGCCTTGTTGTAACTTTGTCAATTGCGGAGCGTAGTTTATAATAGATGAATGCATGTTGTGCAAAGCAGAAATGGAGTGAGCTATGAGTGATCAGGAGATGCAATTTGCAGACCCCGATTGGAAACCCTCACAACAACTTGATACAAATACCAAACAACAGGAACAGGAAGCATATACTCCTCAACCGATAAATAGTGAGTATCGCGAACAAAATAAATGGGATCCGGCACAATCTACATTACCACAGCAAGAGGGATATACTGGTCTTCGTCCCTATGCTGGCCCTGTTCCAGGACAAATGCAAGGTGGTAATTTCAGGCCGAGGTCTTATAGCAGGCGTGGTCGTGGACCCTGGTTGTGGATTATTCTTGCGATCATTATTTTTAGCTTAATTAGTGGAGGATCCCGTTTCAGCAGTGGCTTTAGGGATGGTAACGGCCCTGATTTTGGTCATAATTCAGCATACCCAAAACCGTTTGCGGCACAAACCTATAACTATACAGTTAACGGACAAGCGACCATTGTGATTAACGATCCGGATGGCAATGTAACGGTTACTGAGGGCCAATCGAATACCAATGTAAGTATCAATAATCCTAATAATTTGCCTTTGACCTCCAACCAAAGCGCGGATGGCAAGACTATTAATGTTAATGCACAAGACAATGGGCAAGGTCCCGTCGATCTTAATGTGGTGGTTCCGCAGAATACCAGTTTGCAACTGAAAACGGATTCTGGCGATATCAATGTTAACGGTATCGAGGGGCAAATGAGGCTGATATCGAATAGTGGTAGCATTAATACGTCAAATGATGTACTGAGTAGTTCAACCACAATGACAACGATATCTGGTGATATTAACTTTGATGGAACTATTAGTACAGGCGGGAACTATCAATTTAACACTACCAGTGGTACGGTCACTGTTGCGTTGCCCTCGTCGCCAGCATTTCATGTTGTTGCCACAACGAATTCTGGTTCAATTAATATTCCAGGTGTTCCAAAAAATAGTTCGGGTACTCAAGCAACGGGAGATGTGGGAGCAAACTCTCAGGTACAGGGAACAAATGTGACGATGAATTCTGATAGCGGTGATCTTACCTTGCATCAGAAGTAACTTGCAGTTTCCTTAGAAATAGCTGAGATATCCTTAGAAATTGCTGAGTATTTTATTGTTCACTTGTACCTGAGTTAATTGGCTGTTATGCTTTGTTTAAGGGAAGAGAATATTTCTATAGATATGTGGGATGGATAGTATCTTTCATGCCTTGGAAATATTCCATTAAAAGAAGTCAAGCACTTAATAAAAGGAGGATTAACAATGCCATCCAGCAAAGGTAGCGGCCGTGGTTTTGCATCTATGAGTTCAGAGAAAAAGCGTGAAATTGCCAGTAAGGGCGGTAAAGCCGCCCATGCACAGGGAACCGCGCACAAGTGGACAAGTGAAGAGGCACAGGCAGCGGGACGTAAAGGCGGTTCAATCAGCCGACGTCGCCCAAAGAGTAGCGCCAAGGCGTAGTAAAGAGTTACTTTTAGAGTAGTTGTAAGGCTGGCAGTCATAAAAGCCAGCCTTTCATTTTGTTGATGGTAGTTGCATGTATTGTGTAGGATCAACCCAGACGTTATAACGAATCTAGAGACGACCGTATTTGTGAAGTATGTCTTGTGTACGCTCAATAGGCAACTCGTAGAGGGTATGCTCACCAATTCCGCTTACCGTGGTTGCGCGAAATAACGCGTTCAAAACAGCCTCCTCTGTCGCTTCGATGGTGGCATCAAAAAGTAGATCGAGAGCCTGTGAACTTTCTGGAACAAGACGAATGTGTATCTGAGTTTCACTAAGCTGGCGTGGAATACGTACACCTGTTGTAAAAGCGAGAAAAATCTCCCCACTTCCATTATGAGCAGTCGAGCCGGTGCGGGCAAGTCCTAAACCTGCACGTCGAGCTAGCCGTTGCAAACCCAAAGGATGTAATGGGGCATCGGTAGCAACAATAACAATACATGACCCCTCGGCCGGTTTCACAGGGCCTTTATCTGTTGGCATCAGATCTTGAATCTCTCGCCCTACAGGTACTCCCGCAATTGTCAGATTATGACGATTGCCAAAGTTGGTATTGACCAGAACCCCAACAGTATAGCCGCCAAATTGGTCTGGTAGCTGTCTTGATGAAGTCCCTATACCACCTTTGAAATCGAAGCAGTGTAAGCCCGTTGCCGAACCAACCGTTCCCTCCGTGACAAAACCTTCTTTGGCGTTCTCTAATGCCTGGATTACATGCTCTTCGCGCACGTGGAAGCCTGCAGCATCATTCAAATAGCTATCGTCACACTCGCCAACTACCGGCAGGGTTACGTCAGTACGTCCAATGCGCTCATCTTGAGCGCATAAATATCGGGCAGTTGCGTGATACACAATGCCTATACTCATTGAATTTGTCAGAAGAATAGGTGTATCCAACGTTCCCAATTCATTTAGATTTGTGATGCCTATAATTTCACCGCATCCATTCAATACAGAACAACCTGCATAGAGTCGCTCGCCAAAGTAATCTCCGGGTGGAACGATAGCTGTAACTCCTGTGCGTGCAGGACCTGACCCATATTTACCGGGACTTTCCCCTTCCCACACAGTACAATGCCCGACTCGTACACCCGCAATGTCTGTTATTGCATTCAATGGTCCTGGCGGAAGCACACCAATTGTTATTCCAAGGTCCCGTGCCCGTGGACGATCTTCTCGTATTGTCATGGCGGTTCCTTTCTACCTTGCTGGTCCAAGAAAAATTTCACAATGGAAGAGGTATATTCCTTTTCATAGCGTAAATGAGCGGCATGTCCGGCGTCAAATAGAAGTATCTGTGCGTTGGGGATGCGCTTAGAGATGATAGTAGCATAATCGACAGGGACAATACGGTCACGCTTACCATGCATAATAAGCGCGGGGCAGCGAATTGATGCCAGTTCTTCATCAGTGATGATTACACCTCCAGTATTGACGAGTTTTTCCTGTCCCTCGACATACATGCTCGGAAGTGATCGCCAGTAGGGGTCTCCATGTAGCTTTGCCAGCTCTTTTTGCCAATCTTCTGGCAGTGGCGTTTCGATCAACCAGTGCCGAATAGCAGCTACATTCTGAGCATTAATTGTTGGTTGAGCGCCCATTACAGCAAGCGCCGATACTCGCTGGGGATATAATGCTGCTAGTAGTAGACCAACGATACCACCGTCACTGAAGCCCAAAACCAGCGTCTTATCAATGTTCAGTGAGTCGAGAAGTGTTGCCAGGTCGCTCGCATCATCTCGATAAAAAGTTATGTTGTAAGTATTGCGGTGTGTTGAACGACCATACCCATGTAAATGCGGGGCTACAACTCGAAAATAGCTCTTCAAAACGGGCAATTGTGCTCCAAAATCGCTTTCGGGCGTTCCGCCAAAACCATGAATCAAGAGCAACGTATTTTCCTGGGAAGATTGGGGCATTGTGGTGAAATTTAGCTCAAAGATATCGTAGTACATGATAGTATTTGAGGTGTCAAGAAATGGCATCTTTTCTTTGTCCCTGTTTTTCGTTAGGTTTGAGAACAGTATAACATTTCGTAAAAATAAGTAGATGTTATAGTGCACAATCCCTTGACAGGCTGTATGCTCATCATTATACTGTTTAACAACATTTCAGGCTGCATTGTTCCAGGTGAATACTGTATGACAGGTTTCACATTACAGTACGTAAAGGAGTAATCCATGAACTCCGAGCAAGCTCTACCTGATGACGCTTTACAGCCTGCTGCCAGTAGTGGTGACCTTTCCATAAATCCTATCCCTTCAGAGATCATCATAAATGCCATCAAGGTCAATAAATATTTTGGCGATAAGCATGTTCTCAAAGATGTCGATTTTGAGGTACACAAAAGGGAAGTCGTAGCGTTGATTGGTCCAAGCGGTTCTGGTAAAAGTACACTTATACGCTGCTTCAATGGTCTGGAAAAGCATACAAGTGGTGAGATCTACATCCATGGTCAACGACTTGATCCTCATTTCTCAAATAAACAACTTGCTCCAATTCGTCGTGAACTCGGCATGGTTTTCCAGAATTTTAACCTCTTTCCACATATGACCGTCATACAGAATGTGATCGAAGCGCCTTTATTAGTGCGCAAAATGCCAAAAGATCAGGCAGTGGCTCTCGGTGAGCAGTTACTAGAAAAAGTTGGCCTTGCAGAGAAGCGCGACGCTTATCCGAACAGGCTTTCGGGCGGCCAGAAGCAGCGTGTGGCCATAGCTCGCGCGCTTGCAATGCAGCCCCAGGCATTACTCTTTGATGAACCAACCTCCGCACTGGATCCTGAACTGGTCGGCGAAGTTCTCAAAGTCATGCGGGACCTTGCTTATGAAGGAAGTACGATGGTGGTGGTGACGCATGAAATGCAATTCGCGCGAGACGTTTCTGATCGTGTCGTCTTTATTTCCGATGGAGTGATTGTAGAACAAGGCGAGCCTGAAGAAATATTTAAGCAACCCAGGCATGAGCGCACGAAGCTATTCCTGGAGCGCGTGCTCTCTTATTTACCATAAATGAACAGTAGAAGGACCAGGTTTACCAAAAGAAAGGTAATAGTGCGTAATGGTACCTCAAATTGACAGGCGAACATTTCTCAAACGTGTGGGTCAGGCTGGCGGCTTAGTTGTTGCAGGCGGAGCCCTCGAATCCTTCTTAGCAGCCTGTGGGGGAAATGTTTCTACAGGAGGTGGGACTACACCTACCCCAGGTGTCACGCCAATAGGTAATGCAGGTCTGAAAACTCCTGGTCTATTGCAGTGGGGGGCAACCTCTGATGGTGGGGCTCCATATGTCTTCCCGGATCCAAGCAATCCCAACCAGCTAGTTGGCTTCGAGTATGAAATTGGTCAGGCCATGGCTAAGCTGATGGGTGTTGTATCGAAGCAGATAGAAAACGACTATGGGCAAATGGAGCAGGCACTTCTAGCTAACAAATTCGATATGGTGATGAATGGCTGGGAGAAGACTCCTGACCGTGAGAAAACTGAGATATTCTCACAAGCCTACTATCGCTATGGACAGCAGATTGTGGTACGAGCAAATGACACACGTTTTGCCGGCAAGACAACTTCAAGCGACCTAGGCTTGACAGATTTAGAAGGCCTCACAGTTGGGACAGGCGCAAGCTATAAGGCAGCTGATATTTTAGGAGAAGACAAGAAGATCACCACGAAACTTTATGATCCAGACCTTCCTTTTAATGATCTGGCTGCGCACAGGATTGATGCCGTGTTAATCGACGGGCCAATCGTGGCCTATTATGTTTTGGGTGCTGGTCCTGGTGCCAAAGCTAATCCTGCATTGAAGGCAATCGGGAAGCCGTTCCGTACTGATGATTACTTTATTGGCTTCAATAAGGCTAACCCTAATGCCCATATTTTGCAGCCAGAGATCGATCAGGCACTCACCGCCCTCAAGCGTAATGGGACGCTGAAGACGATCTATATGAAATGGAGCATGTGGAACGATCAGCAGGCTGAGATCGGTATCATGTAGGAAGTGTGGTACATATCTACACAAAGTTTGTTCTTCATAGCAACGTAGGACTTAATGGCATCACCTTTTACAAATTGATGCTCTCCAAGACCTACGTTGCGCTGGTTTTCAGCAAAGAGACAATATTTTTGCCTGAATCGATATTTGCGCGATTGATAACGAAGGATTTGCTTTATGGACCTTATCCAGCAAGCTCTTCCAGATTTTCTGGTAGGTGTAAGAAATACCATCATTTATTGTGTTTCTGCTTTTCCACTGGCTCTTCTCCTTGGGCTTATTCTCGCACTAATGAGTAGCTCTCGCATCATCTGGCTAAGAGGGCCAGCACGTATTTATATTGAAATCATACGTAGCACTCCTTTCATTGTTCAACTCTTCATTCTCTACTATGCAGTGGGCGCTATCCTGTTGACAGTCAATTTGGAAACTCTTGATAATGCTTGGACTGCAGGCATTGCCATTTTAGCAATAAACTACTCTGCATATGAGGCAGAAGTATTTCGTGCTGGCTTTCTTTCAGTTGATCGAGGCCAGACAGAAGCTGCATTATCACTGGGTCTAACGTCGTTCCAGAACTTCTTTCGCATCATTCTACCACAGGCTATTCCACTCATGATCCCTCCATTTGTTAATGATTTTATCTATATGCTCAAAGACTCTGCTATTGTTAGCGTGATTTCTGGCACTGAACTTACATCTGTGCTGAACACTTGGGTAACGCATCATGGCAGTAACCCTATACCTCTTTACGCACTTGCAATTGTGCTCTACTTGCTTCTTAGTCTACCGACCTCATATGCTGCTCGATATTTTGAACGTAGGGCGCGTGCGGCGCTGTAAGCTGGAAGGAGAAGAATATGTCATTTGTAGAACCCTCGGTAGAGCGCCGCTCGCTACAACGGTTCAAGCAAAAAACTGTTGGTGAAAAGGCAACAGTCTGGCATATCATTTCAAACGTCCTCTTTTATGTGGTGGTATTGGTAGCCGTGAGTATATTTGTGTACTATCTATACACCTTTCAAGGGAAGCGGGGTTTAGTGACCCTTTATCTGCCTGTTTTATTAGATGGGACCAAGGTTACCCTCATCGTCTCAATATTAAGTATGGTTCTCGCGACTATTTTTGGTTTTATTGGTGCGCTGGGGCGCCTATCAGGTTTTACACCTATCCGCTGGCTTGCAACAATCTATGTTGAAGTGGTGCGTGGGACTCCTATTCTTGTACAATTACTTCTGTGGTATTATGGCGTAGGCTACGTATTATCTTCTATAGGCTTTGACCCCTACAGTATCGTTTTTCAAGCTATGACAGCTTTCCAAAACAATAGCCTTGTCCCGGACCAGTTTAACGCTTATTTCTATGGCATCATTGGATTGAGTTTTAACTATGGTGCCTATCTGACCGAAGTCTTTCGTACAGGTATTGAATCAGTATCGAAAGGTCAGACTGAGGCCGCTTTGAGTTTAGGCTTGAATTCACGGCAAATAATGCGTCATATTATACTGCCCCAGGCGTTTCGTATCACCATTCCTCCATTTACGAATTACTTTATTACATTGGTACAAGATAGTGCCTTGCTCTCGGTTCTGTCAGTAATTGAACTGGACCACCAAACATTTGCACTTGCTTTACCGCAAACTGATGCGAATGTCAAAATGTTCGTATTCGTTCTCGGCGCCTTGCTCTACCTTGCGATATGCTACCCACTTTCATTGCTGGCGCGATTCTTAGAAACACGATTTGCAAGGGCGTATTGATATTACTGAGGAGGTAGAAAATAAACCTTGTAATTGACGAAAACATTAGTCGTGAAATCATTGACAAAAGGCCTACCAAGGTTTACGTTTAGTAAGGGGTATATCTGAGCATCGAAAGGACCTGACCCATGGAATACCCTTTTACAAACTACTTTATCTCATTGATTCAGGACAGCGCTTTGCTCACGGTGCTGGGTGTAGCCGAACTAGAACAAACGACGGGCGCCTTTGCAGATCCATTGATAAATCCCAATCAAAAATTATTTATCTATATTCTAGGCGCGATGATCTACCTTGCAATCTGTTATCCGCTCTCGTTATTGGCTCGCTTTTTAGAAGGGCGTTTTGGAAGGGCATATCTGACTTCTGGAGATAAGATTGATGCGCTAAAGGCTGATATGTTGGATAGCGATATGTTGGGCAAACAAGTGGTGTCTTTCGCAGAGGATGAAAATGATAACGAGTAAAAAAGCGAGTTTGAGTTAAAATGGAAACGAAATTCCTATTAAGAAACCACAGCATTATCAAACTATGCTATAATAAAACTGACCTTTAGGTCAGTTGTTCAGAGAACGAAAGGCAGATTCCAAATGCCAACACAAGAAGAGCGGTTAACCATACTAGAATATGATCTCAAACAATACAAGACCGAAACCATAAAAGCCTACGGAGAAATGGCCATAGAAATGACCATGGTTAAAGGGCTAACGGAAGATGCTGTAAAACGGTTAGCATCGCTAAAAACTGAGATTGAACAACGCTTTGTGCGCGTGGATACACGTCTGGATGCAATGGATGCGCATCTGGATCAAATGGAAAACATGCTCGCGCAAATCCTCGCACGACTGCCAGAAAAACCCTAGCTCCCTGTTTTCTCGTGGCGAAGTGCAATGTTTATGCTTATCGATCGGAAGACTACCCTCGAAATAGGGAAAACCAACCTTGCTTTATTACTAGATTATAGACTATACTCTTAGAAAGATCACAGTGAATCCTACCCAAACAGGGTAAATTTGGTGTTTTTCGTGAAACTTACAGACATACCAGGTAAAAAAAGAGGCCGCTATATACCGAAATTCTACGTATTTCGTGGCTTTCACCTGTCTACTTGCTACCCCTGAATGTTTCTAGCCCCAAACTTCTGATTTGGATACATCACACTACAATTGTGTCTCGTCCAATTCACTTTTCCACATTGCCGTTCATCTTATAACGTTCTAAATTGCTTAGCTTACACGAATCAGGTAGAGTTTACCTTGTAGCAAGCGTGCTTAGTTTTTATTTTCTTACATCATGTATCCTGAGGGATAGGTGATAGTGAAGATTTCCACAAGCTCAAATCTAACGCTAGACTATGAGTGCTGGTAGTAGCTCACCCGGTAGGCGGGCCGGTGTGGATGTCTTTTGCAGACCGCAGTACCAGAAAGGATTTTTATGAGTACGGATGGAGATGGCTTATTAAGGGCCCTCTACGATTCTCAGCGATACCTCGACATAGTCCAAAAACAAGAATTAGCGAAAAGTGAAGCGGAATGGTTGGTTGAGACGACTGTTAGCAACTTTGCCATGTATTACAACAGCGGATTTATCGAGTATCGCAAGGCAGTCGCTGAAGCAGGCGACTTTGCAGCAGTCGAGTGGACAGGACGCGGAGCAACTTTCAAGGATGTGCTTGGCCGCGAATACATTGACTGCCTGGGTGGGTTTGGCTTATTCAATCTTGGTTGGGCCCATCCCAAAGTCGTGGGGGCCGTTCAAGCACAATTACAGAAAAGCCCGATGCCTACACAGGAACTTCTTGATCCTCTCCGTGGAATGCTGGCTCATTTGCTGGCTGAGATTACTCCTGGTAACATTCAATATAGCTTCTTTGTAGGCAGTGGCACAGAGGCTGTCGAAGGGGCAATGAAACTTGCCAAGCTATATACTCGTAAAAGTGGCTTCATCGCCTCGGTGCGTGGATTTCACGGCAAAACAGCAGGCTCTCTCTCCCTTACAGGCAAAGCCATTTTTCGCCGCCCTGCTTTGACACCTCAAAATAATGTGTTTCATGTTCCATTCGGTGATGCCGATGCTGTCGAGCAACAGCTACGCATTGCTCGTGAGGTTGGTAATGATATCGCAGCCGTGATTATGGAACCAGTACAAGGTGAGGCAGGAGCAATTGTGCCCCCGGATGAATTTTGGACGCGCCTCCGACAGATTTGCAATGAATATGAAGTGTTACTTATTGCCGATGAAGTGCAGACTGGTATGGGTCGTACTGGCAAGCTGTGGGGCGTTGAACATTGGGGCGTTGAACCTGATATTATTGCCTCTGCCAAAGCCTTAGGTGGTGGAGTAATGCCCATAGGCGCTTTCATGTCTACTCCCAAGATCTGGAGCGTGATGAACAGCAATCCGTTTATTCATACGTCTACAACAGGAGGGAACCCCCTGGCATGTGCTGCTGCTATCGCTGCTATCAACGTGACTCTCGAAGAACGCTTGTCTGAACAGGCTGCGGAAAAAGGCGCATACTTTATTCAGCAGTTGCGAGAGATTGCTGCGCGTTATGATGATATTTACACAAATATTACAGGTAAAGGTCTGCTTATAGGTCAACATTTTGTGAATGACGACATCGGCTATGCAGTCGCATCTGGCCTTTTCAAGCGAGGTGTGCTCATTTCTGGAACGCTCAATAACTCGCGTGTCATTCGTGCTGAGCCTCCGCTGATTATAACTCATGAAGAAATCGATACAATTCTGAATCGCCTGGAAGATACGCTTCAGGAAATTCGTGCATCTGTTTCGACTTCAGGTGTGGCAGTTGCTGGAACCCAACTCGTTACACCTGTTTCTGATGGTGTCATAAAGAACGCTGCTTTAAATGCATCCGATGTAGCGGTAGCATAACAGGAAAGGAGTTGATTCACATGCACATTATCGTTCTTGGTGGCGCTGGTGCTATGGGGCGCATTGCTGTACGCACGCTAACGGAATATACGGATATTGACCAGATTACCATCGCAGACTATAACGAGGAGCGCGCTCACGAGGTTGCCGCTTCTCTCCAGAGCCGTAACATTGTAGTCAAGCAAATTGATGTGAATGACGAAGAGCGATTGAGCGCACTCTTGCGCGGGGCGGATGTGGTTCTGAACGCAGTAGAATATGTCTTTAACTTACCTGTCCTCAAAGCTTGCATCCAGGAAAAGGTACATTATGCTGACCTGGGAGGCCTTTTCCATATGACTCGCCGGCTGATGAATATGCATGACGCGGTTTCTGCTGCAGGTATAACCGCCATCTTGGGAATGGGTGGCACTCCAGGCATTACAAATGTACTGGCTCGTGCTGCTGTTGACAAGCTTGACCTTGTTGAAAGCATCAGGGTACAGTTAGGGTGTAGCGATGATACGCCTTCATCAGCGCCATTGGTTGCGCCATATTCTATACGCACGATACTGGATGAGTTTACCAAACAGCCTCAGGTTTTCCAGGATGGTGTATGGTATCCGCAGCAGCCATTGAGCGGGCAGGAAGAGATGGTTTTTCCTCTACCTGTTGGTCGTGCTACAGCAATTTATTCGCTTCATTCTGAATGCGCGACGTTTCCAATTGCTTTCCATGACAAGGGCATTCAGCACGTCTCGTTTAAAATAGCATTCCCGATTGACTTCATGACGAAATTAAAGTTCCTCGTTGACCTGGGCTTCGGTAGTGATGAACCCATCAATGTGCGAGGGGTCAAGGTATCACCACGTGAAGTGCTGGCCCGTTTGATGGAGATTGCTCCCATTGAAGATGTCAAACCACAAGATTGTGATGTTTTACGCATTGTCGCTAACGGGGAGGCTGAAGGACAGCGAGTAGAAATTACCAATCAGATTGTAGTGCTGCCCTATCGTCGTTGGGGTATCAGCGCAGGTGCTCTTGATACTGGCACTCCACTTGCTATTGCTGGGCATATGCTGGCAACTGGTAAAATTACTCACCGTGGCGCCTTTGGGCCTGAAATGTGTGTTCCTGTCGAACCATTCTTCGATGAGTTAGCGCATTATGACATGCAGGTAACAGAAACTCGTACAGTGACAGTATCGTAGAGTAAATGGCTGTCGATATTGATGTGCATTGTGATAAAATAACGAGAGTAGATTGACTCGCACTTGACGAATTCGTAGGTCATATACTTTTTTACTTACGAATAGCGAGTGATTGAGCGCAAAAATTTGCGAAAAGGGCTAGTCCCGAGGTATTTGATATTCGAAAGGAGCTGTTTAAGTGGCCGATTTCAAACTTCTCATTAATGGCGAACTGGTCAACAGTAGTTCAGGTAAGACTGTTGAGGATGTTGGCCCGGCTACGGGCGAGTGGATCGCTGAAGTCCCTCTAAGTTCAATGGAAGACGTAGAGCATGCAGTGGCAGCAGCACGAGAAGCATTTAATGATGGGCGTTGGTCTGGACTAACACATGGAGAGCGTGCTGCAGCGCTGGAAAAACTGGCAATGGCATTGGAAGCACACTCTTCAGAACTGGCTGAATTGGACTCACTGGATGCCGGTAAGCCAATCAAGCTGGCCCGTGATAGTGATATTCCATTTGCAATCGATAACCTGCATTTCTTCGCGGGAGCTGCTCGCCATCTTGCTGGTACGGCAACGAGCGAATATACTGGTGGGCATACCAGCATTATACGTCGCGAACCGATTGGCGTCGTTGCTTCACTAGCGCCTTGGAACTATCCTTTTATGATGGCAGCCTGGAAGATCGGCCCTGCATTAGCTGCGGGTAACACTGTAGTCATGAAGCCATCCGTCGAAACACCACTCTCTACGCTCAAACTGGGCGAAATTGCTCTCGAAGCTGGTTTACCTCCTGGTGTACTCAATGTTATTACCAGTGGCCCCGGCGTAGCACAGGCTCTTTCCAATCACAGCAAAGTCAATATGGTTTCAGTTACAGGTAGCACCGAGAGTGGCAAGCATATTATGCGTGCGGGCGCTGAAAGCATTAAACGTGTACACCTGGAGCTTGGTGGCAAGGCCCCGTTCATCGTCTATGATGATGCGAACATTGATGCTGCGACCAGTGGTGCGGTAGTTGGAGGGTATGTGAACTGTGGACAGGACTGTACTGCTGCTACTCGTATTTACGTTCAGGATACTATCTATGATGAATTCATGCAGTCATTCCTGAGCAAAGTCAAGCAAATTCGTGTTGGTAACCCGGCAAGCGAAAGCACTGACATGGGTCCATTGATCTCTGCTACACAGCGTGCCACCGTTGAGGGCTTTGTAGAACGCGCCTTACGCGATGGCGCAAATATCGTGACAGGCGGTAAGCGTGCTAGTGTTAGTGGATTGGAGAAAGGCTATTTCTTCGAACCAACAGTGATTGCTGAAGATCGCAACGATGCCGAGATTGTGCAGAATGAAGTCTTTGGCCCTGTCGTCGTGGTATGTCGCTTCAGTACCGAAGAGGAAGTTTTGCGCAAAGCCAATGATGTAGTATATGGCCTCGCTGCTTCTGTCTGGACAACGGATGTTTTCAAGGCAATGCGTGCTGGCAAAGAATTACAGTTTGGCACAGTCTGGGTCAATGACCATTTACCGCTCACTTCTGAGATGCCGCATGGCGGTTACAAGGAAAGCGGTATTGGAAAAGACATGTCCATGTATTCCTTTGAAGAATATACTCAAATCAAACATGTCATGATTGAATTGAATAATGATGCTCGCAAAAGTTGGCACTACACGATATTCGGCGATGCTGAGTAGAGCATCTTTCTAACGTTACTACCGATCGATTGATACTCCTCTGTAATTGGGCACCATTCGGTGCCCAGTTCCTTTCCATATTAGTAGCTGCTCCATCAAACGAAGTTTTACTAATCGATGTGCAAGTTCACAGAGAACGTGATCGTGAAAATGAAAGTCCTCCCCAAACAAGTTTACTGTAACCTCCTGCGAATGTACTTGTGATAAACACAATACTACACAGCATTATTCAATAGAGGTCTCTGGTATCCGGCTACAAGTACGCCTATATCAGCCACTTTGCTACTGAACATCCCTCTGACGATACAGTCAGGGAACATGCAGCAAAGGGTTGAAGGCCTTAATCAGCTCTATGCAAACGTGGTATTCGTGACAATTTGATGTAGATTGAAAGGAGTACCTTTTTTATGATCGACAATACAACAACAAAACCTTTGCAACGCACCACCATATCGTCAAGTCATCCCATTCCAATGCACTGGCGAGAGCGTGGTGTTGGCATAGCGCGTATCATCTTCGGTCTTGTGTATGTTGTTGCCGCGATGTTGAAGTGGCAACCGCAGTTTCAAAACACATTCGTTCAACAGATCTCGTCAGTGAGTGATGGTCAACCAGCGCCAATTCAGGCATGGCTCTCCTTCTGGACTCACCTTATCAGCATCAATCCATTGCTCTTTGCTCGTATTGAAGCCACGACCGAGACCGCGATA
>WNFW01000228.1_pt1 | contig 39739 bp, 36 predicted proteins | sample 5400131 | NCBI WGS metagenome assembly WNFW01 (sample SAMN13153362, study PRJNA577476) | soil metagenome | isolation source: 20 cm soil or saprolite under grassland replicate 1 | place: USA:California | collected 2016-06-15
CTTCTGGTCAACTTGGATACGCGCGACGTTGAAGGATTTGTTCACAACGCCGAGCAACGAATCAAACAAGAGGTGAAAATGCCCGAAGGCTACATTGTTGAATTTGGAGGGGCCTACAAAAACCTGCAGCAAGCTCGGGCGCGTTTGATGATCGTCGTGCCAGCGGCGCTCGCATTGATTTTCATTCTAATCTATATCGCCTTCGGCAGCATTCGACAGGTGCTTCTCGTTTACACCGGAATTCCGCTCGCCGTGACAGGCGGCGTGCTCTCGCTTTGGTTGCGCGGAATGCCATTCAGTATCACGGCCGCCATTGGATTTATCGCGCTCAGCGGCGTAGCCGTCCTGAACGGCCTGGTCATGATCAGCTATTTCAATCAACTTCGCGAACAAGGCCGCAGCGTTCGCGAAGCGGTACTCGAAGGCTCACTGACTCGTCTTCGACCGGTGCTGATGACAGCACTCGTGGCGAGCTTCGGTTTTGTACCGATGGCTATCGCCACCGGCACCGGCGCCGAAGTGCAGCGACCGCTCGCCACCGTTGTCATCGGCGGCATTCTGAGCTCGACATTTCTCACCTTGATCGTTTTACCTGTCTTGTACGCTTGGTTCGAACGCGAAGGAAAACCGACGGACAAACGCGCCGAACGGTCAGCACGGAAGTTCGAACCCGCACTTACCTGAAAAGACATGTCGACTTCGATCGGAATGACATATTGACGGCAATGTCGATTCTACTTTTTCGGATTGCGGCTGCGCTTTGTTTTCTTGCTGTCGCACTGGGCGCTTTCGGGGCGCACAGCCTCAAGCAATTACTCGAAACGCACGGGATGCTCGATGTCTGGAACAAGGCGGTGTTTTATCATTTCATTCACGCGCTTGCGCTCCTGGTTCTTGCGCTTTATGGCGCTGCCAATCGCAGCGCATGGTGGTTGCTCTTTGCCGGTATTCTCATTTTTAGCGGCAGTTTGTATCTCATGGCGCTCATCAATCTTCGCTGGCTTGGAGCAATCACGCCGATCGGCGGTCTTTGTTTTCTTGCAGGCTGGGCGTGGCTGGTGATCGTGCCAGGAAAATAACTGAAGCGGCAGACGTGTCGGCTCTGTAATTGACCAGTTGTTACAGACGACACGCCTGCCACTCCAAGGGAAGTAGCCGTGTTCGCTTTTTCCGCAGTTTGAACAAAGGCGGCGACAAGGTTAGGAGCGCTTGTTTCAGCACGCTGCTTTCTGATATACTACCGGCTCGATGTTTAACGCAGTGTCGGAGGCAGAGCGAGATGCGATCACGGCGATCGTATTCATCGGAACATTTTTTGTAGCGCTTGGTGTGGGCCGCTTCTTGAAGCGCCGCGCGGGAGTGCGTCTTGGTCTGCTGTTCCGGCTTTTTTGCCTGATCCTCGCATTCTACGCCGCGATTAGCGTTTACGGTGTTCACGCGCCCTGGCGAAGGCATGTTGGGGCAGCAGCGATCTTGTTGAGCACGGCGCTGGTCGTTGCACTCGTAAATCGGTACGTTTGGGATTTCTATTTCGAAAAGAAACGGCAGACGCCAATCCCACATTTTCTCCGTGAAGTTGTCGGTGGAATCATTTTCCTGATCGTGCTGCTGTTGGTCCTAAGCTACGGCTATCACGCCGAAGCTCAGTTGAAAGGACTGCTCGCGGGTTCCGGAGTCATCGCAATCATTCTCGGCTTTGCCGGGCAAAATCTCTTCGCCGGCATCATCGGAGGCGTATCGATCCAGATTAATCGTCCCTACAAAGTTGGCGACTGGTTACAGGTCGGCGAGCGCTTTGCCGAGGTGATGGAGATCAACTGGCGTTCGACGCGATTGCGCACCAACGACGCCATTTACCTCGACATCCCGAACAATGAAATGGTGAGCCACACCATCGTTAACCTTCACTATCCAACGGAGGTCCATGCGATGCGGATTCGTGTTGGAGTTGAGTACAAGAACCCGCCAAATCGCGTGAAAGATGCGCTGGTCCGAGCAGCATCGACCGCGGAGGGCGTCCTGGCGGAACCGAAGGTCAGGGTGTTTCTGGTCGACTTTTCCGATTTCGCTGTGATGTACGAGATTAAGTACTACATGGGCAATCACGCCAGAATCAACGAGATCAACGATGCAGTGCGCACCAATGTCTGGTATGAGCTCAAACGCCAGGGAATCACCATCCCCTTCCCGATTCGTACGTTGCAGGTCGAGCGCAAAACACCGCCACGAGTACAGGAAGAACAAGCAGAAGCGCGGACCATTTTGCGCGACGAAGCTTTGTTCGAATGCTTGTCGGACGAGCAAATCGACGGCCTTGTGCGGCAATCTCGGGTCAGCCATTTTGGTCGGGGTGAGCGTGTGATTCGAGAAGGCGCCGAGGGCGAATCGATGTTTGTTTTGTTGAGCGGCGCAGCAGAAGTGTCGATTTCCAAAAATGGCACTTCAATCGCCGTGGCTACCTTGAAGGCGCCTGATTGTTTCGGCGAAATGTCTCTTCTCACCGGCGAACGTCGGACAGCAACGGTGCGCGCGGAGACTGATTGCCAGGTGATGGAGATTGGCAAACCTGTCATGGCGGAGCTACTCCGGGCTTCGCCTGATTGTCTGGAACGGCTCAGCGAGTTGCTCGCCAAACGAAAAATGGAAACCGAAGGTTTGCTGAAAGAGGCCGTTTCCCACACCCAGACCGCGAGAAAAGAACGCGAATATAGAGACACGTTCCTGCACCGTTTGCGGACTTTTTTCGAATTGTAGCCACGGCGCTGTGCCGCCGTGCCGCGGATAGCATGATGAACGCCTCGACACAGCGAGGCGGCTACAAGGCACTCAGTCGAATAAGTCTAAAGCCGGTTTTTGAATTTGTTTTCAATAACGAATTGCCAGTAGATGAAAACCCACTAAAGTCCCGGACTTTCAGCCGGAGCATTATGAGCATTTTACTTGGCCTAACGATCCTCAATTCAGGCGTGCCCCTATCGATGGTATGCGCCCTAGTCGGACTCGTGGCCGCATTCATTTTGATTGCCATAGTGGTTCGTTCGCCCGCCGGCAATGAGCGGATGCGGCAGATCTCCGGCGCGGTGCAGGAAGGCGCGAAAGCGTACCTGAATCGCCAGGTGATCACCATCAGTTCCATCGCAGTAGTCATTTTTATTTTGCTCTTTATTTTCAAGGATCGCGCCACGGCGATTGGCTTTTTGATCGGCGCGTTTTGTTCGCTTTCGGCCGGTTACATTGGGATGCGCATTGCGGTCGTAGCTAATGTGCGCACGACTCAAGCTGCAAGCGTGTCGATGACCAAAGCTCTGCGAATGGCATTCAACGGCGGGGCTGTGACGGGTCTGCTCGTCGTCGGGCTGGCGCTTCTGGCTGTGTCGATTTTCTACACTGCGGTCTCACATATTGCCGGGCCGCGGATGGCGGTCAGTAGCCTGGTTGGTCTCGCGCTTGGCGCTAGTCTCATCAGCGTGTTCGCACGGCTTGGCGGCGGCATTTACACCAAGGCCGCCGATGTCGGTGCGGATCTCGTCGGCAAGATCGAGAAGGGCCTCGAAGAAGACGATCCGCGGAATCCCGCCACGATCGCAGATAACGTCGGCGACAACGTCGGCGATTGCGCCGGTATGGCCGCCGACGTATTTGAGACCTACGCGGTGAGCTTGATCGGCGCGATACTGGTTGGCGCCCTCACGTTGCCCGGAAATCCAGCGGCGGTGGTTTATCCATTCGTGCTCGGTGGAATCTCCGTGTTGGGTGCGATCTTAGGTGTTCTGTTCGTAAACTTCGCCGGTGGCAAACCGGCCAACGTGCTGATGGGCGGCGTGGTCACCAGTGCAATCATTTCAGCTGTTCTCTTCTGGCCGGCGACGCACTCCCTGTTCCCGACTGGCATCATGGTGAACGGACAAATGCGCTCACCAACGCAATTATACTGGGCGTCGGTGGTCGGGTTGATCATGACCGCCGTCGTCGTCGTGATCACCAATTACTATACATCGATGCATTACCGGCCCGTGCAAAAAATTGCCCGCGCCTCAGAGACAGGCCATGCAACAAACATCATCGCCGGACTCGCGGTTGGTCAGCACGCCACCGCGTTGCCAGTAGGCTTTATCGCAATCGCCATTTTGCTGAGTTTTCACTTTGCCGGGCTTTACGGAATCGCTACTGCCGTGATGGCGATGTTGTCCATGGCCGGCATCATCATCTCGCTCGATTCGTTCGGTCCAATTACCGACAATGCCGGCGGCATAGCGGTCATGAGCAATCTGCCGAAGGAGGTACGCAACGTCACCGATCAACTCGACGCCGTGGGCAACACGATGAAAGCGGTGACCAAGGGATACGCGATTGCCTCAGCAGGTTTGGCTGCCCTCGTTTTGTTCGGCTCGTACGTACAGGAGCTTAAGGAACACGTAACACGCAACGGCGAGCCGTTTGTGTTCGAGTTTTCGCTTACCGATCCGAAGGTAATTATCGGGTTGTTCCTTGGCGGATTGCTTCCGTTCGTCTTCACCGCTTTCAGCATGGACGCGGTGGGTAAAGCTGCCGGCGCGGTCGTACGCGAAGTGCGGCGTCAAATACAGGCGCATCCCGGCATCATGACCGGCCAGGACACGCCCGAGTACGGCACCTGCGTGGACATCGTGACCAAAGCGGCGCTGCGCGAGATGATCGTACCAGCCCTGCTGCCGGTTATCTTCGTGGTGGCTGTGGCGATGATTCCGCAATTAGGCCCGGTCGTTCTGGGAGGATTGCTCGTGGGAACGATTGTCACCGGGCTGTTTGTTGCGATCGCCATGACATCCGGCGGCGGCGCCTGGGACAACGCGAAAAAATTTATCGAGGAAGGAAATCTCGGCGGCAAAGGCTCGTTCGCTCACGCCGCTGCAGTGACAGGTGATACAGTGGGCGACCCTTACAAAGACACAGCGGGCCCTGCGATCAATCCCATGATCAAGGTCGTCAACATTCTGGCGATCTTAATCATCCCAATTTTCTTTTAGCACTCGTCCGGTTTCCTGTGATTGAGGGCTAAAAACGCTTGGTTTCGTCGAAAACGCGTGGCAAAGTCGGGCGCTCTCGCGCCATGCCTAGCGTTTCAGCATTTCGGTACCGGGGCCTGGCACACTGCGTTACGGCGGCAACACCACATGCGTCGAGGTGCGCGCAGATGGCGAGATTATCGTGCTCGATGCCGGTTCCGGAATTCGCTCTCTTGGGATCGCCTTGGAAAAAGAATTCCGCTCGGAACCGATCAAGCTCTCGCTATTGATCACCCATGCCCATTGGGATCATATCCAGGGATTGCCCTTCTTTGCCCCGGCATACGAAAAGAAAAACGAAATCCATGTGCGCGGCTATGACGGCGTCGATACGAGCTTCGGCAAAATCATGGCCGAACCGATGAGGGCACCATTTTTTCCCATCGCGATGCGCGAACTCTCCGCCAGGGTCGAGATTAAGAAATTGACCGAGATGGAGTTCTCGGCGGGCAACGTGCGAGTGGGCGCAAGGTTCGTAAATCATCCGGGCGTTTGTGCTGGTTATCGCCTGTTCACCAGCGCCGGCTCAATCGCTTTCCTGCCAGACCACGAGCCTTATCGATTCCTGCATTCAGCAAAGTCCAAGAACATGAGTCCGGAGCAGGCAAAAAAGGCGGCTACAAACGAACGAATCGCTCTCGTCGAGTTCCTTCACGGCAGCGATATTCTGATTCTCGACGCGCAATACACCGACGCGGAGTATGAAAGTCATGTTGGATGGGGGCATGGTTCGGTTTCCAGCGCCGTTTCGCTTGCGCTCGATGCGGAAGTTCGCAGGCTTCTGCTCTTTCATCATGACCCGGGTCACGATGACGCAATGCTCGATGCCATGGTGGATGATGCGCGGCGGCTAATCCGCGAAAGCGGAAAAGAACTTGAGGTGGATGGTGCGCGCGAAGGCGAGGAAATATTACTGAAATGACGAAGCACGGATGTCGAATGACTAAAGAAGCACGAAACCGAGGCGACGAGAAGACGACACTACGATCATTCGTTATTTAGTCATTCGTCATTCCTTCGACCTTCGTCATTCTCCCTCCTGCTTTCGATTGCGAAATTCGAATTCCAATTTTTCTAACGCGAATTTCGCATTAGCTTTCCGCTGCTTTGCCTCGTGGTGTAATGGTAGCACTAGAGACTCTGAATCTCTCTGTCTAGGTTCGAATCCTAGCGAGGCAGCCACGTAAAAGACCTTGCGGTCTCACGTGGCAAAAAAGGTGCAATACAGACTAAAACCGCGTCGGGAACCAAGGGCTTTCACGCGGTTCGAATCCTAGCGAGGCAGAATTGATGTAATCAGAACACGATTCCTTCGTTGTAGTCAGAACGAATGAGATTTCGTTGCAAGCCAGTTCCGCGTGGAACCAGGAACCGCCGACCTTAGATAATATTAAATATGCCCAACGCTTGAGTAAGCGAGCGGCTTGTCCAGGTCAACGACCACGACATTGGGATGCTCGGGAACGTAAAAGAAATACGTGAACGGCGATTCACGACGGCCGGCGGTTGCTCCAGCGCTTAGATGATTACCTCGATTTACATTGGGAGCCCTACCGTAACGCTGCATACGAGGAGGATTGATCGGTCCTGCACGCCAGGCATAGCCATTGGAGTCTCCCCGCCTCGGTGTAAAGCCACCCGTTCTGCAATCGAAACACAATGTATTTGTTTTCTTTCAATACAACCCTGGTAGTCCCCCGCAGTTCCCCAGAGCCTCAAGCCCGAAGTTGTCCGTTACAGTTTTGAGCGTGTTGTAGTGGTTTACTTGGGTGTTGACCTGTGTTCCTGGAGTTTGTCCGGGGCCGACCAAAATCGTAAGGATATGGTTTCCTATCCGCCCCTCATCCATTGTGAGGATGACAAGGCCATAGTGACTGTTGGCGTAGGCGATGATAGCGGGCAGATGTTGGGACAACCACGTATCCCCGTTGCGCACCTTTTCCTCAATCGTTGCACCGGTGTGCATGTCGTGAATCACGTTTGGAGTGATAAAGGAGAACTCAGTCCAACACGCATCCTCGGAATACGGCCCGACGTAAGACACCCATGCCTGACCAGGAACCCCCACAAAGAAGGGAAATGGATTGTGGCGCTTGTAATACAGCCCATCGTATTTGCACATCGGCGCACCGGTGTATGGCAAGTCCTCCATGTAGCCCTTGCATATCATCCCCGCTGCGTTCATTTTTTCCCAAAGGTTAGGGGCGGCAAATGGTCCATTATCGCATCTATCATTGGTGACGCCTTGGGTGTCGCCAGAAAAGATGGCTAAGTAATTGGGGAGACTGGGGTGGGTGATCCCAAAACTTTGGGTGTAAAGAACGCCCTGCGGGAGAAGCTCGTTGTTGATATAAGGGGCGTTTACAGTGTCACCTACTACCGCCTCATACCCCACATTCTCTAGCAGCACGAAGAAAATGTGATTATATGGCCGTTGACCAGTGGTGAGAGTCGCCAACCAAAGTGTAATCGCGGCGAGTGAATTCATTTGCTTGTCCCGTTCTACGCCAATTGTGGTCGGCTCACCTCGGATGCTGGCGTCGTGAGGGTGACGTCTCGAGATTCAGCCTGCTCGGACTTGTCGCGCTGCTGTTCAGGTAAGACCAATCTCCTCTTCAATTCGGTACCGCTTGTGACACAAGAGGTACCGCACTGTCAACACAATTAAATCTAGTTTTTGGGACTTGCTCCTCTTCTAAACGGCCCTGTGTCTGGCCGACCCCCCCATTTGCAGGTCGACCAGAAGCCGCGCATCGACGGTGGCTTTGGATGACCAGGAAATAATCCTGGCGGCCCAATGGCTTCACCCTTCGGTTTCGCAATACGGATCTGCGGAGCGCGAATCCGGAAAGTCTTATCCAGATGCCGCGAAGCTCTAAATATCGCTTGCATAGCAACCTGGAGGTCCTTTTTGGCGGTTGTAATTTCTCGTGCCGAGGCTGACGGCGACATACGCTGTTCCACTCGCGGAAACTTCGCTTTCTCCCTCGCGTTCAGCAGATTCTTCGGAACTTCGGCTCCTGTTTCCTGTAGGAACCTAGTGAATTGATATGTTTACAAAATTACTACAGATAGGGGCTATTGGGGTGATGCTTTGTGCAGCGAACGCCTGGGCTGGACCAGCGAGTATTGAAGGGTTTACAGGGGCTGCAGCTTAGAGTTTACCGGGCAACGTTGTTGGTGAATGGCGCAGTCAAGGCGTGTATTACCAACATAAAAACCAAGCAAGATCGGGCTACTGAACTTAACTTCGATCTGAAACGGCTGGCGGCGGCCCAAGGAACCACCGAGCGAAAGAAAGGAAATCATGTCGTTTGGGTGCCGGCTCGTACCGGAAGCCACCTCGGTGGTAACTGGGTCGAAGTTGACGAGTATGGGAAGGCCGCGTCCGATTCCAACGTCAACGCAGCCACTGGTGACGATCTACGCCGCCAACAACTGACTCAATCGCCAGGTCACTTCCAGGGTTGGGACCGACGCCTATCCCTTGACGCCTTCGCCATCGGCCTAGCTAAGTTTCGATTTCTTTTTCAAAATCCTTCCACAGCGCCTCTCCGCGAGCCTGCAAATTGTCGGCAGAATTCCTAAACTCCTCAAAAATTTCGTTCAAGACGGTGGTTCGATGAGGTAATGCCGACTTGAAATTAGAATGCGATAAACGGATCAGTTATCACTAGGCGGATGGGAACGTTGTCGATCTGCGCTGGCACCTGCGGATTCGCGGAGCTTGTGTTATCCACATAAACAACTATCGCCGGTACAGAATTATCCTCGAGCACTCCGAGGCCAACGCCCAACACTCCTAGTCGAGACATTAAGTCGTGACGATTCTGTTCCAATACTCTGCTTGCATCGTCGAGCGCTTCTTGTGGGAGTTGCATCTGCTGCGCTTCAAATTCCTCCATAGGGGAAGTCGGGCAAGCGCTGCCGACGAAGCTGACGGAATTGCCAAGCACTCCACCTAACTTGTTAAGGACTTCACGGATTGGATTACCGATGGTCGTTGAACTGCTCCCGGCAAAGAGAAGCGCCACCGGCCGATGGCAGACAGCATTGCTGGTTACAATGAGCGAGCCAGAATCACCGCCCGCGCTAAAGCTGTTACTGTTGATGACAACCTGATCTGCATAACTAATTGTATATATTCTGCCTGAGCCGCAGCGGATCCGATACTGCACATTCACGCTCGTGTGGATCGAACCGATTGTTCCCGTCGTCGTTCCTGTCGTGCGTCCGCTTTTTTCTACCGCCAGTCCAATCGCTGGAGCTTTAACATTGCTGCTGATCGTGCCGATTCCCTCAATAAAACCGGTAGAGTCCATCTTACCAGAGCGTAGGCCAGCAAGCGCGCAATCGACGTTGTTACCAAGCGGGACTGCCGCTGTATAGTCCGCAACGATTGCCGCCGGTTGGCAACCATTATCTATGAGACCTGGCTGTGAAATATTTTCCCCCGTCGTGGCCCGATCCTGACGCGCGAGCACGTGATTGTTGCTGAGCACGTATTGCGTGCCTCCGGCGGTGACTAATGATCCGAGTGTGCCGCTGCAACAGAAACTTTGAGTAATATCCTTAACGTTGCCGCCCGAGACACCAAAATGATGATTTCTGGTCTGATATGGATTTTGAGCCTGCGTCAGCAGCGGCGTGCAGACGAAAACCGTCGTGAAAATGAAAGCTACCCAAGATATTTTGATTTTGATCATAATGGTTTGCTTTTACTTAAACTACGTGGGAAAGATCAAGAATTTTTATCAGGCGTCAAAAGCCATCCAGCTCTGCTGAGATTGTCCGCGACGATCTCCCAGTACTTCACGCGGCGGATTCTGTCTGTCTTTGCTCTCCACACCCCAATTCCAAAATGATTTGAACCTTACAAACGGTTTGTCACGGGGATTCGGGACGGTGATCCGCTATATCTCAACGGCCGGGATGCCTTAAGTAGCAGTTGTAAGATCGAATGCTAAGGTATAACCGCCAGCGTCAGGTCGTTGCCGTCGCCGCCGTCGTAGTTGACTTGGTAAGTGTTGCCGTTGGCGGTAAACATCGAGCCGTTGAGAAGATTACTGAATGTGCCCGCAATCGGCGTTGCCGCAGTATTGTTGATCACTGTGAAAACTGTGCCCGGTATAAGCGTGCCACTTCCAAGATCGGCAAAGGAAAATTGTGCGCCGGTGTTGATGGTCACGCCGTTGGCGATCACCTCATCGGCCGTGGGACTGCTGCTGTTCACCTCGACTTCGTAGGTCGCGTCGGAGTTGAACGTCAGCGCGCTCTGGATGCTAAGCGCGCCAGGACTATCAACCCCATTTAAGTACCCCGGTGATAGAACCGCTCCACGGCCAGTTCCTGTTCCAACGGTCACTGCACCCGCAATCGTGCCTTTGCCCCCGAGCCTGCCGCCGTTGACCTGCACAGGGCCGCTGCCCGTTCCGGAGCCGCCTAAGTTATTGATGATAAGTTTGCCTCGTTTAATAGTGGTACCTCCTGTGTAGGTATTCCTATGGCTAAGAGCCAGCTTACCCGTCCCAATTTTGGTCAGGGAACCGCCGATCCCGCCAATTATGCCGCCGTCTTGGATCACCCCGGAAAAATTTGTGCTCAGGTTGTTGCTGCCTACGGTCAGATTCCTGTCTCCGAGAAAAACATTCCCAGTGCCTTCGATGGAGCCGGTGGCGACACCCGGAGCGTTATGGCCGCTGATATCCAGGAAGCCGTTGCCGAAGAGCTCCATCCGCGCCGTTCCGCCCGTGGTTTTATAAAAAAAGTAAATCAGACCGCCACCGCCTCCACCCGTGCCGCCGTTGGCGATCAGGGTCGCGCTGCCCGCGGTCGAAGTGTCCTCGAATATCGTGGCGCCGCCGTAGGCACCCCCGATCATACCACCTTTGTTCGTAAAGGTGCCATTGCCCGCGGTCGCGGTCCTTAAGAATACCGTGGCGCCGCCGCCCGCACCGTCGGATGTGCCACCGTTGTTAATGAAGGTGCCATTGGCCGCCGTCGACATATCGAAGAATTGCGTGACGCCGCTGTTTGCGCCGTTCAACCCGCCGTCCTCGTTGGTGAAGAGGCTGGTACCGGCGCTCGAGGTGTTAAAAAAAAATGTTACGCCACCGATCGAGCCGCTGTTATTGGTAAAAGAAGTCAAGTTCCCCGCCGTGGCGTTATTGAAAAAATGTATCTCTCCGGAGAAGCCGGCTTGATCAGCTGTAGTCACAAAGTTCTGCGTGATCCCTGAATTATTCGTGATCCCCACGCCGCTGATGGTCAACTCCGTCCGCGGGCGGACGCTGATGGAGAACGCGCTGGCGCCCGCGTTGAATACAACACCGTTCACCGTAACAGCCGAGAGGGAGATGCCGGTTGTATTGGAAAGGGCAAACGTTGCGGTGTCGGCCGGATCGTTGGGCACAGCCGCTGGCGTCCAGTTACTCGCGGTGTTCCAGTCCCCGGAGCCGGGGTTCGTCTTCCATGTCGCGCTGTCGGCAAACGTGCTGCTCGTGATTGAAAGCAGGAGCAACAACATCGCTACCGTCACAAATAATAATGGCAATGTTAAGCCCGGACGCCGAGAAGGCACTCCGAGCGAGATTGATGAGGAGAGGAGCACAGAAGTTTTCATAATTGAGTCCTTTCAGATGATCGGAACCTCTCCTAGAAGACGTCGGCGCAGACCTCCCAGCGCAGCGACCGGCAGGATCTGGTGTGGGGCTGTAACTAACCAGATTCTGCTCGCACGAGGCTTCGCCAATCAAGATAAAAAACGCGAGGTACTGGAAAACATTCCCATCCACGTTGCCACCAGAAAATGCTCGTCGGCTACCATTACGACGCGCTGATAATGAACCCCGCATCGGCTGAACGCGTTAATGAGCAGGCTACTGCCATCGACGCTGGGCACTGAACTGGGCTGTGTAATCAAAAAGGGCTGCGACCACGCCGCTCCTTGCAAGCGAAAGAATAAAGAAGGGAAGCGACTGCCGTGCCGTCGCCCAGCCACTCGCCTTCATGAATGTTCAAAAGTCATCCAATCGGAGTCTTGGTTCTGAATCAGTTCGGATTGTTCGTGGTGATTTGTTGAGTGCCGATACGTGAATAACCTTGTGGTAGACCAAGCTGAATTCTGGAAAATGGTCGAGGCGACCAAGCCAGCGAATCTTCCTGCTCTTTCGGATGAAGAACTCCGGGATTGTCAGAACTATTTTTTGGAAACGCTTAACTCAACGCTTCCTGCGTTTGAGAGCGTAACTGCATCGCTGCGACTGATTCTGCTGCGCGGTGAGATCGACTTAAGGCATAGCGATGCTCGGCACCGGCAAACCCAGCGCCTCGCACGCTGGGCCATTCGAGTTGGAATTCTTTCTGCCGTTGTTATTCTTGCCGCAGTTGTTGCAATCGTGTTGGGACTCGCAAACAGGCCGACAACAGGCCATGTGCCCGTTGCTGCTACAGAAGCTGCAGAGACTGCAGTCATAACTTCGCCAACGCCCGCAGCGTTTCCAACCAGTACATCAACGCCTGTAGCCTCAGCGACAACTACGCCATCGCCGACAACCTCGCCGACGCCCTCTGTCGTGAGCACCCGGACACCGACAACACAGAAGACGAAAACGCGACGCACCCCGGGTAAGCGCCCGACACCGAAACCTCGTCTTTGGCGTCAACTCTTCAAGTCGGGAACAACCAGATAAAGTTTGAGTTTGATCTGACAGGCTTGCGGATACAGAGCTCTGTCACGACTGGCCGAATCTCACCAGTGAAATCCTAGTTGCCGGTTTCAAATCGTAGCGAGGCAGCCAATGAAATGCGTTTGCCAAGTCACAACTAAGTTACAAAAAAATTTAGGCGCCGCTCCCCTATCACTCAATCCCCGAATTGCGCGCGCCGAGTTCTTCAGTTGAGACGAGCGTTCGGTCATTTGACTTTTGAGGCGCCTGCTTGCGTTTACGAAGCCACGTTACATTTTTTCGTACCAGGCGGCCTCCTTTTACAAGCGGACGCGTCTTTCCGAGTTTGGAATCAAACACGCTAACGTCGGCAGGGAGTGCCGCCAGAAATTCACAGAATTCTGGCACTCCGTTGTATTTGAATGCTACCTCACGCACCGCCTTCGCGGTAAGCGGGCGGCGAGTATTTTCCGTTCGGGGATCATGATCCTGAGCGGCCATCAGTGAGGATGACGATTCGCGATACGGAAAAGGAGCAGGCGTAGGCAACACTGATGATTCGGATATGGTCGGCGGCGGCGCCGGAACTTGCATCGGTGTCTCATACGGATAGGGACCAGGGACTTTGATAGTCGGGACTGCCGGTTCAACTTTTTCGACAGGGAAAGCAAGCAGGATCAGTAGACCTCCGGCGATTCCGACAATTCCGGTTAGTGTTGTGGCATGGAGTCTTTTCATATTGGAGCAATTGCTGCGTTTGCAAAAATGGTGTGATTGCGCGGTGACTTTCAAATCGCCCCCGAATTACACACCCCGCAGAGGACCAGAGAGCGCGCTAACTAGAATCCATCATTCAGATCAGTCAACTCATAATCTGTGTTTATCGCAACGGAATTTTGCGATTGTCGTGTCATCGCTACGCGGGAATTGATCGGGCGCTCGACAACTGAGAAAGAGTGTGCGAAACAGAACGCTTTCCAACCCGGGAGAAAAACTTTTCAGATGGTGCATGGTGCGTGGAGAGACTCCATGACCGCCCTTTTCAAGATTTTGTGGCGCATGAAACACACCGTCTGAGCCCCCTGGGAGTTCGACCATGGTGCGGCGGAATCGCTAACAACCGTTAACCTGCCTCAAGAGGACCGGTCTCGTTGCCGGCGTCGCGTCTTTCGCGAAAAAAACCCTTGAGGATCGCAGCGCAGTCGCTTGCCAAAACACCAGATGCGATATCGCATCTGTGATTCAAAGTGGGCATCTGCAGGAGATTGATTACGCTTCCCGCGGCCCCGGCCGCTGGATCGGCGCAGCCAAAAATCACGCGTCTGATCCGAGTGTGGACGAGCGCGCCCGCGCACATTGCGCAAGGTTCCTTGGTCACGTAAAGATCGCAATCGGTCAGCCGCCAATCGCCCACGGCCGCCTCCGCTTGCGTCAATGCAAGCATTTCGGCATGCGCGGTTGCGTCCTTGAGCAATTCCACCTGATTATAAGCGCGTGCGATGATTTTTCTCGCCCGAACAATGACCGCACCGATTGGCACTTCGTTGGCAGCGGCCGCCTTATTGGCCAGACGCAATGCCTCATGCATGAAATATTCGTCGTTCGGCGGTTCGATCATGATTCAAAGAGATAAAAAAGTTACCAAGTTGAAAAGTTAAAAAGGCGACTGCAACATTGTAACCTCTTAGCGTTTCAATTTTTTAACTTACACGAGCCTTGCCCTGAGTATTTCTTCGGCATATTAGGGACTGCTCATGCACGACAACATCGAGTCGCACCTGGTCGAGAAACGCATTTTTAAACCACCGGGGAATTTCGCCAAAAACGCCCGAATCAAAAGTCTCGCTCAGTACCGGCGGATGTATCGAGAATCAATTCACCAGCCTGCAAAATTCTGGGCGCGAGAAGCGAGCGAGCTGGCTTGGCGGGCAAGATGGAAAAAGGTGCTCGAATGGAAAGCGCCGTTCGCGAAGTGGTTTGTCGGAGGCAAACTCAATATTTCGGAAAATTGCCTGGATCGGCATCTGACTGGCCCACGCCGGAACAAGGCGGCAATTATCTGGGAAGGTGAGCCTGGCGACAAACGTACGCTTACCTATCAACAGCTGCATCGCGAGGTTTGCCGTTTCGCGAATGTCCTGAAACGAAATAGCATCAAGAAAGGCGATCGTGTCATCATTTACCTCCCGAATATTCCTGAGGCCGCGGTTGCCATGCTCGCCTGCGCGCGGATCGGCACGGTGCATTCAGTGGTCTTCGGCGGATTTAGTTCCGACAGCATTCGAGATCGCATTACCGATAGCGGCGCGATCGCAGTCATCACAGCCGACGGAGCGTATCGCCGGGGCGGCATTGTGCCATTGAAGAAAAATGTGGATGAGGCGCTCCGTGACGGCACATCAATCAGGCGCGTCATTGTTTTCCGTCGCGCAGGAAACGACATTCACATGGAAGAAGGCCGCGATGTCTGGTGGCATCGTGAACTGGAATATGTCGATGCAAAGTGTCCGGCTGTGCCCCTCGAAAGCGAGCATCCGCTTTATCTTCTCTATACGAGTGGCTCCACTGGCAAACCAAAAGGTATCCTGCACACGACGGCCGGTTATTTGGTGGGTGTTTATTCGACCACAAAGTATGTCTTCGACATTCGAGATGAGGATATTTTTTGGTGCACGGCCGATGTCGGCTGGGTTACCGGCCACAGCTACATCGTCTATGGTCCACTCGCCAATGGCGCGACAACCGTCATGTACGAAGGCGCGCCGAATTGGCCGGAACCCGACAGGTTTTGGAAGATCATCGAAGAATATCGGGTTAATATTCTCTATACCGCGCCAACAGCGATTCGCGCATTTATTCGTTGGGGCGAGCATTGGGTCGCAAAGCACGATCTCTCATCGCTACGCCTGCTGGGTACCGTCGGCGAACCAATTAATCCAGAGGCTTGGATGTGGTATTACAAAAACATTGGAGGCGGGCGTTGTCCGGTTGTCGATACGTGGTGGCAAACTGAAACAGGATCGATCCTGATCACTCCGCTACCGGGCGCGATTCCAACGAAACCAGGCAGCGCAACGCTGCCATTCTTTGGCGTCGATCCAGTTGTGGTTGATGAGAAAGGGCACGAAGTCGGAGCAAACATAGGTGGCAAGCTGATCATTCGCAGGCCCTGGCCAGCGATGTTGCGCACCATTTACGGCGATAAGCCCCGTTATCGGCAACAATACTGGAGCGAATTTAAGGGCAATTATCTCACCGGCGACGGCGCGCGACGCGATAAAGATGGCTATTTTTGGATCGTAGGCCGTATCGATGACGTCCTCAATGTGGCAGGCCACAGGCTTGGTACATCTGAAATTGAAAGCGCCTTGGTCAGTCATCCGCACGTTGCCGAGGCGGCAGTAGTCAGCAGACCCGATGAATTAAAAGGACAGGGCGTTGTCGCATTTGTAACATTGAAAGCGAGCGTTAACGTGACCGGCGGGTTGAAAGCAGAACTGCGCGAGCATGTTGGCGTGCACATCGGGGCAATCGCAAAACCAGATGAAGTTCGTTTTGCCGAAGCGCTCCCAAAAACGCGTAGCGGCAAAATCATGCGGCGCCTGCTGAAAGAAATCGCCAGCGGCGCACGAGTTACCGGTGACACGACAACGCTCGAAGACTTCAGTGTGTTGGCAAAATTGGCCGAATCAGAAGAGTAACTCCATCAGGCCCATTCCTTCCATGAGTCGAGTGAACCTAATGTTACGGATGCGCATAGCCGAAATTTCTTTTTCGTCACGCGCATTCGGATAGCGTTCCGCTGTGAGTTTCATTGGCACCGGCTTTCGCGAGATCGGATTGAAAATCCGCCGCCAGCGAACGCGCATAGCGCTTCGTCACGAGAAGCGTCTGCTCCAGAAGAGCGAAATCAATCTGGGACGCGAAGGCACCGCCCAGGCAGCCAATTTTCCCGAGCTACGAAATGAAATCGTCGCTCTAAAAAAGCTGGAACAGGAACAAAAGGAAGTCGCACTTCGAATCGCACGGATCGAAGAAGGAATAAAAAAGATCGAACAAGAACGGCAACAAATTGCGCGCGAACAAGCCGAGGCGATTGCAAAGCTAGAGACGGAAAAAAAGCCGCTTCTCCAAAAACGTAACCAAACAAAAAGCAACGTTGACGTCTGCGAGCGCGAACTGGCCGCCATAGAACGACGTATTCAGCAAAGCGAGGCTGCCGATCGCGATCTCTTGAAACAGCTATCCGATCTTCACGCGCTCGATCCCGCTCCTGCCGATTTGGAAGCGCGGACCGCCAATATCACGACGCGACGAGCGCGGCTTCCGGAAGAGCGAGCAGAACTCGTTCGGGCGCGCCTCGGCAGCGCGGAGGCGTCGCGGTTGGCGAACGAGAAATTGAATGCAGCAGAAGCGGAACTTTCTGCGGTGGAAAAGAACATAACGCGGACCCGAAGCGAGTTTGAAGCGCGTGACCGGAAATTGAATGATAACATCCGCACTCAGCAAGAAGCGGCCCGCAACGCCCGCGCCCGCCATCAGACGGTCGAGGAGCGAAAAAATCCGGCGTATTTGAACATTGGCCGGCACCTTGCCACGCAGGGTGTTGCCCCACCAAACGCACCGCATCTGCTGGCCGATGCGCATCGGCGCCGGGAGGCGGTGGACCGGCATTTGGCACACAAGGCAGAGCTGGCCTTACTCTCAAGTCAGATCGACAAGCAGGAGCTGCGGAAGTTTTATTTCAGCGTTTTTTCGGTTCTGGTGCTGCTTGCGATCACGCTGCTTGTCATTTTCCAATCCCCGCGAGGACGCGAATGGCTGCCACAGGAAACCGACACGATTTTGTCGATCAACGCCGACCAATTTGAACGGACAGACCTCGCAAAGCGCTGGCGCAAAGATCAGCCCAAACTGTGGCCAGGATTAATCGGCGCAGCGGCATCGACTCCGGGGTTGAATCTCTCCCGGGATGCAACACGCATTACTCGTGCGATTACAACCAGTGAAAAAGGAGAAACGCGGGAGTTCGTTCTGGTCGAAGCGCGCCGTGGCGCTCCAAAGGTTGTTCGCGCGATCGCAGACGACAAGGCGTTCCAAAAACGCGCCATTAGCGGCTTGCCAGTTTGGGAACGACCGCCGGATTTTGCCGTAGCCAGGATCGGACCTGCAACGCTTGCTGTCGGAGCTCCGACTGCGGTAGATGAGTTGGTGCTGGTGCGTCTGGGGATGAAACCGGACCTGAAAATCACCGGTCAATTATTCGATCGCTTCCAGGCGCTCGATCGCGAGAGCGCGCTACGACTCATTTCCCGCGATCCACCAGATCTCTCACGTGTTTTCAATCCGATCTTTACCCCCGAACTGCTCGACGCTTCACAATTGCTGGGACTTGCAGTCAATCTACAAAATCCGGTGAGAGCCAGAGTGCTCATAAAAGTGAATGCCTCTAAATCGATCGCGGACGTTGCGCGAAACTTGCACGATAATCCACAGCAATGGCTGCGTCTGCCAAACTCGGACCTGTTGCTTTACTCTCGACCACCTGAGATTCAACGACCCAGCAGTTCGAACCTGGAATTGCGCTTCGAAATCCCGGAAAATACCGCTCGCCTTCTTCTTGAACGTCTGGCAAAAACGGAAGCTGCCCAAGTAGTAACAGCGCACTGACCAGGCAAATGCACCGCCTTCCCGTTCTCTTGTTGACTGCAATCGCGATGGCGGTGTCATTATTAGACGCGAATGCCGGAGGCCCTCTGGTTGATGTGCAATCAGTCGATCCGACAATCACGGTTGAGCTGCGTTATGCAGGGCGAAACAATCTGATTGGGTACCCGCTTTACCCTCGTGGAACATGTGCTCTCGCGCGTCCAGAAGTCGCTTCGGGCTTGGCTGCTGCACAGGCGTTTCTGCGGCGTTATCAATTTGGACTCAAAATATGGGATGCGTATCGGCCTGTGGTAGTGCAGGAGAAGCTTTGGCAGGCCGCACATAATAGCGACTACGTTGCCAATCCTGACATTGGCGTCGGATCCCTACACAGTTGGGGCGTCGCTGTCGATGCCACGTTAGTCGACGCGTGGAATCGTCCCGTGCGTATGCCCAGTGACTTTGACAATTTCACACCCGCCGCAATGTGGCGTTACGCAGGCCCCCATCCCGACGTCCGGGCACACGTGCATTTACTACAAATCGCGATGCGAAACGGCGGCTTTTGGGGATTGCGCACCGAGTGGTGGCATTTCACGATTGCTGACTGGCAAAAATATCTGCCGGAACAAACGAGGCAAACCGCACAGGTCTGCGGTACTCAGTGGCAAGGCAAGTTATGATCGATCCGCTCCGATTTTTTGTATTTGTCATGTCGAGCGAAGTCGAGACATCTCTAACGGTCGCCTTTTTGAACACAAGCGATTCCTCCACTTCGGTCGGAATGACAAAATAGCGATTCGACGTACTTGGGAAGATGGAAGCTAGAATGCTCTTAGGCGTCGCCTTGCTCCGTGATCTGCGGCAACCGGAATACATTCATGTGTTACTTAATCCGTTGCCGGTTTACGGCCTCCTCACCGGTTTGATCGGACTAGTGATCGCATTGATTTTGAAGAGTCGCCGCGCTCAAATCGCAACCCTGGCGCTCGTGCTCATCAGCTCCGCGTCGGCATGGCCGGTTTACGAATTTGGACAACAGGGATACGACCGTGTGCTCTCAATGGCGGACGAGGATGGACAAGCCTGGCTCGATGAACACAAAGAGCGCGGCGAAGATCTCATCTGGATTTTCTATGCATTGGTCACTTTGAGCGCAATTGCCATCGCTGCGCCAATCAAATGGACCAAGTCTTCCATCCCACTCGCCGTTGCGGTGATCGTGCTCGGTGCCGTAGCGCTGGGAAGCGGAGTTTACATCGCCTATGCCGGCGGACGAGTCCGACATCGCGAATTTCGAAACGAATCGCCGCCGCCGAAGAGGTCTGAACAAGAGCATTGAGTCGTTAAAACCGTTGAAGCGTTAAACGGAACCACGATGGTCATCCTGAGCGGAGCGCAGCGGAGTTGAAGGATCTCGCGATGCGACCCTCGGTAATGCCACGGGATTCCTCGACTTCGCTCGGAATGACTTTTGCTCTGACAAATCAACGATGACGCCAGAGCTGGATCGCGCGGAACGCAGTGTCGAAGAACAGAGCGTTGCACTCAAAAAGCCGCTCGGACTTGGCGATCTCGTTCTGACACAGATAGTGTTTGTGGTCGGGTCGGGCTGGGTCGGCACTGCAGCAAAGCTTGGAACATCGCATCTCTTTTTCTGGCTCCTCGCGATTCTGCTCTTCTACATTCCACAAGCCGCCGTGGTCATTTATCTGAGCGGTCTGATGCCACTGGAAGGTGGAATTTACCAATGGGCAAAGCTAGCCTTTAACGAGTTCACCGGCTTCATCGTGGCTTGGAATCTCTGGCTTTTGTCAATCATGGTGATCGCCATGGGCGGGATGTTCATCACCACGAACATCTCCTATGCCCTGGGCGATGCAGCTGCGTGGATGCGGGACAGTCCCTGGTGCGTCTCGTTAGTCAGTTGTGTGCTGGTAGGGGGCCTCGGCTGGACCGGCCTTCGCGGGCTATCGTTAGGCAAATGGGTCCACAACATCGGTGGATTTGCAATGTTTTTGGTTTATGGCGCTTTGATTCTTCTGCCATTCATCAGTGTCGCACGCGGTGATCTCACCACATATCATCCTTTGCAAATCGCCGCGCCCGTGATGTCGCTCTTTTATTGCTTCAATATCTTCAGCAAACTGGCAGTTGGCGGACTCAGCGGATTTGAATATGTAGGCATTCTGGCTGGGGAAGCCCATGCACCGGCACGCAACGTCGGACGCTCCGTCATTATCGCCGCTCCAATCATCGCGCTCATGTTCGTTCTTGGAACGAGCTCGGTTCTCGCATTCATAGGAAATAACCAAATCGATTTGATCGGCCCTGTGCCGCAGACCTTGCGGCTCGGGCTGCAATCATTCGGCGCCGCCGGCACGATTGCCTCTGTTGGCATCCTACTGATGACCGTGCGCTCCATATCTTCGATGAGCATTCATTTCACTGGCAGCTCCCGTTTGCCAATGGTAGCCGGCTGGGATCACCTGTTGCCGGTATGGTTTTCGCGTTTGCATCCGCGTTACAAAACGCCGATCAACTCAATCATGTTCGTCGGCGCGATCACGCTGGTGATTGCCATCTCAAGCCAGGTCGGCGCCGGTTTGCAGGAAGCGTTTCAACTCGTGGACAACGCCGCTAACGTTTTTTATGGAATTGTCTATACGGTCATGTTTGCGATTCCCATCGCGGGCGCGGCTGCGATTCGATCCGGAGCTCGCATCTGGTTGCGCGTCGCGGCGGCTTGCGGTCTCACCGTATGTCTGCTGGCCATCTTCTTCACCATCTATCCGATCATTGATGTGCCTAACCCGCTGGTTTTCGCCGCAAAAATCATTGCGGTGACTCTCGCAGCCAATCTCATCGGTATCGCCATTTTCACGCTTAACTACAAACGTCGCGGAGCTGTTTGAGAACCCGACTGCTTTGGGCAGTCGAGTTTAGCGACAGTTATCGATTACCCAGCGCAAATAATCCGGCGATCCGCTGTCAATCTTGACGCTTATCAGCTCGGGAACTTCGTAAGGATGAAGCGAGCGCAATTTTTCTTCAAACGCTGCTTGTCGATCCTCGGTTGTCTTGAAGAAAACTATAACCTCACCTGCGGTTTCGATCTTTTCTTTCCATCGATAGATGGAATGAACACCTGGCAAAAGGTTGGCGCATGCCGCCAGCTTTTCTGTAACCAGCACTTCCGCGATGCGATTGGCCGTCTCCACATCGGGAAAAGTACTGATGGCCAGAAAAACTTGATCAGCCATTAGTCAGGCAATCGCTGTCATTCCGAGCGGAGTCGAGGAAACCCGTTGCATGACTCTACGCTACCATCACCGGATCCTTCGACCCCGAAAACTTTCAGGGCTCAGGATGACGGCTTCGGCAAATCCAACCACCACCGAGAACGATGTCACCATCATAAAACACTGCTGCCTGCCCCGGAGTCACAGCTCGTTGCGGATCGTGCAATCGTACATGACCGCGATCATCTTCGAGTTGCATCACCGTCGCGCGGGTCCCTGGATGGCTATAACGAATTTTTACTGTGACGTCCGTTTGTTTGCTGTAGCCGGAGTCGACGCCCCCAGCTTTTTGGGTGTCGATCGCGAGGCCGCGGTCAGCACCCGCGGCCACAGGATGCCAATTCACTCGATCGAGTTCGAATTCCTCCGTTGCCAAGTCGTCAGCGTCTCCGACAATCACGCGATTCGTCGCCGGATCGAGATCGACAACATAACGCGGTCGCACCGAACCCCCCGGCAAACCTTTGCGCTGCCCGATCGTGAAAAGTTCAATGCCGTCATGTTCGCCTAGAAAATTTCCCGCAACATCGTAAATCTCGCCGCGATGAAACTCGTTTTCGCCGAGGTGCGAACGCAAAAACGCTTTATAATCGTTCCCGGGAACAAAGCAGATTTCCTGGCTATCCATCTTGTCCGCAACCTTGAGGCCTAACGAATGCGCGATCTCGCGGATTTCCGGCTTCGTCATTTTGCCGAGTGGAGTCAACGCGCGCCGAAGCTGCGGCTGGCGCAAACTAAAAAGGAAATAGGACTGATCTTTGCGCGGGTCGAGCCCCTTTCGCAAGATGGCGTGATCGGCATGATGTTCGATGATTGCGTAATGCCCCGTTGCGATGTAGTCGCAGCCTAAGGCCGCCGCTTTACTCCAAAGATTGCCGAACTTGAGCTTTTCGTTGCACATCACGCACGGATTTGGCGTTCTGCCGGCCTGGTACTCGCTGGAGAAATAATCAATGACCAACCGCTCGAACTGGTCGGCTTCATCAACCACGTAATGCGGGATACCTAGTGAATGCGCGACGCCACGCGCATCGGCGATCGCCTGTGGGCCGCAGCACTTGTCTTCCGCGCGCGAGATACAATCCTGCGGCCACACTTTCATGGTCACGCCGATGACCTCGTAGCCCTGCTCGCGTAACAAATATCCCGCGACGCTGGAGTCCACTCCACCGCTCATCCCAAGTAGAACGCGTTGTTTGTTTCGGCTCATTTGAACGATCAACTTCGATGAACAGCCAACTGAGTCAACGGATGGGCGAGCTCGGCACTGTAGCCGCCGACCTCGTGGGCGGCGCGACGCGCGCGTAACAGCAAGATCACCGGCGTATCTCGCAGAGCGAAACGACTACACTTTCACTGCCCGGCTCACGAACGGACTGCCGCGCAAGGTGAAACGCCATGGATAATGCGCAGAACGCGTGATACCGATTCGCTTGTCGGCTACCACATCCGCAGACGTTCTTTTATTGAGGGTGAAGCAGTATCGCGGGTCGGAGCACAGGTCCATTTCATGATGACGATTGGTAATGTTTAGCGCCTGCGTCAGCTTGCCAGGTCCCGAGCAAAGCCGTTTCACGTCGTTGAGTCCGCGACGTTTCTTCATTTGTTCGATCCCTCTCTTCGGCTCCAGCGCGCGAATCAGGACGAAACCATTCTCATTGCCTTTCACCAGTACGTTTAGCATCCAATGCATTCCATAGTTGAAATAGACATAGGCCGCGCCGGCGTTGTTTCGCTCGATAAAGCTGCGTGCGCTCGGCCGCGTAAATGTATGCGCCGCCTCGTCGTTGATCGTCGCGTACGCTTCCACCTCCACAACGATCCCCGAGCAATCCCCCCAAATTAGTTCCGTGCCGATCAACTCGCGCGCACAAGTGAGCGGATCACGTTTGAAGAAACAGGCACGGACAATTTTGTGCGCCACCTCCACGCTCCTTACCTGATGGATCGGTGTTCTCTCAGTATTTCGACGGTCTCATCGATAGGCAGCGCCTCGACCGTGTGCCCATTCCCGCTCATTGTCGTCGCTCGAAACATCGAGTTGTAGATGGCTTCTTCGGTCGCTTCGATCACAGCTAGAAACAACGGCGACATCGCATCGTTGCTCAGTAGTTCGACATGTCGAGTGGGCGACTTCTCAGACGTATGAATCCGCAACTGTGGCGCGGTCGAGAACGCGATTGCATAATCCCCACTGCCATTCGAGGCGGCGCTTCCAGTGCGGGCCATACCCAGCCATGCCCGAGCGGCGAGACGCTTAAGGTTCCGTGCATCGATCGGCGCATCAGTCGCGATGACGATCATGCACGACCCATCTGCCTTGTCTTTTCCGCTGCCTTGCTGCAATTCCTTGTGCAGATAGTACTGACCTAGTTCCTGGCCAATGGGAGCGCCAGCGATCGAGAGGACGCCTCCAAAATTCGTCTGCACCAGAACCCCGATCGTGTATCCGCCAAGATTCTGAGGCAGCTTTCGCGAAGAAGTTCCGATTCCCCCCTTCCAGCCAAACGCAACAATCCCGGTACCAGCTCCGACGTTTCCCTCTTCAACTGGGCCGCTCTTCGCTTTCTTGATGGCAGTGAACACGTCGTCCGGTGTGATGTGACGCCCTCGAATATCGTTTAGGTATCCGTCATTGGTTTCGCCGACTACGGGATTAACTGAGAGAACGTCCTCGTTTCCCGGCAAACTCAGAATGTAGGTCGTCACGGCGTCTGCGACTTGTGGCACACTCTCCGTGTTTGTCAGCACGATCGGTGTTTCAATCTCACCCATTTCATCGATCTGCGTAGAGCCAGTCAGCTTTCCAAAACCGTTTTCAACGAAAATCGCGCCAGGCACCTTGTCGCGGTAGAGATTAGCTGAATGTGGCAGAATGGCTGTCACACCGGTACGGACGTTGTCTCCAGAAATAATTGTCCTATGGCCAACTTCGACTCCGGCAACATCCGTGATCGCATTGAGCGCGCCAGTCGGCAGAATGCCAACTTTCAGTGCCAAATCCGAAGCGCGAGGTCGTGTATTCGAAGTCGCGCTCTGAGCACAAACTGACGAGGCGAGCAACCAAGAAGCAGCTACACCGATAAATCTATGAACCATCGAAAAAACAACTGATCAATTAAAACTGCAAAGCACGCATGGACTTAGAAGATGCGCGCGAACAATCTTATGTGTCCTCCAGCCCGCCTCATCCGCTGCCTTTGTGAGTGGGCTTAGCTCTGCGGCTCTGCCGCCGACTGCGTCTTATAGTAAACGTGAAGCGTGACTTTGCTGTCGACAGGTTTGCCGTTCCGGAACGCCGGAATGAATTTCGCGCCATTGAAATCGGACAAAGCCGCCTCGCCGAGATTCAGAAAGGGCGGCTCCTCGGAAACAACCTGCAAATTTTTCAGATTGCCAGTAGCATCGACCTCGACCTCGAGCTCAACAACACCAGTCAGGGCGACCGTCGTAGGCGCTTCAGGGGTATGTGTCCCCGTGAACTTCGAATTCTGACCGACGAACGGCTGCGGATCGATGAAATCAGTTTCCTTGTCCACTTCTTGCAATTGCTGATTGGCGAAAATGCGCAGCCGCGGTTTGCCATTGACGACGGCGAACTTCACAGTGCCGTAGAAAACGGTAAGCACCGGTTGATGATTATGAATCGCGGGAATGAACTTCGCAGCGGCCAGGCGTTTTAATACTTCTTTCTCGAGCAATTCGGATCCTTTTGTGCCCCGATACGCGCCAGCGCGAGCGACATCACCGGTCGGCGCCACGAGACCAGTAAACATGACCGCAGCGTCCTTTTGACCTTTCTTGATCAAGTCGGCGGTATCAATTGTGTTAATCAGGGCATTGGGCCCCGACCCGACCAGTGCGGGCCGGAACTCCGGCAGCGCAGGCGTCGGTGTACGCGTCGCACTCTTCTTTGTTTGCGATAATGCAAGATTCGCGCTGCACAGTAAACCAATCACACAATAGATCCCGAGTCGCATGGCGGAATAGGCAAGCGAAATGCGCCCCTTTTGCAAGGGAAACTCGCAAAATTTATGCCGCACTTGCAAGTGGACTTATCGCCGCAACTCGACGCGCGACCTTATGTCGCTGAAAATAACTAATGAGCGCATCTCGGGTTTGCACCGGATGCAGGATGCAACTGGCCTCCGCCCGCTCGAGAAACGCGCGCAATTTCATGAAATGGTGCCCGCCACTGCGCGCATCGAAACTGTTGAACGCAATGACGTATTTCTTGTTGCGATCCAGCGGTTCCCCGTTGGCCAGCGTCATCGAGACGATTTTACAGTCGCCGCCGCGACCCTTTGCTTTCACAGCAAAGCCAAGCAGATTGCGCTTCTCATGACTGGCGAATACCTCGTCCATGGCAATTTTTATTTCCTCAGGAGATAGGTGTGCTGTCACGATGTAGTTCTCAAAAGGAATCACATTCCAGACGTCGCGAACACTTTTTGGGCCGGCGACCAACTCGGCCTTGTCACCGAAGGTGCCGTGCATGACGCCATCCACGGGTACATTTCGTTCCGATAATGTTTCCATAATCGCAGCTCCGATCAGCTTCTCCAGGTCACTCGGTCGGCCAGGTTCGCTTCGATTCCGCAGCGTCTCGGCCAGTTCACCAATCGGCTCGGACAACGCGTCCTCCGATTTGGCCAACTCCGATTTCGCCCGCGAAATAACTGCATGATCAAAGGCGAAACGCTCATCCATCAACTCGCACATCGCGTCTCGGCGCAGCAGTTTCTTTGAATTGCGATCGAAGAGAAGATCGACGCGGCCCACGTGGATCCCGAAATGATCTGCCTGCGTAAACAAAACGCCATTCGTTAGCCGACTCGGAACGTCCTGGTGCGTATGGCCGGCAATAAACACGACGATCTCTGGAAATTCCGAGATCAACGCCATCACCGTATTGGCAAAATCGTCGCCGTCGCTGCGCGCCTTGAGTCCCATATGACCGCTTAACACAATCGCGTCCGCGCCTCCACCCTTCGCGCCGACAATCGCGCGGCGAACCGGCTCGACCGGATGTCGAAAATCAAGTCCCCGGGTCAATTCCGGCCACAGCCAAAATGGCATCCCCGGCGTAGTAACACCGATGATCGCGATTTTAATTCCCGCAACTTCCTTCAAGATGAACGGCTGGATTCTTGCAAACGGGTGGTTCGCTTCTGGAAATTCGCCGGGAAGCCTTCCTTCCATCAGCATGTTCGCAGCAAGAACTGGCATGTTTGATTGTTGCAATGCGTGCTCGAAGCATTCCATCCCCCAGTCGAATTCGTGATTGCCCACGACCCACGCGTCGTAATCCAGGTGATTGAGCAGATCGATCATTAGCGCGCCCTTGTTTCGCAGGCTGACATCAGTGCCCTGATAAACGTCGCCGACGTCGATCAAGATCGAGTTGGGATTTTCACGGCGCCACCGCCTGATTTGTGTCGCGCAACGTGCCAATCCGCCGCAATCTGGCTTTCCATCGTAGTCAAAGGTCGGCAGAATGTGACCGTGCAAATCGGTCGTATGCAGGATCGAAATACAAACCGTGTCGGGATTAAGCGCAGCGGCACTCGCGAGAGTCGGGACAGCGCTGACCATCCCTGCCCGGCCAACCAGCTTCAGGAAATCGCGGCGACTCCAAGCTTTGTCCTGTAGGAGCATCGCAGCAAGGTTCGTTCTTGCCGAAGGCTACCTAAGAATGAATTGGCGCTTCAAGAAAAAAGCGCCGCGCCTCAAGCTATAGGATAGTCGTTGTCGTCTTTCAGGCGGGCGGTCGAGGAATGAAGGCCAATCGGAGTTTACTTGAACGTACTGGTGGACGAACTGCGCTTCCTGGTTCGCGTCGGCGATGAAGCCAGGTGAAAAGGTCGGCCAGATTGTTCCGGGCCCAAAGTTTCGGCGTCCGGCCGCACATGGGCGAATAGCCCGGGCCGCAGCCAGGCAGATACCGTCCGGATTAAGACCGGATTGCCTGTTAATTGCAGCTGGCCGGTTTTCTTCGCCGCCCGGATATCCATGTCACCGGCCCAGATGTGAGTCATCGTTCGCAGATCCGTGGTTAAATGGATATCGATTTGCTTCCGGGATTGTCCACGCACAACTCACGCGCCCCATTTTCGAGCACGATCCACCAATGCCCAAACTTTGGAAGACCGCGGAAAAGGAACTTAATTACCGTTCGTCCACCCGGTAGTTGGGTAGCATCGATCCGGCGATGCAGATCGTACATGAGCAATTCCACGTCGAGTTCATCATCGTTCATCTGGCCGCGCGCCCATCTCATCCCCCACTTGCCAAGACCGAAGATGATTGGCTTGAGTTCCTTCGCCGCGGGCATTGGTTGATACTCCGTTCGCCGCTGATCGGGCACTGTTTTTCGAACGACAAGCCCGCATTCCTGAAGCTGGTTCAGGCGCTTGGTCAGCAAAGTCGGGGAGATTTGCGACAACGCACGCTGAAAGTCATTGAAGCGCGTCGTCCCAAGCAATAGTTCCCGAATGATGAGAATCGTCCATCGTTCCCCTAAAACTTCGGCAGCTTTGGATACGGGACAGAATTGACCATAGCGGATGCTCATCAACGGCGGAGAGATACTACATACAAAGTAGTTGGTTGCTACATTCTACGTCGTGGACACTGACCGAGTGAATCGTTTATCATATCGCGTCGAACAGAACGAAAGTCCAACCGAAAACAAACCTGCTCTTGCCGATATGCTCAACGAAAATTCTATTGCCGATTTCAAAGTGAACCTTCGCGGCCGATTAATCCAACCGAGCGATAATGATTACGATGAAGCGCGCAAGGTTTACAACGGAATGATTCACAAAGAGCCGCGCCTGATCGCCCGCTGCGCTGATGTGGCCGACGTCATTAACTCAGTAAACTTCGCGAGAGAGAACGGGCTACTCGTTGCGATCCGCGGCGGCGGTCATAACGCGGGAGGATTGGGGATTTGCGATGATGGCCTGGTCATCGACCTCGGCTCGATAAAATATACGCGCGTCGATCCAGCAGCGCGCACTGTCACTGTTGGCGGCGGCTGTACATGGGGCGATGTGGATCACGCAACACACGTGTTCGGGATGGCGACGCCTAGCGGAATCATTTCCACCACCGGCGTTGGCGGACTGACCCTGGGTGGTGGAATCGGACATCTCACCCGTAAATGCGGGTTGAGCATTGATAATCTGCTCTCCGCCGATGTCGTGCTAGCCAATGGCGAGTTTGTTAAGACGAGCGCCGGCGAGAATTCGGACTTGTTCTGGGCGATTCGCGGTGGCGGCGGAAATTTCGGCGTGGTCACTTCGTTTACGTTCAAGCTGCATTCGATCGACACGATTTATGGCGGACCAATGCTCTACGAATTGAGCGAAACAGCAGATGTAATGAAGTGGTATCGGGATCTGATTCCCGCGGCGCCCGACGATTTAAATGGCTTCTTTGCTTTTCTCACCGTCCCACCGGTTGCTCCTTTCCCAGAGAATCTGCACATGAAAAAAATGTGCGGCGTGGTTTGGGCGTACACGGGGCCCCAGGAGAAGGCAGAGAAGACATTCGAGCCGATCCGGGCTTTCAAAAAGCCTGCGCTCGATTTTGTAGGTCCTCTGCCGCAACCTGCGTTACAGAGCATGTTCGACGCGCTTTATCCTCCTGGCTTGCAGTGGTACTGGCGCGCCGATTTTGTGAACGAGTTAAGCGATGACGCGATTGGGCAGCACATTCGATTCGGTGAAAAACTGCCGACCATGCATTCCACCATGCATATGTATCCGATCAATGGCGCCGCGTCGCGTATCGGCAAAACGGATACTGCCTGGAATTATCGCGATGCCAAATGGGCGCAGGTGATCGTGGGCGTTGATCCCGATCCGGCTAACAAGGATAAAATCGTCTCATGGACGAAGAGTTATTACGATGCGGTTCATCCATATTCCGCCGGCGGGGCGTACGTGAACTTTTTGATGGGAGACGAAGGCGAAGAACGGGTGAAGAAAACCTACGGCGATAATTACGACCGGCTGGTCGAGATCAAAACCAAATACGATCCGGATAATTTCTTCCGAGTGAATCAAAACATTAAACCAACTGCTGACTAACCAGATCGTCGATAGCATTCTGTTGTCACGACGCTGAGTCGATTAGCAAAACTCAGCAGTTGTCGGCTTGCTCATCTCATTAACACCCGGCTTTAGCCGGGTGCGAGAAGAAAGCCGAGCGTGAGCCGTTTCAACGGCTTCTCTTCATAAAACCGTTGAAACGGTTTTCATTTTGGGCGGGGTTGCACCGGGCTGAAGCCCGGTGTTATTAAGAACAGCAATCGGAATTTCGATTCACACAATCAGGTAGATAATACCCAATGACCGCTGATGACCTAAGATCACTGCAAGCACCTTTCAAGACGCAGTATCGAGAGCACCCTGAAACAGCGTTGGTCACGCTTCGTGCAGAAGGACAAATCGATAAAAACGTCACCTGTAAAATCGGAACGGGAAAGGCACGTGTCGAAGCCGGGCTTCACCCCGCGACCGGCGGTGATGGACAGAGCGCGTGCTCGGCGGACATGTTACTCGAAGCGCTGGTAGGATGTGCGGGTGTGACCTTAAGCGCAGTCGCTACCGCTATGAACATTTCTTTACGCGCCGCGACAATCCGAGCGGAGGGCGATCTGGATTTTCGCGGCACGCTCGGCGTTTCCAAAGACGTGCCGGTTGGCTTCAAAGAAATACGCCTAAATTTCGATATGGACACCGATGCGAGCGAAGAACAAATCGCCACGCTAATTCGCCTGACCGAACGCTATTGCGTCGTTTACCAGACGCTGAGCCAGCCGGCCAAGATCAGCGTTTTGCACCGGGTCATATCGCGGTAAGATCTTCCTGGTATGCCGTTATACATGGACATTCATGAGCTCCCGGAGGGAACCACTCCGGAAGATGTCGCAAAGGCTCACGCAAAAGACATGGAAACGCAGCGAAAATACGGCGTCGAATACACCAAATACTGGTTCAATCAAAAGGCGGGCAAAGTTTTCTGTCTCGTTCATGCGCCAAACGCCGAGGCGGCACAGTGTGTCCATCGCGAAGCTCACGGGTTGATGGCGGAGAAGCTGATTGAGATACAGCCCGAACTTGTAGAAGGCTTTCTGGGTGGTGTCGAAACAAATTCAGCGGGAGCAGCCGTGTTGCCTCACGCGGGAGCCGATGCGCGCGATCCTGGAATTCGGACCGTTCTGTTCACCGACGTTGTGAATTCGACCACGCTGACTCAATCGCTCGGCGACGAGGCGGCGCTTGCGATCCTAGGTGTGCACGACGTGATCGTGCGCGACGCCTTGTCCGCGTTGGGCGGTCGCGAGGTGAAGCACACTGGGGACGGGATCATGGCGTGCTTCATCTCACCAGCGAGCGCCGTGCGATGCGCAATTCAAATCCAACGTGAATTGGACAAACATGCGCAAGCAAATCCCGACCGCCAGCTTAAGGTTCGGGTCGGCGCCGCAGCGGGCGAACCGGTCGAGCAGCACAACGATCTCTTCGGATCGACAGTTCAGCTGGCCTCCCGCTTATGTGCTCACGCGCAGCCGGAACAAATTCTGGTATCAAACGTGATCGCCGAATTATGCCTCGGCAAAGGACTCCTTTTTGAAGACCTCGGCGAAGTTACCCTGAAAGGCTTCGGTTACCCAGTCCGCGCCCATGCCGCCGCATGGAAGCAGTGAATTAGTAGAAGAAATGTTCGGGATGCTTTACGAACATTCGCCTACTTCTCGTTAGATGACACTGCCGCGCGCCAAGAAGTTTGAAATTGGCGATCTCGTGAGGGTCGAGGGGCTCCCGAGTGATTTGGGCGACTTCGCAGGCATTGGCACACCGCAGGTGTTTGAGCAAGCACTGGGCAAGGCTTTCCGCGTTCAAGGCTTCAATGCGCTTGGTCACCTCGAGCTAGTTGTTGTGGAGCAGCATCCATCGGCTCACGCTTACGAATCCGACACGATTTGGATTGAGCCGAAGTTTGTTTCTTTGGTAGCACGTTTAGCGTAATGTCGCACAAGTCATCTAACCAATCGCTCCAGCCAACCGCTCTTTGGCGTTGCGCGTCGATATCGATCTTGATTAACGTATTTTCAGTTGCAGTGCAGCCTCGGTCCCGGAGCGGTGGCTGAGCTCCGTCTCGTTACATACAATGATCGCCCAGGACGAACGAAGCGCGTTCTTCGTTCAGACAGGCGGCTACGTTGTTGGTCGTAACTGGTGGCTCAGCATGCATGGCACGGCGCCGTTTGGTCAACTGCAAATCTATGACGATCGGCTCGTGTTAAGCGCGCTCTTCCATACATACCAATTTCAACGAGATGCTATTCAGTCTTTGTCGCTCATTCGTCGAGCGTTGTCTATGGGGCTGCGAATCGAGCACAGCGCGACACGCGTTCCACATCTAATTGTCTTCTGGAGTTCAGATATCGACGAGTTGCAAGAGCGGTTGGAGGCTGCAGATTATCGTGTTGTCGATACCGCATCTAACCAATCGATGAAGCCAACCCAGTCACTTGTGTTACGCCTCCGAAAAGATCCCCATTTTTGCTTCAAGTGGCTGGGTGGCTTATTTCTTTCTCGTTAGATGTATCGCGCGCAAATACTCCGGTTAGCAATGCTTGCCTGCTGCGCCGCGGGCACCTTCGCAGTTTCTCCGGCCACCCTTGCTGGTGATGTGAAAAAAGCCGCTACGCACATCAAAAATCCGGTTGTCCCGCCGGAAGCCAAGGCGAAGCACCTCAGAGGTTCAGGGGTGATTCTCGTTCACGTCCGCCCCGACGGAACCGTAGAGAGAGCCGAGGTTGCACGCTCGTCCGGTCACAAGGTTCTAGACGAAGCAGCACTCGCAGCTTTCTCTCAATGGCAGTTCATACCTGGAAGGCTCAGTAAAGCGACAATCCCATTTACGTTTACGGGGAATTATGAGAACTCAAAAGTATCCAACCAATCGCTGCAGCCGACGGCGACCCCTTGTGCTAACTGCCCGTTACATGACTAAAACTGTTGCGCCCATAGCCACGCGCACTCACGCTCGCTGCAGCCGAGCTTTTTCTCGTTAGGCCGCTTCACCACATCTTTGCCACATGCCACAGGTCATTGAAGCACCGACGCGAATCCAAGCTCACGGCGAGCCGCCGAAAACGATAGAAGAGTTCATCGGTCGTGTGAACTCCAAAACCGAGAGCTTGAGCGTCGCACGCATGATTAGTCCGTCGGGCTGGGGTGAGCCGGGGCAAATACCGGATTTTGACGAGTTCACAGTCGTTCTGCGTGGCGAGCTTCAGATCGAGACTCGCGAGAGCGTTCACCGAATCGCTGCCGGACAAGCCATTGTCGTCCACCGTGGCGAGTGGGTGCGTTATAGCACGCCATCCCCACAAGGTGCCGAGTATATTTCCGTGTGTGTGCCTGCCTTTTCCCCAGCCACAGTTCACCCCGACCGGCAATGAAGTGCCCTGACAAAGCTCTGAAGTTAACCGTACCGGCGCGTGTCGTTTCCTTGTTGAGCGGACTACTTGTGATGCTATGCATTGCTGGCGCACCAATGAGTGTCACCATTTCGCAAAGCTCCATTCGCATCAACGGTGTTGAGCTTCGTAGCGGGCCAAAAGGGGACGGTGGCCGATACATTTCACTCGCAGCTGCAGAGAAAGTGCTCGGTAAACCACAGGATACCTACGTGGCAGGACTCGGCGTGCGCGTTTATGCATGGCTCAACGCAGGTATACACGTGCAAAGAGGTTTCCGCGGTCCGGATAAAGGGAAGATATTCAAGTTCCAAGTCTGGTTCATCGACACCTATGACAAGGACCAAGACAAGCATTCGGGTAAGTTCGGCGGCCACGTTCAACTCGACGGATTGGAGATCACTCCCGACACCACATTCGACAGCATTCGTGGCCAGCTGGAGAAGACAGGGTTCGAGATTACCGATGATCAAAATATTATCAGTGCAAAGAAGGGAGAGATCACCATCTTCACAGTGGAAACTACAAACAAGATTGAACGAATTGAAGCGTGGTGCAGCTAGGCTTAGCTAAAGGCATGGGACATTTCAAAAGTTATCTCATAAACGCGAGGTGTTGTAGCCACGGCGCTGTGTCGCCGCGCAGCGACGGACAACAACGCCGAAACGCCTCGACACAGCGAGGCGGCTACAACATCCTGGCGATGATTTGTACCTTTTACGTTCTTTTTGGCGTCGCCCTTCAGTGCCTGTGTTACGCCGATGTGACGAAAGCCGCCACGGCGAATCCGTCCGGTGGCGGACTCTCAAGTGAGGATCGGAAGGCGTTGCAGGATTCTCTGCGATTCCACGAGGTTCATTCGACCAGGGATTTGCCGGCTGCTGTTGTTGCTCTTTGTGTCGACGACAATGGCAAGCTCGCAGACCCGGGCCAGAATTGGAACGCGACCGATGCTATCACGGACCCGACTCTCCCATGGAAGCGCCTGATTTGGGCGGCGGTTGGTGGCGATTATTACGTTGTCCATTACGAGCGCGGCGGAATCGCCCACAGTTTTCACGTCTTGGTTGCCAAACTGCCGAAGGGTGACGGGAAACCGAAAATAATTTGGCAGGCGGCTGGACGACAGCTCAAAGATTACTCAGCGTTTCTTGATGCATTGCGGAACGGGAAGTTAAATGACCAATTGGTTTACGGGCATTGAGAAAAGGGACGCGAGGACGCGTGCGCACTCCCAAAGCTCCGCGAAACAACAGGAGACTCATCCGTCTATTTTTCACGAAGTGCTTTGGGAGTGCGATGCGTCCTCGCATCGCTTTCATACTTTCAAAAACCTATTGACTGCAGTCGAAGCGACTCCGCAACTCTCCTTTGTTTGATCGAAGCAATTTTGTAAATTCCCCTCATGCAATTGGAAGGAATTGATCACGTAGCTCTCGGGGTACGCGACATCGAGCGATCGGTGAAATGGTACACGGAGGTTCTCGGGTTTGAGCGACTTCATGAAGGCATGTGGAATGGCGTGCCGACTTTTATTGGCAAAGGAAACACTGGGATTGCGTTGTTCCCCGCCAAGCCGGAGGCAAAACCGACCTCGCTTAGTCACCGCGAACTTCGGATGCTTCACCTCGCTTTTCGTGCGAACCGCGAAAATTTTCTCGCTTCGCAGCGCGAACTGGAAAAGCGCGGCATCGATTTTGAATTCCAAGATCACGAGGTTTCGCACTCGATCTATTTCCGCGATCCCGACGGCCACGCGCTCGAGATCACGACGTACGAGTTGTCCCAGCCATCCTGACTTGTCATGTCGAGTGGAGTCGAGACATCTCTCGATATTTCGAAACAGTTAGAGATTCCTCGACTTCGCTCAGAATGACAATTGCGATGGAACGGGCAGGCAATTAAAGCGGTAGAGCACTACCGCACCCAAAACGTGGCCGTGGTTTCGAGCGCACGCCGGGCGCTTGCGTCTTAAAGTGCGGCAGTGCACTGCCGCTTTGGATGTTGTCAGGCCACGCGACCGCAGCAGTTTTTGTATTTTTTCCCGCTGCCGCAGGGGCACTGTTCGTTGCGGCCGACTTTGGGTATTGAACGGCGAACCGGTAAATCAATCGACACGTCGCCTGCACCGTCGCCATCACCGGCAGCGACTCCCGCCATCGCGCCAACGGGCTCACGCATGCGCGCGTCGGCGCTTGCGGTGGGCGCGGTTGGAGCATGTTCGCGCATCAGAAACTGCGGCAATGTCGCCAGGAAATTCTCGAATGCCTGCAAGTTTGAGGTGCTGCGGAAAAGATTATTCAAGACTTCGTTCTTAATGTTTGCCATCAGTTCGACGAACATGTCGTACGCCTCGGTCTTGTATTCGATGAGCGGGTCTTTCTGCGCATAACCGCGCAGATAAACCCCCTCGCGCAAAGCATCCATGGCATAGAGATGCTCCTGCCAGAGTCGGTCGATGGCATTCAGAATGATGTAGCGCTCCAGGCTTTTTACCGCCGTGGGTTCTTCGTGACTCGACTTTCGGTCATACGCATCTTTGATCTTCTCGATCAGAAACTGCGCGTTTTCATCGACGGCGCGTGTGTCGAACTGCGCCTTTTCCTTGGTCAAACCAAGCGGGAAAGTTGTATTCACCCAATGGACGAGACCCGTGTAGTTGGGCTCATCCACATCGAGATATTCTTTTATCTTCGCCGGCACGGCTTCGTCGATGACTTCGAAGATAAGTTTGCGCGGCTCCTCGGAATCGATCACTTCGTTGCGGTAGGTGTAAACGACCTCGCGCTGCATGTTCATCACATCATCGAAATCGAGAGTCCGTTTTCGGATAAGGTAGTTGCGCTGCTCGACACGTTTTTGCGCCGTCTCGACCGATTTATTTAGCCACCGATGTTCCAGTTCCTGCCCTTCCTCGAGCCCGAAGCGCTCCATGATTTTCGTCATTCGATCGGCTGCGCCGAAGTTGCGCATCAGATCGTCCTCGAAACTGACATAAAATCGCGATGCGCCCGGGTCCCCCTGCCGCGCGCAGCGTCCGCGTAACTGTCGATCGATTCGGCGCGCCTCGTGCCGCTCAGTCCCGATCACCTTCAACCCGCCCAGCTCCGTCACGCCAGGACCCAGCTTAATATCGGTGCCGCGCCCCGCCATGTTCGTTGAGATCGTGACCGTGCCCGGTTGTCCAGCGCGCGCCACGATCTCGGCTTCCTGCATGTGAAACTTCGCGTTCAACACGTTGTGCGGGATCTTCTCGCGCTTCAGCATTCGGCTCAGTAACTCAGACGCTTCCACGCTGACGCTTCCAACCAGCACGGGCTGAGTCTTCACATGAGCCTCTTTGATCTCCTTGATCACCGCGTTGTACTTTTCCCGACGCGTCTTGTAGATGCGATCGTTGAAATCGGTGCGTCGCACCGGTCGGTTCGTCGGAATCATGTTCACGTCGAGTTTGTAAATGTCGTGAAACTCCGCGGCTTCCGTTTCGGCCGTGCCTGTCATTCCTGCGAGTTTCTGATAAAGCCTGAAATAATTTTGGATCGTGATCGTCGCCAAAGTCTGGGTCTCACGATCGATCTGGACTCCCTCTTTCGCTTCGACCGCCTGGTGCAATCCATCGCTCCACCGTCGGCCGGGCATTTTGCGGCCGGTGAATTCATCGACAATCACAACCTTGTTATCTTCGATCACGTACTGGACGTCCTTCTCGAACAAGCAGTAGGCGCGCAGTAATTGTGAGATGTTGTGAATCCGCTCGGCCTGCGTGTCGCAATGTTGCTGACGCTCCGCTTTTCGCTTGTCTTTCTCCTCGTCCGACAGCCCCTGGTCGAGATCGATCTCGGTGAATTCGCTGATCAAATCCGGCAATACGAATGAGTTCGGATCATCGGGATTGAGAAAGCTACGGCCTTGCTCCGAGAGATCGGCTTCGTTCGATTTTTCGTCGATCGTGAAAAAGAGTTCTTCCTTTAGGAGGAACAACTCTTCCTTGCGCGTGTCCTGATAAAAGGAAAGCTCTGCTTTATCGACAGCGCGGCGCTTGTCCGGATCTTCCATCATGCGCAGAAGCTGTTTGTTGCGCGGCTGTCCAAGCTTCACCTTGAACATGAGCAGACCGCCTGCCTCGACATTGCCTTGCTGAAATTTTTCGATCGCGTCGCTGGCGAGCCGGTTGCAAAGCATGTTCTGCTTTCGGACCAACTGCTCGATCAGCGGTTTCCATTTGTCGTATTGATGTGTGGAAATGGTCGCTGGCCCGCTGATGATGAGCGGCGTGCGCGCTTCATCGATCAAGATGGAATCGACTTCATCGACGATGGCATAGTGATAGCCGCGCTGGACCTGTTGTTCGCGCGTCGTGGCCATGCCGTTGTCGCGCAGATAATCGAAACCGAACTCGCTGTTCGTTCCGTAGGTGATGTCCATCGCGTATTGTTCGCGGCGTTCATCCGGCTCCTGATCGTGTTGAATGCAGCCGACCGTAAGGCCCAGGAAATTGTAAAGCTGCCCCATCCATTCCGCGTCGCGTCGAGCCAGGTAATCGTTCACCGTCACCAGGTGCGCGCCGCGTCCGCTCAGCGCATTCAGGTAAAGAGGCAGTGTCGCGACTAGCGTCTTGCCTTCGCCGGTTGCCATTTCTGCGATCCGGCCCCGATGCAAAACGATTCCGCCGAGTAACTGGACGTCGAAGTGCACCATGTCCCAGACCATGGGCTGATCGCACACGGTGAACATTTGTTGCTGTTCTTTCAGCCGGCGCGCCGCGTTTTTCACCGCAGCGAACGCTTCCGGCAAAATTTCATCCAGCTTTTTCCATTGTTCTTGTGGGTCAGGAATCTTGGAGAGCTCTTCCTTCCATGCCGCGGTCTTGGCGCGCAATTCGTCGTCAGACAAGCTCTTGAATTGCTCGTCAAATTCGTTGATCCGACCCACAATCGGCGTCAGCCGCTTGAGCTCGCGTTGATTCTTCGAACCAAGAATTTTCTTTAAAATCCAGCTAACCATTTGAACGACCAATATCGGTCAGATTCTCGCAGTATCAATATGCGCATTGCTGCAGCCGCCCCGCTGTGTCGGGGCGAATCCGTGAAGATGCACGGCGACACAGCGCCGTGGCTACAACGAGCAGGCCCTATTGTATGACGGAATCTTTCCAGCTAGAATCGCCGACATGAAGAAAATCATTTCCACAAGCGAAGCGCCGGGGGCGATCGGGCCGTATTCGCAAGCGGTGCGCAGCGGAAGCTTCCTGTTTTGCAGCGGCCAAATTCCGCTCGACCCAAAATCAGGCCAGATCGTTCCTGGCGATATCGCTGCGCAGACCCGACGCGTACTCGACAACATCGCGGGCGTTTTACGGGCTGAAAACCTGACTTTCGACCATGTGGTTAAGACGACCATTTTCCTTACCAACCTTGGTGATTTCCAAACCGTGAACGAAATTTATGGCTCATATTTCAAACAGGATCCTCCTGCCCGTTCCACTGTTCAGGTCGCGGCGTTGCCCAAGGGGGCTAATGTAGAAATTGAAGTAATTGCCATGGCCGATGATGGCGGACAACCCGCGTATGACACGTCTGGCTAAGAAACGATGAGAACCATTGTTTGTAGGGCGTTCGCCGCGGCGCACGCCGTCGCTCCACCCCGCGTTCTGCAAGAACGCCCTACAATATGAGCGAAGACATTCTCGCTCTGTTTCGCAAAACGGGTGCGCTGCTAGATGGCCACTTTATTTTGCGTTCCGGGCTCCACAGCCGGGAGTATTTCCAATGCGCTTTGCTTCTTCAGGACACCGCTATCGCAGAGCAAGTTTGCGGATGGCTTGCACACAAGCTGCGCGAGTTCGATTGCGACACTGTTATTTCCCCTGCCCTCGGTGGAATTATTGTCGGCCAGGAAGTCGGCCGCTCGTTAGGCAAACGCCACATCTTTGTCGAAAAAGACGAGGGAAGGCTTGTCCTGCGCCGTGGGTTCGAAATTTCACAAGGTGAAAAATTCGTCGTTGTGGAAGACGTAGTGACTCGCGGCGGCCGCGTGCAGGAAACAATCGACATCGTCCGCGCGCATGGGGGTGCTGTCTCAGCGGCGGGCGTGATTGTCGATCGCAGCGGCGAAGCCAAACCCGATTTTGGTTGTCCGTTCGTGAGTCTTGTCGAGATGAATGTTGAGACGTTTTCCGCAGACAACCTGCCGCCTGACCTGAGAAAAATCCCGCCAGTTAAACCCGGCAGCAAATAGGCGAAAATGGTAGGGCGCAACCCCGGGCGAGCCGGCGACGTCCTGCAGCTGATAGCTATCGGGTGCTTACGGGGCAATCCGGTCAGTAAGCGTGTCGGTATGAAAATCGGTATGGTCACGCATACGGGACCAGGGGCTATCCTTCTTGGTTGTTTGGGCCACACTGTTCTTTTCACCGGTGGCAAAGTCGTCCCATGAATTGTAGCGAGCGACAGTTAGGAACGTCCAGGGACCGCCTTCCAGATGTTGCATCAACACGTTGCCCGCACTGGTGTCATTTGCTCCGGGCGCTTCGCTGAGCGCTTTTTCCAATTGCTCACGATGACCGGGAGCAGGCCG